>VOFE01001816.1_pt1 | contig 52000 bp, 89 predicted proteins | sample 5384071 | NCBI WGS metagenome assembly VOFE01 (sample SAMN12384724, study PRJNA508395) | human gut metagenome | isolation source: healthy gut D | host: Homo sapiens
GGAAGGACGAGAATGGCCAATATAAATTCTACGGGCGGTTCACCAAGGCGTGGTGACGCTAAATTTGGTGGATGTGGCGCTGTCGTGCGGCGGCGATATGGACAAGTTCTGGAAAATTTTTGACGACCGGCTTGACCTGTGCTACCGTGCGCTCATGTGCCGCCACAACCGGCTCAAAGGGAACCCTGTCCGACGCCGCCCCCATCCTGTGGCAATATGGCGCCATTGCCCCGCCTGAAAAGGGTGAGCCCATCGACAAGCTGCTGTACAATGGCTATTCCACCATCTCTCTGGGCTATGCGGACTGTGCGAATGCGTGCGGTATATGACGGGCCGGTCCCACACCGATCCGCCGCCACCCCCTTCGCCTTGGAGGTCATGCGGTATATGAACGCCGCCTGCAACCGCTGGAAGGCGGAGACGACCATCGGGTTCGGTATTTATGGCACGCCGCTGGAGAGCACGACCTATAAATTCGCCAAATGCCTGCAAAAGCGCTTCGGCATCGTTCGGGAGTCACGGATAAGAGCTTATATCACCAACAGCTATCATGTCCATGTGACAGAGGAAATCGACGCCTTCAGCAAGCTGTCCTTTGAATCCCAGTTCCAGGCCCTGTCTACCGGCGGCGCCATCAGCTATGTGGAGGTCCCCAACATGCAGCATAATCTGGACGCCGTGCTGGATGTCATCAAGTTCATCTACGACAACATCATGTATGCAGAACTGAACACCAAGAGCGATTATTGTCAGGTTTGCGGCTATGACGGCGAAATCCAGATCGTAGAAGATGACGGCAAGCTGGTATGGGAATGCCCCAACTGCGGAAACCGCGACCAGTCCAAGATGAATGTGGCGCGGCGGACCTGTGGTTACATCGGTACACAGTTCTGGAATCAGGGCCGAACACAGGAGATTAAGGAACGGGTACTCCATTTGTAAAATCAGCGGAGGAGGGCGCCTATGTATTACGGGGAGATTAAAAGACGGATGTGGCCAACGGTGTAGGCGTGCGGGTTTCCCTGTTCGTTTCCGGCTGTACCCGGCACTGTAAGAATTGCTTCAACGCGGATACCTGGGCGTTCGATTTCGGCCGCCCGTTTACGGAGGAAACCGAGGAGGAGCTCCTGCAGGCGCTGGCGCCTTCTTACATATCCGGACTGACCGTGCTGGGAGGCGAGCCCTTCGAGCTGTCAATCAGCGCGCGCTGCTGCCCTTCCTTCGCCGGGTGCGGGACGCTTATCCCCTTAAGACCATCTGGTGCTATACCGGCTGCACGCTGGAGACCGAGCTGTTGGCGGGAAGCCATCACGGGGAGGATACCGATGAACTGCTCTCCCTGCTGGATGTGTTGGTAGACGGTCCGTTTGTCGAGGAAAAAAGGATATCCGGCTGCGTTTCCGCGGTTCCTCCAATCAGCGCCTGATCGATATGCCGCGGTCGCGGGAAAACGACGCGGTGGTTTTATGGGACGACTGATCCCGGAAAAGGGTTCGAAAATAAAAGGAGAAAGAAGAAGGGATCCGGCGGATGTTTCGCCGGATCCCTTCTGCGGGTATGGGTTTATTTTTATCATCGATTGATTAAAGCGCTTATTCCCCGTATAATAAGGGCGTGAAGGGAACGCTTCGGCTAAGGCTGAGGATATTGCCCGGGCCGGTTTCCCGTTTTGCGGCTTTGCCGGACAAGGAAAGGGAGGAAATGGCCCATGCCGGAGAAACAAACGCTGCCCGGGTGCCCCCTGTATAAAATGCGGGGATGCCAGCTGCAAAATCTTCCCTATCCGGATCAGCTCCGGTGAAAACAGGCCAAGGTGGAGCGGCTGCTGGGAAATTCCACCGGGTCGAGCCTATTTGGGGGATGGACCATCCCTATCATTACCGCAACAAGGTACAGGCGGCCTTCGGCGTTACACGGGACCATCGTATTCTTTCCGGGATTTATCAGTCCAGCAGCCACCGGATCGTACCGGTGGACAGCTGCCAGCTGGAGGATGTTAAGGCGGATGAGATCATTGTGACGGTACGGGAGCTGCTCCGCAGCTTTAAGCTCACCGCCTATGACGAGCGGCGGGAAGAGGGCTTTTTGCGCCATGTGCTGGTGAAACGCGGCTTTTCCACCGGGAAATCATGGTGGTGCTGGTAGCGTCCACGCCTGTATTCCCGGCCAAGCGCCGTTTCGTGGAGGCGCTGCGCAGGCAGCATCCGGAGATCACCACCGTGCTGCTCAATGTCAACCCGTACCGCACCAGCCTGGTTCTGGGGAACGGGAAGAGACGCTGTACGGCAAGGGATATATCGAGGACGTATTGTGCGGCTGCCGTTTTCGCATCTCCGCCCGTTCCTTTTACCAAATCAACCCGGTGCAGACCGAGCGGTTGTACCGTAAGGCGATGGAGCTGGCGGCGCTTGCGGGGAAGAAACCGTCATCGACGCCTATTGCGGCATCGGTACCATCGGCATGGTGGCCAGCTCCCGGGCCGGACAGGTGATCGGCGAGGAGGTCAACCGGGACGCTATTGCCAATGCCAGGCTGAACGGCATCCGCAATATATACTTCCATACCGCCGACGCGGGCGAATGGATGGCCGATATGGCGAAGGAGGGGAGCGTGCCGATGTGGTGCTGATGGATCCGCCCCGGGCGAAGCGACGAGCGCTTCCTGACCTCCCTGACGTTGCTGGCGCCCCGGCGGGTGGTCTACATCTCCTGCAATCCGGAGACAGGAACAGGACCTGCGCTTCCTGGTTTCCCGCAGGTACCGGGCGCAGGCCATCCAGCCGGTGGATATGTTCCCTCATACCCATCATGTGGAGTGTGTGGTGTTGCTAAGTCTAAAAACACTGATCAGGAAAAATATCCTATAAACAGGCTTTAGAAAAAAAGCAGAAAGTGAATATGAAAAATTTAGAATTAAACAAGATAGAGAATGTATTTCTTCAATGGATGAAATGTATAAAAGATATCTAGAGGAAAATAAGAATAACTAATAAATTTCATTTTGTCGGTTTGTTTGGATATCATTATACAAGCACCGTATACTGCTTCTGTAAGAACCCGCACCTGGATTTTCTCCTATCCGGTTTTCGTTCATAACCCGGGGATGTATTCAGGAAAATACATACTCCCTGTGGAGACGGGGGGTAACGATGGCACGGCGGCGAAGGAAGCATTCCTTCGCCGCCGTACTGTCTTGCGTTTATTCATCCGGCGTTTATTTCTTCCTTTGAGCAATTTTCCATTCCCCGTACGGTAGAACAGAACGGACAGCACTATGGATACCGTCCAGCCGATCGGCCAGGCGGCCCATATTCCTGTCGTACCGAAAGGCGCGGAAAGCACCTTGGCGAAAACCACGCGGAGAACCAGATCGGTAAAGGTTGCAATCATAAACTTGTTCATCATTCCGGCGCCGCGCAGAACGCCGTCAGATACAAGCTTTGCGGCAATGACAAAATAAAATGGGGCCACGATTTGAAGGAAGAGAACCCCCGTGTCCATTGCCGCCCCCGTCGGACTGTCGAGGAAGATATACATGAGGGATCTTCCGGCGAAAACGTAAAAAGCAGAACAAGCGGTATGCAAAGCGTCCATACCAGCTTCAGCCCTGCATGAAAACCGCTGCGTACCCTTGGCAGCTTTTTGGCGCCTATATTCTGTGCCGTAAAGTTTGAAATCCGTTGCCCAGCGTCGTCAGAGAAGTAATGACAAGGTTGTTGAGCTTAACAGCAGCGGAATATCCGGCGATCACGCTTGATCCGAAGGTGTTGATAATCCCTGGATGAGGATATTGCCGACCGAGATGAAGCTCTGCTGTAAAATGCTTGGAACGGCAACGGCCGCAATTTTTCCGAGTATACCCCAGGAAAACACGGGCGCTTTATCCTGTGTTTCGATTTTTTTAAAACGCCGGAATACAAAGAGGATCGCCAGAATACAGCTGACGCCCTGGCATAGAAAAGTTGCCCACGCGACGCCATCCACACCTCTTGTGAAAACCGAAGACAGCGCAGATACGAACAGAATATCCATTCCGATATTGGCCAGGGAGGAAATCATCAGGGAAAATAAAAGGCGTTTTGGAATCTCCCAGGGCTGAGAAAATACCCGTTGCCACATTGTAATAAAAGACGAAAGGCAAGCCGTACAGGTAAATATCCAGATAGAGCTTGGAATCCGAAAGAATATTATCCGGCGTGCTTATCCAATGCAAGAGATCTGTACAGAAAATCAGTCCCGCGGCCATTAAAACGGCGCATATCACGCCGCTTGCAATCAGAGTGGTATAAACGGCCGTTTTCAGGTCCTTATATTTTTCGCTCCGAACAGCTGCGACACAATGACCGAACAGCCGATATTGCAGCCGAACGCAAAGGCTATAAAAATCAGCGTGATTTCATAACTGTTGCCGACGGCGGCGAGAGCGTCTTCACCAACGAATTTTCCGGCGACAAAGCTGTCGGCAAGGTTATATAGCTGTTGAAAGATGATGCTGCCGAAAAGCGGCAGGCAGAATTTCCATAATACGGAAGAGGGCTTTCCAACTGTTAAATCCTTATTCATGTCCGTTTCCATCCTAAAAAAACAGCTTCTGGGGTTTCGTCTCAAAGACCGTTGACACATACGACCAATGTATACTATAATACGCTCATCAAAATATGTAAAATGTATGTTTGGCATTGTAATAATATAAAATTGATATAGAGAGAAAAAATGATGAACATCAATTATGAGTATTACCGCATTTTTTATTATGTGGCGAAATATCGGAATTTTACGCAGGCCGCTGCCGCTTTGATGAACAATCAACCGAATATAACCCGCACGATCAGGAAATTGAGGGCGAGCTCGGCTGTACGTTGTTCGTACGCTCAAATCGCGGCGTAACGTTAACGCCGGAAGGAGAAAAAATTATACGCGCATATCCGAATTGCCATCGAGCAGATTGAGATGGGGGAAGAGATTCTTTCCATGGACAGGACGCTGCAAAGCGGCGTCCTGTCCATCGGCGCAAGCGAGGTCGCACTGCGGTGCTTTCTTTTACCTGTACTCAAGGAATATCACAGGCTTTATCCGGGCGTGCGCCTGCGTATATCCAATCAGCCTACCCCGCAGCCGATTTCCGCTTTACGAAGCGGGCGCGGTCGATATGGCCGTCGTGACGACCCCTATGGGCGATATAAAGCCGCTGAGGGTGCAAAGCATTAAGGAATACCGGGAAATTGCCGTTTGCGGCGCCGCCTTTTTTCCAACTGACAGAAAGGGCCGTCCTCCCTGCGTGAGCTGTCCGAATATTCGATTATCTCGCTCGGTACGCAAACACAGACCCATGCGTTTTACTGTGAATGGTTTGCAAAAAACGGGCTGCCCTTTGCCCCCGATATTGAGGTGGCAACAGCGGATCAGGTTTTGCCGTTGGTAAAAAATAACCTTGGAATCGGATTTGTTCCGGAGGAGTATTGGGAGGATGAAGATGACAACGGCATCTTTCGATTGAATTTAAAGGAAGAAATCCCATTGCGTTCCATCTGTTATATTAAGCGTACAGATCGATCGCTCAGCATAGCGGCAAGAGAATTGGAGCGTATGATATTGGAATACGACGCGCAGCTTCTGCATGACAGCTAGTGGGTGCATTGAAATCCGCGTTCAAGGTATATGGAATGTGTGGTATTCATGATGAGGATATTTTTCCACTATAGGTGAGAGTGGGGGATAGATTTCCCCCTCTTATGCCATGGGGAGACGGTCTGCTTGCTGCCGGAAAAATTTCGGCAGACGATAGGGGATATATTATGCTGAAGATGATAAAGGGATGCCGCGTCCCATTTGCCGATAGGCTGGAGGAAGCGTATGAGGTCGGCGAAAAAGGATTTTTGCCAATGTGGATGCCGATAAAATAGAAGAGGTAGTACGTCATTTCATCACCATGCACGAGGAGCCGCAGTTCTTTATACTGGAGCTTCCGGCAAGTATCGATGAGGAGACGGTGGCGAGCCCCGGCGTAATGGAGAAATTTCATAAAAACGTATATTATATTGACGGCTGCAGCCCGGAGGAAGCGCTGGCTATCCTGCGTCAGGGGAGAGCTTTTGATTCACGACGGCCTATGTTGTTTTGGCTTTGGATGTCACAAATCCCAAGATGAGATAATGGTTGGCAAGTATAATGTGGTAACCATTTACAGCCATGATATAGCGAAATACCATGGTTTCTTTGAGAGACACGGAATCCCCAAGGTGGGATCGCTTCTTACCGCTTGGGACACGTTTTCGCGGGAGCATCCGGGGACCTCGGCAAAATATGTGCTGGATGGAAAGGCTGTATATTCCCTGTTGGAAGCCTTTCAGGCTTGGGGGATTTATTGGGCCGAACGGCGCGAGAATTAGCCATGCGGCATGTTGTGAATAGAACGCCGCATGGAATGCAGGCTTGACAAGGGAGAGGAGGTTCCCCAATGAAACAAATCGCCCGCATCCACAGCGATTTTTCGTCCAAGTTTGGCATTCCTCGGCAGAGTGGGCTGGCGGCGTCACTGAAGGCGAAGATTGTATTTGAACCGGAATACCGTCATCCCGACGCCGTACGGGGATTGGAAGAATACACATATATCTGGCTGATCTGGGAATTCTCCGAAACGACCCGCGACAGCTGGTCCTCTACCGTGCGCCCGCCGCGGTTGGGAGGCAACACGCGCATGGGGGTGTTTGCTACTCGTTCGCCCTACCGTCCCAACCCCATCGGCCTGTCCTGTGTCCGGCTGGAGGAGATCCGGCGGCATCCTCAATGGGGCCCTGTCCTTTGCGTATCGGGGGCGGATTTGATGGACGGCACGCCTCTATACGACATCAAGCCGTACCTTCCCACGGCCGATTGTCATCCGGAGGCTTCCGGCGGCTTTTTACGGAGCGGGCGCCCCGCCCCATGCTGGCGGTGGAGATCCCCGAACGATGGCACGCCCTTTTCTCTGACGGACGTTTGCAGGCTTTGCAGGAGGTGCTGGCCCTGGATCCCCGGCCGTCGTATCAGCATGACCCGGATCGGGTTTACGGCTTCCCTTTCGCGGGCTGCGAAGTTCGTTTTACAGTGCGGGATGGGTTCTGACCGTCTGCGGTGTTGACCCACAGCAGAAGGAGGACGGGCGGCGGGGAAAGAGCCGTGTCTGACCGCAGCCCAGGGTGCATATCCGGCTGAGAGCTCGGAGGCCGCGGGGCCTACAATTATCGTATGCGCATATTTTATATATTGATAAAAACCGGAGGTTTCCGAAGCGATGAGGAGGCCTCTGGTTTTTCTCTGCCCGGTATTCGTATAACCGTACGGCAAAGCGGGAATACTGATGCCGGATAATCCTATCCATGAGAGTGACTTGGCCGCCGTCAGGCGGCAGGGAGGTATTGGAATGAAACGATTGGCAGCAGCGCTGAGCTGCGCCGCTTTTTGCCTGGCGTTCCTGACCGGCTGCAGCAGCAACAGCGGTGGTACGGAAGGGAAGGTAACGCTGAAGGCGGTGACACAGTTCGGCGGAGACGATCCGGCGGCGGAGCTGTTTACCACGATGGTGAGCGAGTGGGAGACTAACACCGGAAATCATATCACCAACGATTCCGCCAAGGCCGATAACGTATGGAAGTCCCGTGTTATCGCGGATTTCAGCACAGGGCGGAGCCGGATGTGATGTTCTTTTCAACGGTTCCGTGGCGCGTCCGATACTGGACAAAATCGTCACTGTCGATGAAATCCAGCAGGTAGACCCGGAATACGGCAAAAATATCCGGGATTCTGTGCTTCATGTGGCCAACAACGTCAACGACGAGGGGAAACCCATTTCCTTCCCATCAAGGGATTTGTGGAGGCGATCTTCTGCAATCAAACCCTGTTTGACGAGGTGGGAGCGCCGCTGCCTACCGATTGGGCGTCCCTGATGACCGCGATCGAAAAGTTCAAGGCGGCGGGCAAGATCCCGATCGCGGTGTCCCTGGGCGGAGAACCCCACTACTTCTTCGATCATACCATTCTGGCTGTGGGCGGCGCGGAGGCCATGAATCACAATCCCCAGACGGAAGAGGAAATACCGGCTTCCTGGCCCAAAGGGCTGGAGCTGATCAAGACGCTGTATGACGCCGGGGCCTTCCCAGCGATACCGCCTCTATGAGCAGTGAGGACGCCCGCACCTATTTTCTGGGCGGAGAGGCGGCCATGTATCTGGACGGCTCCTGGTTCAGCGTGCCTGAGGATGGGACCGATCAGGCCAAGGTGACCCAAAAGGATATCCGTGTGATGGCCTTCCCATCCTATACGGAATCGGAAAAGGAGGCGGGTACGGTGATTTCCGGCTTCTCCTCCGGCTGGTATATCTCCAAGAAATGCTGGAACGACGAGAAAAAGCGGGCGGCGGCAATCGATTTTATCAAGTACAACACCACGGACGAAGCGATCACCCGCTATATTCAGGCGGCAGGCGGCTTTGCCGCCTCCGACGGCGCGGTACCGGAAGAGTCGTCCATGAACAGCGTGGACCGTCAGTTCAATCAGCTGCTTAGAGACGCCCCCGCCACGCCGATGACCGCCCAGGATAATCTGGAAAAAGCCGCCTTTGAGATTTACCTGCAGAATGCGACCGCCATTGCCACGGGCAAACGCACGCCTAAGGCGGAGGTCCTCAAGGAAATGGTAGCCAACAATAAGGCGTAACCGCCTCCGGAAATGGGCGGGACGGAAATCCGATTTCCGTCCCGCTTCTTTTCCCGCATGAAAGGAGTAACTCATGGACGCTCTGATTTATAAGCGCAAGTGGCCGGCCTTTTTGTTTCTTCTTCCCGCGCTGCTGTTTTTGCTGGTCTTTTTATATTACCCCTTTTTCCGAAACATAGCCGACTCTTTTTTTTCAATGTCTCGCAGCTGGGAGCGCTTACTTACGAGTTTATCGGCGCGGAGAATTACCTGAAAATACTTCCGGGGCTGGATACCACCGATCCCAACATGATGACCGCGATCAAGAATACGCTGCTTCTCATGCTGTGTACCATTGTTTTTCAGGTGGGGATCGCTTTGGTGCTGGCCCTGCTGGTGGATTCGGTCAAGCGGGGCTCCCAGGTATTCCGTACGCTGTTTTTCTTTCCCATTGTGGTTTCCGCTACAGCGTTAGGCCTGCTGTTCAACCTGCTGCTGATGACCCGGGGGCCCATCAACCAGATTATTGAGAGCTTGGGGGAGAGGCCATTATCTTCCGTGAGCAGTTTACCTTTTTGACCCTGGCGTTTCCAGTTATCTGGCAGTATGTCGGCTTTTACTTTGTGCTGTTGGTAACGGGGCTGAACAACATTTCCGACGATATCCGGGAAGCGGCGGCTATCGATGGCGCGGTGGGGTTCAAACGGGTGCGCTATATTACGCTGCCTCTTCTCCGTAATGTGCTTATCACCTGCTTGACTCTGTCCATCACCGGGGCGCTGAAGGTGTTCGATATGCCGTGGGTGATGTTTCCCCCTTATTTTTCGGACGCGTATCTCACCGGCACGTATATGTATTATCAGACCTTTGAAAAGGGTAACGTGGACTATGCCGCGGCCATTGCCGTTTTCATCGTGCTGCTGGGAGTTCTGCTGTCCCAGGTGAGCAAGCTGGTTTTCCGGGAAAAGGACTATTAAAAAGGAGGCGGCACATTATGGCGATCCGATCCCGCAAACGGTTTCCGATAGCCCAGGTAGCGGCGTATGCGATTTTGATTATCTGGGCGCTGACTACGGTGCTGCCCTTTTTATGGGTCATCGTCAACTCATTCAAAAACAAGGATATTATCCAGACCAATGCGTTTTCCTGTTGTTTGATCCCACCTTGGATAACTATATCAAGACCTTTACCCGGCCGCCCCAATCGGTATGGCGTGCCTATCTCAATAGCCTGGTGATTTCGGGAACGGTGACGATCCTGGTGATGCTGATGGCGGGTATGGCGGCCTTTGCCATGGTGCGGTACCGCTTCAGAGGCCGCCGCTTATTGGATTCTCTCATTGTCGCCAGCCTGATGTTTCCTGTTTTTTCCACCATCATCCCGGTTTTTCAGATGCTGTCCGCCATCCGCGTGGTGGACAATCCGATTGGCGTGATCCTGCCGCAGACGGCTGGGAATCTGGCCTTTGCCATTGTGATCCTCATGGGGTATATCCGCGGGCTGCCCGTTGATATGGAGGAATCCGCCTTTCTGGAGGGCTGTAACGTTTTTCAGGTATTTTACCGCATTGTCGTACCGGTATGCCGGGGTTCTCCTTTGCCACAGTGGCGATCTTTGCGTTTTTGTGGTCGTATAACGATCTGTTTACGCAGCTGTTCTTTTGCGCAGCCCACAGACCTGGGCGATCACCCGCTTCCTTAACGAGGTCAGCTCTCAGTTCGGCACCGACTATGGTATGATGTGCGCGGTGGTGACCCTGATCGTGATCCCGTATTGATCGTGTATATTTTCCTTCAGAAGAATATCGTCAAGGGGCTTACCGCCGGCGCGATCAAAGGATGACGCTGTCCTTTAAATTGACAGGACTTCATAGGAGATGGTATACTGGACCCAGGGCCTCTATGTTGTATCGACAAACCATGTGGGAAGTCCCTGGGTCTGAGCTCTCCTGTCGACCGGAACGGTCTCCTGCAACCTGTTGCACCGGAGGAGTTCCTCTACGCCTATGTTTACCGGGCCAGGGCCTCTATGTTGCAGGTAGAGGGAGAAGTCGGAAGAATTCTCCAACCCCAGGGCTATACAACATAGCGTCATCTGATGTTCAGGCCCTGGGGCGCGGGGCCTGAGTCCCCTTTTGAGAGAATATGAGGCGCCTTTTTTGTCGTGTTAGTTGAAAGACAGCTGTCTCTTGATGCGGTTTTACAAGGTACAGATCATCTGGCCATATAAAGCAATCGTTTATCACACAACAAGAAATGGATGATTGTTTTTCGCCTGTTTGTGCGATATCCTATAGCCGTAAGCTTACGAATATACAGGAAAGGACGTATGGCTTATGAATATCCCGATAGAGCAACGATCAGACGGCTGCGTTCCCACCGCCATATAACGCAGGAGCAGCTGGCAGCGTATCTCGGCGTGACGCCTCAGGCCGTCTCTCGTTGGGAGGCAGGAAACGGGTATCCCGATATGGAGACGCTTCCGGCGCTTTCCGATTATTTCTCTATCAGTGCCGACGAGCTTCTCGGGATCCGGAAAGAGGGGCGCGAAGAACGGCTGGAAGAGATCAAAAGGGAGCTAAGCGTCTGGCCGAAATCGGCGCCTGGGAGGAACAGCTGGAGTTTGCCAGACAAGCGGTAGCGGAATTCCCATCTGAGGAAGAACTGCAGCTGAATCTTGCTCAGGTATTGCAAGGCGCTGTTCGGGAGGAACAACTGGACAAATCCTATCTTGATGAAGCGGAGAAGATCCTGCGTACCCTGCTCGATACTACCTCGGATGACGAGAGACGCTGCAAAGTGATGGAGTCCCTGGTAGAGTACTACGCCATCGAGCTCAAGGACAGCTAAGCGCGCGTTGGAAATGGCGGATCGTCTGCCCAAAATGAAGTATTGCCGGGAATTTGTAAAATCGAATTATCTGCGGGATGAAAACGGAGTATACTATATTCAGGATGAGATTGACAGGCTGACCGACGCCCTTGGGTGCGCTCTTCAGCATCTGATGGAGAGCGATGATGAAGCCGGTTGGGATGAGAAGATCCATATGGTGCAGGCGTCGACGGCGCTGTACCGCATGATTTACGGAGATGATTTGAAATTTTATCATTGCCGGATATCTTGGAATGCCTGGCTTCTCTCCATCTGCCTGATCGCACAGGACAAAAAGGAGGAGACGTTGGCCTCCCTGGAGGAGATGTCGGCATGCGGCGGCTTATGACGAAGCGTATGTTCACGAAAGAGGCAGGCGCTATTTGTCGCCGCTGGTCAACCGCCTGATTTATCCGGAGATTAGTGAAGAATTTCACGAGTGGGAAGAACATAGCCATTGCTGGTACATGCTCAATCGCCTGAAGAATGCCCGCTATGACGGCATCCGGCAAGAGGAACGATTTACCGCCGTCGTTGAGGAACTGAAGCGGTATGCCCGATAAGGGATGAAAGTAGGCTTCGGCGGACAAAGGAAGCCAAAAGTCGGCGGCAACACAGGCGGTTGCCGCCGCTATCTCTCTCGCAAGGGCAGGGAAACGGTTGAGCGGAGGAAAGGAAGGTCTTTTGGCATTTTATTTGTTAATAGGTGTATTGGTGGTATTGGCCTGTATTTTCAGCAACCGCCTGTCGCAGAAATTCGGCGTTCCCACGCTGTTGGCGTTTATCGTTCTGGGGATGCTCTTTGGTTCCGACGGGCTGTTGAAAATCCCGTTTGAGGATTATGAGTTTGCGAATCTGATCTGTTCCGCCGCCCTGATTCTGATCATGTTTTACGGCGGCTTCGGCACCAACTGGAAGGAGGCGCGGCCTGTGGCGGTAAAAGCCGCAGTGTTATCCTCCCTGGGGGTGGTGTTGACCGCGGTCCTGACGGGGCTCTTTTGTACATATGTGCTTCATTTTCCGCTGTGGGAAGGGATGCTGGTGGGGGCGATCCTGGGTTCCACCGATGCGGCGTCGGTTTTTTCCATCCTGCGCCCAAGCGGCTGAACCTGAAGGACGGCACCGCCTCTCTTTTGAGGTGGAAAGCGGCTCCAATGATCCATTTGCGTATATGATGACGGTTATTATTTTGTCGGTGATGAACAATGGCTCCCCTGTCCGGCTGGGAGGTCGCGCGCTGATTGCGTTTCAGGTGCTGGTGGGCGCGGCCCTGGGGGTGGGGATCGGTCTGGCCGCGCTGTGGGCGATGCGCCGGTTTTCCTTTTCCACCGACGGTTTCGACGCCATTTTGTTTTTGCGGTGGCGGTGCTGGCCTATGCCGCTCCGGCGGCCCTGGGCGGCAACGGCTATTTGAGTACCTATTTGGTGGGGCTGATCCTGGGCAACCGGCCTTTGCCGCGAAAGAAAGGACTGGTCCACTTCTTTGACGGCGTCACCGGCCTGATGCAGATGCTGATTTTCTTTTTGCTGGGATTGCTCAGCTTTCCGTCGCGGCTGCCCGCTGTGCTGCCGTCCGCTGTTCTGATTGCGCTGTTTCTTACCCTGGTGGCCCGTCCGGCGTCGGTTCTGGTTTTGCTGACGCCTTTCCGCAGTCCGCTGCGGCAGCAGGCACTGGTTTCCTGGGCGGGCCTGCGGGGGGCGGCCTCCATCGTGTTCGCCATTATGGCGGTCACCTCCTCCGTATCCCTGACCAACGATATTTTCAATATCGTGTTTTCCGTGGTGCTGCTGTCCATGGCAGTGCAGGGATCCCTGCTTCCGGCGATGGCGCGGGGGCTGAAGATGATCGGGCAGGAGGAGGATGTGCTGCGCACCTTCAACGACTATGCGGAGGAAACCTCCGTGCAGTTCGTCCGCCAGCCCATAACCCAGGGGCATATGTGGCAGGGAAAGCGGGTGGCCGATTTGCACCTGCCGCCTCATCTTCTGCTGGCGATGGTGCTGCGCGGGAAGGAGACCTGTATCCCTCATGGGGGATACCGTGCTGCAGGAGGGGGACGTGGCCATCCTCTGTGCGGAGGGATTTGAGGATGAGGAGCATATGGGACTGTACGAGCAGACGGTGGATAAGCGGCATCCCTGGAGGGACCGGGCGATCGGGATTTGTCCCTTCCCGACGGCGAATTGATCGTGCTGATCCGCCGGGGAAAGGATACCGTCATCCCCAGCGGGGAAGAGGTCCTGCGCCAGGACGATGTGTTGGTACTCAACCGCGTGAATAGAGAGTAGAGAAGTTTATAACGAAGAGAGGGAAGCCGGTCGGCTTCCCTCTCTTCGTTGCTGCATAATAAACAAATACCCTCTAAGAACATATTTCAACCCACTGGCGTTATGGAACCAATACTGCCAGACTAATTCAGTATATAGGGAAGATGAAAAAAAGCAAGCAACACCGTCCAAACAAAAGAAATAAAAATCAACTATTGACAAATACTGGGGTATGTAGTAAGGTGTAAACGAAAATTATTATTCATAAAAAATATATCAATAAAAACATAAAATAAATAAGGGAGGTGATCTGGTGGACTACATCGCCCATATCCGTGAGGATGGGAAGGAACAGACCAACCGGGAGCATGTGGAGGAACGGCTCACCGGGCAGCTAAGTCCGCCGCTGCCTTTGGGGCGGAAACGGAGGACGGAGGCTCGGCCTGGCCCATGATCTGGGGAAATACAGCGAAGCCTTCAACGCCGCATCCGGGGAGAGGAGCGGCGGGTGGATCATGCCACAGCGGGGGGCTAAGGGAGCTGTTTCGTCAGAGGGATATTGCCGGGGCCTTTGCCGTAGCCGGGCACCACGGCGGCCTGCCCGACGGAGGATCAGCAGCGGATTCCCCCGACCAGTCGACACTGATGGGACGGATGCAGCGAAAAACGGAGGAGTGCGGGGCCTTTCACCAGGAGATCCGTCTGCCGGAATATACAGAGGATAACCGAACCCGAAGGGATGGGTATACCGCCTCCTGTTACATACGGATGCTGTATTCCTGTCTGGTGGACGCGGACTTTCTGGACACGGAGCAATTTATGTCCGACGGAACCGTCCGGAGGGGCGGACACGAGGGCTGGAAATATTATGGGAACGGCTGAAAAGGGATCATGAGGCCAGGGAGGAGGAAAATCGTCGGCTGCCTGAGAAGAAGCGGAAGCTGAATGACCGGCGCAACGCGGTGTACGACGCCTGTGTCCGGGCGGCGGAAAGCCCGCGGGGCCTCTATACTCTGACGGTGCCCACAGGAGGCGGGAAAACGCTGTCCTCCCTGGCCTTCGCTCTGCGTCACGCCCTGTCACGGATTGTCCCGGATCATCTATGTGATCCCTATACCAGTATTATCGAACAGACCGCCCAGGTATTCCGGGAGATCGTAGGGGCGGAAAACGTGGTGGAGCATCATGCCCAGGTAGGGTCGGACGCCGACGGCGAAAGTCCGAGGAGGTGCGCCGCCGGTTGGCGGCGGAGAACTGGGACGCACCCTGATCGTTACCACCAGTGTACAGTTTTTTGAATCTTTTACAGCAACCGTCCTTCCCGCTGCCGCAAGCTGCACAATCTGGCCAACAGTGTGATCCTGTTTGACGAAGCGCAGGAATTCTCCCTTCCTTATCTGATCCCCTGCCTGAAGGCCATTGAAGCGCTGGTAGGGATTACCGGGCCACTGCCGTTCTCTGCACTGCCACCCAGCCCGCCCTGAACAGCTTCTTCCCGGAGAATATGCGGCCCCGGGAGATTTGCCCCCATACCGAGGAGCTGTATCAAAGTTTTCAGCGTACCACCATGCGGTGGACAGGCGAACGAAGCCCGGACCAGCTGGCGGAGGAGATGACGGCTCTGCCTCAGGTAATGACCATCGTCAACACCCGAAAGGAAGCGGCGGATCTGTTTGAACGGCTCCGGGAGCGGGAGCCCCAGGGCTGCTACCATTTATCCACGCTGATGACTCCGGAGCACCGGAGGCGGGTACTGGGAGGTGCGCCGCCGGTTGGCGGAGGGGCTTCCCTGCCGGTTGGCGGCGACCTCCCTGGTGGAAGCGGGAGTGGATGTGGACTTCCCCCGGGTGTATCGGGAGGAGGCGGGGCTGACCTCGCTTATTCAGGCGGCGGGCCGCTGCAATCGGGAGGGCAGGCGGAGCGCGGAGGAAAGCCTGGTGCTGATCTTTCACGGAGAGAGCGCTCCGCCGCCCCTTATCGCCCAACAGACCGTCCTGTTCCACGAGATCCGCTCGCAGATGGAGGATTGGTGCTCCCCGGAGGCGGTACGCGCGTATACGCAGGCGCTGTACGATTTCAAGGGAGAGGCGCTGGACCGGGACCGTATCATCGACGCTTTTGAGAAGGGCGCGGCGGCTGCAGCTTCCCCTTCGCCCAGGTGGCGGAGGAGTTTCATCTGATTGGGACGGAAACGAAAGCGATCCTGATACCGCCCGCCGATGATCCTGAAAACATAGTGGCCCAGCTGCGTGCGGGCGTGCGGACGCGCTCCCTGCTGCGCAAGGCGAATCCGTATCTGGTCACGGTATATCCGGAGCATTATAAGGAGCTGGTAAGCTGTGGCGCGGTAATTCCGCTGGATGAGGATGTGGGGGCTGTTGACGGAGGAAAACCGTTATGACCCGCAGAAAGGGCTGAGCCTGGAGCGGGATGAGGGGCAGGCTCTATTCGGATGATTTTGCGCTACTTTTCGACAAAATAAGAGTTTTCTTGACAACGAGAAAAAATTACTCTATTCTTGAAATAACAGAAAGAAAGTGGCAAGACAACACTAAAGCTGAGAAAGCCGCTGGAGTCTATTTCAGAGAAAGGAGGAGGATTATGTCGGTTAAAATGGAATGCTGGGGGGACTACGCCTGCTTCACCCGTCCGGAAATGAAGGTGGAGCGGGTCAGCTACGATGTGCCCACCCCCTCCGCCATGCGGGGATTGCTGGAAGCCGTTTATTGGCATCCAGGCATGCGGTGGGTCGTGGACCGCATCTATCTGTTAAATCCCATCCGCTTTACGAACATCCGCCGCAACGAGGTCGAGTGTAAGCTGTCTGCCGCCAACGTCAAGGCCGTGATGAACGGTGGGGAAAAAGGGAGCTGGCCGTGTACACCGCCGGAGAAATTGTTCAGCGGTCCTCTTTGATTCTGCGGATGTGCGGTATGTGGTGGAGGCTCATTTTGAAATGACGGATCAGGCCAATGCCGGCGATAACCCGGGCAAATTTCAGGACATCATCAAGCGCCGTCTGCGGCGGGGCCAGTGCTACCACACGCCGTATTTCGGCTGCCGCGAATTTCCGCCCGCTTCCAGCTGTATGAAGGGGGGACGCGGTGCCCACCGCCTATCCCAACGAGGAAGAGCGGCAGCTGGGGTATATGCTGTATGACAAGGATTACCACACCCCCGGCGACATACAGCCCCGATTTTTCCGGGCCGTGCTGCGCCGGGGCGTACTGGATCTCACCGATTGCGAGGTGGTTGGATGATTTTACAGGCGTTAGCCGCCTATTATGAAGCTATGGCTGCCCGGGGAGATCGCGCCGGCGGGATGGTGCCGGGCCAAAACGGCGTTCGCCTTGGTGCTGGAGGCGGACGGAACCCTTCGGGAGCTGATGCCGCTTAAAGAGGAAGAACAGAGAGGAAAGAAGACGGTACAGGTTCCCAAGATCATGATGGTGTAAAAGACAGGAAAAACGCACGGTAGGAATCGCGCCCAACTTTTTATGCGACAGTCCCTCCTATCTGCTGGGGTGGACGGGAAAGGAAAGCCGGAGCGGGCACGAAGCTGCTTTGCCGCCAGCGCAGCGTTGCACCGGCGCCTGCTGGAACAGGCGGAAGGCCCCGCCGCCCGGGCGGTGTGCGCCTTCTTCTCCCGCTGGCGGCCGGAGGAGGCAGAGGAGCACCCGGCTATACAGCCATACCGCGACGAGCTGATGAAAGGCGGCAACCTGGTCTTTCGTTTCGAGGGGCGCTTTGTTCAGGAGGATGAGGCTGTCCGCCGGGTATGGGAGGAGAACCGCCAAGACACGGAGCTCCCCCGCGGGCAATGCCTGGTTACCGGAAAAAGAAGGGCCCATTGCGCGCATCCACGCCTCCATCCAAGGGGTAAGCGCCCAGTCCAGCGGCGCGGCGCTGGTTTCCTTCAACGCTCCCGCTTTTGAGTCCGACAGCAAGACCCAGAACTATAACGCTCCCGTCAGCTGTGATGCGGCCTTCGCCTACACCACGGCGCTGAATACCTTGTTGGCCGATCGGGAACATGTCCGGCTTCTGGGGATACCACCATGATCTATTGGGCGAAAAGCGCGGAGCGCGCCTATCAGGATGCTTTCGCCGTCATGCTCAATCTGGACGGCGCGGGAAATGAGGCGATCCTGATACGGGCGATGGACGCGCTGTCACAGGAAGACTATTTCGATTTTGATCAGGTAAGGCTGTCGCCCAATATGGAGTTTTATATTCTGGGGCTGTCCCCAACGCCGCCCGGCTGGCGGTACGGTTTTTCTATCGGAACACGTTCGGGAAGCTGGCGAAGAATTTCCAGGCGCACTATGATCGGCTGAAAATCGTACAGCCCGCTTATGACAAACGGGAGCACCTGTCGATAAATCAACTGTTGTATGAGACGGTCAATCCCCACGCTAAGGTCAAGGCCGCCTCGCCGGCGCTGAGCGGCGCGCTGCTGCGCTCCCTTCTGGAGGAACAGATTATCCCGCCGCCCTGCTTAATGGCGTGTGGCTGCGCATCCGGGCGGAAAAGGAGATCACCCGGGCCGGGCCGCTATACTGAAGGCTTACTGGTTAAAACGCAAAGGGATCGACGACAAAGACGAAGTTGCCAAACAGGAGGGATGGACAATGAAATTGAGCGAAGATTGCGAGTATCTGCCCTATGTGTTGGGACGCCTGTTCCGGGTACTGGAGGCCATTCAGCAGGCGGCCAATCCGGGAATCAACACGACCATCAAGGATCGGTATTTCAACTCCGCCTGCGCCACGCCGTCATCGGTATTTGGCCAGCTGCTGAAGCTGAAGAACAGCCATATGCGCGTGCTGAACCGGGACAAGCGGGGCTTGGCGGTGACCTATGAAAAGCGCCTGACCGAGGTGATGGGAAAATCCATGAAACGCTTCCCGCCCGGCTGAATCGGGAGGAGCAGAGCGCGTTTGTATTGGGCTATTATCATGAACGGCAGCAGCAGTTCGCGTCGAAAGAAAAGGAGGATTAATCATGGCGGAAGCGATCAAAAACCGGTACGAATTTGTGATTCTCTTTGATGTGGAGAACGGCAACCCCAACGGCGATCCGGACGCGGGCAACATGCCCCGTGTCGACCCGAGAGTGGCTATGGCCTGGTCACCGACGTGTCTGAAAGGCAAAATCCGCAACTATGTGGAAACTGCCCGGGAAGGCGAGGAGGGCTACCGCATTTACATCAAGGAGGGCGTTCCTCTCAACCGCAGCGACCGGGAGGCCTACTCCTATCTGGGAATCGACGAAAGTCGGTAAAGGACAAAAAGAAGGACGGACAGCTGGATGAAAAGGTACGGGATTTTATGTGCGCCAATTTTTATGATATCCGTACCTTTGGCGCGGTGATGACTACCTTTGTCAAGGATTCCCTTAACTGCGGCCAGATACGCGGCCCGGTGCAGCTGGGGTTTGCCCGCCCATCGACCCCATTTTCCCCAGGAGATCACCATTACCCGCGTGGCGATCACCACGGAGACGGACGCGGAGCGCAAAGGGACGGAGATGGGGAACAAGCACATCGTGCCCTATGCTCTTTACCGGGCGGAGGGCTACGTTTCCGCCAACCTGGCCCGAAAGGTGACGGGCTTTTCGGAGGAGGATCTGGAGCTGCTGTGGAAAGCGATCCTCAATATGTTTGAAAACGACCATTCCGCCGCCCGGGGAAAAATGGCGGTGCGCAAGCTCATCGTTTTCCGCCATGCTTCGGGGCTGGGCGAGGCGCCCGCCTACCGTCTGTTCGATACCGTGACCGTGGAGCGCAGCAGCGAAGGGCCCGCCCGCCGGTATGGGGATTATACCGTGACGGTGGACGAGGCGAGCCTTCCCAAGGCGTTACCTGCCGCGTTATGGAATGAAGGGATTTCCGTGATGACGGGGGAATATGACGAGGAGGACTATCTGAAGCTGTCCGGCTTGCAGCATTTGCCTATTGCCGTCGGCAGTGGGCGCTGATCCATTTGGAACAGCAATGGGCGGAGAATCTGTGGACGGTGGAGGGGGACCTCCTCCACCGCCGGGCCCATGACAGTCAATGGACGGAAAGGCGCGGGGAGGTGTTGACCTGCCGGGACCTGCGGGTCCATTCCCGCCGCCTGGGGATCAGCGGAGCCTGCGACGTGGTGGAATTCCATGCCTCGCCCGATGGCGTGACCCTGGCGGGACGCACGGGGACCTGGCGGCCGGTGCCGGTGGAATACAAGCGCGGCAAACCCAAGGAACACGATGCCGACCGGCTCCAGCTCTGCGCTCAGGCCATGTGTTTGGAGGAGATGCTGGCCTGTTCCATTCCCAGAGGATTTCTTTATTATGGGGAGCCCCTGCCGCCGGGAGGCAGTGGAGCTGTCCGGAGAACTGCGCGGGCAGGTAGAGGCGTATCTATCGGAGATGCACCGGCTGGCCAAACGAGGCTATACACCGGTGGTGAAGCCTTCCGCCGCCTGCCGGGCATGTTCGCTGCGGGAGCTCTGCCTGCCCCGGGCGGGGAACCGCTCGGTGGCCGGTTATCTCGCCGATACGCTGAAGGAGGAGACGCCGTGAGACATCTGCTCAATACCCTCTATATCCTTACGGATGACCGGTATCTTTCTTTGGACGGAGAGAACATTGTCCTCCAGGAGGGGAACGACGTCCGCGGACGCTATCCCCTGCATACCCTGGAGGGGATAGCTTGCTTTTGGCTACCGGGGGATCAGCCCCGCGTTGATGGCGGCATGCGCGAAGCGGGGATTTCCTGTGCTTTTATACGCCGGAGGGACGATTTCAGGCCCGGTGTGCGGGGAAAGCCGGGGAACGTTCTGCTGCGCCGGCAGCAATACCGGACGGCGGACGACTTGGAAGGCAGCTGCCGCATCGCCCGGCACATGCTGATAGGAAGGTGTACAACTGCCGCCGGATCTTGGAGCGGGCGCTGCGGGATCATGGACTGAGGCTGGACGGCCAGAGGCTGAAGGCGGCCTCCGCCGGTCTGTCCGCCTCGTTGGAGGCCATCCGGGATTGCCCTGATCTGGAAACGCTTCGCGGGCTGGAGGAGAGGCCGCCAGCCGGTATTTTGGCGTATTGGATGAATTGGTTTTACAGAACCGGGAGGTTTTTGCTTTTCGGGAACGGTCGCGGCGGCCTCCCGCCGACCCGGTAAACGCCCTGCTTTCCTTTGCTTACGCTTTGCTGGCCAACGACTGCGCCGCCGCTTTGGAGGGAGCGGGACTGGACGCCTATGTGGGCTTTCTGCACCGCGACCGGCCGGGACGCGCCTCTCTGGCGCTGGATTTGATGGAGGAGCTGCGGGGGCCTTTTGCCGACCGGTTTGTCCTTCGGATGATCAATGAGCGAATGGTGACGGAGAAGCATTTCGACTTCCGGGAGGAAGGGGCGGTTTTCCTGACGGAGGAGGGGCGTAAGCGGTTTTGGAGTCCTGGCAGACACGTAAGCGGGAAATAATAACCCATCCTTTTTACAGGAAAAGATTCCCTGGGGCTTGATCCCTTTCGTACAGGCTTTGCTTCTGGCCCGGTATCTGCGGGGGCGATATGGAGGATTACGCGCCGTTTTTATGGAAGTGAGGGAAAATCGTGCTGGTGCTGATTACTTGTGACGTCAATACGGGGGACGCCGTCCGGCCGCAGACGTCTGCAGCGTGTGTGGCACGGCAGTGCGTCAATTACGGCCAGAGGGTGCAGAATTCCGTCTTTGAGTGTCTGCTGAATGCCGCTCAGTATCGGCGTGTCAGGAATCTTTTGAGGGCTTATCGATAAGGAAAAGGACAGCCTTCGTTTTTACAATCTGGGGGATCAGTACCATACGAAGGTGGAGCATGTGGGCGCCCATCCCTCCTACGATGCCGAAGGCGTGTTGTTCGGATGACCAGTTTTTCGGCGGCGCGAAGGGAAGTGATCAGAATTTCTCGGGACCTTCGCACCGCCGAAATGCCGATTTTATATGCGAAAAAGAGAAGAGAGGCGGCTAAAACGGTTTTGACGTTGATTTTTATTGGGCGGGATGTCTGATTTGGCGAGCGGAACCGGTTCCCCTTTGTTTTTTGCTGTCGCGGCTCCCACGGAGCCGCGTGGATTGAAATTTCGATGTTGAAGTCTGCCATGTGCTACACCTCCGTCGCGGCTCCCACGGAGCCGCGTGGATTGAAATACGGTCGAGGTCAAGACAGACGGCACCACCAGCAGGTCGCGGCTCCCACGGAGCCGCGTGGATTGGAAATTCGCTGTCCTTGATTCTGCCGTGTAGCACCCTTGTCGCGGCTCCCACGGAGCCGCGTGGATTGAAAAATGCATTCAACGTACTCTGCGTAGACAGCGAGGACGTGTCGCGGCTCCCACGGGCCGCGTGGATTGAAATCCCTTGCCACTTCGTCCGTCTTGCCGCCCATTTCGTCGCGGCTCCCACGGAGCCGCGTGGATTGAAATATGTTTGCCTCCACCATCCTACGGGTGGATGAAGGTCGCGGCTCCCACGGAGCCGCGTGGATTGAAATGATGCTGTAGTCGTAATTGCCGACGCCGCCGGTCGTCGCGGCTCCCACGGAGCCGCGTGGATTGAAATCCGTATACGTTGACGATGCTTCCGTTCACGGTCGCGTCGCGGCTCCCACGGAGCCGCGTGGATTGAAATGGAGCAGCATCCGGACTGATAACTACGAAATTTGGTCGCGGCTCCCACGGAGCCGCGTGGATTGAAATAGCCTGATCCGGGGGCGGGACACCATCCGGATGAGTCGCGGCTCCCACGGAGCCGCGTGGATGAAATAGTATCGGGGCCAACACAGTGCCCAGCAGACCTAGTCGCGGCTCCCACGGAGCCGCGTGGATTGAAATGTACTTGTGGATCATTTGGGCGTTGATGCCGGATGGTCGCGGCTCCCACGGAGCCGCGTGGATGAAATATACCCGTTTTCCTCCAGTACCACCGGCAGAATAGTCGCGGCTCCCATGGAGCCGCGTGGATTGAAATTTGATCTTGTCGACAACCCCGCCGAAGAACCCGGGTCGCGGCTCCCATGGAGCCGCGTGGGTTGAAATTTTTGTGATGAGTTCGGAACCCTGCCAAAGATCGAGCTGCGGCCCATACAGTAGCCGCGTGGGTTTAATCGCATAAACAAAGTCCCCGGTAAAAGCGAGCCTGCCGCTTATCCGGGGACTTTGTTGTTATCGGCGGTGTGCGCGGGCTTCCTTGCAGAAGACTTGCGCAATTTCCTGCTTGTGAAAGCGCAGGGAATATGGTACAATTTTTTGTTCGTCAAAGTATGACATTCATTAACTTTTGGCGGGGCTGCCCTTGCGGGAAGGAGGAACGGCGATGCCTAAGCGAAAGCCGGGATATTCTCTGCGCTCTTTTGCCGCCGGATCGGGGCGTTCCTTCTGGCGCTTTGCTGCACGGCGGGATTGTCCGGCTGCGGAGTAATGGGAATGGATGTGGAGAACCGGCTCCGTCCTCCCCGTGTTACCGGCGATCAGGAGGAGATCCAGAACGCTCTGGAAAGCGGCATTCGCGCCCAGGGCCTTCCCGGCCAATATGTGCTGAAATATCCCAAGACAGGGGAATACCGCTCGGCTTTTGTCTTGAAGGATTTGGATGGCGACGGCCTGGAGGAAGCGCTCGCTTTCTATCGCCCCCGGCGGAGAAAGGAACCAACGTCCGCATCCATCTGCTGCGGCAGCTCGAGGGGGCAATGGACTTCCGTGAGCGATATTGCGGGGATGAGTACCGATATTGACAGTGTGGCCTTCGGCGACCTGGACGGCGACGGCTCCCTGGAGATTTTTACCGGATGGGACATTTATAACAACCGGGACCGGCAGCTGGTAATGTATTCGCTGAATACCGGCGAGCTGATCGAAACCTTCAGCGAAATATACGGCCAATTGGTGATCGGGGACATCCGTTCCACCGGCCACGATGATCTGCTGCTTTTGCGGATACTCTCTTCCTCCAACACGGTGACCGCCCGGCTGCTGGCTATGGATTCCGGCGCGGTCGTGGAATTGGATACCACCCGTTTGGACGGGTATATCCAGCAGTTTGGCAACGCTCATATCTGTTCTCTCTCCGATGAGATCAACGGCGTGTTTATCGACGGCTTCAAGACAGGAGACGGCATGGCGACGGAACTGGTGTACTGGGACGGCATCCGGCTGATTGCCCCCTTTACAGCGAGGAAACCAATACCGTCACGGACACCTACCGTCCCTACACCGATCCCCTCTCTGGATATTAATGGAGATGGGATGATCGAATGGCCACAATGCTATGAATTGGCCGGGGTGGACTACAGCGCTGCGGATCCTCTGTGGCGTACGGTGTGGATGAGCTGGAGTCTTTCCACTGGCGAAAGCTTGCCCAAATCCTCCAGCATTGTGAATTTAAAAGACAGCTATAGTCTGCTGCTCCCCAGCTCTTGGGTCGATATGGTGACCGCCACCTATTCGGCGGAGGAGCACCTGTTTCAGCTCTATACCGTTGAAGAGGAGAGCGGGGCAGGGAAATCCTCGCCATCCGCGCCCCTCCGTCGGCTTCACTCGATCAGACGGAATTCAAAGCACTGACCTCGTCGGGAAACGTCGTTTATGAGGTGCGTATCGCGGATGACGAGCCGTATGATCTCAACGTTCAAAAGGTACAGTATATGTTTACGATCCTGGTAGGCTGACGGGTCAGGAGAGGAGGAATGGGATACATGAAGCGCATATTGGTTTGCGAGGATGAAGCCTCCATCCGGGAATTTGTCGTCATCAACCTCAACCGTTCGGATATGAGGTATTGGAGGCGGGATCCGGCGAAGAGGCGCTGGCTCTATTCGAGAGAACGGCAACATCGATATCGCCCTGTTGGACATTATGCTGCCGGGAATGGACGGCTTTGCCGTCTGCCGCGAGCTGCGATCCAAAAGCGATACCATCGGCATCATCATGCTCACCGCCCGGACGCAGGAGATGGAGAAGGTGGGCGGGCTGATGATGGCGCCGACGATTATGTCACCAAGCCGTTCAGCCCTTCCGAACTGATGGCGCGGGTGGACGCCCTGCATCGCCGGGTGACGGCAGCCCGCAGCAGGGATGGCGTCAACTATCTGGAGGAGATCGCCTCCGGAGAATTTGTATTGAATCTGCGGAGCCGTTCACTCATGAAAAAGGACCGCCCCATCGAATTGACGCAGGTGGAATTTCAGATCATGGAATTCTTTTTACCTCTCCCGGCAAAGCGCTGAGCCGGACCGAGATCCTCACTCGGGTATGGGGGAGGAGTATTTCGGGAAGAAAAATCGTGGATGTCAACATCCGCCGCCTGCGTATGAAAATCGAAGACGATCCCTCCGATCCCCCAGTATATTCTGACCGTATGGGGATTGGGATACAAGTGGGCGGGCTGATTTTTAAAAAGGCCGTTCCATCAGCCGGGAAGGGGAGACCATGAAGCGCCGCAGGGTTGCCCGGAGAAAAATCACGCACCGCTGGATGATCAACAATCTCAGCGTCATCGTCGCCGTGCTGCTGGTGTTTGAGATCATGTTCATGGTAGCGGCACGCGGGTATTTCTATCAGAATGTGCAGTATGTCCTCGCCTCCCGTGCCCAGGTTCTGACCGATTCGTTTTTGACATATCAATCGGAACGGATATCCGGCTTTGAGGATGTGGCCGGGAATTTGTGGGGAATTTTGCGGAAAAAGAAAAATGGAGCTTCAGGTAGTGGATGCGTCGGGGGGGACGTGCTGGTTTCCTCCTCCGGCTTTCAGCCGGCGGAAGAAAAAATGCCGGATTATTCGCTGGCTTCCTCCAGCGAGGACGGCCAGGGGTATGGCGCGGACGCAACAGCGCCGGGGAAAATATTATGGCCCTCAGCGTGGTGGTGAAGGACAAGAACGGCGCGACAGAAGGCGTGCTGCGTTATCTGGTATCGCTGAAGCTCATTGACCAGCAGCTGTTGATTATGCTGGGGATCATGGTGCTGTTCAGCGTAATCGTGGTGTTTTTTTGTCGTGCTTTCCAGCGCCTACTTTGTCAATTCCATTGTGTACCCGGTTACGGAGATCGGCCGGGCGGCCCGGCGGATCGCGCTGGGGATTACGATTACCGGCTGGCGAAAAAAATACGACGATGAAATCGGCGATCTGTGTGACACCATCAACTACATGGCAGGCGAAATTTCCGCGACCGAGCATATGAAAAACGAATTTATTTCTTCCGTTTCCCATGAGCTGCGCACGCCGCTGACGGCGATCAAGGGCTGGGGCGAGACGCTGCGTCAGGGCGGCGCGGGGGCCCCGGGCTGATGGACAAGGGGCTGGATGTGATCATCGGCGAGGCGGAACGATTGTCCGGTATCGTGGAAGAGCTTCTGGATTTTTCCCGCATGCAGGGCGGCCATCTCAATATGAAATTCAGCCGGATGGATCTGCTGGCGGAGCTGAGCGAGACCGTGCTGCTGTTCCGGGAACGGGCGGTTCGCGCCGGTGTGACCTTGGAATACATTGAGCCGGAAAATCTGCCGCCTATCGTGGGCGACAAGGATCGGCTCAAGCAGGTATTTATCAACGTGATCGACAATGCCATCAAGTATTCCGACCAGGGCGGGCGGGTTCGCATCGAAACCGCCGACATGGGGGGCATATTCAGGTTGTCGTGGGGATACCGGCGTGGGGATACCGGCGGCTGATCTGCCCCACATCAAGCAGAAATTTTATAAAGCGAACCGTTCCCGGCCTGGCTCGGGCATCGGCCTTGCCCTGGCGGATGATCATCCCGGCACAAGCCGGCTGGATATCGACAGCGAGGAAGGGGTGGGGACCACCGTCACCATCATGCTTCCCGCCTGCCCGCCGGAGCTGGCGAAGGCTTCCGGCGGACAGGCGGAACGATAAAGGAATCCGGGATTACCCGGAAGGGGAAAGGCAGAAAACTATGACAGAAAAGCAGCAAACGGCATGTCCGACAAAGAAAACCTCCATCGGCGGGCAGGCGCTCATCGAGGGCATCATGATGCGGGGGCCGGAGGCCACCGCCCTTCCTACGGCACGTATCGGGAATATCGTCCTGGAAAAATGGTCCACCGGCGGGAAAAACGGGCGAAAATCTGGACCCTGCCCTTTGTCCGGGGAATCTTCATGTTGGTGGATTCCTTCCGGTACGGATACAAGTGCCTGATGAAATCGGCGGAGCTGGCGGGACTGGAGGATGAGGACGGCAACGAAACAGGTGAAAAGCGGCCTCTGACCCGGGCCGATGTGGGCGTTTCCGCCGGGAGGCGGGGGAAGGATGTGACGGTCGAGGTCTATGGCAATGTGGAGGAAGAAGCCGGGGTTCCGGCCGAGGCCCGACGGAAGACGGCGGGGAAGAGCCTCCCAAAAGCAAAGCAAAGCGTCGGAAAAAGTGCTGATGACCCTGCTCATGGGGCTGAGTATGATTCTGGGTGTGGCTCTGGCCGTGGGCTTGTTTTTCTTCCTGCCCACCGTATTGTTCAATCTGGCTACCGGCGCCGCGCCGGCCATGCACGAGAACGCCATACTTCGCGCCGTTTTTGAGGGCGTGCTGCGGATCGTGATCTTTGTCGTGTACTGGCGCTGGTTTCACAGCTTAAGGATATCAAGCAGGGGTATTCCGGTATCACGGGGCGGAGCACAAGACGATTTTTCTGTTATGAGCAGGGGAAGGAGCTGACGGTGGAAAATATCCGGGAGCAGCGGCGCTTCATCCGCGCTGCGGCACCTCCTTCCCTGATCCTGATGCTGTTGGTGGGGATCCTCATCTCCATGTTTATCCATGTGAGCAATCCCTTTCTGCGTACCTTTATCAAGCTGTTGACCTTCCCTTGGTGGCGGGCGTGGGTTACGAGCTGATCAAGCTGGCGGGACGCAAGGACAACCTGCTGACCCGCATCGTTTCCGCGCCGGGGATGTGGCTGCAGCATATCACGACCAAGGAGCCGGACGATGAAATGATCGAGATGTGCCATTGCGGCTATGAAGGCGGTCATTCCCGACGATCCGGAAAAGGACAACTGGTAATGGGCCGAAAGGACATGACCCTGCGCCAAGGATATGAAGCCATTAAGAAAAGGCTGGAGGCGGGGTGTGACAGCCCGCCTTTGACGCCTCCTGCTTGCTCGGGATATCTGTGGTTCCGGGCGGGAAGCCCTGCCGGACGAGGAGACCGGCTGCTGACGGCGGAGGAGCAGACCCGGCTGCTGGACGGCGCGAAGCAACGGGCCCCGGTAAACCGCTGCAATACATACTGGGACAGTGGGATTTCCTGGATCTTACCTTATGGGTGGGGAGGGGGTTCTGATCCCTCGTCCGGACACGGAACGGCTGTGTGAATGGGCAGCGGGCGATTGTCGGAAACAAGCGCCCCGGATTTTAGACCTTTGCGCGGGCAGCGGCTGTGTCGGCCTGGGCGTCGCCAGCCTGTGCCCGGGCGTTTATGGGGAAGAGGTGGAGTGGTCACCGGAAGCGGAGGTCTATCTGTGCCGGAACCTGGACCGCTATTCCCAGTGGCCCCTTCGGCCGGTGAGCCGACGTGCTGGCCGGTCCGCCGGAAGAGAGCTGATGGGTAAACGCTATGACGCGCTGCTGTCCAACCCGCCGTACATTCCTTCGGCGGAGCTGGGCGGTCTCATGCGGGAGGTGCGGCGGGAACCGGCGATGGCTCTGGACGGCGGAGGGACGGCTTATGCTTTTACCGCGCTATCCTGGCGCGCTGGCTTCCCTTCCCCCGGCGGCTTTTTGTGCTGTGGAGGTGGGGTTGGGCCAGGCAGAGAACGTAGCTGAGCTGATGCGCCGGGCTGGACTGGAGCGTCGGGAGATTGTCGGGATTACGGTGGTATACAACGGGTAGTGGCGGGGATTTCTCCCCGTCCGGTGAAAGGATGAAGCGCGATGACGGGGATGAGGAGCAATATCCGTCTGAATTGGCAATATTTCTGGCGGCGCAACCGGAAGGCCGCTGTGCTGCTGTTGGTGGCCGCCGCCTTGCTGATTACGGCGGCGGCAGGGGAATATGGTGGTTTTCTCCCGTTCCTCCGGGGAGCCGGACGTGCTGGAGGAGGCGTTTGGCGTACCGGTGATCGAGTGGGTGCCGGAGGATTCGCCGGGGCGGCCCGGCACCCTCCGTACGGTCAAAATATCGTGATCCATGAGACGGGCAATATTGCTCAGGGGCCAACGCTCAGCGGCACAGTGCGTATCTGCTGACCGGAGGGGAAGGAGAGACCTCCTGGCATTATACCGTGGACGACCACGAGATCTATCATCACATTCCGGATAACGAGGTGGCCCTGGCACGCGGGGGATAAAGAGACGGAAGACGGCGGGAATATGTGCGGCATCGGTATAGAGCTCTGTGTCAACGAGGACGGCAATTTTGAAAGCACCTTTGAAAACGCCGCACGGCTGACGGCCCGCCTGCTGCAGCTCCATCAGCTGGAGCTTTCTGCCGTCAGGCAGCACAACGATTTACAACGGAAAGAATTGTCCCAGACGATCCGGGAGAACGGCCGGTGGCAGGAATTTCTGGGCCGGGTTTCCTATTATTTGGAGCTGGAATAAGGGCCGAATCGAAAAGCGCCGCCCTTTCCCATCGGAAAGGGCGGCGCTTTGTCAATGAGTACGGTCGAAAAAAGGCGGTAAGGGCTTCCGTGAGATCCTGGGCATCGTCATAACCGGTTTGGTACGCCTGTTCCAGCTTGCTCTATCCTTTTCGAAACGGCCGACGCCCAGCGGCTGCCGGGGGCAATGACTAGGGGCGGTGCCATCCGCCTCCTTTTCCCGAAGGAAGGCTAAGGTTTCGTTGTAAACCTCATGGCGCTGATCCAGGGCGCGGATCATACCGGGCTGTTTGCGGAAAACCCCGATGATACAGGGGCGCGCCCCTGCTCCGGCTTTGATGAAGCCGCGTTCCCGGGTAAGCACCACGACAACCCGGTCGCAGCCGTCGGCCAGCGCCCGGCGGATCGGAATGGGATCGGAGGTCCCTCCGTCCAAATACGCCTTGCCCTTATAGGTCACGATGGGGGAAAAGCAGGGGATGGAGGAGGAGGCGCGCAGTACGGTGCTGTGTCCCTGCATGTCCTCCTTCCCGAAATAGGTCCGGCATGCCGGTATCCACCTCCGTTACGCCAGGCGATGAACTCACAGGGCGAAGCCTGAAACGCCGCATAGTCAAAGGATCCAGCCGGTCCGGGATTTCGTTAAAAATGAAATCCATGCCGAACATGGAGCCGGTGCGGAGAAAATTGGCGAGCCTACATACCGCCTGTCGTCTACATATTGGGTATTGATGCGCCGGTTGCGTCCGCGCTGTCCGGATACATAGGAGACGCCGTTGCAGGCCCCGGCCGATACGCCGATGACATAGTCCGCGGACAGCTGGTGATCCATCAGGGCGTCCAGCACGCCTCCGGTATACAGGCCGCGCATGCCGCCGCCCTCAATACCAACCCGATCTTTTCATTTGCCTCATCCCTTCGCAAATTCCCGGTAAAAGATATCCAGCTTTCCAAAATAGGGTTCCTTCCACGGCTTATTGCGGCCGCAGTAATGAATGATCACGGAGTGGCGGCGCACCCAGTCCAGATTCAGCCAGGCATCGAATCCGGGCGCAGGGCGAACAGCTTTTCCGTCATATTGTAGCGGTATGGATCCAGAGGAAGAATACGGGAGGCGTACAGTCCGCTGAGGATATCCTGATCCGGCAGCAGCAGGGACTTCCTGTGCTCCTCGATATAGCGGTAAACCGCCTCCACGTCCTGCTCCCGGCGCAGCAGGTCCAAATTCATCAGCATGACGCCGGAATTGATGTACGGCCCGTCCTCCATATCCAGGCGGAGCTCGTTGAATTTCTGGATGACCCCGCTGCGGACATGAGAGGCCGCGGCGAAGAGATGGTTCCCCAAGGGCAGGGTATATAATTCATGAAGGGAGCCGAGGATGATCATATCCGGATCCAGGTACAGCACCGGTCCAGATGCCGGGGAAGATACCGGGCGGCAAAAATACGATAATACATCTCCCGCGGATACCGGTCGCTGATCAGGGGCCCCTTCCAGCTCGGCTGTCGTCCATAAAATGGGATACAGGCGGCACCGGTTTCCTTCCGGCAGAGCCTCCAGCTCCTTCAGATCCTCCTCTGAAGAGAAGAGTGGAGGAGATACAGGTCTACCTTTGAAAAAAGGGTTGGCGTGCAGCAGGGAGGTAAGCATCACCTTCAGAGGAGGCAGATACCGGGCGTCCAGAGTGACTAGAAGATTGAGGGTGGGCTCCTGCCCGGAAGCCGTGCCGTACAGGGCGGAGGGGCGCTCCGTCATGTCGCATCTTCCTTTCTATAGAAGCTGCCTCTATTGTACCGCCTGGGGACGAAAAATGCCAGTATCCCGCGGAAAAAGTAAGAAGGGGCCCGGCTGACACATCGGAACTTGGAAGCCGGGGAAGGAAAGCTTAACGCGCGCAAAAAAAACGTCGCTATATGTCGAACGGTTTTTCTTTATTTGGATTGGATAATTATTGAAATAAATGTTAATAAATGGTAATTTAGTTGTACGGTCAGGAAGGGCAGGGAACCCACCCACTTGTTCTTCCAGCCGCATCGAAGGATGTGGCCGCACATCGAGGAATGCGGCCGCGCACCGGATATAACAAAAGGGAAAACGAAAGGGGCTGTATGACATGACATTCCGTTAACAAGGAGGTAGAACCATGAACAAAGACAGGTATCTTCTATTGAGTCGGCTTGGTGACCACCCTTTTCTGTCTGTCCGGCGCCATGGCGGTCAGCGCGGATTACCTGACTTCCAGCGGCTCGGTCACGACGACGAATTTGACGGCGGACGTGACTTATCAGGCGCGTACCGGCGCCAGCTCTCCCCGGGGCAGCCAGAGCGTGTATTCCTGTCCTATAACCTCCGCAATCCGTATTACGATTTGGTACTGGGCGGCAATGTCTATGGTTCCCAGACCACTTCTTCCATGGCGGCCTCGCTGAATTCCCAGGCCAATTACGACATCATCGGCGGGGTCAACGGCGATCATTTTCCTTTGCCAATGGAATCCCGCTGGGGTTTTCGATGGATGACGGCGTGATTGTGGAAAGCCCGACTACCGACACCGACGCGGACGGGTATATGTTTTATTCATTGGGCGTCACCCGTGACGGCGAGGTGGTCGCGGTACAATCCCACCCTGATCGCCTCCTGCCAGAAGCCCGGAGGCGGCGCTTCCGTCACGATCGACCGCATCAACCGTACCCGCGAGTGGTGGAGCGGGGCGCAGCTTTGCCTCTTTACCAGCCGCTACAGCTCTTCTACCCACGAAATCCGGAGGCTGCGAGCTGGTGATCAAGGTGACCAGCGGCTCGGTCAGCCCTCAGGGCGGTCCGTCTGCGCGGCAAGGTGGTTTCCGTGGTCACCAGCGGCAATGCTTCCATCGGCGCCAGGGAACCGTGGTCCTCTCCTGAGAAGGGGATACGCTTTGAACGCACTGAAGCAATATGCAGTGGGCGACGAAATCGAGATGGACTTCCGCTTCACCGAAGAAAGACTGGAATAAGGTGGATTTTGCCATCGGCGGCAATTATGTGATCGTGGAAAACGGGCAGGCTAAAACATACAGCTATGGCAGCTCCGCCAGCGCTTTCACCGCCGCCGCTCAGCGCACCGCCTTTGGCATCCGGTCGGATGGGACGGTGGTGCTGGTTGCGACCAATGGACGCGGAAGCGGAGGCGTGGGCTTCACCGCCAACGACATGTCCCGGATCATGGCGGAGGATTATGAGCTGCCAGTATGCCATCCTGTTGGACGGCGGCGGCTCGACCACTCTGGTGACCCAAACCTCCTCAGGCGGCTATCAGGTCTGCAATACCCTGGCGGATTCCCAACGGGCGGTGGGCAACGGCATCTTTATCGCCCGGCTGAGCACGCCCCGGACGGTTCCCAGCGCCAGCATGCTGCCCTCCAGCGCCGGATCGGTGAGCACGACCAGCGGCAATGTCACCGCTGCCTATCAGGGAAGCAAGCTGGTGTTGACCTCCACAGGCAGCGGAGGAGTGGTGGAATATCCGGTCAACCAAACCTACAATGTCCGCCAGCTGCCCTATTTGTTCCTGAATCTCAGCTCTTCGGTCGATTATAATATGGCGTTTGCCTTCGTGGACGCGGATACCGGCGGCACGGCATTGACGGGGAGGGCAATCTGATCAACGACTGGGGCCGGCCTTTGGCGTTTCGACCGGACAGTCGATCCCCCCTCGGGTATTTACGACAGCCGCCGGGTGAACTTTATCGGCTGCATGGCTTGGAACGATCGGGTGCCTGCCAACGGCAGGATCAAGGTGACGAAGGTCCGTATTTATTTGTCGGCGGCGGGAACCATGACGATCGACAACCTGTATATGGCGCCCGCTGTGCTTAACAGGGAACGAGGGCTGAATCTTATGCCCCGGCAGGGCATTACGACGTCCCCCTCCGGGGTGAGCGGCTCCACCGGCCTTTTGACGCCCACCTATCAGTCGGACGGTTCGGTGCTGCTCACCAATAGCGGTACCAGCTGGCCTTCGGTCAAGACCGTGTATAACCTCACCGTTGATCTGAATGCCACCCCCTATTTGTATTACAACATCAATGGGGTAGCCTCTGATACCCATACCGGGGTCAACGCCCTCCTATGGTATAACGGAGGGAACAGCTATCTGCAGCTATCCCAGCTGGTCAGCGGGACCGCGGACGATTTGATGACCAATCAGTCGGGGAAAGCGGATGTGCGCGCCTATCTGCGCAATCAGGGGACGTTCCCCTCCGACGGTAAATTGCAGATCCAGTATGTGACCATCAGCGTGTCTACCTGGAAGGCGGGCAGCAGCGCAGCCCTCCAGGCCTTCCGATTCAGTGCGGTGTAAGCATCATCTAGAAAAGAAAGCCCTGTCGTTCTCTTTGTCGGAAACGGTGCAATCGGGTGGAAACCAACAACGGAACGGGCCGTCGCTTACGCGGCGGCTCGTTCTTTCACGTGTCGCTGGGTCAGGGTTCTTTGTACACTAAATTTTCGGATTTATTCAACTTTATTACCGTATGTGCGCCGGACTCTTGTTTTTCCGCAAAAGACGGTGCTACAATCTAGCCAACGCAAACACCGGAAAAATAGTGATCGGAGGGATCGGAATGGTAAAAGGAATGCCGGTTGCACTGCAGCTGTATTCTGTCCGGGAGGCAATGGAGGCGGACTTTGAAGGGACGCTTCGTCAGGTAAAGGCTATGGGATACGAGGGAGTGGAGTTCGCCGGTTTGTATGGGAGAACGCCCGCCGCCGTCCGTGATTTGCTCGCCGGGATCGGACTGGAAGCGGTATCCGCCCATGTTCCTCTGGACGAGATACTGGCGGATATTCCCGGCGTGCTGGCCGATTACCGTACCCTCGGCTGCCGGTATATCGCGGTGCCGTGGTTGGCTGAGGAACGCCGCCCGGGTCATCCGGGCTATGCTCAGTGCCTGGAGGAAATCCGCATGATCGGCGAAGAGGCGGAACGGCAGAAAATGACGCTGCTGTACCATAATCATGATTTTGAATTTGTGATGGTGGATGGGCAGTACGCTCTGGACCGGATGTACGATTCCATCCCCGCCGGCTTGCTTCAGACGGAGCTGGATACCTGCTGGGTGGCCGTGGCCGGGAAGACCCGGCGGCCTATCTGGAGAAATATACGTCCCGCGCGCCGGTGGTGCATTTGAAGGACTACTTTATGCCTGGCCGCAAGCCACAGCATATGTACGAGCTCATCGGTGCGGACGAGGAAGAGGGCGGAAAAGAGGAAGCGGTATTCGAATTTCGTCCTGTGGGATACGGGATGCAGGATTTCCCGCAGATCCTGGCTGCTGCCGGGAAGGCGGGCGCCCGATGGGTCGTGGTGGAGCAGGACAATCCCAGCCTGGGAAAAACCTCTCTGGAATGCGCTCGTATGAGTATAGACTATCTGAATTCTCTCCAGTAAAGCCGTTGTTTTACCGTTATGGCGGGAAGCGTCCCCCTTAACATATATATGAATAGCGGGAGGGTGTGCCGGATGAATCTCCGCAGCACTTGCGCTAACGCAGGGGTGTATTACACGGCGGTATGAAGCCCGCATACAGGAGGCCGAGCGTGGTTTTGACGCAGGGCGCCCCCGAAGTTGAACCTCTGATCAAATCTGGGGCTTTGTCGTAAAAAGACCCCCACCCGCTGACGCGAGATGGGGGTTCTTTTTTGGAGGCGCCACCCAGATAAGAACCTCAGTTCAAATCTGGGGGCTTTGTCGTAAAAAAGACCCCCCCCGCTGACGCGAGATGGGGTTCTTTTTGGAGGCGACACCCAGATTTGAACTGGGGAATGAGGGTTTTGCAGACCCATGCCTTACCACTTGGCTATGGCGCCGGGTAAAAAAAAGACGCCAGCAGAAACGATGACGTCTTTGAAAATGGAGCGGGTAACGAGGCTCGAACTCGCTACCTCCACCTTGGCAAGGTGGCGCTCTACCAGATGAGCTACATCCGCGTAAATGGTGCCTCCGGTCGGAATCGAACCATCGACACGGGGATTTTCAGTCCCCTGCTCTACCAACTGAGCTACAGAGGCAAATATGGCGACTCGGAACGGGATCGAACCGTCGACCTCTAGCGTGACAGGCTAGCGTTCTAACCAGCTGAACTACCGGGCCGTGTGATCCATGGCGCCGAACCGAGAAACCGGCGGAACCCTGGAACCGCAGACAAAAGGCTTTGCAAAGCAAAGCTGGTGGGGACAATAGGACTCGAACCTATGACCCCCTGCTTGTAAGGCAGGTGCTCTAACCAGCTGAGCTATGCTCCCCGCGCTTTTGCCGCCTGAAATCCAGGAGGGATCTCACCGGCGACGCTGTTTATCATACTATATCCTCGCGCCGTTGTCAACCAAAAAATCACAGATTCCCGGATTTTTTTCCGCCATTTCCTCCAGTTCTCTGCGGGAAAACGATAGACTTTATCGCAGAAACTGCAGGTGACCTCCGCCTCTCCTTTTTTCCTCCGCCAGCCCGATCAATTCCTCCGGCTTCAGGGAGGCGAAGGCCGCGCTCCACCCGTTCGTGGAGCAGTTGCAGCGGTACACCGGGGCATAGGTGTCCAGAACATCAATTTCAAGGCCGTCCAGCGCACGGCGGCAATCGCCTCCAAGGGGTCAGGCCGCTTTCCATCATGGAGGTAATGGGGGGAAGCTGCGCCACGTTGTGTTCGATACGGCTGATGACCAGTGTCGGGGCAAAGGGCAGCAGCTGAAGCAGCAGCCCTCCCGCCGCCCGTACCGTCAGATCCGGATTGACCAATACCCCCAGAGCGCATACGGTAGGCGTCTGTTCACTGTGAGCGTAATAGCTGGTGATGTCCTCCGCAATTTCGCCGGAAACCAAGGGAGTGCAGCCGATATACGGTTCCTTCCCGCCGGTGTCCCGCATTACATACAGCAAACCGTCGGTGCCTACCGCCGTGCCGACGTCCAGCTTGCCGTTGGGCTTGAGGGGAAGCTCCACAATAGGATGCTGTGCATAACCACGTACATTGCCAAGGCTGTCGGATACGGCCAGCAGCTGGCCCGCCGGTCCGCCCCCGCCGATTTTGACCGTGACGGAATCCTCCCGTCCTTTCAGCATGACGCCCATCATGGGAGGCCGCGGTCAGGGTGCGTCCCAGAGCCGCCGTAATCACAGCGGAGGTGCGGTGAATGCGTTCCGCCTCAGCCGCGATGTCGGTGGAATCCACGGCCATGGCCATGCCCGCACCCTCCCGGGTAAGACAGCGAATACAGGAACCCATAGTGAATCGACTCTCCTTATAGCATATGCGGAAGATGTTCTTTTAGTGAGGCGTGTTGCGGGCCACAAAGACCCAGCGCTGGCAGTCGGGGAGTCGGCGCTTCCACCGATTCCTCCCCATATACCGCCAGCAGGCGGAAGCCGCTGGAAAGAAGCAGCTGTTCCCACGTTTTGCGGGAATAAGCGCGCTCCCGCACATGGTCGGTGAGCCGCCGGTACCGGCCATCCGCTTCCTCCACGAAAAAGTCCAGCAGCATATCCACCTCTCCGGTGCGGGGAAGGTAGCGGTTGCGCCAGACACAGGTGAATTCCGGCTCCTCATAAACAAAATCGTTGTCCGCCAGAATCTCCCGGTGCTTGTAGGGCGTGTTGGCGTCGAATATCAGCAGGCCTTCCGGCTCCAGAAAACAGATGGACCCGGCGGAAAATCTCCGACAGCTCCCCGGTATGCAGGATGTGGTTCAGGCTGTCCAAGGTACACACGGCGCCGGACACGGTTCCGTACAGATCCAGCTGACGCATATCCTGATGCAGGAACAGCAATGGTTTTCCGGCCTCCCGGGCCTTTTCCTGCGCCAGGAGAGCATGTCCTCCGACCCGTCGGCGCCTATGACGTCCACGCCCCGGCGGGCCAGCTCCAGGGTCAGGCTGCCGGAGCCGCAGGCCAAATCCAGCAGGGCTTCCGGCGGCTTTCCGTGCAGTCGGAACAGGTCCAGGAGATAGGAGGCGGCGCTTCGGCGTAGTCCACGTCGGCGGTAAGCCGGTCATAAAAAGCGGGCGAAAGCGGCGTACCCGTTCGATTTCAAAGGGATTCCCCGTTCGGCGTCAGTCTTCTTCTGGTTCCTTCTCCATCCGGGAAAAGACCATATCGTATCCGTCGCAGCCGTAGATCAGGGAACGGTTTACCCGGCTGATGGTGGCGGTGGAGGCCCCGGTCGCGGCGACGATATCACTGTATACCCGTTTGTCGCTGAGCATCTTGGCCACCACAATGCGCTGGGATAGGGCCTTGATTTCCGAAACAGTGCAAAGGTCCTCAAAGAACTGATAGCATTCCTCTTTGGACTGCAGCTGCAATATGGCGTCAAACAGAAAATCGGTGTTCTTGTCCTTGATTTTGCTGTTCATGAAGAAGCCTCCCTTCATCTCTTTTCATATTTTAACACATTACATTGCGAAAAGAAAGAGGATTTTTATTTAAGCAGGGCCTATTCGTGATAGGGAAGGCTCGTCCCCGAATGCGACACAATCCGATACACCGTCCATGTATACTATGAGTTGACAAAAATTGGTAATTTGTATCGTGCAAAACGTAGGGATGGCGGTGGAGAAGTTGAAAGAAAAAGCAGTGATGACAAAACAATCCGCGCGGGAGGAACACCGTCCGCTGGTAAGCAGATCGCTCTGACGGCGTTATGGGCCCTGCTGGGAGTGCTCATGCCGCGGGCGATGGTGTTCGGCGGCCTGGCACCGTTTGGCGTATCGCTGGCGGCCGCCTCTCCGGCAGGGGGGAGCCGCAGCCGTATACCTGACGACGATCCTGGGATATCTGCTCCCCGGAGGAACAGCGCTGCCCCTGCGCTATATGGCGGCGGTGGTAGCGGTGGCCGGGATCCGCTGGTCGCTGAACGGTATCCAGGGGCTGACAGGACGGGCCTTGTTTGCTCCGTTGGTCACCTTTCTGGGGTGGAATGTACCGGCTTTGCCATGGCGGCGGCGGAGGGAATGACGGCCAGCGCTATTCTGACGATTATAGCGGAGGGGCTGCTGGCAGGCGGCGCCGCTTACTTTTTTTCAGCAGGCCATGCGCATAGGGGAAGAGGGCCTGACGGGACGGGTGCTGACTGTACAGGAGCAGGCCAGCGTGGTAGCCACCGGCGCCATAGCGCTCATGGCGGTAGCGGGAGTGAGCTTCAGCGGGATTTCTCCCGGCCGGATGGCCGCGGCGATCCTGATTTTGCTGTTGGCACGGTGTGGTAAAGAACAGGGCGGCAGTATCGCCGGCATCGTACTGGGACTGGCCATGTCCCTTACCGGAGAAAACAGCGCGTATGTAGCGGCGGCTTATGCGTTCGGCGGGCTGCTGGCGGGGATGTTCTCCCGGTTAGGCCGTTTCGCGGCGGCGGGCTCTTTCATTGCGGCCAATGCTCTGGTGGCTTTGGCCCGTAAGATAGAGAGAATGGCATGGGGCCCTCTGTGGTGATCGGTGTGTACGAGGCGGTGGGCGCCTGTATCATATATGTGGCGCTGCCCCTGTCTTTGGATCGGAAAATCAACGCTTTCTTCACCAGGGGCAGCCGCCCGGCTGCGGTGGAGGGTATCCGGCAGTCCGCTGTGATGCGGCTGGACTTCGCCTCAAAAGCAATGGAGGAGGTTGCCGGGACGGTGAGTCCGTATCAATAAGCTGGCGTCGCTCAGCGCGCCGGATCTCAGCAGGATCTACCGCGGCGTCGCGGAGGAGGTATGCCCATGTGCGGCCTGTGCCGCAACTGTTGGGAGAGCAACCGTGCGGAAACGCTGGGATCGCTGGAGCAGCTGGCCCCCTTCTGAGGGAAAAGGGACGAGTGACCACGGCGGATGTGGCGCCCTGCCCTGGCCCGCCGGTGCGCCCGGCTGGAGGAAGTGATTTCCCGCGTCAATACCGGGTACTGGGAGTTTGCCCTGCGGGAAGGGGCTTGGAGACGACTGGCGGAGATTCGGGGCGCGGTGACCGATCAGTTTGCCAGCATGTCCGGACTGCTGGAGGAATTGGCGGAGGACTTCGATCGGTTCGACCGGGTGGAAACCGACGCCTCCTCCCGGGTGGCCGCTGTCTGTGAGCGACATGGCCTTTCCGTGCGGGATACGGTATGCCTGCTGGGTCAGGGCGGCCGCATGCGGGTGGAAATCCTGGTAAAGGACAATGGGGCGAAGCTGAAAAAGCAGGAATGGGAACGGGAAATCGGCAATGCCTGCGGACGGGAATTTGATCATCCGGATATTATGCGTCTCAGTGACGCGGTGAAGATCACTTTTACCGAGCGCACGGAATTCAGCGTTTGCGTCGGGACGGCTCAGCTGGCGTGTACGGGAGCGGCTGTGCGGGGACGCCTTTGAAACCTTCACGGACGCGGGTAGGCTGTATGCCGTTCTCAGCGATGGGATGGGCAGCGGCGGCCGGGCTGCCGTGGATGGCGCCATGGCGTCGGGACTGATTTCCCGTCTGCTTCAGGCGGGATTCCGGTCCGACAGCGCCCTGCGCATGGTCAATTCCGCATTGATGGTCAAATCCGGGGATGAAAGCATCGCGACTGTGGACATTGCCTGCCTGGATCTTTTCAGCGGACATCTGGACAGCCTGAAAGCCGGGGCCGCCCTTCCTTTTTGCGCAGTATGGGGCGTGTATCCCGTATAGAAAAATCCTCCCTGCCTGTGGGAATTCTGCGGGATATCGTTTTTGAGAGGACGGAAGACCGGTTGGTGGACGGCGACGTGCTGTTGGTGCTCAGCGACGGCGTACTGTCTGAGGACTGGAATGGGTGGAGGAAGAGTTGAAAAAAATATCCGGGCGACGATATGCAGCAGCTGGCGGATTCCATCGCTCACGAGGCCCGGAAACGGCAGAGGGAGACGCGGGGAGGACGACATCACCGTGCTGGCCCTGCAAATTAAAAAACAGGAAGAATGACGCTTCCGTTTTCCAAAATCCCGCCATAAGAACCGCTCCCCGCGGAAGCATCCTGGGATGCTTCCGCGGGAGCGGTTCTATGGCATCTTTGCCTATATAGGGCCCGTCACCCCGACATCACGAGTCGCACAACATAGAATTATACACCACTATATACCCCAAGGCCGGTTATCCCACCACAGACAAAGCGTTTGCCGATACCCACCCCAGACCATCGTTTAACAATACGCCGGTGATCCTGTCCGGCAGGATTCGGGATACGGTAAAGGTACCATCCACGGTGAGTCCGGGGCCGTTCCCTGTACTGCTGGCGTATAACCGGCCGCGATAGCGAACCTGGGCGCCTACGCGCAAATTCGGAGCGTTCTCCGCCGGACGAAGATCGCTTTGCCAAAAACCAACCGGTATAGGCGTCTCCCATGGGGCTGGTGCTGACCAGCGCTTTATCGCCGTTTATCTCCCGGACATAGAGCAGGGTATCCTTGATAAATGAAGCGACCGAAGTTCCGTCCGCAAAAGTGGCGACGCCTTCTTTCAGCCGCACCTCCTGTCCCACCGATACCGTATCGCCGGGGCGGAGACCGTTGAGTCCGGCAGCCCGGATGAGGGAGGATAGTCCCGATAAGAGACGTCACGGTCCACGGGAGTGGAGATGCCTCCCACCTGTCCGCTGCTGGTATACTGCCAGACGCCGAAATTCCCGCTATAGGTGGGCTCCGCATTCCATTGTGCCAGCCAAACGTCAAACCGGCTCAGACGGTCCATATCCAGATGATTGACCAGCCAGTCCAGATTGGTATAGAGCATGACATAATAGCCGGCTTCCTCCACGCGGTTCAGGAAGGTGTAGGCGATATCCGTTAACGTGTCACGGGAAAGACTGCGCTGGGAGGCGTCCTCCAGATCCAAAGCGACGGGATATTCAAAGGTATAGCCCTGGATCACCTTCAGAAAAAAGTCCGCCTCCTTTTTCCGCCTGTTCTCTGTTGGTGGCATAGCTGTAGTGATAAGCGCCATGGGAATACCCGCCTGTCTGGTTCCTTCCATATTGTCGTGAAAACGGGCGTCGGTTTGCCGTTCCGGATCCTCCCATCCGTAGCCGGAACGGATCATAGCGAAGCGAATGCCGTCCGCCTTCACTTGGGACCAGCTGATGATCCCCTGGAATGTGGATACGTCAATTCCGGGATAGGTGTCTGCCATGGCAGTTCCTCCTTCTACAATAGCATGCGCATTCATCAAAGTATATGCGCGGGATCACAAAAGAATCCCTGTTCTCCTTGCCAGAACGAGGCAAGGCTGATAGAATAAAAGAGACCGGACGCCCCAGCCTGTCCCATCCAAGAGAAGTCCGGGTCCGTTTCTCAGGATATGCGGGACAGGCGTTGCGTGTGACAGACAAAACAGATGAATAGAAAGGTTTGACCGATTTTCATGAAATTTTCCGATTTACCTTTAGCCGAGCCGCTGCTGCGCGCGGTCAGCGATAGCGGCTATCTCCATCCCACTCCTATACAGGAGCAGGCCATCCCTCCCGCAGTACAGGGACAGGATCTGCTGGGCTGCGCCCAGACGGGGACAGGAAAGACCGCCGCCTTTGCCTTGCCTATTTTGCAGCGGCTCAGTTCCCGGCCGGTTCCCTCCGGCGTTCGTCCCATACGGGCGCTGATACTCACGCCTACCCGGGAATTGGCGCTTCAGATCGGGGACAGCTTCCGGGATTACGGTCGATACCTTCCCCTTCGTTACGCGGTAGTATTCGGCGGGGTATCCCAGAAGCCCCAGGAAGAGGCGCTGAAGCGGGGACGGATATCCTCGTCGCCACTCCCGGTAAGCTGAACGATCTTATCGGGCAGGGACTGGTTCGGCTGGATCGCTTGGAAATCCTCGTGCTGGACGAGGCGGATCGCATGCTGGACATGGGATTTATACACGATGTGAAACGCGTGCTGGCCAAAACACCGGAGAAAAAAGCAGACCCTGCTTTTTTCCGCTACCATTCCGGCGGAAATCGCGGAAATTGCCCGCGGGCTGTTGCATCAGCCGGTGAAGGTGGCGGTCACGCCGGTATCCTCCGCCGTGGATTCCGTCACACAGAGGATATATCGGGTGGACAAGGCCAATAAACGCCGTTTGCTGCAGTACCTTTTGGAGGATCCGTCCCTTACCTCCGTGCTGGTGTTTACGCGTACCAAGCACGGGGCCGACCAGGTGGCCCGGGATCTGGTACGGGCGGGAATCCCCGCCAAGGCGATCCACGGGAATAAGTCCCAGAATGCCCGGCAGCTGGCGCTGAAGGAATTCAAAGGAGCATGCGCTTCGGGTGCTGGTGGCTACGGATATTGCCGCCCGGGGAATCGATATCAGCGAATTGCCCTTTGTCGTAAATTTCGATCTGCCGGACGTCGGAGACTTACGTCCACCGCATTGGCCGGACGGGACGGGCGGGACGCTTCGGGACCTCCCTTTCCTTTTGTGATATTGCCGAGGGCCGTTGCTGCGCGACATCGAAAAGCTGCTGGGGCATCCGGTGGAGGAGGAGACCGGGCATCCCTTCCCCGGCAGGTGCTGGAGGTGCCGCCCAAGGAGCCCCGTTCCGCGCCTCCTGCTCCGCATAAAAAGGCGGCGCCGGTGAAAAGCGCTTCTTCCGTCTCCGGAGAAGGGAGGCGGTCCGGAGAAAACGCCGCCGGCGAAGAAAACCGGCGGGGAACGGAGGGAGGACCCTTGACCGGCTTTTCCGGGGCGATTTTGATTTGGACGGCACCCTGCTGGATTCCATGGGGTGTGGGAGGAGATCGACGCCGCCTTTTTTGGTAAGCGGGGCTTTCAGGTTCCCGCCGATTATTTGCAGGCGGTGGCTCCTCTGGGGTTTCGGGCGGCGGCGGATTACACCATCCGGCGCTTTGGCCTCAGGGAGTCCGCCGAGGCGCTTATTGAGGAATGGGATACGCTGGCAGTGGAGGCGTATCAGGTGCGGGTGCCTCTCAAACCGGGGGCGCGGGAGTATCTTCTCTCGCTCAAAGAGCGGGGCGTCCGGCTGGCGGTCGCTACGGCCAGCCGGGAGGCCTATTATGTCCCGGCGCTCAAAAACAACGGCATTTACGATTGGTTTGACGCCTTTGCCTCCCTTTCCGAGGTGGAGCGGGGAAGGGGCATCCCGACGTCTATTGGCGCGCGGCGGAAAAGATCGGAGTCCCTCCGTCGGATTGCGCGGTGTTCGAGGACATTCTCGCGGGGGTCCGCGGTGCGAAGGCGGGAGGCTTTTATACCGTGGCGGTTTACGATCCCCATTCCGCCGCCGACCGGCCCTTGCTGGAGCGGGAAGCAGACCGGTATATTGAGGGCTTCTATGAGCTGCTCAAGGCGGATCCGCGGCCGCCCGTATCCGCAAAGGATCATTAAAACCCATCACCCATACAACAAACCAGCGCCCCTCTTTTATGCGGGGCGCTGGTTTCCTATATGGCTGCCGGATAGGCGAAAGCCTTCAAGGCAGGGAGATCGGAGACGATCAGGGGAGCCGTACGCGGGCTTGATCCAGCCCTGGCGGGAAAACTGGGACAGAATTTTGCTGACCGTTACCCGGGAGACGCCGACCCGGTTGCCGATTTCCTCATGGGTGCAGCGGATGCATATCCCGGATTCCTCCGCCATAGCGGTGAGCAGCCGGGCAATGCGCCGGTCCGCCTGAAGGAAGGTCATATTATCCACTTGGTCGGAAAGCATCCGGATCGTGCGCGCCAGGTAGCGCAGCATCTCCATCGCCAGATGGGGTCTTCCGGAAATAGGAGGTGAGCTGCTCGCGGTGGACGGATACGATCTCCGAGCGGGCCAAGGTCCGGGCGGAGGACACCCGCGGCAGCCCATCAAAAACGCCGCTTCCCCCAGAAGGCTGCCCGGCCCCAGGATAGTCAGCGTTTTTTCGCTTCCGTTTTCGGAGCTGAGAAAGATCTGTACCCGCCCGCTTTTCAGATAGTAAAAGCAGCTGGCTTCCTCCTCCTGCCAGTAAATCATACGGCCGCATTCGTAGACGGCGGGCTGTCCCCAACGTTCAAAAACAGACCATGGTCGGTTTTCCATATTCCCGGCTCCTTTTCGGAACGGATCGGCATCAATCGCGGTATACCAATGCTTTTAACGTGACGATACGGTTGCCGCCGCTTTCTCCGTCAAAGGTGACTTGTCCGCCGCAAACCTGGCAGGCGGTTTTGGCCTTGTCGCCGGTCGGACGCATGGACAGCTGCAAATTCTTCTGGCTGGCGATGCAAGCGCGCTGATGCCCCGAAATCACCTCGGCATGTCCGCATTCGCAGGGAACGATGGAGATGGGCTTCATCCGTTCCTTGCGGCACATAGCGCGGTAAAGACGAGGACAGTACAACAGGTCATTGGCCGCCGCTTTGGTGGTAGGAGAGATATAGAAATCCCCTACGATATGCAGCGAGCATTTGCCGGTGCGAAGAAAATAGCAGGTGGCCTTACTCAAATTGATATTGGCTTCAGGGTACCTCTGACACAGCTCATGGCGGCGATCTCCCTTCCGTTTCGCAAGGACAACGACCGCATTTTATCATGTTTTCTCTATGGATGCAAGGGAATGATCCGTACCGGCTTCCCCAATCGGATACACTCCGCTATCGTTTGCTGTGTGCCGGGGGATTGACCGTCCCAGAAAGCCAGCACTTCATCGGCATAACGGATAATATCTCCGTTGCGCACCAAAGGCGCGCGCCGGCCATAGGCGTCATAATCCGGCCGAAAGACCGTCGCTGGGATACCCAGAATGTCCGCCGCTTTTTCCGCAGCGGTATCCACTCCTTTCGCCCCGCCGCTGACGATCTCCGATACGCCGGGGGCAGCTCCCGCAGAATGCGGGAGACGATTTCGCCTTCAGCACACCGGCTGCCCACAACTGCGATTTTCATTCTATCTCTCCTTTATCGTGTATCAGCAGGGGCTTCCATTTTTATTACAGGAGCAAGGGACCCTTTGCAATGACCCTGAGACCAGTATACCACGAAGTATACAGATGAAAATGGATTTTATAGAGAAATAAAAGAAAAAAGAACAAATAAGAGAAAAAATAAAATTCGATATTGAATTAAAATGTACAGTATGATAAAATTATACCATATTATATAGATTTTAGTTGAAGGAGGGGTTTGAATGACAAAAAAGCTTTTGCTATTCTTATTGGGATGCCTCATTTTGTGCAGTATAATGGGATGTAGCCAAAGGGGTACTGTAGAGAGCAGGGGATACGTCGGTTTTACCCATCCCAACAAATGACGCCTCAACAGCTGGGTCCGGATCAACCCCTTCAGAAACAAGATACAGTTCAGAAGAGAGGGTATCTGCAACATCTACGATTGAGTCAAAAGAGGAAGTCCCGGTCTTATTGACTTTAGCGGATACGGTTTCTTCAACAAAACCAGCTCATTTAGAAGCAACTTCTAGTTCAGAAGGAAACAATAATATGGATGGCAAGTGCAGGCTGGTGGTAAGAGGAAAAGATATTACTACAGGAAACTATGTGCAACTGAATACCGAATATCGTTATGCAGAACTGCCCTTTACTGCGGTAATGGAAGGGCTGGGGCAAACGTAACATGGGAAAGCGATACAATAGCAACAATAGCAATTGAAGGAAGAAACTATATATTGGATATGGCAAAAGGAACTCTTGTTGAGGAGGGCGGAACGTTTAACATTTTGTGGTTTCGCCTGGGTCCCGCCACAGTACCTCTTATCAAGTCATTGGTAATGAGTTCGTCATTGACAGCGATTCGGTAACGATGCTGCTTAATGGCCGGATAGGGGTAAGAGTCATCATTGATTTTGAAAAGGAACTTGTGGAAATAGGATGACCGTCGAATACATCCCTCCCGTTTAGCGGGCGGGATGTATTTTTTCTTCTCTGCTTAAGCGGCCCCTGGCAGAGCCGGGGGTCCTGCTTAAAGCATGAGTAAAAATGGGAGCAGCTGGTTTACAGCTGCTCCCATAAAAAGCGGGGATTATGGTTTGCGGGAAATACGCGGCTTCAAAAGCGAATGTATAATGGAACAATAGATATTGATGCAAGCGCTTTTCGCGTTCCGGCAAAAGTCTATCTGTTGTATCCTGAAGTGCTCTTTTCAAAACGGGACGTTGCTTCACCGATGCGAATCCAGACGGCTTTCACAGGAGTCCGGCTGCTTTAGGGTAAACCGCTATAGCATGGCCTGGTGCGCATCTCCTGAATTTATTCGATATCCGGGGATGGCCGTCTGTTCTGCCTTTACCCGGTGAGCGGGCGGAGGGGCCCCACCGACCGCCTGTTACCGCGAAGCAATGACCTCTATTTCCACCAGCGCCCCTTTCGGCAGAGAGGCAACCTCCACGCAGCTTCGGGCGGGTTTCCCGGAAAAATACTTTTCATATACGGCGTTAAAGGCAGAAAAATCCCGCATATCCTGCAAAAAGCAGGTGGTTTTTACCGCTTTTGCAAGACTGCTTCCCGCGGCGCTCAGCACAGCGGACAGATTTTGATCACTTGCTCCGTTTGCTCGGCAATACCGCCGTCGACCAGGATACCGGAGACGGGATCGAGCGGAATCTGACCGGAGGCAAAGATAAAATCCCCGCGGTAATGGCCTGGGAGTACGGTCCGATAGCGGCCGGTGCGTTTTTGTCTCGATTGTTTTCATCACGGTTTTCCTTTCTGCTTGTGAATATTCTATTTCAGGATAAAGATTCGGGGTTCCGTTTATCCTGTCCTCAAACTGCGTCAGATCCTTAATGACCTCGCCGGCGAGGATGAGTCCGGCTACAGACGGGACAAACGCGTTGCTGCCCGGCACCTGACGGCGCTGCGTACATTTTCTTGCCGTCCCCGGCGGGCAAATACAGTGGGTGCGGCAGCTGATCGCCATATCATCGACCGGGGAAAGGGGCGGCTCTTTCGAATACACGACCTTCAGCGCTTGGATCCCTCTGCGTCTCAATTCGCGGCGCATGACCTTGGCCAGCGGGCAGACCGAGGTCTTGTAGATATCCGTTACTTCAAAGGCGGTGGGATCGACCTTGTTGTTTAGCGCCCATGGAGCTGATAATGGGCGTCCCCGTCTTGCCAGCGTTTTCCACCAGCGCCAGTTTTCCTGTGACGGTATCGATGGCGTCGATAATATAGTCATATTCAGAAAAGTCAAATAAACCGGCGGTTTCGGGCGTGTAGAAGGTTTTATGGGCCGTGACGGAGACATCGGGATTGATTTCAGCAATACGCTCGGCGGCAACCTCCACCTTATATTTGCCAACCGTTTTCCGGGTGGCATAAATCTGGCGGTTTATGTTGGTCAGACATATCTTGTCATCATCTATCAGATCAATAGCTCCGATCCCTGAACGCACCAGGGCCTCCACGGCATACCCGCCGACCCCGCCTATACCAAAGACAGCGACACGGGACGAGGCCAGCCGCTCCATCGCTTCTTTCCCGAAGATGAGTTCTGTGCGCGAGAATGGATTCAGCATTACGAAACCTCCGCTGCGGAAAAATGACCTGCCCTCTCCAGAAAAAGACGGCAGGAAGCCCTTTGTTGGAAAAATAAGAGGGAATGGGTGCAAGGGGAACCTATGCGACCGTATTCATAACAATTTCACGGATTCCAACGCCTGCCTGAGGTCTTCTATAATATCCTCCGCATCCTCGATCCCGACGCTGAAACGGAAAAATCCGTTGTGGAATTCTTCGGGATAGAGATATTGCCGCTCGTCATTTGCTCCGAGGAAAACGATCAGGCTTTCGTCATGCCCCAGGGGAAACCGCTGAGGTGATGACCCTCAGATGGCTGACCAATCGATTGTGCGTGTCGTGGTCTGCTTTCAGTCCGAAAGAGAGCACGCCGCCGAATCCGGGGGACATCTGCTTGGCGGCGATTTCGTGTCCCCGATGGCTTTCCAGGCCGGGATAGGCGACAAAACGGACGCAAGGCTGCGCTTCCAACCATTTGGCTACCTTCAGGGCGTTCTCGTTATGCTGCCGCATCCGCAGAGGCAGGGTCACGCTGCCGCGCATAATCAGCCATGCATTGAACGGGCTGATTGTTGCGCCGAGGTTGACCTGCGACTGGGCGCGGATGAGTTCGAGATATTCCCTTTTGCCGATGATGGCTCCGCCCATGGCGTCGCCGTGACCGTTGATGTATTTGGTAAGGCTTTCCACCGTAAAATCCGCGCCAAGCTCCAAGGGACGCTGGTTGAAGGGGAAGCGAAGGTATTGTCCACCGACAGAAGGGCTCCGTTTTCGTGTGCTATTTCCGCGATGGCCCTGATGTCGGAAATGGCGAGCGTGGGGTTCCCGGGCGTTTCGATATGGATGAGTTTGGTATGAGGGCGTATCGCGGCCCGTACCGCGTCCAGGTCGGATGTGTCCACCAGAGTGGTTTCCACATGGAATTTACGGTTAAGCAGTTCATTCAGCAGCCGATATACGGCGATATATGTCACGCTCGAAAAGATCACATGATCGCCGCTCTCAAGCAGAGCAAAAACAAACCGGAGAGGGCGGCCACGCCGCTTGCCAGCACAATACAGTCCTCGCCGCCCTCCAGAGACGCCAGCTTTTCCTGCAAATATTTTTGATTCGAGCCGCCGTTTCGTGTATAAAGATTTCCCGCGGCGCTGGACCAGTTCATATCGGTGGGGTCATAGGGCAGTTCATAGCTGTTTGCCATGGTGATCGGACGCTTGATGGCGCCGGTTTCCGCATCCACATCGTTTCCCGTATGGACGGCTCTCGTTTGGAAACCAAATTCGTTTCCATAGGTCCTTTGGGGCATGCTTATTCGCTCCTTTGCTTTTCTGTATGGAAGCCCATATCGTGCAGCATGGCAAAATCCTTTTGGATGTTACTGCCGGAGGTGGTCAGGAGGTTTCCGGTAATGGTGGCGTTGGCTCCGGAATGGAAGGCCTCCCTGCCGTTTTCCCGCATAAGCGAGCGGTCCGGCCGCCAAACGGACGTCGGCCGTCGGATTCAGGAAACGGAAGAGGGCGATGGTGCGGAGAATGTCCTCCTCGGAAAGCGGTGAAAGCCCGGCAAAAGGTGTGCCGGGTATGGGCGTCAGGACATTGATGGGGACGGAATCCACCTTCAATTCCGACAGGCTGACGGCCATGTCGATACGATCCTCCCAGGTTTCACCCATCCCGATAATACCGCCCGAGCAGATACGGAAACCGATTTTCTGCGCGGTCTTGATGCAGCGGATTTTATCGTCATAGGTATGTGTCGTGCAGATAGAAGGAAAATAGCGCCGGGAGGTCTCGATATTCTCATGATACATGCGTACGCCGCTATCCCACAGCTGCCGGAACTGCTCCTCCGACAAAAGGCCGTGGGAGGCGCACAGTTCCATGTCGCAGAGTTCGTCCATCTTACGATAGGCGGTCAGCGCCTTTTCAAAATCTTTTTACGAGCGCCTTGCCCGCAGTGACAATGGAATAGCGGTGTACGCCCTGCGCGGCATTTTCAAGGCAGTCGGAGACAATTTCATCCATATCCAGAAACGAGTATTCCCTGACGCCGGTACAGTGATGCCCGGACTGGGCGCAAAATTTACAGTCTTCGCTGCATTTTCCGCTTTTTCCGTTGATAATCGTGCATAGATCCACATGATCCCCGCACAGGCATTGACGAATCCGGTCAGCGCTTTCGCATAGCTTGCGGAGATCCCCTGTCACAAACCCGCTGAGATCGTCATCCCTTGTGAGACGATAGCCTTAGATAATATCCTGTGATAGCTGAATAAAGTCCATAAGCTCCTCCGATTAAATAAAGTATTCGATTGTTTTGTCGGCGGTCAGTTTTGTCTGTTCGTTGAATAACAGAACCGCCTCGCGGCCGGCGGCTTCTCCCAACGCATAAAGCTCCTGCGTCTCACGGTTGAAGTAGGAAAAGGGAACCGTACGGTTATAGGCATACGGATACTCTCCTGTCAGTAGGATGTCTGCCTGCGGAAAGGGCTCGGTTTGGTAATAGGGATCGAACAGGAGGATCCGGCCGTTCTCCTCGCCGGTCATCAACACATAATGAGCCACCTCATAATACAGGCGGACGACTGCCGCTCCGCCGCGGTGCAAAGCGTCGTTGATGGGGCTTTCTGATCCGATGAATACCTGCTTCCCGCTTAAGTACTGACTGGAAAGGGGCAGCTGTCCCCGGCCGAAGCCGTCGAGCCAGTTGCTCAAAAACATCATGGCGGTGCAGGAGGTGCCGTTTTTCCCGGCGCGCCTTCCGCCCCATAGCAGTCCAGACAATAGAGCATGATATTGCGGATGACCTCCGGCGGAATTTCCTCCCGCTCAAAAAAAGATAGCTGATCCCATTGAGCAGGGAGGTGGGGGCCGCAATCGTATTCGGAGAGCTGATAGTGGAGCGGATTTTTCATGACCGGTTCACTCCTTTGAAAGCATGAGCTCAAGCGCAAGATTGGCGGCGCGTTCCAGATCCTCCGCGGTCGTGTATTCGGAGCAGGAATGGCAGTTGTTCATAGCCGTTGCCACTACGATCCCGCTGACGCCATGCCGGACAAGGGAATTGTTATCGCTGCCGCCAAAGGTCTGGCACAAATGGACCGGGAGATGAAGAGTCCCGCAGGCGGTTTTAAAACGGTTGACAACGGGATGAGCCGGGTCGACGCGATAGGCGGTGACGCGGACAGTGCTCTGGATATGGCTCTGTGTGCCTGTCTGATCCGCCGTATGTTGAAGGATATCGGCAATCTTTTCCCATTCTCTGTGCGCCTCTTCATCGGAGAAGCTGCGGATTTCGCCGGTGAAGGAGCAGCGATCCGGTACGATATTGTCTGCCGCTCCTCCGGAAATGGTACCGATATTGACGGTGGTATTACCGATACGGCCGCAAGGAATCCGTGACAGGGCGATCCCCGCCGCTTGGATGGCGTGACGGCCTTTCTCGGGTTCAAAGCCGGCGTGGGAGGAACGTCCGGAAAATACCGCCTGAAAGGACAAAATGGTGGGCGCTTGGAAGGCCGCCCAGCCCACAGGGCCCGCCAAATCAAATACATAGCCCTCCCTTGACCGGAGGAGGGAAAATCAAACTGTTGGATTCCCGCGCAGTAAGGCTCTTCCGCCACGGAAAACAGAAGCTCCAAAGGGCGGTGCGGAAGCCCGGATTCCCGCAGGGCGGTCAACGCTTCCACGTTCCGCCGCCGATTACGCTTTCGCCGTTGTACAGCACAACGGCCTGGCCGGGGGCAATGGCGCGCTGGGGGGCGGCAAAATCCACCCGCACGCGGCCATCCGGCAGTAGGGTAGCGGTGGCCGGGCGTTCCGGCTGGTGGTAGCGGGTGCGGGCCGTGCAGGGCAGCGGCTGGCCCACGGCGGGCGGTGCGGCGATCCAGTTCCACTCGTCCGCCAGTAAGGATGAGCGGAACAGCGCACTTTCCAGCCCCACCGTCACGGTGTTTTCCGCCATGTTCTTGCCGGAAACAAACAGCCGCGTTTCGGCGCTGATGCCCAGCCCCTTGCGCTGGCCGATGGTGTACCGCGCGGCCCCCTTGTGCCGGCCAATCACATGGCCCTGCTCGTCTACAAAATTGCCGGGCTGCATGGGCTGGCCGGTATAGCGCTCCAAAAAGGCGGCGTAATCGCCGTCCGGCACAAAGCAGATGTCCTGGCTGTCATGCTT
>VOFE01002434.1_pt1 | contig 52000 bp, 100 predicted proteins | sample 5384071 | NCBI WGS metagenome assembly VOFE01 (sample SAMN12384724, study PRJNA508395) | human gut metagenome | isolation source: healthy gut D | host: Homo sapiens
AGCACCTCGCAGGCAGAGCTTGCATCCGGCTCTACGTGATTGATTTCGCAATATTCTGTATTCGTCACATGGTGATCGATGCAGATCGTCTTTCCGCTTTTGCAGAAGCGGTGCGGCAACGCCGATGCGCTCCTCGCTGGATACATCCAGAAGGACCACAAGGTCGTACGCTTTCTCTTCACAGCTTGTCTTTACCTCAGAAAAACCCGGAAGATAGGAAAATTCCGGCCGTGGATCCTCAAGATAGACATCTGCCTGAATCTCGGCCGATTGTCGCGAAGATACTGGTATAATCCCAGGCAGGAACCGATGCAGTCACCGTCCGGACGAACGTGTCCGGCGATGGCATGCAGGAGAGACTCCGTTTAGAATTTCATCAATTTTCTTCATTTTCCTCATCCTTTTGTCTTCTTTGTGTGTTACTTCATCAATCAGTTTCGACATCGTAACGCCATATTCAATCGACTCATCCAGGACAAAGGTCAGCTCCGGTGTATTGCGGAGGTTAATGGTCTTGGCCAGCATACGGCGGATGAAGCCCTCCGCGCTCTTTAAGCCGCGGATGGTTTCTTTCTTCGCCTCATCATCGCCAAACACACTGATATATACTTTACACGTCTTCAGATCGGCGCTACCTCTGCCGCTGTGACAGAGGTCATCATTCCGATGCGCGGATCCTTGATCTCGTTCGGATGATGTTGGAAAGCTCTTTCTGTACTTCCCCATTGATCCGGGTATTCTTAATACTGTTTTTTCAACTTAATTCCTCATTTCTATCTCGGTACTTCTACCATGATATAAGCCTCGACCTGATCGAACTCCTGAAGATCGTTGAATCCTTCAAATACAAGACCGCACCTTCCTGCGATGGTTCCGACACCGGATGCCTTGAACAGCTGACGAACCTCTGCGTGGCCGATAACCTTCTCTTCGTAAACCGGCTCAAGCATACCCTTCATGGCTGCCTCAACATCCTCAATTGCCTGATAGATGACACGGTACAGACGGATGTCTACGCCGTTCTGCTCTGCCATGCGATTTTGCGTTCGCATCCGGGCGTACGTTAAATCCGATAATGATGGCGAAGATGCGGTTGCCAAAGATAACGTCGGACTCGTTGATCGCACCGACACCGCCGTGGATACATTTACTACAACTTCCTCGTTGGACAGTTTCATCAGGGACTGTTTTACTGCCTCTACAGATCCCTGAACATCGGCTTTGACAACGAGTGCCAGTTCTTTTAAGATTACCCTCCTGAATCTGGTTGAACAGATCATCCAGGGACATCTTCGCTTTTGTCTCCTCAAGCAGGTTCTTCTTGTTCTCTGCCACGATAGGTTGCTGCATAGGTTTTTGCTGTCTTTATCGTTATCGGTCTGAACGGGATCTCTCCTGCGTTTGGAACATCGGAAAGGCCGAGGATCTCTACCGGAGTAGACGGGCCTGCCTCTTTTACACGGCGTCCCTTATCATCCATCATCGCACGTACCTTACCGGTGAGCAGGCGCCTGCGGCGATGTAATCGCCCACATGCAGGGTACCTTTCTGTACCAGTACGGTAGCCACGGGACCGCGTCCCTTATCCAGCTCTGCCTCGATGACCAGACCTCTTGCTTTTCTCTTGGGGTTGGCCTTGAGTTCCATGATATCTGCGGTCAGCAGGATCATGTCAAGCAACTGGTCGATACCTTCTCCGCTCTTCGCAGATACCGGTGCAAATACGGTACTTCCGCCCCAATCCTCGGGGATCAGCTCGTACTCTGCCAGCTCCTGTTTTACACGGTCAATGTTGCAGAGGGCTTATCGATCTTGTTCACTGCTACGATGATCTCCACACCTGCTGCCTTTGCATGGTTGATTGCCTCTACGGTCTGGGGCATTACGCCGTCGTCCGCTGCTACTACCAGGATAGCAATATCGGTCGCATTGGCACCACGCATACGCATGGCGGTAAATGCTTCGTGTCCGGGAGTATCTAAGAAGGTGATCTTACGGTCTCCCACATTTACAGTATAAGCACCGATGTGCTGGGTGATACCACCTGCCTCACGATCGGTTACGTTGGTCTTACGGATAGCGTCTAACAGGGAAGTCTTACCATGGTCAACGTGACCCATAACACAGATTACGGGAGGTCTCTCCACCAGATCTGCCTCGTCCTCTTCGTCTTCCTTCAACAGTTCTTCGATGACATCTACCTTGACCTCTTTTTCACAGAGAATGTCATATTCCATGGCAATGTTCTCTGCATCTTCATAGGAGATCTCCTGGTTCACGGTTACAATCTTACCTTCCAGGAACAGCTTCTTGATGATGGCTGCGGGCTGTAACTTCATCTTCTCAGCCAGTTCTTTGATGGTAATGGATTCCGGCAGCACGATCACCTTGATCTGCTCTTCCTGTACCTCTTCCTTCTTCTTTTCCGGCTTGATGAAACGTCCGGGCTTGTTCTTCAGCGCGTCCTCGTCCTCGTAGATATGGTCCTTCTTGGAACGCTTGTTGTCCTTCTCCTGGCTGAAACGTCTCTTTTCATCTTCGCGCTTCTTCTCAAGATCCTTGCCTGCAGGTTCCGGAGCGAAGCCCTTATTCTGTCTGTTATCTCCGAATCGATTACCCGATCCGCCATTGCCTCTTCCGTCGCGGCCGTTATTGCCGTAACTGCGCTCACCATTGCCGTTACCGCGGCGATCACCCTGACCGCCTTCCATACCCGGACGACCCTGTCTGTTAAATCCGCCTCCCTGAGGTCTGCCATTACCCATACCTCCTCTGTTTGCGTTCTGTCCGCCCTGGCGGTTGCCCTGACCATAGCCACCCTGACGATTATCACGATTGCCGTCTCTGTTGTCACGGTTGTAACCGCCCTGGCCACGCTCGTTCTGTCCACGGTTGTCACGATTATTCTGACCGTAACCGCCCTGACGGTTATCGCGGTTGTCACGGTTACCGTTCTGAGGTCTGTCTGCCGGTCTGGTCGGTGCCACATTCTGTGCAGGCTGTGCTGCCTGAGGTGCCTGTGCGGCTGCAGTATTCTGTACTGCCTGCTCCTTTACCGGTGCCTGTGTCTGAGGCTTTTTCGCAGGCTGCTGTCCCTTATTGCCGGGTACCATTGCCACACTGGGAGTGGGAGACGGAGGGGTCAGCGGCTTGATGGGACGTACGGGAGCCTGTGCCTGAACACGGTTGCCGTAGGAATTATTCTGGTAACCATTGTTCTGGTATCTGCCGCCCTGATTCGGACGCTGTCCGCCTGCATTTCTCTGTCCCTGTCCACTCTGTCCACTCTGACCGCCCTGACGCTGTCCGGGCATCTTGGAATTCTGAGGGTTGCTAACGAAAATAATCTTTTTCTTCTTTTTCGTCTCCTCAGTAGATTTGGTCTCCTCGGAAACTTTCGTTTCCTGAGCCTTTGCTTCCCCTGCGGGTGCCTGAGCCTTTTCCTCAGCAGGCTTTGCGTTTTCGGTATTTACCGGAGCTTTCTGTGCTGCGGGTGCAGCTGCTTTTTTCTTTCCGAGGCTGTTGCGTACCAGTGCTGCCGCATCCTCTTCCAGCGAGCTCTGTGCTGCCTTTGCCTCAATTCCTTTTTCCTGTAAAAAACTTAATATATCCTTACTCTGTAGTTCCAATTCTTTTGCGAGTTCATGTACTTTGATTTTCGCCATGCTTTCCTCCATTCTGCCTAACCGGGCAAATTCGCTTCCAATTGCTTGATGAGTGCATCTGCCAGTCCCGCATCACACACACCTACCGAAGATCTTAAGTTCCCGGCCGATCGCCCAGCCGAGCTCTTCTTTGTGCCATATTCGTATACCGGGACTTCATAATAGGAACATTTGTCGTGAAACAACTTTTTCGTATTGGCGGATGCATCCTCTGCAACGATCACCAACATGGCAGAACCTTTTTTCACAGCGTCCTCCGTCTGGAATTCACCGCTTACCAGGTTACGCCCCCTCATCGCAAGTCCCAAAAGGGAATAAATCTTATTCTGTTTCAAGCTGATCAAACTCCTTTTCCAGTGTATCATATACCTCAGGAGAAATACTCATCTTGAAAGAACGCTCTAAGCCTTTATTCTTCCGGGCCTTCTGCAGACATTCCTTCTGTCTGCATATATATGCACCGCGTCCGTTTCTTTTTGCCGGTTGTATCCAGACATATCTCATCTTCCGGCGTCTTCAGAACACGCAGCATTTCTTTTTTGCCTTTCATTTCTCCGCAGCCTACGCACTGCCTCAGTGGAATCTTTTTTGCCATTGATTATTCCTGCTCTCCATCAAAATCGTCTTCGGTATCTTCATCCTCGTAATCATCCACATAATCCTCATAACGGAAGCCGGGAGCATCCTTGGCCTGTGTCTCGGATTTGATGTCGATCTTGTAGCCGGTCAGTCTTGCTGCCAGTCTTGCGTTCTGACCTTCCTTACCGATAGCCAGAGACAACTGATAATCGGGTACGACTACCTTTGCGGTCTTCTCATCGGGATCTGCAAATACTGCTACGATCTTGGCAGGAGAAAGTGCATTCTGAATCAGGTTACCGGGGTTCTCATCCCAGTTCACGATATCGATCTTCTCACCGCGCAGCTCTTCCACGATAGCATTGACGCGGGCACCATTCATACCTACGCAGGCACCGACAGCATCCACGATTGGGGTTATTGCTCCATACAGCAATCTTGGTACGGCTGCCGGCCTCTCTGGCAATGCTCTTGATCTCTACGGTACCGTCCTTGATCTCGGTAACTTCAGACTCGAAAAGTCTCTTTACCAGTTCCGGATGGGTACGGCTGACATTGATACGTGGTCCCTTCGGGGTGTTCTTCACTTCTACGATGTAGACCTTGATACGCTCGGTGGGCTTGAATACTTCGCCCTTTACCTGCTCGTTCTCGGTCAGCAGAGCGTCTACTTTACCGAGGTTGATGCTGACGTTCTTGCCTACATAACGCTGTACTACGCCGGTCACAACATCCTTTTCCTTCTCGTAGTACTGGTTGTAGATCACGCTTCTCTCTTCTTCACGGATCTTCTGTAAGATCACGTTCTTGGCATTCTGGGTAGCGATACGTCCGAATTCCTTGGACTTGATCTCTACATGGATCATGTCACCGACCTGTGCCTTTCTTGGAGATCTCCTGTGCATCCTCCAGAGCAATCTGTAAGCAGTCATCCTACATCGTCCTTCGTGGGTACGTTCCTTCTCAGCATATACCAGGAAATCGCAGGTCTCTCTATTAATCTCACATGGACATTGTCAGCCTTTCCAAAATGGTTTTTGCTGATATTTTTCTCTTTCTCAAAATATCCAAGGCTTCCATTAATTCTGTATTCATTTTCTCTTTTCCTCCTGTATCTGCGTCTGTTTAGAAATCAAATGCTAAACGGATCAATGCAATATCGCTTTTCTGGAATACACGTTCGTTGCCGTCTTCCTCTTCAATGGTCACACTGTTATCATCATATGCGGGAGTATTCCGTAAAATTCTCCGGTTTCTCTCGATCGGCACGGTATGTCCGGATTTTCCAGCTCTTTTCCCATGCTTCTCTTCGTAGTCTTTCTCTTTTTTCAGCGGACGTCAAGACCCGGGGAGCTGACCTCCATGATATAGGCGTCATCAATAAAATCCTCTCATCCAGCCGGTCGAAAATCTGCGGCTGACGATTTCACAGTCATCTACGGTAATCCCGCCCTTCTTTGTCGATATATCCCCGAAGGTACCAGGTACCGCCCTCTTTGACATACTCCACATCCACCAGTTCAAAACCATTGGCTTCTACAATGGGGCGGAGCAGTTCTTCTGCCTTCTGTTCGTATTCTTCTCTTCTGCTCATGTTCCCACCTCCTTTTTTCCATGTCAGCCAAATAGGGAGCTGGGGCTCACGCCCACTCCTATGCCAACAAGTTCTAAGTTTCATTTATTTTACCACTAACCCATGGAAATGCAAGCCTTTTGAAAAAAAGATTCAGATTCTGGGCTTCACACCCCTTGGTATCCCGGTTTGCAAGCTTCACTTTATTGAGCGCATAGGGTTTTCCGTGAGGGTGATCACATATTCCTGATGCCCGCCAAGCAGATACGCATGCTCCAGGCAGTCTCCCCTGGCAGCTTCATCCCCGCACGCCAACCGCTGTTTTCTTCATCTCAGAAATACCGGATTTGAGAAAACGCAGGAAATATCCTCCCGCGCTCTGGAGCACCACCTGCTCCATCTCATCCGCCGCACCCACGAACACCAGCGTGTCTCCTCAGAAAGCCGGGTAGACGCAATGGTGCGCTTTTGGTCACATCAAACTCTTCTCCCTTTACCAGCTTGCACATGGAGCTTGCCGTCACAAAAAGCAGCTTTTGTTTTTTGATCTCCTCCACAGAGGCCACCAGCAGTATCTGTTCCTGTGAGCTGCTGTAATTGCTCAGGTTGTCCGCCGGAACACCTTTGTCCCGGAACCGCACAAGGGGTATGTCCGCAACCTTGACCGTATGCATTTTTCCCGCATCGGTAAAAATACAGATTTTTCGGTGTTCATACAGGAAACACAAATTTATTCTCACTGTCTGGCCGCCTCTTTGTTGCGCTCATAAGCGCTCTTGTCTATCACCTTCATGTAGCCGAACCGGTCCATGAGGAAAAAGACTTCCATCTCTTCTATTTTTTTTCCTCGTACACAGCTTCTTCCGCATTTTCGATCACCGTGCGGCGTTTTGTACTGTATACTCTTTTTTATGGCATCAAGCTCCGTCATGATCACGTTTGCCATAGAATCGTAATTGTTCAGAATATCCTTGTAAAGCGCGATATTTTCATGGTCTGCGTAATCTGCCTGCAGCGCCTCGATCTCAGCCCGATGAGCTTATACAGCCGCATTTCCAGAATCGCCGTTGCCTGCCGCTCCGAAAACGAAGCTTTGCAGCCGCCCGCTCGCTGGCCTTGGTCCTGAAGCGGATCCCCTCGGTCGTCCCTTCCACCAGGCATTTTCTTTACCTGCTCCCGGTTTTGCTTCCTCTGAGGATTCAATGATCAGGTCAATGACATCGCAGGCTTTGATAGCCCTCCTGAATTTCCTTTTTTTCTTCTTCCCGATCCAGGAGCGTGGTATATTTGCGGTAGTCACCTCAAACATAAAATCCACATGGTGCTCAATGACCTGCCGAAGGCTCAGGGTTTCCGGACGGCCATCCGCCACCGCCAGCATATTTACACCGAAGGTGTCTTCCAGACGCGTCTTCTTGTAGAGCATATTGGTAAGATTCTCCACATCCGCGTTTCCGGAGTTCCAATACAATGCGGATTCCCTCTTTGGAGGACTGGTTGGAAATATCCACAATATCCGTGGTCTTTTTGTTTCCACAAGGGCAGCCACATCGTTCAAAAACTTTCCGATGTTCGCCCCAGCATGGTATAGGGGATCTCCGTGATCACCAGCTGCTGCCGTCCGCCTTTTAATTTTCGATTTCCACCTTTCCGCGAATGCGGATCTTTCCCGTTCCTGTCTCGTAGATCTTCAGCAGATCATCTTTGTTGACTACGATCCCTCCGGTCGGGAAATCCGGTCCTTTCAAATAACGCATCAGACCCTTGACGCTGATATCGTTATTTTTCATGTAGGCCTTGATCGGCATCTGCCACCTCCCCAGATTATGGGGCGGAATACTGGTGGCCATACCTACGGCAATGCCGTCCGCGCCGTTTACCGATTGGGAATCCGCACCGGCAAAACCGCGGGCTCTTTTCCGTCTCATCAAAGTTTGGCACAAAATCCACAACGTTCTTGTCCAGATCTCCCAGGAACACCTCCTGGGTCAGCTTCTCCAGACGCGCCTCCGTGTAACGCATGGCTGCTGCCCCGTCCCCCTCAATGGATCCGAAGTTTCCATGACCGTCCACAAGCTTTTTGCCCTTTTTGAACTCCTGCGCCCTGCCCACCAGGCCTCGTAGATGGAGCTGTCTCCGTGGGGATGATATTTACCCATGGTATCGCCCACGATACGGGCGCATTTCCGGTAAGGCCGGTCGTAACGGATGCCCAGCTCGTACATGTCGTAGAGGGTTCTTCTCTGCACCGGCTTCAGCCCATCCCGCACATCGGGAAGTGCCCTGGAAATGATCACGCTCATGGCATAATCAATATATGATTTCTGCATTACTTCCGAATAATCGGTGCGGATAATATTTTCCTGTTTTGTATTCATAATCGATCCTCACTGTCCAAAGCTTAAATATCCAGTTCCGCGTCCGTGGCGTGCTCGTAAATAAACGCCTTTCTCGGCGGCACATCGCTTCCCATAAGGGTTTCTGTAACGCTGGAGGCCAGACGGGCATCCTCAATTTCCACCCTTTTCATCATGCGGGTCTCCGGATTCAGGGTGGTTTCCCACAGCTGGTCGGCGTCCATTTCTCCCAGACCCTTGTAGCGCTGCAGGGTAAAGCTGCCCGGCTTGTGGGTACGGCGGTATTTCTCCAGTGCCTTATCGTCATAGAGATATTCCTCCGCGCCTTTTTTCGGCATCACTTTATAAAGAGGCGGCATGGCAATATACACATGTCCCTCGTAGATCAGCTCCGGCATAAACCGGTAGAACAACGTCAGAAGCAGCGTAGAAATATGCGCGCCGTCCACATCCGCATCCGCCATGATCACGATCTTGTCGTAGCGTAACTTGCTGATGTCAAAGTCATTGCCGTACCCTTCCGAAAAACCGCAGCCAAAGGCGTTGATCATGGTTTTGATCTCCGCGTTTGCCAGCACTTTGTCAATGGTGGCTTTTTCTACGTTCAAAATTTTTGCTCTGATAGGAAGAATAGCCTGATAATTCCGGTCTCTGGCTGTCTTGGCAGAGCCGCCTGCCGAATCTCCTCCACGATAAAGATCTCACACATGGAGGGATCTTTTTTTCACAGTTGGCAAGCTTTCCGTTGGAGTCAAAGGAATACTTCTGCTTTGTGAGAAGATTGGTTTTTGCCCGCTCCTCTGTCTTACGGATTTTGGCCGCCTTTTCCGCACAGGAAAGAATGGTTTTCAAAACTTCCAGATTCCGGTCAAAATAAAGGACCATCTTCTCCCCACCACCTTGCCGGCAGCGCGGGCTGCATCCTGATTGTCAAGTTTTGTTTTGGTCTGTCCCTCAAAACGGGGATCCGGATGCTTGATGGACACCACCGCCGTCATACCGTTCCTGACATCGGCGCCGGTAAAGTTGGCGTCTTTTTTCTTTGAGCACACCGATTTCCCTGGCATAGGTGTTCATCACCGTGGTAAAGGTGGTCTTAAAGCCTGTCAGATGTGTTCCGCCTTCCGCATTGTAAATATTGTTGCAGAAGCCGAGGACATTTTCGCGAAACTCCGTCGTAAACTGAAACGCAACCTCCACCTGAATCCCTTCCGCTTCTCCCTTTAAATATACCGGCTCGTGAAGCGCCTCCGCATTGTGATTCAGATCCCTGATGTAGCCGATAATACCGTCCGGCTCGTGATATTCCAGATGCACCGGCTCCTCGCCCCGCAGATCTTCAAACACAATGGTAAGCTCCGGATTTAAGTAGGCAGTCTCATGAAGACGGCTCTTTACCTCCGTGGAAGAAAATCTGGTTTTTCAAAAATTTCTCCGTCCGGCAGGAAATTCACACAGGTTCCGTCTCCTTTGTCCGCCCAAGCTTCGGGAGAAGACCGTTTTCCAGTTCCACCACAGGAATGCCTCTCTGGTAGCGGTCATGATGCACATATCCGTCACGACTGATCTTGATGTCCAGATACTCTGACAGCGCGTTTACCACAGAGGAACCCACGCCGTGAAGACCGCCGCTTGTTTTGTAGGCCGAATTGTCAAATTTACCTCCGGCATGAAGCGTCGTAAGGACAAGACGCTCCGCAGAAATCCCTTTTTCATGCAAATCTACCGGAAGTCCGCGGCCGTTGTCCTTCACCGTACAGGAGCCGTCCCGCTCCAGAGTGACATGGATCCTGGTGCAATAGCCTGCCAGGTGCTCGTCCACCGCATTGTCCACAATTTCATAGATCAGATGGTTCAGACCTTTTCTCGTAACGCTTCCAATATACATACCCGGACGCTTCCGAACTGCTTCCAGTCCCTCCAGAACGGATATGCTGCCCGCATCATATGTTTCTTTCTTCGCCATGTGATTTCATTCCTTTCTGCAATCATACATTTTTGCGCAACAAGGGGACCTCCCGAATGGATTTCCCATGGCACAAAAAACCTCCAAAATCCTAAGACTTCGGAGGTTTCCCTAGCAGCCAGTACGAGAATCGAACTCGTGTTTCCGCCGTGAGAGGGCGGCGTCTTAACCCCTTGACCAACTGGCCTTTTTATCAAGCGGTTCGTTCAACCGACTTCGTTAGTATATAACACTTCCACCATAAATGCAACCCTTTTTTTAAATTTTTTTTCGTTTTTTGCATTTTGTCTATTTTTCCGTGCATTTTCAACCATTATTTGTGTATTTTATGGTAATTCTTGCACTTTTTCATCAAACATATTATAATGAGCTCATAGTGTGCACTGCAGATTCCGCACATTTACATCAACTACGCAGGGAGGAACAAGAGATGGATTCTGCATTATACGAAAATTATCTAAACATCTTAAAGCATGAGCTGGTACCAGCCCTTGGCTGCACGGAACCGATCGCCATTGCCTACGCTTCCGCCAAGGCCGTCAGGTTTTGGGCGAATTTCCGGATTCTCTGGAAATGAGCTGCAGCGGCAACATCATCAAAAATGTCAAGGGTGTCACCGTGCCCAATTCCGCCCCGTCCATCACCAAGCTTGGCAAAAACGCTTCCCGTCTGCTGGCAGTGGCCATCGTCATCGCCTATGTGTCCTCTGTCTGCGCAGCCTTCATGAGCATGGGCGCAGGCTACGGTCTGATCCCCCACCTGTCCATCGACAACAACGTTGCCGGTCTGCGCGAGCTGCCGGGCGTCGTCTTTGAGCTGAACATTCCCCAGATCATGAGCGTCATGAGCGCTCTGGTGCTGAGTGTTCTGGTGGGTCTGGCTGCCACTTGGACCAACAGCAAGCTGACCTGCGACTTTTTGGCCGAGTTCCAGAACATCGTGCTGGACATTGTGAGCAAGGTCATCATCCCCGTTCTGCCCTTCTACATTGCCGCCACCTTCTGCGGCCTGAGCTACGAGGGCACCATCACCCATCAGCTGCCCGCCTTCCTGCAGATCATCGTCATCGTTATGGCCGGTCACTACATCTGGCTGGCTGTGCTGTACCTGCTGGCCGGTGCGTACTCCGGCAAGAATCCCTGGGAAGTGCTGCGTCACTACGGCCCCGCTTACCTGACCGCTGTCGGTACCATGTCCAGTGCAGCTACGCTGGGTGTGGCGCTGGAGTGCGCCCGCAAGAGCAAGGTCCTGCGTAAGGACATGGTCAGCTTCGGCATCCCCCTGTTTGCAAACATCCACCTGTGCGGTTCTGTGCTGACTGAGGTGTTCTTCTGCATGACCGTTTCCAAGATCCTGTACGGCAAGCTGCCCAGCGTTGGCACCATGATCCTGTTCTGCCTGCTGCTCGGCATCTTCGCTATCGGCGCACCCGGCGTGCCCGGCGGCACTGTCATGGCTTCTCTGGGCCTGATCACCGGTGTCCTGATGTTCGACAACGCCGGTACCGCTCTGATGCTGGCCATCTTCGCCCTGCAGGACAGCTTCGGCACCGCCTGCAACGTGACCTATTTTTTGCTGGTGAGATGAACCACCATAACCGCAGCGTCTGCCTCATGGGCGATTGCCAGCAGGCGGTTTACTGCCTCTGCCTCACAGGTGTCCGGACGCACCAGGGGATGATTCTCCGGTCCCAGCCTTCCCTCGGCCTTTGCCTCCGCAATTTTGGCATCGATAATGCCGGCGTTTTCACAGTGCACACCCGCAAAGCAGCCGCATTTTCCCAGTTTTTTGAGAATCCGGTACAGATCCGCATCCTCCACCAGCATTGCCGGATAGGTCATATAAAGCTTAAAGCTTGTGACCCCCTCCGCAATCATATCCTGATTTCCCGCTCCGTCTCCTCATTCCATTCCACGATCGACATGTGAAAGGAATAGTCGCAGGAACATTTTCCGTCTGCCTTGCCGTGCCATTTCCTGAGCCCCTCTTTCAGCGTGTGTCCTCCCTTATCCTGAGAGGCAAAATCCACCACCATAGTGGTGCCTCCGAGAAGCGCCGCTCTGGTGCCTGTCTCAAAATCGTCCGCAGTCACCGTCCCTGCAACCTCCAGGTCAAAATGTGTATGTCCGTCTATAAATCCCGGAAAAAGCAGCTTGCCGCTGACATCGATCACCTCCGCTCCCGGCGCGCAGAGGTTCTCCCCCGATTTCTACGATTTTTTCCCCTTCCATAAGAATGTCCCGCTTTGCAGATCCCCCCCGCACTGACGACCGTTCCGTTTTTCAAAAGATATCCCATAAGTCCGCCTCCCTTTTGTGCAACATTTTCTGATTTCACTATAGCACGATTTTTCAGACGAAACAACCTTGGTTGCCTCGATTTGGGAAATTTGTTTTAGCCCTAAATATTTTTTTTGATACTCTTTTGTCTGCCGGAAAACTGTGGTATAATAGGGGCACTTAATGAATTCTGCCATATCAGGAGGAATATGCTTATGGGACGATTGACCACGCTAAAGCAAATTGCAGACGATATCGCAGCCCCTTTGGCTCTGACTGCGAAATTGTGATTCACGATTTAAAAACAAAAGAGCTTTCCAGTTCCATTGTCTATATTGTCAACGGCCATGTAACCGGAAGAAGCATTGGAGACGGACCCTCCAATGCCGTTTTTGAAGCCATCCGCCAGCAGGCAAAGGGCTCGGCATTCCCCGCGACCAGTCCGGGTACCTGATGAAGACCGCTGACGGCAAAAATTTTTAAAATGCAGCACCTCCTACATCCAGGATGATGACGAAACCCTCCATTATGTGTTCAGTATCAATTTCGATGTGACAAGACTGTGCATGATTGACAGCGCACTCCACACGCTGGTCTCTCCCCATACCCAGGAAGAGCCACCAAAGCCGGTCACCCAGAACGTCAACGACCTTTTGGACCAGCTCATCGAACAGTCGGTCGCCCTTGTAGGAAAACCGGTCGCCCTTATGAACAAGGAGGACAAGGTAAAAGCCATCCAGTTCCTCAACGATTCCGGCGCTTTCCTCATCACAAAATCCGGAGACAAGGTTTCCGGCTACTTCGGTATTTCCAAATACACCTTATACAGCTATATTGACGTAAACAAGTAAAACTCTCGCACGCGAAAGGAGATTTTTATGAACCAGGAACTGTACAACGAGGCCGTCCGCTCCGGGCTGCTGTCAAGAAAAACTAATCGAAACCCTTCTGGAAACCATGGAGTACAACAGCATTTCTTTTTTATCAACTGGAGCATTGATGTGCTGAAGATCATCAAAAACCAGACTGACCGCGGGGACAGGATCACAGATGAAGTCTCCGGCATCACTTACACCACAGAAACCTTCCATGATTTTGTGACCAAAAATTTTTCCTCCTACATTGAGAGTCAGGTATTTGCCGCTCCCAACAAAAAAAGAAAAGGTCTATTTCACCTTGGAGTCCTGCGAGGGCGGTTACAATCTTCTTATGGCAGATTCCTCCAAAAACAAAACCTACGAGTGGATTTCCAGTCTCAGCGAACGTTTTTTCCCTTGTCCAGATGATCGCCACCGGAGTTGTGTATCTCAAGGATGTAAAAACCAATACCTATCAGCCTTTTATTTCAGAAAATGGAAAATACTGTCGATATGACAAAGAGAAGGGGCAGATCAGGGAACTGAATTAAAAGCAGATAGGGCAGTTGTAAAATGACGCTCCGGCGGATTTTACAACTGCCCTTTTCTTATATCAATATATCCAACTCTTGCAATCACAGCAGGAGCATGGCGTCCCCCATATTAACGAAAAGTAATCAATATCTAACATTTGTAAAATGCAATTACCATTTTATATCAACCATCTGTATTATCCACGAATTCTACAACTTCCTCTATCTTGCATTGGAAGTACATGCATAATTTATCTATTACAGCTAAATTCACGGGTTCATTCTTCCCCATCTTGGCAAGTGTTCCTCTGCTGATATCTGCTGCTTCTAACAAATCTAATTTCTTCATATTATGATCAATCAAAGTCTTCCAAAGCGGCTTGTATGAAATCATACTATTTCTCCCTTCCATCTGATAATGTTATTATACCTCTTTTTATTCTATTAAGTCAATAAAACATTCTAATATTTTAGAATTTTATTCTATTTATTATTGACATACAGTGTACATATGGTAATATACAACCACAAACAACAGAACAAACATTCGCATAGACGATACGAGGTTTGAGAAATAATAGGAGGAAAATAATATGTCAGAACTTTTAAAGAAACAGAACTACGGTGTTGAAGTTGAATTCACAGGTATATCAAGAAGGATGGCCGCTGAGGCAGTTGCAGAAATTATCGGAAGCACAGTATCTAGACCTGATCGCACTTGTTACCATACAAGAACAATCCGAGATTCACAAGGAAGAAAATGGAAAATAATGCGAGACAGTTCCATCCATCCGATCCGCAAAGTTGGGAGTGAAAATATAGACGAATATAGAGTTGAATTCGTAACTCCAGTCCTAAAAATATGAAGACCTTGAAACATTACAGGCAATTATCCGAAAGTTCAGAGATATTGGTGGAATACCTCACAGCTCATGTGGAATCCATATCCACATCGATGGAAGCGCCCACACTGCAATCTCGCTTCGACGTCTGGTAAACTTCATGTATAGTAGACAGGAAATTATTTATGACGCACTTGCAGTTGGTGATAGAAAATATCATTGGTGCCAGCCGGTTTGCAAAAATCTTCTTGATACAATGAAGATGGATAAAGGCATTACAGAAAATCTATTGAAAAGATTTGGTACAGTTCAGCAAATGACGGTTACTGTGGCGGTATCGATCACAGCCATTACAATAGCACAAGATATCACGCCCTCAACCTCCATAGCTTTTTCCAAAAAAGGAACTATTGAGTTTAGGCTTTTTAATAGCACTCTCCATGCCGGAAAGATTAAAGCATATGCACAGTTTTGCTTAGCAATATCAGCATGGTCAATCGAATCAAATGATAAGGTTGTATTCAAATCAATGAGTGGATACACAGCGAAGAAGAAAGTTACTTTAATGTATAATATTCTCACAAATAGACTCGGTCTTTATGGTGATGAGTTCAAAACCTGTAGACTTCACATGATGAAACAGCTTCGTGAAAATGTAAATACAGAACATGTGGCTTAATCAATAATCAGCTGACCTACCGGCTTGACGGGGAGAAAGGGAATACTATGAGTTTATATGTAGCATATGGAAGTAATCTAAATATACATCAAATGTCATACCGTTGTCCTGGAGCCACTGTTGCTTTCACTGGATATCTAATGAATTGGAAGCTCTTATATAGAGGAAGCCACACCGGATCTTATGTGACGGTCAAAAGAAAAACAGGAAGTAAAGTCCCCGTTGCCGTTTGGAATATTGATGACAAAAATGAAGAAGCTCTTTGATTTAATTCAAATTTTTTCTCCGTATCTTGTCATTTTCTTTCCATCCTATTTTTCTCTTTACTGCACTTTTACTAGAGTAAAAGTCCTTTTAGCAAGTCGATTTCCGCCTCATATTCAGCCCCTTCATATTCGCAGTGCTTTTTATAACAGTATCTCGGCATTCTTTGGACTTCCCCAGAATCATGGATCCTAAGAATAGTTCATTTTCATCATTTTCACACGCATTTTTAACAAGCGCGAAAAACTTTTGGTTTACTTCTTTTACGCTTTCAATGATTTCTTCATCATCGTTTATTCTTTCTTCTACTTTTTTTTTTGCAAATTTCTTAAAATTCGCGCTTCCCTCGATTCCTTCTGCGTAGATTCTGAAAACTCTCATCTTGCTTCCCTCCTGCCTTCCGGCTCTGTTCTCTTGTTGCATCTATAATAACTTAAATAAGTTATTTTGTCAATACTTGTTTTGTGAATTTTTCAATTATTTCTTTTTTCTTCTTTATCATCCTTATCATAATAGATCAAATGTTCCGGCTGCATATGCAAAATAGCGCATATCCTATTTAATGATTCCATGCTAATGTTGGCGTTGTTGTTCTTAATTTTGCGCCATGTGTCCTGTGATAAAACGCCCGTTTTCTGTGCTTTATATGCTGTCATACCGGCAGTGGTTAAAGCCTGTGATACGTCAAATTTAAATTTTATCATTCTGTTGCCCTCCGTTTATCTATACATAAATATGATAATTCTTTTCGCTGAAAAAGTCAATCAAAAAATAACTTAAAAAAGTTGCAAAAAGCCGTTGATAATAACTTATTTTAGTTATATAATATAGTTACAACAAAAGAAAACCGAACGGGAGGGAAAAGAAATGAAATGGCCGAAAGAATTTGAAAGAGTGAGCGGACAGAAAGTTAGATTGACCGGGACAAAAATATATATTTACCAGTGGAACACAGGAAAGAACAAAATTTTATGGTTGAGCATGTCGGTCTTTCCATTCATCAACAAAGCACATGGACAATTCCAGGAAAAGGCGACGAAGCCATGACGGCAGCCATAAAAAAAGCAAAAGTTTAGTATAGCCGGAAACTTCCTACCTCTAATGTAGCCGTAGCTTATCTGAAGCCCGGAAGATGCAGACGGGAGGAACATAGAAAGGAGGAATAAATAAAAAAAGCCAGCGGAAAAAATCCCGCTGGCTTTCCCTTAAACATCACACTCTCTTTGCATATTCCAGAGCAATCCAACCTGCACCAGATTTCAGTCTACCCCAGGTATAGCCGTCTGCTTCTCGAGTTTCAACAATGGTGTATACTCCCTGCGGACAGAATCCGTTATCACTACTTCCTGCACTCGGACTTTTCCGGATATACAGGTTGGAAATCTCAACTTTTACCTGAATGTTTCTTGTGTTCCATTACCGGCAGCATCGCCTGCATAGGAACAGTAGGATGTACTTACATTAATCCAGCCGGCACCGGATTTCAGACGACCCCAAGAACCATTCTGGATTTCTACAATCGTGTATGTTCCATTGTCTGTAATGGAGCCATTCGTATCATAATTGGTACCGGTCCTTTCCGGATAGTCAGATCACCTACATTTACCCTGTATAAGCCAGTCGCATATCCGACGGATCCGCCTGTGTTTTCCTGCGGCGCTTCTGGTGTTTCCACATCTCCTACAATATCCGCTCTTTGGATTCCTTCTGCAATCAGCTTCGCATGTGCACTTATGCCAATGCTTCTTGCCTTTTATAGTCTGTGGCATTGTCACAAAAAATGACTCTACAAGGACAGACATTGCTTTGGTTTTTCTTGTCCAGTACAATTCTGTTTTGATCTGACCGCCGCGGTTATGCCATACCGTACCAAGCTTTATACAGATTGCATTTGCAACTTCCAGACCTTTATCGTTATACGCATATGCTTCGCAGCCATACGCCTGGGAATTGAACGCATTCAGATGCAGCTGCACTGCAATGTCATAATCCTTTGCATGCTCAACCTCCATAAAATAATTAATCTCATCGTTCAGATTGTGTAACTGTCCTTCGGAGCAATGCACAGATCAACTTCATGTCCTGCTTTTCTCAACCACTCTACTACGTGGGGGCGCAAGCTCCTTGTTGTACAGGTACTCATTAACACCGCCGTATCGGGTTCCATCTGCAGAAGAAATTACTCCTCCACCATAGTTTGCATGTCCTACACAGATTAAAATTAACATATCTTTTTTTCCTCCTTTAAAATAAATGAGGAGGCCTTCTCGCCCTCCTGAAAAACCGGATTTTATACTATTCCACAGAATCATTCACTTTCCCGTCATCTAACAGATCCTTAACTCCCTGAACCATTTCTCAATAATATTCATCAGCATAGATTCTGTAATAAAAAACTGCAGCCATTTGGGCAATAGTCCTCTGGCCTGCTGCACTACATACTTCAATTTCTGCTGCCCCTGGCCGGATTCATGGTAGATATGTTCAGCCCGCAGAATCAGCTGGTAGACATCATTGCGAATGCCGCCCAGTCCCTTTGTCTTCATGTACTGGATTGCGATAACAATAGTTACAAGCATTAAAATAGCCAGCGCAATAAAAAAGCACTGGCACCGGAATCTGTCTAATAAATTCCAATAATTCCATAGTTCCTCCTGTTCTGCAGTGTATCAGAGAACAGAATTTTCCCGAACACACTGCTCGTAAACGTTTTTAATGTTGATAATTGCGAATTTCGCCTTATTGTTCGGAAAATTTGGATGGTCTCTGCAGTAATTCTCGTAATCAGTAATATCCTCCATTATTTGGTCAAAGTGCTCCTTGGTGTGCCAAACCTCGTGTCTGATCTCCTCATCGAAGCTCAGAATCCGGTATCGCCAAGTAAGTGCTACCCTTCCTCGTTTTACCCTCGATGCAACCATAGCTGCATTTAATTCGTCAAGTTTTTCATCAATCCGTTCAAATGCCTTGTTATAGTCGTTCTGAATTCCAACGCTCTGCTCATGCCATTTTGGATACATCTTTACCTGGTCAAGAATATTCTGCATCTGTTGTTCTTTTTCCTTATCAATTTCCCACTTACCTCGGTAATATTTTCCAATTTCTTTTGCTACATTTATAAAAAAAATGATGGCTGCGCCTACCACAACCGCCTCAGAAACCGGCAAATCTCCGAATACCTTTAAAAAATTCCTCTATGTCAGCCACCTCATTTCAGCCTACGGCATAGATATCAGCCGGCATCAGCGGTCAGAATAGCATTTTGCCTCATCTAGGTTAATCCAACCCTTTTTAACCGCTTTTTCTACCGCCTCTTTGTTTCCGGTCTTGTGATAGATCCGTTTAATTGTTTCGTACATGCTGCCCCTCCTCTCTACATTCCAAGAATTTCCATAGCCAGGGTATCCACGGTATCTTCCAGGGACGCAATGCGCTGCTCTGTCTGATCTGGTTTTGCCATTACAGCCGTAACCAACTTCCCTTCTACCGGGGTCTGCTCCGGATCCTGCTTATATCCGATGACCGCATTCATCTCCTGGCTGATGCTCAGAAGGCTGGTATACCCATTATAGATAGCCAGCTCGTCTCCACTTTCTGACAACAGGGTCATTTTGGCCGTTGCTTCTGGATCTGTCAGCAATGTGTTAATGCTGTCCAGGCTATCCTCCCCCTGGTAAAAATTTCAGTGTGATCTGCTTCTCGTCCGCCTTAATCCCGCAGACAATCAGCTCAAACTCTTTTTCTGTTCCAATCTTGATTCTCTCCATTTTCTAATAACCTCCTAATTTATTTTTTGATGGATAGTATGTATCCATCAAGGCTCATCTCTTATTTTTTGCATAATATCAACCTCCTTTTTTTTCAAAAATCTATAACAAAAAACACCCCGAAGGATGCTATTTGTTATAGATTCTTTATTCTGTTTAACGAAACTCCGCTTTAACTGTGAAGCGCGAAGAGAAAACAGTTTCTACGTTTCTGCCGCCTACGATTTTATACAGATATGGCAAAATTGTTATGTTCAGGTGCGCCGGGATGCCGCAAAAGACATGCAGCCCAATGTGGATTATCAAATCGGAACTATCCCAGAAGGCTTCCGCCCCATCGTGAACACGTACGAATATAAAAAATACAATGCTAATCGAGAATGCCGCGTTGTAATAAATAATGATGGTACAGCATCTATCCGATTTTTTGATGATGTAGCAACTACAGTTGGAATTAATATTAATATGACATATATAGCAGAATAATCAGTTTACGAAAATGATTTTTCCAACCATATATTAGTTCCTTTGGGTATATCAATTGCTTTTTGTTCGTTATTCACAGTGTATCCAAATTGCACTGCACCGGTATCTTTGATTATTCGCAATTGTCCATAGATACCTTTTGAAATCAACTCTATCGTAATTATTTCATGGTACAGTATTTCTTTGAGACGCGGAATTATCGCAACCGTAGCATATCCGGTACTGGTTCTAAATTCTGAGCAACCGTGCCGCGGATATAAATGCCGAATCCATTTGCACGCTCTATTATATTTGCCGTCATTCCATTTTGGTTCGTAGGAATTTCCGTAAGTCAAAGCGGAGTTTAGTGAATCAATTTGCTTCTGTAACTCCGCTGCCACAGCTGCAGACACCGCCCGAGTCGTATCTTTTTGTGGTGGCATTCTGTACCAGATCCAGAAATACATGGTTTCTTAAAATCCGCAAACCACTTTGCAATCTTCCCAAAAATAACATTTAGTTTTTCACCAGTTTTAATATTAGATCGCGTACTTGCCTGCTGGAATTTTACGGACAGGGAGGAGGCGTCTCCGTCCCCGTCCTGTTTCTTGTTCCATGCCTCTTTTCCTCTGCTGTAACAAACTGATGATCTTTATCCTGGGTAACATTCTTAGCCTCTACTCCAATATCATACTCATGCAGATTCCCAGTCGCATCTTTATGCTTGATTTTCTTAGTTACCATGCTTATTACCTCCTCAAATCAGGAAACAAATGGAATTGGCCGGCGCCTCTGCCGGAAGCTCAGACGCAAAAATACACCTCGGGCTTTCCGTTCCACTTCTCCTTCTCTGCTTTGCTTACAAACTGGTGGGTATCATCTGTTTTGACTTTTGCCGGCATCCCACGTCTGCGGTTTATTTTTGATAAACGCATCTGAATCCGTATTTGTTTCATTCCAGTCGGACTGTACGTTGGCCTCAGCGTTTGCCGGCGCATGTGCTACCTGGCTATGATCGTATGCCGTTTTTCCTTTATCACCTGGAAATGCCGTAGATGCAGTCTCTCCCAGCACCAGACTCGAGGAAATCTCTACATATGCTGTGCCAGACCAGCGGAATGTCTTGTTGGTATCCATAGCTACGTAGATTTTTCCGGATTCACCAGCCTTCGGGAATGCAGCCTGATTGGCAAATTCCAGGACATCATCCACATAGGACAAGCTGTGCAGCCGGAACCTTTCCTGACTCATCCAGGGATGCAACGCCATTTGCAGTTCCCTTTCTGTGCGGCCGGAATTGCACCAACATCAGCTGCTGTCAATGTGTCCCATTCGCCCTCACCGGCCGCCTTATTTTTCAGCACTTGTCCTTTTGTTCCGCCTGCCGGAATATGCTTCCATCCTGCTCCGTCCGGATGCACATATCCCTGGCCTTTACTCAGCTCATCCCAATCCTCTCCGTTCCATACGTATAACGTCTTTGTCTCTTTGACATAGACTTTCAATCCCTCTGTGACAGCGTGAATGAAACCAGCTCATCACGTTCGGCAGTGGTATCTACCTGCTCTCTTGCATCTAATAATGCTTCTGCCTGGAGCTTAAATCCTGATGCTACCGTGATCCCCCTTTTTTTCTGCGAAACTCATATATCTTACCTACCTTTCTCAGTTTTTCCGTTTTAATAGTTAAATGTCATCTTAAATGAGGATACAGTGGATGCACTATTCACATACGCGTAATATGCTACACCACCTACTGTCACCTCCGTTTTTGTAAACGTACCGGTCACATCAAAGCTGTTGGCATCCAGGATCTTTGACAAGTTTCCATAAGATTTCGGATATGCGAACAGCATTTTCTGATTGTTGCAGGTAAAACTGAATGTCTTGTTTCCTTTCGCGGTCACGGACTTTGTTGCAGCTTTGATGATCTCCTCTGTCGCTGTCGCATCTGCCGCAATCGCACCATAGTAGTACGAACTTACGAAATTAAATGTACCGGTCTTGGCGGTAACTTCCTTCTTATCCGAATCAGTTACCTTGACAGACAGCTGTTTATTGGCAGTAATCGTCAGCGGCGCCGTTAATATTACGGTATTTGCCCCACCCCCTTGATACCAGATGTCAGGCTGCCGATGACCTGGCTTCCATCCATAATCTCAATCTTGGTAATAGCCGCAGAACCAAGGGTGATATTAACGGTCACGGCGGTTACTTGCTCACTGGCGCCGATCTCGAATGTGCCACCATTTTTCGGCACCGCAGATGCAGTCACAGACGGTGCTACATAGGCATGCAGCATCTTATTGATCATCTCGATTGCCTGCACGCCAGATTCCGGCGGGACATATCCCTTGGGAATTCCTCCAAGTAGCTTTCCCACTGTAGTGCTCTTTCGGTAAATTCAATCCACCTCTGCTCCGCAATCACATCTGCCAGAAAAGCACACAAACCGATGGCATTGGCTACAAAAATACGCGATGCCAAGTTCCTTGTCTCCTTTCCATACCGCTGGTACTTTCATTCTTTCACATTCTTCCTCCTACTTTACATCTAAAAAATCGCTGCAACAAATTCTCTATCCAGTCTGCTCTATGCAGCTCACAGGCATCTTTATCCTCTACCGGACGCCCCAGCCGGTCACAAATGCCATTGTCATTTCCACGCAGGTTTCACATGTCTTATATGTCATTCTCGTCCTCCTTAATCTATCGTTTCTGCTTCTACCGGAATCCACATTTTGGGATTGAAGTTAAGTGTATATTTATATTTCTCTACATCTCCGGCTGTTACATCTTCTACCACATAGGTTACATTGTCGCTCAGGCCAATAAAATGTTTCTTGTATTCTCCTTTTTCGTCCTCCACGATTACTTCCAACTGATTATCTGCAGAATCTGCAGTGATCGACATTTTCCCAGTCATCTGAAAATAAGGTGTGTCTCCTGTGATACAGTTAATAACCGTTACCTGGCGAATATCGTTAAAGTTATCCGCCTGTTCTGATAAATTGTGTGAGACTCTTGAAGCCTCGGTACATCCTTGCAAATGTTACAACCCCTGCCGTCAAAATGATTCCTATAATTGCTTTTTCTCATTGGTTTTCTCCTTTTCTGATTGTTCTAAATTATTCCCTGTATTTCCAGATTCATTTTTCCCATAGCTACTGCTGCCCGAAGGGCATTTTCCTGTTCCTGTTCCGGAAGATCTTTGATAAATTCCAGAACATCTTTGGGATTGTCATTTGGATTTCCCATTATTTCAATCATCTTTACCTCCACTTAATCTTCTGCCCACAGTTCCAGCAATATGTATGTGCCCCAGTTATCGGTTTATTGCAAATTGGACACCATCTGGATTTAGTTCCTGCCTTAAATACAAGATTACCAATTCTCACATCCTTATCTTGCACCTTCACCACTACTTCCTGTTCTTCCTGTTTATCCATAGATTCCAGCGCATCCTCATATAGTGTCTGCGGCGGCTTCTGCTTATTCCCGCTTTCAATTTATTTTGAAAATAATTTATTGCGCCTACGATATCGTGCACTTTACCTAACCTCTTTCCATCCCCGGAAAAACCGGGGACTAAGGTTTTGTGATATATTATTTTGTAGCTGTAGCACCCGTAGTTAAACTTTTCTCACTCGTATCTTTCTCTTCTCTGTTAAACATACCAAGTTTCACACCCGTTATAGTTCTCCACTTTTCTTACCCCCTTAATCTAACCGGAAGGACCATTGCCTTCATGGCAGAATTTTCTGCTTCTACAACCATCGGCGTAACTCCACTCTCAAAGTTCAAAGTAATATTCTCACTGGTGAAAGCCTTTATGGTTTCAAGACGAGTTTTGAAGAAAACCCTATCTTTATTGGATGTTCAACCGTCTTCTGCAATTGGATATTTTCTTCATAATCCGCCATTTTGTCCTTCAGGGATACTTTCAATTCTTCTCCAGAGATCTCAAATACTGTAGGTGTCTCATCCCTTATACACATCTTTGCCCTTGTGATACAGTCCGACAGTTCCTTGCGGTTGACTATCGTATATATCGGGCACTCTTTAAACATTTTTGCATATGTAAAATAATTTCCCTCTATCAGACGGCTATAGATCGCATACTCATCCGTCCGGAAGGTTGCATGGTTCTTGTCGAAGGACAGTTCTACATCATCTTCCATCCCCATATCTACAAGTTTTTAGCCGCTGTTTTTTCGGAACAATGATCTTCATATCGTTCTCCTGCTTTCCTTGCTTTTTTCAACCATGGCTTCCAGACATCTCTGGGTATCCAGGGCTCTTAAGTTCACTCCATCCTTTTCCGGCCCGTCAAACGTGCCGATATGCCAATCTGCTGTATGTAATATTTTCATTTCATGTTCCTCGCTTTCTCTACAAGCCTCTCTAACTGCGGATATAACAGGTCAAACTGTTCTTCTGACAGTCCACTGAAATCAATGCCCATTCCGTTCAAATATTCTCCTGCAATAAGGATATTTCCAAGGATTGGATATCCATGTTCATCTGTTCCATACAGCCAGCTTCCTACCATATTGACTGGAAGGTCATGATAATGCCCTTCTTCATCAACCAACATGTTTGCACAGGATCCCGCTTCTTTCTTGACTGTATTAGAAGCGCCAAACGCGTTATACAATCTTTTTCGGCATAACATGCTCAAGCATCTCACACTCCCATCCAATAAGGCTCTTCAAAGCTTTGTTCTGCTCCCTATAGTTTCCTTCCGGAAATTCATGGACAGAAATCTCATTATCCGTTGTAATCCTGATTATCTTCATCTTCTGTTCCCCTTTTTCAATCTTCTGACATTTATAGCACAATGGCCGACCGAAATTATTAACGGAATAATCCCAGACCCTCTCCGGAATTACTGCACCGCATTTGTCACAGCAAAAATCCATTGAGCGGTCTTCCTGTTCTGGCTGTGCATCACTCTTCTGGTGTTCATGAGAACGACTGCCGTGCTCAGCATCTTGTGCCGAGGCCGAGCACTGATGTTGACCGTGCGATTCTTTTAGAATCTCTTTAGAAACATCTGAATAATCATCCACAACTGGATCTGCCGGAAAATCAATTTCGTCATCCACGTTTGTATTCTGCGGAATAGAAATTGTCTGTGTAACCGGCTGGATATTTCCAAAGAGATTTCCGATTGACTGCATTGCCTGCTGAAGCAACATCTGCTTTACTACCGGATCGTTATAATCCGGAGAGAATGACATTCTTGCAACGGCAAATGGCTTTTCAACTCATCAATAGTGTACATACTTTTTATTCCCAGCAATTCCCGTATCACCCTGAGAATAGCTCCTGTGGCTGCTTTCTGCGGAGCACTGGAACGCAACTGTGCCATTGCCTCCAAAAGGCTTCTTTCTACGTATTTTTCTCGGTCTGATTCCGCAACAATAAACGTTTCTCCCTGCCATTGACCAGAATATTTTTTGAGGCATCTACCGCAGCTTTTTTATCAGTAATACCATGGACTGCTTTCTCCTGATACGCAAAACGGTACTTCTTTTCTTCTGTCAACAAGTCTATAATCTTAAAATTGTTACTGGTGTGCACTTCCATCCGGAAGCCGAAGTGCACCAAAAGCACATGATTTCCAGGTATTATCATCAATTTTACCACATCTCCATATCCTGGAGCAAACTGAATACCTGCTTCTGTGGCCAGCCGATCTAAAAACGGCTTAGCCAAAGTATATAAATTCTCAAATTTCCCTCCGACAATACTCTGCGAACCAACCTTATAAATTTCCTTTGCTCTTGGATCTGTATTAACATTGAGCAAAGACACTCTCAGTTTAAAAATGGGTTAACCTGCTGCGACTCTACGAATGGGATTGCCAGATTATAATTATTTTTCTGATTAAGAACATGTTGAATTGTCATAAGATTTTCCATGAATTTTCCTCCATATCTATTGATTTTTAGAACCTTCATGCTAAGATATGGTTGTTCAGATGGGTGTCCTGGTTTCCAGGCACCTTTTTCATATCCAGCATACTTACATTTTTACTCCTCTGTTTCATATCCGCCTCCCAGGAATACTCCTAAAATCCAATATGTAACAGCAAATACCATTGGAATGAGCAAAATCTCGCCTCCTATCGAGGAATATCCTCTGAAAAGATAAAATTTATCAGACATCAGGCTCCAAAAGAATCGCTCCCGTCAGTGAAAGGATCCATCTGGAGTATTGCAGAATATGGTATTTCATCTGGATGAAAATCCTCCTTTTCTTCTCTTCTCGGATAGCTGCCTTCTCGCATTCCTTTTTTTCTTCGGTTGATCTCCTCCCTGCTGCTTCGCACCGCGGACAGATATATCCTGACTTCGGAATCCGCTGCAATGCACTGAGGTTCCACGTCAGCCCGCATCTCATACACTTCGCATACACTCAACAATTCGTCCTCCTTTCAAATTCTGCCATGTTAAACATCAACTGGCCGCTTTCTTTTCTACTGTCATTTGTTCAAATACCCTTTGCCACTGCTCACCTTCTTCCTCACAGTCGCACCGTTCACCTGGATCCAGGAAACTTCCGCACTTGGGGCAAACCCTGTAATATGCCATTTCTGACCTCCTATCTTTTAAGCAATATTCTCTTTTACATTTTCTAACGGTGTAACAAAAATCCCCAGATCAATACCCGGCATCTCTTTGATGGCTTTCATGATCTCATCATCTGTTTCAATCCCATATTTGGTCTTTAAAGCGTTTCTCAGTTTTTCTTTTTAAATCCAAGTATCATCAATCTCCTTTTTGTCCGAATCCGAAATATTGAGGTAATCACTGATCCGCTTAATCGCAGGTGGACATTTGCTCTTCCATTTAATACCGAAGTAACATATGACCTGCTGTATCCCAGTTCCCGCGCAAGCTCTACGCCTGTAATCCCTTTCCTGATCATTGCTATCTTTGCCCGTTTACACCATGGTGATAATTCTCTTGGCACTAAAATCCCTCCTCTATTTCAAATTTTTCTCTGCCCAAACCCTAAGTGAGTTTGCAATGGTTGATACCTCATCCAGTTCCGGCCGTTCTTCTTCAGTAACCACACCATCTTCCACAACATCCAAAAACTTTTTCCTTGGCTGCTGCTATTTTTCGGAAAGATGAAAGTGCTTTCACAGCTATACGATCCAACTCCTGAATGTCCACTTTCGGGATATCTTTCCCCAGCGGACAGGATGTGGTGCAATAATAATTCCGAAGTTCCGGTGCATTATAAAGGTCAGCCATCAAAACCACCTCTTCCGGATACGGATTTCTCAGTCCGCTTTCTATCCGGTATAAACGCCCCCTGTCTATCAACATACAGTCTGCTGCACTTTCCCGGCTTCTCAGTTGCTCATTGTGCGCTGAAGCCTTGTAACGTGCCTGATAGAATATGTTGGAGCTTGTCGATGCTGCTATATTTGACATTCGCTTTTCCTCCGCTTTGTTATAAGATAAATTCAAGTGCTACTGTTCATATGGAACTGTAATGTGCAAACACTTGCTGACGGAAGCAGCGATATCCGGGTGAATGATTCGGCCATTAACAACACCAGATACGTATGCCCTACTATATCCAACATCATCCACAAGTTCGTTCATTTTTACATCCTGGTCTATCATTGCCTTTTTTAGCCTCTTTGCACCAATCGCTAAGTGGACGTCTCATTTGTCTCCCCTCCTTTTTATGTTTGTGTTTACATTTGTAAAAAAATCCATTAAAATAAAATAAATGATAAATACTTACAAATATCCGAAATATCGGATTATTTAAAGAGATAATGTGATTTTATATCACTCCTTCCCCGGCCATGCCGGTAATGTAGCAGGTTGCCGCCGCTATTTGTGTAGCTTGTTGTGTGTACATTTGTATAATAATACCTATTTGCGTAATTGTCAATATATTATTACTCATTTCGGTATTTTTAATGGAGTTATTATGACTATAGGTAATCGAGTATTAGATATGCTCAACCAAAAGGATTGAAACAAAAAGACTTAGCCCTTTATCTAGGCACAAAGCCCAGTACTGTTAATGGTTGGAAAGAAAATAATAGAAATCCATCTGCAGACCTGATAGTTCGCATTTGTGAATTTTTAGGTTGCTCATGTGAATACCTTCTTACAGGAAAAGAATCATGATCAACTACCATCTCATCTGCTGATAGTGAATGGCTATCACTAATTCATCAGCTTCAGCTGAAGCTCAATGTGAGTTTCGTGGAGAAATAAAAGGTTACCTAAAACGTCTCAATGAGGAAGGTGTTGCAGCACCGAATCAGCCACAGAGACAGGCAAAATAATAGGCTTCGAGTGGTACCGAAGCCGGAAGGGAAAATAATTATGAAAAAAGAAAAATCTGATTCTAGTTCTATTGATTGGCGCTATAAGCACTTGCACATTCCCAATACCAACATTAGCAAGTGTCAATTATGATGATGCTTCTGTAATAAAAAAAAGTGCAAGAATCTCTAAATAAGTTGGGATATAATTGCGGCTCCCCTGACGGAATTATAGGTGGCGGAACGCAAACAGCAATAAATAATTTTAGATCAGAAAAGAATTTATCACCTTCAACTTCCATTGATGATGAATTGCTGTCAAGTCTTGGACTAATTGATTTATCAGATACAAGGACTGTAGAATTTACCTCTGCTACAAACGAAGTTAAAAACGCAATAATAGCTGTCCAAGACGATTTATTTTCAGAATTGGGTAAAAGTTTTCTCATCTATTGGTATTACCGAAGGAACTGTAATAGATTATGGAAACGAACAACTCCTTGGAGATCTCATTACCATTGATGCGAAAATTCGAACAGATACTGATAAAATGTTGATGGCTGCTTGTATGCATGTCCCTCTTGATAATCCCGCATGGGATATACGCTTTATCGTTGATATGGAAGATGGGCATTATTATTACTTAGATGATGACTATGGAGATGTAGAACACGTTTATAATTATTCCACTGGATTATTATTGATTCAATCGAACCCGACAGTAAAAATACCAATACAATATCTATCAACTTTTCATCCAGTGTAGCAAATGATGTCACCGAAATGGCGTCTTGCGACAGTCTCAACCTCTAAGGCCATTGTAACCTATGCTTTAAACTATTATCAAAAATATTTCAAATCTGATGATGAAATACATGGTATCGTTAATAAAGACTATAACCAAACATACTGTCTTTCTGTTGTCGGAGGAGAATTGTCCGTTGTTACTCATCAGTATTTAGAAGGCGAAGAGAATGATGCTGCACTGCTCTTTGGTGGCGATGTAATTTCTCAAATTTTTATTAACCTTGACACAGGAACCGTTTCTATTTCTTAACATCACTAGAGGTGAAGCATGACAGTTGGTGAACGAATTAAGAAGCTTCGGACTGAGGCAGGTGTGCTTCAGTCCGGACTCGGAAAAGCAATTGGATTTTCCGGGCAAGTAATATCGAATATCGAGAGAGGATATACGCAGCCATCTACAGAACTGGTAAATCGCTGTGCTGCATACTTTGGCGTTCCGGCTGATTATATCCTGGGCAGAACATCTATTGATTATTCTGCTGGATCTACAGTCACAGCTACGGTATTCTCTACCAGGATACGGAACGAATGGAACAGCTGCAGATGAGCCTGGCCGATCTGAGCGACGCCTCCAATATCACAGAAAATTCATGCTCTGCTATTCTGGCCGGAAAAGAAATCCCCAACATTGAAGTGATTGCAAAGCTTTCCGGTGTCCTTGGTACCACCATAGATTACCTGAGCGGCAGTTCTGAATACTGCTGCGCTATCGATTCAGAGGAAGAATTTGATATCGTCATGAAATATCGCCAGCTATCCAAAAAAAGGAAAACGTATCTTTCTGGGAATGATGGAGAGTTTGGAAAATAAATAGAATAATATGCTTACCCAGGGAACCGTTGAGGTGCTATGTCAGCCGCCGGACGAAAGAAAGGAGGCTGGTGCTATGGTTACATATGATGAATTATTCACATTTGTAATTATGCTTTGCTCTGTCATTACTCTTGTTGTGACACTCTTGAAACGCAAAAATAGCGCCCCTGCTCTGGTAAAGTAAGGCGCTATTTTTTAGAACATCTTATTTTCCGGCGGTCAGGTGTACACTGACCAACGGTTCCCTTGTTAAGTATATTATATAAATATCTGAACTATTTGTCAAACATTTGTACGCACATTTGTTTAAACAAAACAAAATAATATGTTTACCCAGGCAGCCAGTAGGACGGCTGCGCTCCTCTTCCTGAGCTTGACAGGAGGGGATGCTTATGAGCGATTACGAGATTCTTATGATTATCCTGACAATAGCCAGCTTGATCGTATCCATCCTTACATATACTCATAAAAAATAGCCGCCCTGTCCCTCGAAAGATAGGCGGCTATTTTTTACTTAACATTTTTCGCCAGGGCGGGGAGCCGTAACCCTCCCTTACTGGCTGTCTTGATAAGTATATTATATCTTGTTATTTTCCATTTGTAAATACATTTGTAAAAAGGAGTCTGTCATGGCAGTAAGAAAAAGGACTGGAAGGACGATTGCGCCCTCCGTTCGCCAGACGAAAGTGGCAATCTATATACGAGTATCAACGGTCCACCAAGTGGATAAGGACTCTATCCTATGCAGAGAAAAGATCTTATCGCATATTGTCAGCTCATTCTTGGCACTGACGACGATTATGAAATCTTTGAAGATGCCGGATATTCCGGAAAAAATACTGACCGGCCGGCTTTCCAGGATATGATGAGCCGGATCCGGAAAGGTGAGTTTACCCATATACTCGTATGGAAAATTGACCGGATTTCCAGAAATCTTCTGGACTTCGCTGCGATGTACGAAGAACTTCAATCCCTCCGGGTCACATTCGTGAGTAAAATGAACAGTTTGATACCTCGACCGCGATCGGGGAGCTATGCTGAAAATTGTTCTGGTTTTCGCAGAGCTTGAACGGAATATGACCTCAGAACGTGTTACCGCCACAATGATATCAAGAGCCAATAATGGCAAATGGAATGGCGGACGTGTTCCTTTTGGGTATTCATATGATTCTAATACATCGACATTTTCTATCCGAGAAGATGAAGCTGCTATATGTCGTATACTGAAAGATACATATTTAGACAGCAAATCCCTGGCACACACTTCCAGAGTATTAAATGACTCTGGTTACAAGACCAGAGGCCTGTGTGGATTGAATTTTCTGCCGTTTGGATTATTGCATCCAGTCCATTTTACGCAGGAATTTACCGCTACAACAGGTACAAAGGAACAGAAGGCAGAACCGTAAATCCAGAAGATGAATGGGTAATGATTCCCGACCACCATCCTGCTATTTTCACGCTTGATGAGCATGAAGCAATGCTCTCCATATTAAAAAAACAATCTCCGTAATCTCGATAATCAGGTCGGCAAAATCCATCCTTCCATTAACGTCCATGTTTTTCAGGGCATCGCATATTGTGGGAAGTGCGGGAATAAAATGGTTTCTACACCCGGCCGCAAACAGGCCGATGGATACAGAACCTCTAATTACAGCTGCCCTCTGCATCGAAGGAGCAACAAATGCGATAATGCTACTGTAAATGATATAGTTATCGGCGAATTTGCAATCAATTACATTTTAAATATGCTTAATGCAAAATCCACATTTTCAAAGATATCCTCGCCGGATGAATTGCAGCAATATTTGCTCAAGGGTTCTACGTTCTCAGGCATATCTTGCATAGAAGAAAATGGTTTAAATGAATTTTTCAATCTTCTGTCCAGATATGGCTCAGATAAATCCTTTGTATTTACCATAAAAAATCCAAGAAAGAAAAAAGCTTCCATCAGTCCAGAACTCGCAGCTCTTCGCAAGGAGAAAGAAAAACTTGAGCGGGCTTTGCAGCGTTTGCAGGATCTTTATCTATATTCAGAAAAGGCAATGAGCGAAAAGATTTTATAATCCGAAAAAGCGAAATAACAGATCACCTAAAAATATCAATGCGCAGCTTGGCCTCATGAGTAAGGATCCTGAGACCTTTCTCTCTGATGAAGATTTTATTAAACAAGCAAGCCATCTTCTTATCCAGAAGGAAATGGCAAACCGCAATTACATCTACTATAAGAATCTGGTTGCAGTCGTAGAACCGGAGATCTTAAAAACGTACATGGAAACGATTCTGGATTCCATTTACATCACAGACGGAAAAGTCTCATCCATTGTATTTAAAAATGGTCTTTGTCACAGATTCATTTACAAATAGTATAAGCTGGAAGTTTTTCTTCCAGCTTATACTCGTTAATATTCAACGGAAATGGAACAGTCACAGCCGATCAATTGTCCATGACAAGCAGGACATTCCTCCATATCACAGTTCCAATGATGATATTGTCCTTTTAAAGCTCCCGCAGTCATGGCAGCGTTCTCCTTCTCCCATCTCTATGAGAAGGTTTCTTTCCTCACCACAACGTATTCTCGGATAACCCTTATCATTTACGATTACTTCTGAAATTACGCAGCCGGCTGCCTCTAACATTTCTCTTCCGCAAATTTCACATTTGCCATACTCAGGCAGCCCTCCATACTTATCTTATAGTATTTCCATCATAGCCCAGTTACAGAGTAATGTAAAGCTGTTTATTTTAGCATCATACAAATGTTCAATATTGATGTTATATCATGAGCATGGCGTCGCCGAAGGAGAAAAAGCGGTAACGCTCTCTCACTGCTTCTTCATACGCCTTCATGATCTTTTCTTTTCCGGCCAGCGCAGATACCAGCATGAGCAGAGTGGATTCCGGCAGATGGAAGTTCGTGATCAGGGCATCCAGCACCTTGAACTGGTAACCGGGATAAATAAAGATATCCGTCCAGCCGCTTCCTGCCCGCAAAATACCATCCTCGCCGGAGGCAGATTCCAGTGTGCGGCAGCTGGTGGTACCGACGGCAATTACACGGCCGCCGTCCTGCTTGGTGCGATTGATGAGCTCTGCCTGTTCTTCCTCCACCACATAAAACTCGGAGTGCATATGATGACTTTCCACGTCATCCACCTTCACCGGCCGGAAGGTGCCAAGCCCCACATGTAAGGTCACATGGGCAATGCGAACGCCTTTTTCTTCCACCTGCTTCAAAAGCTCTTCTGTAAAATGAAGGCCTGCGGTGGGGGCTGCTGCACTGCCCCTCATGTTTCGCATAAACCGTCTGGTAACGGTTTTTGTCCTGCAGCTGGTGCGTAATGTACGGCGGCAGAGGCATTTTCTCCCAGCGCGCCCAGAATCTCCTCGAAAATCCCCTCATAGGAAAACTGGATCAGTCGGTTTCCCTCTTCCACCACGTCCAGTATGGTTCCGTTAAGCCGCCCATCTCCAAAGGTGATCACCGCGCCGGGGCGAGCTTTTTGCCGGGCTTGACCAGACACTCCCAGATATCGTTCTCCCTGCGTTTCAGAAGAAGGATCTCAATCACCGCACCAGTATCCTTTTATGTCCGTAAAGCCGCGCCGGAATCACCTTGGTATCATTGATGACCAGGCAGTCCCCGCGCGCAAAAATTTCAGAATGTCTTTGAAATGCAGATGCTCAAACCCCTCCCCATCCAGAGGAACGTGCATGAGCCTGGGAAGAGCTTCTGTCCAGAAGGGGATCCTGGGCAATCAGCTCCTGTGGCAAATCATAATAAAAATCCGCTGTTTTCATATCTTATGCTTCCTCGTTTTCTTTCCATTCTTTTTCCAGGCGCACCTGGCTCCACTCTTTATTGGAAAGCTCCGCTTTCTTCAGCAAATCCGGCCTCCATTTGGCTGTGCGGTAGACAGACTGCTCCCGCCGCCATTTGTCTACATTGCCATGATGTCGGCATCTACACCGATTAGTCCTTTTTCAATTGCCTTTCCGGTAATGCTCTCATTTAATCCTCCAAGCACCATCTCCGGAAATAATGTCATAATATGAAAATACATATCTGCCTCCGATATCGTTAGTCCAGCAGTCCATTCATCATGTGAACAACAATCTTTTTTTCTTCTGCATTGATATCCAACACGCAATCCTTAATGACCGGAAGCAACACTTCCTTGCCATTCTCCATCTTCACGACAAACACATCGTTCGCACCTGTCTGCATCACATCCACAAGTGTCCCAAGCTTTTTGCCGTTATCCTCGAACACCTCTGCGTCGATCACATCTGCAATATAAAACTCATCTTCCTCGAGTGGAACTGCATCTTCCCGTGTTACATACAGTTCACAGCCCTTGTATTTTTCTATCTCATTTATATCATTAAATTCCGAAAAAGAAAGAATCACCATGTTCTTAAAGAACTTGCATGATTTTTTCTCCACTGGTACATCGCCACTTTTTGTACGAATAAAGCATTTTTTCAGCTTCTTGAATCGTGCCGGATCATCGGTCGTCGGGAATACCTTGACCTCACCCTTTAATCCATGTGTCGACGTGATAACGCCAATTCGAAACATATCTTCGTTCATTCATTCCTCCGATAAAAGAATTCCCGATGCCATATGGCACCGGGAATCTAAGAATTATTTGATGTCTACAATTACCTTTTTATCACCCTTTGATGCAGCCGCCTTCACCACAGTACGAATGGATTTGGCAATTCGGCCCTGTTTGCCGATCACCTTACCCATATCATCTCCTGCAACGTTCAGTTCGATTGTTATGGTATCTCCATCGATTGTCTCTTTTACAACAACTTCATCCGGATAATCAACGAGGGATTTTGCAATCAGTTCTACTAATTCCTTCATAACCTGCACCTCCCTTGCACATCAGTCTTACTTCTCGATGCCTGCCTGCTTCAAAAGCTTTGCAACAGTATCTGTAGGCTGAGCACCATCAGCAAGCCACTTCTTAGCTGCATCAGAGTCGATCTTTACAGATGCTGGCTCCTGATTTGGATCATATGTTCCGATCTCATCGATGAATCTACCATCTCTTGGTGATCTGGAATCAGCTACTACAACTCTATAAAAAGGATGCTTCTTATATCCCATTCTTCTTAATCTGATTTTAACTGCCATGTTAAATTTCACCTCCTTAAAATTCTTTCGTCTATATATAATAGTTATACTATTATCAAAAATTAAAATCCAAACGGAAGCTTGAATCCGCCGCGGCGCCAGCTTCGTGAGGATCACGCCGTCAATCCCAACCTTGTCTGTAAAGGTCTTTGCAACGTTCACAGCATCCTGGCCGGTCATGGCATCCACCACAAGAATGGTGGCATCCACCGAAATATTGGCCTTAATGTCCGCAAGCTCCTGCATCATATCCTCATCCACATGAAGCCGCCCGGCTGTATCGATGAGAACCACATTCTGCTGATTATGCTGCGCATGCTCAATGGCCGCCTTTGCGATATCGACAGGCCTTTGCTTGTCTCCCATGGAGAAAACCTCTACGCCCTGCTTCTCTCCGTTGATCTGAAGCTGGGTGATCGCTGCGGGTCGATAGACGTCGCATGCCACCAACAGCGGCCGTTTTTCCCTTGATTTCAGCTGCCCCTGCAAGCTTCGCCACAGTGGTGGTCTTGCCGGCGCCCTGAAGTCCGGCCATCATCAGCACCGTGATCTCGTTGCCCGGCTTCATCGGAAGCTCCGTTGTCTCGCTTCCCATAAGGTTCACAAGCTCTTCGTTTACTATCTTAATTACCATCTGGCCGGGATTCAGACCATTCATAACATCCTGGCCTACCGCCCGTTCCTGAACGGACTTTGTGAACTGTTTTACAACCTTAAAATTCACGTCCGCTTCCAGAAGCGCCATTTTTACTTCTTTGAGGGCGGTCTTTACGTCATCTTCTGTAAGACGGCCTTTCCCCGAAGCTTTTTAAATACATTCTGCAGTTTGTCCGTCAAGCTCTCAAATGCCATGAACTATAATTCCTCCAGAATCCGATTGGATATTGTCTCGATTTCCTTTGCCTGGTGCTCCACTGCAAATGCGTGGATCTGCTGCACCTCGCGCCGGATACTTAAAAATTTTTCTACTAAATGCAGCTTCTCCTCATAGCCCTCCAGCGTCTTGTTGCACCGTTTGATCATATCGTGCACTCCCTGGCGGCTGATCCCCAGATTCTCCGCCACCTCACTCAGGGAATAATCCTCCAGAAGCACATTCTCATAAACCTGCTGCTGGCGCTCGGTGAGGAGTTCTCCGTAAAAATCATAGAGCAGTGTCTGCTGTACAAACTTTTCCATTTGGAATCACCTTGACTATCATACACAATCACAGAAGTCCTGTCAAGTATTTTTTCTTGACAGGACTTATTTTACAAAAACGTATCCATACTTCCGCTTCGAAACCCTTCCAGATCCAGGGTAAGGTAGCGACATCCTACCGCGCTTAAAACCTCAAGCACCTTTCCCCGATATTCCAGAAGCTTTTGCATCTGAGAAATGTCCACCTCCAGGCGGAGCGTATCTTTGTGAACGCGGACACGCACGTTTGCAAATCCCATTTCGCGCAGGCGCCGTTCTCCCTCGCCAATGCGCCCAAGAAGCGCAGCATCCAGCTCCGCCCCATAGGGAAGCCGCGTGGCAAGGCAGGGCGTGGAAGGGCGGTTTGCCACAGAAATCCCAAGCTCCCGCGAAAACAGGCGAACCTCATCTTTTGTGAGGGCGCATTCTGCCAGGGACTTTTTATTCCCAGCTCCCTCACAGCACGAAGCCCCGGCCGGTATGTCTTTAAATCATCTGCGTTGCTGCCCTCCAGGATCATTTCCGCCTTCTTTTCCTCTGCAAAGACCAGAAGTCTTTCAAAAAGACTTTTTTTGCAAAGATAGCACCGTCCACAGGGTTGAACTTCATCTGCGGGTCAGAAAGCTCATCCACAAAAAGCACTGCGTGGTTCGCCCCCATCTCGGATGCCACCTGTTTTGCCACCGCCATGTCCGCCGCCGGATGGAGCACCGTGTCAAAGGTCACCGCCCACACTGTTTTCTTTGTTCTTGCGGCAGCATCGCAGGCAAGTTTTAGGAGAAGTGCGGAATCCACCCCGCCGGAAAACGCCACACAGATATCCTGCGCGGCGCAATCCCCTATCACGGTCTGAAGTTTTTGAAGTTTCTCCTTCTCACAGGCAGTCATTTCTGATGTTTCCTCTTTATGCCTCATGGCTACTTTACAGACTGGCGTGCTGCACGACAGAGGACATGGTGATGATGTCCATATTGCCGCCACTTAAAATGGACACGACTTTCTTGTCCTTCACCTTCAAGATGCTTTAGGGCCGCCACCGTCAGAAGGCCGGAATTCTCAACTACCATCTTGTGATTCTCTACCATGTCCAGGAAGGCAACGATCAGCTCATCGTCATCCACTGTGATAATTTCGTCGATGTTTTTCTGTAAAAACGGGAAGATCTCGATGCCTGGCGTCTTTACGGCAGTACCATCGGCGATGGTGCTGACACCATCCAGGGTTACAGGCTTTCCCGCCTCGAAGGACGCCTGTAAGCAGGCAGCTCCTGCCGGCTCTACAGCGATGATTTTGATCTTCGGGTTGAGCATCTTAGCCAATGTGGAAACACCTGTCGCCAGACCGCCGCCACCCACCGGCACCAGAATGTAGTCTACCAGCGGCAGTTCTTTGACGATTTCCATGGCAATGCTCTTAATGAGCTTTGTCTCCTGGGTAACCTTTTTTACAACCTCGCTGGCCTCTTCAAAACTCTTCAGTGTAAGCATATGTCCTCCGTCTACAGCGTCTTCCCGCCGTTTCCTTGTTCTCCTATGTCAAACAGCGCATTCACAAATGCGTCTGCATCAAATTTCTGCAAATCATCAATGGTCTCGCCAACGCCGATATACTTCACGGGAATATCAAGCTCTGACTGGATCGCCACGGCAATCCCGCCCTTGGCTGTGCCGTCAAGCTTCGTAAGAATGATGCCGCTGACCTTGGCAACCTCGGCAAACTGTCTTGCCTGGGAAAGCGCATTCTGGCCCGTAGTCCCATCCAGGACCACAAGGGTTTCAGATACGCCTCGGGATACTCCCGTTCCAGGATCCGGTAGATCTTGCGCAGCTCTTCCATAAGATTTTTTCTTATTGTGGAGCCGTCCTGCGGTGTCACAGATGAGTACATCTGCATTTCTGGCTTTGGCTGCTGCCACTGCATCATAGACAACAGATGCCGGGTCTGCTCCGTCCTGGCCGCCGATGATCTCAACGCCTGCACGGTTGGCCCACTGTGTCAGCTGCTCCCCGGCTGCCGCACGGAAGGTATCTGCTGCTCCAAGGATGACCTTTTTTCCCTGATCCTTGAGCTTGCCTGCAAGCTTTCCGACCGATGTGGTTTTTCCCACACCGTTCACGCCGATGACCAGAATGACGGATTTTTGTTCTTCAAACTGGTATTCTGTGCTGTCCACACGCATCTGCTCTTTAATGCTGTCAATGAGCAGCTGTTTGCATTCCAGCGGCTCCTTGATCTTTCTGGCCGCAACCTGTTCCTTCAAATGCTCCAGAATCGCCGTAGTCGCATTAATACCGATATCTCCCATGATCAGGATCTCTTCCAGTTCTTCATAAAAATCATCATCAATACTGGAAAAACCGCTGAAAATGGAATCAAAGCCGGCTACAATGTTGTCTCTTGTCTTTGCAAGGCCGCTGACCAGCCTCTTAAAAAAGCCTTTCTTTTCCTCTGACATACTGCCACCTCCTGTTATTGCGTCAGCTGATTTTCCACAAGATCTACAGACACCAGGGTAGACACGCCTTTTTCCTGCATGGTAATACCGTACAGGCGGTCCGCCGCATTCATCGTGCCGCGTCTGTGGGTAATTACAATAAACTGTGTATTTTTGGTAAGCTTCTGCAGATACCCTGCAAAACGGCCTACATTAGAATCGTCAAGCGCCGCCTCGATCTCGTCCAGAAGACAGAAGGGCGATGGTTTCAGGTTCTGAATGGCAAACAAGAGCGCAATGGCTGTGAGCGCCTTCTCTCCGCCGGAAAGCTGCATCATATTCTGCAGCTTTTTGCCGGGCGGCTGGGAGATGATCTTAATTCCCGCTTCCAGGATATCTTCTTCCTCCGAAAGCTCCAGGGTTCCCTTTGCCGCCTCCGAAAAGCTCCTTGAACGCTTTATCAAACTCCCGCTGAATATCCTTGAATTTTTCCGCAAACTGACGGCGCATCCCCTCATCCAGCTCCCGGATGATATCCTGGAGCGTTTCTTCTGCCTTCTGCAGATCCTCATACTGTCCCGCAAGGAACGTGTGACGCCCAAAAGTTCTTTGTAATCCTCAATGGCATTGACGTTCACCAGGTCCAAGGCGGCGTATCTCCTCCTTGAGACCTGAAATTTCTTTCTTCATGGAAGCCGCATCGCTGAGCGCCTCATCCCGGTACTGCCGGGCATTGTTGGGAGTCACCTCGTATTCCTCCCACATATAGGAGACGCTGGACTCACGGCTTTCTTCCGTCTTTTCGATCTGACTTTTCAGGCGGAAGCACTCCTTGTCCAACAGGCTGATCCGGGAGGAGAGCTCGTCCCTCTTCTGAAAAAAAATCCTTTCTGACGTCCGGCCTGCGCTTCCTTCTCCTTCTGCCATTCCTCCAGCTGTTTTTATGTATGATTTCCTGCTGGGCAAAACCGGCTACGGTTTTCTGCAGGCTTTTCGATTTCTTCTTTTTTTCCGTTCCATCTCCCTGTCGTCTGTCAGAAGACTCTGCGCGATTTCTTCTTTCTCCCTGCCAAAAGTCTCTATCTCGGAATGGATTCGGGAATAATTTTCCTGGACAAAATTTTCTTTGTGCTCAAGAGCGGCAGCTTCCAGACGAATCTCTTCCAGCCTTTTCAAAACCTTGCTTTCCTCGTCCTTCCAGCCTTCCAGTTCTTTCTGCCTTGTCTCAATAAAGGTTTCCAGTTCCTTTTCATCCTTCTGCGATTCCAGGAGCTCCTGGGCAATGCGCCGGTGATCTTCCTTCACCTCGCTGACCTGCCTTTGCAGCTCACGCTGTTCCCGCTCAATTCCCGCGTAGCCGGATTTCAGAGCCGCCTCTTTTTCCTCCAGCTGGGAAATCTGCATTTTTGCCGTATTCTGTGCTACGGACTGCTGACGGAGCTTTTCCTTGAAGTCTGCAATGGTATCGCGGATGACATTTCGTTTGCTCCGGTTGTCGTCAATGCTTTTTCTGCATGTCCTGCATGTCCTGTCTGAGAGCCTTCACATTTGCTTCCAGCTCCTCCATTTCCGGCGCCTTCCCAGAAGGTTGCTGTTGTTTTTTTAAAAGCACCTCCGGTCATGGAGCCTCCCGGACTTAACAGTTCGCCATCCACAGTAACCATACGCAGGCTGTAACGGTATTTTCTGGCAATGGCGATAGCATGCTCCATGTTATCCACAACCAGCACACGCCCCAGAAGATAGGAAGCAAGCTCCCCTGTACTGGCTCTGCGTTGTCACAAGCTCGCTGGCAATGCCCACCACGCCCGGCTCACGAAGGGCGTCCTTCTGAGAAAAGCCGCCCCTCCCGCTGATGCTGCTCAAAGGCAGGAAGGTCGCACGGCCGTACCGGTTTTTCTTCAGAAATTCAATCATCCTCTTGGCCGTCTGCTCGTTGTCCGTGACGATATTCTGGATGCTGCCGCCAAGAGCGGTCTCAATGGCGATCTCGTAGCTTTTATCCACCTGGATCAGATCCGCGACCACGCCCTTGACTCCGGGCACGCGGTCTTTCTGCTCCATACAGCGGCGGATGCTGTTTCCGTAGCCGTCGTAGCGCTCCGTCATGTTTCTCAGGGATTCCAGACGGGACGCTTCTCTGTGATAAGCCGTCTGGCCGATCTCCATCTGGGCGTTCTGCTGTTTCAGCTCTTCCTGAATCCGAAAGACCTCTTCCTCCAGACGTACACACTCGTTGTTCATGTTCTCCATCAGCTCAGTGATGGAATCATACCGGGTCTGCGCTTTTTCATCGCTCCCCCCCAGCTCCTCCTCCTCACTTTTCAGTCGAAGAAGTCTCTGACTCACACCGGCTTTCTGAATGTCGATCTGCTCCAGCATGGTGTCAAAACGCTGCGCTTTTCCCTTGGTATTGGCGCGGGAGTTGAGGATTTCGATAATTTCATTCTTTCCTTCCTCCACAGCACCCGTGCACTCCTCTATGCTGCCCCGCACAGAATCCAGATGCGCTTCTTCCCCGGACAGCTTCTGCCGGATTTCCTGAAGCCGTGCGTGAAGCTCTTTTTTCCTCTTCCTGTGCCTTTAAGGCATCGGCTCTTCTGTCAAGCTCATCCTGGATCACTCCAAGACGCATTTTGTAATGCTCCTCATTCTGGACAATGGCTGACATCTGTTCCTTGAAAACGTCAATGCGGCCTTCCAGCTCCTGCTTTTTGAGCGCATTCCGCTGGCTCTCTTCTCTGAGTGCGTCAATCTGCCCGGTAAGCTCTGTGAGCGCTTCTTCCAGGCGGTCGTATTTTTCTTTTGTCTCATCGTAAGCCGCCTGGCACTGGGCAAGCTCCCCCTGGGAAAGATTATTTTTTCTTCCAGCTCCTTCAAAAGCGTTCCGGTGCGCTCGTACTCCATGAGAAAAAGATTCACGTCAAGACGGCGCAGACTGTCTCTCTTTGAAAGATAGATCCTAGCTGTCTCCGACTGCCTCTCCAACGGCCCTGCTGCTTGGTAAGCTCGCTTAAAATGTCTGTGACACGAACCAGGTTCTGCTGTTCTTCTTCCAGCTTTTTGATTGTGGTATTTTTGCGGCGCTTAAATTTCACAATTCCGGCTGCCTCATCAAAAAGCTCTCTGCGCTCCTCCGGTTTTCCGCTCAGGATCCTGTCGATCTGCCCCTGCCCAATGATGGAATAGCCTTCTTTGCCGATACCGGTGTCATAAAACATCTCGTTGATGTCGCGGAGGCGGCAGGCGCTTCCATTGATCAGATATTCACTTTCACCGGAGCGATACAGGCGTCTCGCTATGGTCACCTCATTAAAATCCACCGGAAGCACATGGTCGCTGTTATCCAGTGTGATCGCTACGGAGGCGTAGCTCAGAGGCTTTCTCGTCTCGGTACCGGAAAAATAACGTCCTGCATATTGCCGCCGCGGAGCTGCTTGGCACTCTGTTCTCCAAGAACCCAGCGTACCGCATCACCAACATTGCTTTTTCCGCTGCCGTTGATCCCACGATCGCAGTGATCCCATTGTGAAATTCAAAGTTTATCTTCTGTGCAAAGGACTTAAACCCGTGCACCTCAATATTTTTTAAATACATATGTCACCTGCTATGCTCTCCGTTTCCGGATGGCCTGATATGCAGCTGCCTGCTCCGCCGCTTTCTTGGTGTGACCGGCACCGCTTCCCTGAACAACCCCGTCCACGCGGACCTCCACCTGGAACCGCTTGTCATGATCCGGTCCCTCTTCCTTTACCAGAACATACTCCACCGGATTTGTGCTGGTTTCCTGAACATTTCATCTCCTGGAGGATTGTCTTGCTGTCGTAAAAAAGCTGCTTGTGCTCCATATCATTGAGAATAAACTTCTGTACAAAGCCGTTTGCCTTCTCATAGCCTCCGTCCAGGTAAATCGCCCCAAAAGCGCCTCCGTTGCATCCGATACAATGGAATCCCGGTTTCGGCCGCCGGTCATATCCTCGCCCTTTCCGAGCCGCAGATAGTCCGGCAGCCCAAACGCCCGGGCACAGTAGGCAAGGCTCGGCTCGCAGACCATGCTGGCTCTTTTTTGGTCAGTTCTCCCTCCGGAATCCCCGGATATTTTTTAAAAAGAAAATCACTGCTGATCAATTCCAGAACCGCGTCCCCAAAAACTCCAGCCGCTCATTGCATCCAAGCTTGCCGAGCTTCTTTTCGTTGGCATAGGAACTGTGGGTCAGCGCCTGGGTTAGAAGCTTTTTGTCTTTAAACTGATAGCCAATGGTTTTTTCAAATATTTCCAGATTCGTCTCCATCATTCAAGTCACTCTCCCATATGCTGTATCATTCGGTAGCATTTTGAAGCGCCAGAAGGGCATCGCCTATGGTCACAATCCCTTCCAGGCTTTCTTCAGGAATTTCTATATCCATTTTCTGTTCCACCAGCATGATGATCTGAAAAATATCCAGGAATCCGCTCCCAGAGCATCCACAAACGTGGTGCTCTCTGTGAGCTCGCTGTCATCCTGTATATTCAGAATCTCCTGTATCGCTGTTTTTAGCATTTCCCATATCATTCTTCTGCTGCTCCTTGTCCGCCAGAATACGCTCTCCGATTTTTTCGTTTATTTTCTGTTCTTTAAACTGCACGCACTGGAAAATAGCATTTCGTATTTCCACTGCCACCGCGCTTCCGTGGGTTTTTACCACAAGTCCTTTCAGTCCCAGAAGGGGCGCTCCGCCGTGCTCGCTGGCGTCAAAAGGTCTTCAGTGTGCTTTTTTGAGCGCCGGCTTCACCAGCAGCGCACCGATCTTGCTTCTCAGGCTGGACATCATGCTCTCTTTGATCTTGGAGATCAGGGTAGAACCCACGCCCTCGTAAAGCTTGAGGATCACATTGCCCACAAAGGCCTCGCACACAATGACATCCGCGTAGCCGGAGGGAATATCCCTGGCTTCAATGCTTCCAATAAAATGAATGCCCGCAGCTTCCTTTTAAAAAGAGGAAGGTTGCCTTCACTAGCGCATTGCCCTTCTCCTCCTCCCGCGCCGTTGTTTACAATGGCAACCCGGGGGTTCTTGATTCCCACCACATGCTCCATATAAATAGCGCCCATCTTTGCAAACTGCACCAGATGAGAAGGTCTTGCATCCACGTTCGCTCCGCAGTCAATGAGAAGCGCTACGCCGTCCTTTGTGGGGATCAGAGGGGCAAGGGGAGGACGTTCCACGCCTTTTTGCCTTCCCACGATCACCTGGCCGCCCACCAGGACTGCTCCTGAGCTTCCGGAGGACACAAAAGCGTCCGCTTCCTGTTTTTTACCAGATTAAGCCCCACCACAATGGAAGAATCCTTTTTTTGCGCACAGCCAGCACCGGCGGCTCCGCAGTCTCAATCTTCTCTGTGGTATGCACAATTTCTATCTGCTCTCTTGGGCAGTCGGGATATTTAGAAAGCTCACGCTCTATCACCTGACTGTCTCCGGTGAGAATCACCTTGATGTCCTTCCGCGCCTTCACTGCCTCTACCGCGCCTTTTACGGGCTCCACGGGCGCATTGTCCCCTCCCATGGCGTCCACAACTACTTTTACCAATTCTGCCATATGATCTCCTCCTTTGCCACTGTAATCATACTAAATCCGCGCATGAAAAGTCAATAGAAATCACCTTCCCATTGAGAACGGCCTCCACAAGCGCATCCCCCTGATACGTGAGCTTCAGGGAAAAGAAGGAGCCTCGTCCCGCAAAAGTTTCAGGAAGATGAGATCTCCCGCCCAAAGCCTGAGCTTTGGCAAATCCTTTTGGGAACCCAGGCAAGCTCTCCCTCGTCGCATTCCCTGAGGGTTCCGGTAAATCCCTGTGCCGTATAAAGGCACATGTATTCTGTTCCGTAATTTTCCTGCGTAAAGGTCACGATCCCGCGGAACCGGTAATCCGTGAGCGTCAGACCGGTTTCCTCATAGGCTTCCCTGAGGAGACATTCCTCCGGACTTTCTCCTTCTTCAAAATGTCCGCCGATCCCGATCCATTTATCCTTATTCACATCATTCTTTTTTGGAAATCCGGTGAAGCATCAGATATGCGTCATCCTTTTCCACGTAGCAAAGCGTTGTCATGGGGCTTCTCATGTTTCATCCTCCTATCTGCGACATTCCCCGCTGTTCTTCTGTCTGCCGGTCTTTCTCCGGCTGCTCAAAATGATGGCACAGGGGTTTATTGTAAATACTCTCCCTAATAGCCGTGAGCAGCTGTTCTCTCGGAGCCTTTTTTTCCAGAAGCGCCTTTAAGTCGCATCCAATGTTGTACTGCAGACAGGTTTTCAGGAAGCCGTCACTGGTAAGGCGCACCCGGTTGCAGTCATCGCAGAACTTATGGGTAACTGCACTGATAAAGCCGATCTTTCCCTGAAACCCTTTTGCGGTGTAATAATGGCTGGGGCGTACTAATCTCCCCTCATAAGGAACCAGATGGATTCCCAGTTCTTTTTCCAGGCGACGTTTGATTTCTTCTTCCCCTGAAAGGCAAAATTTTTCCCATAACCAATGGGCATCATCTCTATAAAACGCACATGCAGGTTCCTGTCCTTGGCAAGCGCCGCTATGGGAACGATCTGGCTGTCATTCATGCCTTTGATGGGCACGCAGTTGATTTTTACGGAAAGACCCGGGCAGGCAAGAGCGGCCTCAAGGCCTTCCAGCGTTTTTCAAGCATATTTCGCTGGCTGATCTCTTCGTATTCCGTCTCACTCAGGGGAATCCATGCTGATGTTCACCGCATCCAGTCCCGCTTCTCTGAGCTTTTTTATCTTTTCCGCCAGCAGCACGCCGTTGGTGGTGAGCGTAACGCTTCGGATACCGGGAATTTTTTAATACGGAAAATGATCTCCGCCACATCCCTGCGCATCAGCGGCTCCCCGCCGGTAATCTTGATATTCTGTATACCAAGTTCCGCAAAACAGCCGCAAAAGCGTTTCCAGCTCCGCTATCGTAAGCTGACAGGCAGACAATCCGGTGTTCTCGCAGGGCATGCAGTACACGCAGCGCAGATTGCACTGGTCTGTCACTGATATTCTGATGTAATCAATTGTTCTTCCATGGCTGTCCTGCATGGCTTACCACTTCCTTTTTTATCTGGCATCCTGAGCGGCAATGCGCTCTGACAAATCGTTCAAATACACCCAGCGCTCCATTTTCTGTTCCAGCGCCTGCTCTGCCGCTTCCTTTTCTTCCATGATCTCCCGCAGGCGAAAAAAGAATTGGTGGCGTTCGCCTGCATATCCGCTTTCCAACGTTTCTATCTGTTTCTCCAGAACCTCTATCTCTTCATCTATGGTTTCAAATTCCTTTTGTTCCTTGTACGTAAATTTGAGTTTTGCGGCCCGCGGGTGCGCTGCGTCTTTTCTTTCGGCAGATCCTCCTGTTTTGCAGCAGCCTGCACCGCCGCTTTTCCTCTGCGGCCCTGCGCTGCGCATAGTCTGTGTAGCCGCCCTCATACTGTACCAGACGTCCCTCTCCCTCAAAGGCAAAAATCCGCTCCGCCATATTGTCAAGAAAATACCGGTCATGGGAGACCGCGATCACAATCCCGGCAAAGGAATCCAGATAATCCTCCAGAATGGTCAGTGTAGGAATATCCAGATCATTACTTGGCTCATCCAGAAGAAGCACATTCGGCGCCTCCATAAGCACCCGGCACAGATAAAGTCTTCGCTTCTCCCCTCCGGAAAGCTTGGCGATCGGTGTGTACTGCATGGCGGAGTCAAAAAGGAAGCGTTCCAGCATCATAGAGGCTGTGATCTTTCCATCTCTGGTAGGAATATACTCTGCCACATCACGGATATAATCGATCACACGCTGGTTGTTGTCCATATCCGGTACTTCCTGGGCAAAATATCCCATGCGTATGGTCTCACCCCATGCAATCTCCCGGAATCCGGTTCAAGAATTCCGCCGATCATCTTCAAAGGGTGGATTTTCCGCACCCATTAAAGGCCGATGATTCCCAGACGCTGATTTTTCAGCACAATATAATCAAAATCTTTTACCAGACATTTTTTCCCCGTAGCTTTTGCTCACATGGTGAAGCTCTATGGTCTTTTGCCCATGCGCGTCTCTACGGAGCCAAGCTCCACTGTCCCGTCACGCACAGGCGCCGAGCCGTTTTTCAGGGCTTCCAGGCGCTCCAGTCTGGCCGCTGCTTGGTGGTGCGGGCACGGCAGCTTTGCCCACTCCAGCTCCATGCGCAGCACGCTCTGGCGCTTCCGCTCTGATGCTTCTTCCATCTCCTCCCGCTGGCTCTTCAGGCTGAGAAATTCGGAGTAGTTGGACTGGTAGCTGTAAAGCTTTCCGTGACTCAGCTCCAGGATCCGGTTGCTCACACGATCCAGAAAATACCGGTCATGGGTGACCATCAGCACCACGCCTTTATAGGAAATGAGAAATTCCTCCAGCCAGGCGATCATGTCATTGTCCAGGTGGTTGGTGGGCTCATCCAGGATGAGGACATCCGCCGGATTTACCAGAAGCCGTGCCAGAGCCACCTTCTTCCGCTGTCCGCCGGAAAGATGCTCTGTTTTTTCCTCATGCTCCGTGATGCCCAGGCGGTTCAGGACGCTTCTCGCCTCGCTCTGCGTGCTCCAGTCCTGCTGCCACTTTCCCTCCGCCACATAGTCAAGAACCACCGCGTCCTCCGGGAATTGGGGATTCTGAGGAAGATAGGACATCGAAGATTGTTCTGCGTGATGATCTGTCCGCTGTCCGGCGAAGAAATCCCCGCGATCATTTTGAGAAGCGTAGACTTTCCGGTTCCGTTAATACCGATAATGCCGATTTTTTCTCCTTGATGCACCCCCAGGGAAATATCGTCAAAAATGATTTTGTCGCCATAGGTTTTGCTGATATGCTCTATATTTAAAATATTCATGATACACTCCTGTTTTTGTGCTTTCCGCTTTTGGGAAACGCTTAAAATAATAAAGAATAAACAGCACTGCCGTAATCCCCCAGGATACCGGGTAGCTGAGCATGATCGTCTCCATTCCCGGATACGCCGGCAGCACGGCAAACACCAGATCATGCGCAGTGCACAGACTCCGCCGCAGGTGAGGAGCATGGGGATCAAAACCTTTCCCGCGCCTCGCAACGCTCCGGAAAGAATCCCAATGATCACATACAGGCTGTAGGAAGGTACCAGAAAGTACATCATCTCCGTGCCAATGGCTATGACATTCGTGTCTGTGGTAAAAGCCGGTACAGCGGCTCTGCAAAAAACAATGAGAAATACACTTAAAAACAATGGCGCTTCCAAAGGACATGAGCATACAGACGCGCACACTCTTTCGCATACGGTCTTTTTGCCTGCGCCGTAATTCTGTCCCACAAAGGTGGTGATCGCAATGCCGAAAGCGTTGATCACCATCCAGAACACCGCATCGATCTTTGCAAAGGTTCCCCAGGCCGCCACGGTATCCGTCCCCAGACGGTTGACAAATACCTGGATCACCAGATTGGAAATATTGTACATCACCGACTCCATACCGGCAGGCACACCGATGCGAAGCATCATCCCAAGGGGACCAGGGTGCGCAGTTCATCTGCCGCAGCTGCAGCCGGTAAATTTCTCCGGTCTTCATGAGCATCCAGGTAACGATCACCGCACTCACTGCCTGGGAAAAAACAGTGGCAATGGCAGCGCCCGCAATGCCCATATGAAAAAACACTACCAGCACAATATCAGGATGATGTTCAGGACACAGGTGATGATAAGCACATACAGCGGCCGTTTGGAATCCCCCCACTGCGCGCAGGATACTGGATCCCATGTTGTAGATCAGATTGAAGACCATGCCTGCAAAATAAATGTAAAGATAGATCTTGGACTGCTCCACGATCTCCCCAGGCGTCTGCATGACCTTCAAAGCAGGCCGGAAATGACAATGCCGAGAACGCCGATGATCATGCCCGCGATCACAGAAAAGCCGTACGCCGTATGCAGACTTTTCTTGAGATTTTTTCGTCCTTTGCCCCGTAAAACTGAGATCACCCCAGCTGCTCCGGAGGAAAGTCCTACAAAAAAATCCCACGATCAGGTTGACGATCTGCGTGACAGAACCGCCGACGGCAGCCAGCGCCTCCTTGCCCACAAAACGACCAACCACAATGGTGTCCGCGGTATTATATATTTGCTGAAAAAAGGTTCCGAAAACAATGGGAAAGAAAAAATCAAAAGCTGTTTCCAGATAACCCCTCTGTGATCTGATTCTTCTCGTTCATACTGCCTCCTGCTGTAATCTTTAACGTAACAGTGGCGCCCGCTTACACAGGCGCCACTTGTATTGTATCAGAAATTTTTGTCAAAATCAATCAGCGAATGGCAATATTCCCCGCCTCACAGAACACCTGAATGCTCCTGTCTCCGCTTCTTTTTTACCTGGTATACACTCCGGCCGTCTTTCTCAAAAAGCTCGCCTCCTCCGGGTGCCTCGATCGAGCCGTACTCGTTCTTCAGATCCATGCTGTATTCATCGGCCGCTTCCAGAAGCGACAGCTCCACATCCCCATACGCATTCCGGGCGTCCATTCTTGTAACCAGAAGATCCTCCGCTTCCAGATCTCCGGCCTCCAGGTACACTTCCAGACTGTCTGCTTTACCTCCTGAAGTTCCACATCCCCGTAAGCGGCGCGGATATGCAGGCTTTCTGCCTCCAGGCTCTCTGCGTGGACGTCCCCGGCATCGCTGTCAATATCCACGCCTGCAAGGACGGCCTCCTCCGGCACATAGAGATTGAGATAACTTTCCTCAAGATCTGAAAAACCAAGGACATAAAATGCGCTCCCACACCCTTTCCCGCCTTCTCCTTCAAAAGCAGTTCTCCGTCCTTCACCTGGATCTCCGGCTTGCCCCTTCTGCCGGCCAGCCCCCTCGATTGCAAACTCATCCGATGGAATGATACGAAGATCACAGTAATCCAGCGTGATTTTGCGAGGCAAATGCATCCAACGTGCTCTTTTTTCAGGGTAAATCCATCCCCTCCGCCCCATCCAGGTGGATTCCGGTGATGTCAATGTAAAATCCCGGACGTCCGCCCAACACAAAAGCTATACCTGCTCCCAGAGCGGCGGCTGCCCCGCAAGGATCAAACCTGCGCCCGCGCAATATATCTTACTTCTCTTCATGGCTCTTACCTCCCTTTGCAAATTTTTTTCACCATTTTGCCAAAAGACCGATAAGACCTTTCAGCACCTTCCGGCTCAGATCGTAGACCGCCGGGGCAGCACCCACACCCGCGCCCAGACACATAAGCCCCATTCCTATGTTGGAAAGCGCGTCCCCCGGTGACTGAAAAAGATAAATCCTCCCGAAACAACCGAAAGAATTCCGCAAAGCACCGCTGCCGCCCCGCAAAGGCTCCACGGAAAGCAGCACCAGGACAAAGGGCAAGCCCAAGACTTGCCACGACCAGAACGGCCGCAAAAAGCCAAGGGCAGGGCAATGGGCGCCGCAAACACTGCCAGAATCCCCCACCCAAACGGAGGAAAAGCCTTTTTTGACATCTGTTTTCGACGGCTCCCCGGCTGTTCTTTACGGCAAGACTCACGATCAGTTCTCTGGCAGCCTGCCTGGGGCTTCCCAGATCCTCCATCGCCTGGATTTCATTCTTTTCTCCTGCCTCATCAAAATATTCCTCAAAATATGCGCAGGCCGCGTCAAAATCTTCCTTCGGCAGCCTGCGGAGTTCATGCTCGCAGCGCTCATTCATATGTACTGTTCTCTGCTGCTGATTTTTCACTGCTCATTCTGCTCTCCTCCTTCTATAATAATTTCTACTTCCCGTGCAAACCGTGCCCACTCCCGGCAAAGCTCCTCCTGATGCTCTGGCCCCCATCCGTGATCCGATATCGCCGGTTCCTTCCCTGGTAGGGCTGGTCGTACGCCTCCACCCACCCGCTCTCTGTCAGCCGCTTCAGCACCGGATACAGGGTGGAATCCTTGGCATTGGAAATAGGTTTCAGCATCTGGCTGATCTGATAGCCATAGGAATCGCCCGGCGGACAATCGACAGAACCAGAAAGTCCAGCATGGCTGCATTCAATGTAAAAATCATATCACCCCTTCTTTCTTATCTGCATTCGGTTTCATATGTTTCATTTTTATATATTATATTTAATATAATATACTTTGTCAAGATATATATTTGGATTTTATATATATTCGGGCTTAAAAAAAAATGGAGGAACTCCTCTTTTTCAAGGAATTCCTCCATTTTGTTGTTCTTAGTCTTCCACTTTGATGATTTCTTTTTTGTTGTAGCTTCCGCATGCCTTGCAAACTCTGTGGGGCATCATAAGTCGCCGCATTTGCTGCATTTACCAGATTCGGAGCGCTCATTTTCCAGTTCGCTCTTCTCTTATCGCGTCTTGCTTTGGAAGATTTATTTTCGGACAGATGGACATATGTTACACCTCCTTAAATTTACTAAATATATCACTGATTGCTGCCATGCGGGGTCTTTTTCGGGCCTTCGTCACAACTGAGGCACCTTCATTGAGGTTTTTCCCGCACTGGCTACAGATTCCTTTGCAGTCTTCTCTACATAAAACCTTCAAAGGCCAGCTCATCAGTACCTCAAGATAGACCAGCTGGTCCACATCCAGGTCCATGCCGGTAAGATAGCTGCTCTCATCCAGATCATTCACCCGCTCCTCATCCGTGAGCTTCATATCCAGTTTCCTTCTTATCTGCAAAGGAATTTCTACAGGGACCTCTGTAAGACAGCGGTCAGGGAACCATAACTGTCACGCCTGTATGGCCTTCCAGCTCCAGAACCTTATCTCCTGTATTCGTAACGGTCAGCTCAACCGGCTCTTTTGCAAGTACCGGAAAGCTTCCTGACTGAAAGGTGACGGTGTCCATCTCAAGCTCTGCTGAAAAACTGTACACATTTCCCTTCACTGGCTGTTATATCGATAAATGTATCTGCATAGTTATCTCCTATCTGACACCTAACCAATTATACATAGCTTGCCGTATTTTGTCAACGATATTTTAATAAAAAAACAAATCGTTGCCCTTCCCTGATGGAAAAAAGAACGGCGGTGCCGCTCATGCAAAACCGCCTTCCTGACTGTGTTCACTCTCGATTGTACCGATACGGCAGTGGCCTATACCAGAGCAGTTCCTCGTTGGTGGGTCTCGCGGCTTCAATAATCCGGAGTAGTTCACTCGTTGGATCATTTCGGGATCACTGCAACCTTCACCTTGGAATCCGGTTTTCATTGGTAGAGAACCATGACTACATCCTCGCCCGCCTTTCTGTTTGCTTCTTTGTCAATGGAGATTCCAAAGATATCCAAAGTAAAGCATACATCCTCACGTACAAAGCCAGTCGTTCTCGCCGATACCAGCGGTAAATACGATCGCGTCCACTCCGCCCATGGCTGCCACATAACCGCCTACGTATTTTGCAATGCCGTAGCCACTGCTTCTCTGGCATTCTTCGCATCTGGCATTTC
>VOFE01000955.1_pt1 | contig 51860 bp, 87 predicted proteins | sample 5384071 | NCBI WGS metagenome assembly VOFE01 (sample SAMN12384724, study PRJNA508395) | human gut metagenome | isolation source: healthy gut D | host: Homo sapiens
CTACTGCATAATCTGCTGTTTCCTGCCATACATTCTCATAGATCTGCTCCGCCGGAAATACCTGCCAGGATGCGTCATCAATAGCTCCAGGATCTTATACTCCGTTGCCGTCAGATGCACTTCTTCTCCTTCAACAAAGATCACTCTCTGTTTCTTATCAAGTACCAATCCGCCATTCACAATCTGATCCGGATCTTTCTTTTTTCCGCTTCCATGTTACTCCATACACGGTATCTGCGTAAATGCGCTTTCACTCTGGCGATCAACTCCGCCGGATTATACGGCTTCTCAATATAGTCATCTGCTCCGAGCGTAAGTCCCGACACCTTATCACTTTCTTCTGTCTTGGCCGACAGGATGATCACCGGGATCCTGCTTTTCTCACGCAGTTTCATCAGCGCTGACAGACCAAATCCGCGCTCCGCAGGAACCCACCTGCAGACAGTTCTTCACCAGACACTTTCACCGTAATCTCCGCCGGCAGCTTATACCCCTCTGCCGCCACAATCTTACCAGTGTATGCCTGCCCTTCCACAGCCGTCTTAGCGCCCTCGAAGCTTCCATTCTGGATGGATACATTCACCACATATATTACCGGCACCGGTTCTTGACCTTCTTCTGCCGGAAGGATCTCAGAGCGGTCACGGACTCTCAGACGGTTGCCTTCCGCGTCGTGAGATACAAATCCCACCGCGCTGATGTACGCGCCCTCTTCAACAAATTCTTCCAGCGCCTGTGAAGTATCGTCTGAGTATCCGATATATCCGTCAATGAATACCCGGCATGCCTCGCCGCTGTCATCCTGTACGGTGATGCTCTCCACAATGCCGCCTGCCATGGTAACTTTAGTGACTTCACCCCTTTACACGGACAAGTTTTCCGAAGTTGACCGCATAGTCGTTGGCTTCCTTCGTGGTCGTATCCGTGATTACCACCTCTTTTTGACCCCTCAAGCACGGTCACATTGATGGCGGACAGCTGTTTGTCCCCGATGTACTCGCTGACAGATCCGGTCACCTGTACCTGGTCGCCACGGCGGATATTGCTGTCATCGATGGGAAATACGTTGATTCCGTTGCCTTCCTCATCCTGAATGTAAATGGTATTGAAGAATGCATTTCCACTCTCAGCTGTTCCGTTTGCCACGGTTCCGACTACGGTAAACACTTCTCCATCCGCGCCTGCACGTGCTTCCTGGATCGTGCTGATCACAGGCTCTACCTTCACGCCGCTTAAGAGATTCTGTGCCATGATGCCGTTGGCGTAGGACACCTGATCTTCTGCAGCCACCTCAAAGTTGGAGCAGAATACAGTTCCGCATGCATAGACGCGGCCTTCTCCCACCGCCTCGGTAGCCATGGGTACAACATCGCCCTTCTGTACCACCGCTGTCTCCGGGTCATATGCCGCGCTGTAGCTCAATACCGGCTTGTCATGCCCCTGAGCCGGAGCCTTGTTGTTAACAGAATAGGTGGTGTCATGTCCGTATACAACGGCCTCTCCCTCACCCACGCTGACGGAGCATCCGGAGTAGGAGCTGTATGCCAGTCCGGATTCTTTCACGCCTGACAGAATGCTCTCACCGCCGGATCAGTACTCTCATAGTTAAAGTCATTAAAATAAAGTCTGTACGGCTGTCCTCCGTTCTCATCCTGATCAATCAGCTCATCGTCATTGATGCGCATGGTAGAACCGATGCCCTCCAGCAGCGCATTTACCCAGCATAAGAGGTATACGGCAGTCCGCTGTTAGCATCCTGATAGTCCGCCAGACCGCAGACAACCACCCTGCCGCCGCCATTTACGTAATCGCTGACAACCTGATAAAGCTGTCCTCAAATGTGCTCGGCTGCGCATCTCCGGTGTAGTCGCTGGTGTATTTCAACGGCGCAGAGATCACGAAAAGCGCCACGTCTTCCAGCATATCCGCAGTCACTTCCTCACCCGGCTGCACGATCTTCACCTGGATATTGTCGGAAGTTCCCATGTTAATAAAGTTAGTCATGTTTCCGGAATAATATCCGTTTACATAATCATTGTAATGTGTGCCGTCCACCAGTACTTTTGTGGCAATGGACGGATCGGATACGCTCAGCTTGAGCACATCTGTAAAGGTATACTCTTCCCCGCCGATGGTAGCTTTCAGTTCGGCATTGATATTAAATCCGCCTGCCTGCTCCGCTGTGTACGGAAGGAATATTTATAGGATGCTCTTGCGCCGATCACGCCGTTCTCTCCAATCGCTGCTGCGTCTGCCGTGTGGAACGGCTCTGTCTGGCCTTCCATCGTGTAGGTCAGAGAAGTAACTGTCATGTCGCCGCTTAAGTTGTTGAAGATCTGGCTGGAGATCTGATCTCATCGCCCTTGATCGGCATCGCCACATCGCTGGATGTATTGGAGATACCCGCGTTTACGCTCTCCCGGTCCATACCGGAGCAGTCACGGCGATATTCTTGTCCGTCTGTGTCACTCTCAGATAATAGTAACCATATCCTGTAGAAAGATTGTCAAACTCTACTGTCGCGCTGCCACCGGAAAATGTCTTCTCCGCCAGCGTCTGTCCGCCGTTTACGATGACTTCCACCTTCGTCTCGCCGGCTGTGTCCGTCGGATCGGAAATCTCTGCTGTGATATGGATCTTTTTCCTGTTCGTCAAGGATGGATCCCATAGCATTTCCATTCAGGGAATACAGAATGGACAGATCGTTATCCTCCGTCGCATACACGCGGTAATTCTTCATAGCGTCGTAGATCGCTTCCTCAGAAAGTCCGTCGGAGAGCACCACGCTTCTTGCCGTGTTGGAATCGCCCCAGTTTCCTTTTTATGGTTATCCTGGTTGTTGGTGGGGGCCAGGTGCCAGCCCTTGTCAAGGGCTCTGGTGTAGTAGCTGTAGGACGGGAAGTATCCGAGCCTGATGGCTCCCTCGCCGTTGCCCACCTCGATCAGCGTGATCTGATTGTCAATCACCGGATCATAGAGCGCGAAGTCCATGAAATCACCGAAGGTGTCACCCGGTGGTTGAACTGGGAGATGGTCTCCGGATTCGCGTTCAGCGTGTCATAATATGCTTCAAGCACTTCATAGTTGTCGCCCTTCTTGTAAGGAGCTGCGTTTCTGTTTTCAAATCCCTCGGAATTAAAGGTATTGATGTGTCCCGGAGCGCCGCCGGACCAGGTCATCTCAAATCCGTAGATCCCGACGAAGTCGCCTTCCTGCGCAGTGATCGCTCTCGCGCCCTCTCGTCCTTCCGCCCAGGAAGCATTTACTTCCTCTGCATTCTCATCACCAAGGTGCGTCGTTCCTGCGCTGGGAAGTCCGCTCTGTCCCTCAAAGGAGTTGGAGTGGTCGGTGAGGGCTAGGAAATCCAGATTCGGCACATCCGCCGCATGCTGAAACGCCTGCTCCACGGTTCCTGTACCGTCGGAAAGGTTCGTGTGAGCGTGAAGCTGCCCGAAATACAGGCCGTAGTCATCGATCATCATGGGCGCTTTTGTAAAGGTATAAACCTCTCCGGTCTGGGCTTCGGTATCTGCATCCGCCGGAATATATGCCAGGGCTTTTACGATGATCGGTTTGTCTTTGGCCGGAGTCTCCGCGATCTCGATGGGTTCGCTGTATTTCTGCTCTTCGGTTCCAGCAACCGGATCAGCAGGCTCCGTTCCGTCTGTATTCATGGTGTAGTAGATTTCTGCGCCGTCAGCCGCCTCAAGGGTGATCTTCTGCTCTGCCACCACGCTGGCGCCGCTCTTCGAGTCGCCTCCACTTCAAGGCCTTCCACTGTGGACGGCTCATCCGGTTCATCCGGGATGTCAGTCACCTGATAGAATGCAAGTGCGAACATCCCTCACTGCCGGACGCGATATTATAATATGCGCTCCAGTTGCCGTTGCTGTCATACCACTCCATATAGGCGTCGCGGACGGTATTCTTCACATAGTAAAGTCCATTTCCGGCATCCTCCAGCACCCACTTGTCGTTCTTCTCGCCCAACGGCATGCTGGAATAGCTGTCTCCCATACCGATATTCTGGCCGTTGTAGGAGAAGCTATATCCTTGTCTCCGTTGTCCTTTACCGTCCAGATATCTTTCTCCGTATAACCAGAAAGGGTTCCATCCCCGGCCTTCGTCACATCGGTTTCCTTTATTGTAAAAAACCGGTATATTCAGCAGAAAGAGCCTTCATATACGCCGGCGCATAGATAACCACCTGGTTGCCGTCCGCGATCGGAACTGTCGGTTCCGGATCCGGCGTGACAGATTCGTCCACTTTGTAGAAGGAAAGCTGGAACTGATCATCCGTTGCAGCGCTGTTGGAATTGTGGTACTCCAGTTGCTGTATTGAGCATACCATTCCATGTAATTACCCCGGCCGGTATTCTTAACGATATACAGACCATCCCCAAGATCGATCACTTCCCAGTCGTCATGAGTCTCCCCCAGATCCATGCTTGTATAACTGTCTCCCAAGCCGATATTCTGTCCATCCTGGCCGAAACTGTATATCCCATCGTCATTTGCTGTGACCGTCCAGATATCCGCATCTGTATACCCGGTCACCATTCCGTCTGACCCGACAGTAATATCTGTTCCTGCATTATAAAACCCTGTCTTCTCTGAAGACAACGCCTTATTGTATGCAGGCGCATAGATGACCACCTGGTCACCGTCCTGAAGTAGCGGTTCGTCCTGTCCGCTTTCTGCAATCGTATACTGAAGCGTCTGCACCGCGCTGTACACGCCTTCCAGAACTGCCGCTGCCTTCAACGTGCAGTCCGCCGTGATCACCGGCTGGTTGTCCACGCTGTACAACTCCCGTGCTGCATTATTGTCATCTGCCGGATTGCTTCCATCAAGTGTGAAATAAATCTGCGCGCCTGCCGTGGAAGTAGTCAGCACAACCGATGTTCCCGGCTCCACTTCACCAGCCTGGGGCGTTGCCTGAGGCGCCGCTACTGTAACGGAAGAAGAACCGCCGTCATCTGCTTTATAAAGAGTAAACTCTGACGGATATGCATTTGGATTGCCGTTTACCGTAACTGTTTTGTATGCGCGGAATTTATTCTGGCTTCCCTTATTACTTGCCAGTACAACGGTGTCGTCTTCCTGACCACCGAACGTGAATTTCTGATTTTCCTGATCAAGCTCCACCTTCCAGTCATATTCGCCTTCACTGATCCCATTATTATTGCCGCCTTTCGGCGCGATAAATGCTCCGTTTTTATCTTTCAGCGTCACTGTCAGGTCAGCCGCATCCTTCGCACTTGTGACGGTCAGTTCCCATACCACACTTTCATTTTCCTGGATCGTATCTCCAGACTGAATCCCGCTTTCTCCATCCGCAGCAATCTGTTCCGCTGTCACCCAAGTACCATCCAGCACACCCGGCGCATATCCGGTATCTGTGACCATAATGTACCTGCCGTCTGTCAGCTCATCCGCACTTACCACCTTCGTGTAGGTCTCACCCGCTGCATCCGCAGTCTGGGCCGGCATGAGCGAAAACGCCATCAGAGCCGCCATGCACAGTGCAGTCAATCTTGCGCTTAAGGCTGTTTTTCCTTTTTTTTCATGTCCGTCCTCCTTGTTTCTGAATGACTTTTTGTTTTCCAGACGCCGGAATGATTTCCGGCGTCATTTATATTAAACCCTCTGCTTTCCGCCGCGCACCATAAGCCGGGCGCTGATGAAAGCCACAAGGGGAACTGTCAGCAGTATGCCGACCGAGCCTGCAACGCTCTGCACCACTTCCAGTGCAATATAATCCGTATTAATGAGCTGCAGGAATGGAATATTATAAGTCTGCACCAGGATCAGTATATTCAGCGATGATCCGGTAAACGCAAGTATCAGTGTATTCGCCATGGTTCCCATGGCGTCCTTTCCGATCTGCATGCCCGAGCGGAACAGACTGAGTGCCGATGCAGCCGGATTCTGCTCTTTGATTTCCCATACAGAGGATGCGATCCCAAGCGCCACATCCATGACCGCTCCCAACGCGGAAATCAACACGCCGCAGACGAGCAGTCCGCTGACTTTCAATCCCTGATCTGCGCCGTAAAGGATCAGGTTCTCCGCCTCGGACATATTAAATCCGTTCATGGGCGAAAGCGTTCCGACGACTGTGGCCGTAATCCCGGCAACGAGCACACCGCCTACGCATCCGCAGATCGCGCAGAGTGTTTTTACTGTGTATCCGTTCAGCAGGATCAGGCCCGCCGCTGCTGCCACAGCTGATACGGCGATCGTTACCGGAATAGCCGGTATCCCTCGGATCAGACACGGAATCAGAATGAACCAGATGCCCGCCAGCGTCAGCAGAAGCCCTGCCAGCGCACCGACGCCTTTTTCCCGCCCAGCGCAGCCAACAGGATGAAGAACACCAGCAGGAAGCCTCCCAGCACGATCCCACGGTCATAGTTAAATACAGATGCATAGTAGGAACCGTTTTCATCTGTCATAATGCGGACGATAATACGGTCACCCTGATCAACATCTACGTTAAACAACGCACTCATATAATTCGTCACCTGCATAATCTCATCTTTGTGATTTCCTGACAGGATCCGGATCTCGAGTTCCTGATCGCCTACACGCCGGCCTTCCGCATTGTCATAATCCTTCGCCGCATTATCCTTGATGACTGCCGTGACCTTCGCCGGAGCATAGACCATGCGGCTGGCATCCGTCGCCACCGCGCCCTCGCCCGGGCGGTTGACTTTCACCGAGATCCCTACAAGGATCAGGACAAGAACAAGGATCGGCAGCGCGCGTATTCCGATGTGTACGATCTTTTTTTCATTCTTCTTCATATTCCTTCCATATTAAATACGGGAAGTAATTATACAGAACTGCTGTTAAATAGAATTGCAGTGTGATGTGAAAATAAGATTAAATTTAAGATAAATCATGTAAAGAACACAAAAAAGCTGACAGAATATCCACACTGTATCTTGTGAACATCTGTCAGCTGTCCTTTCTTTCGATTTAAAACGCTCTTACTCGACCGCCATCTTCTTCACCCGTGCCAGGCCTTTGGCCACCGCCGGGATCGAGATCACGATCACCGTGATCACTCCTTCAACAAGAAGGTAGCTGTAATTGTATAAGATCGGATATACGGCTGTCAGAGATTTCGGGAAATTGTCCGGCATGTAGTCCATCCAGTACAGATAGCCGCCCAGGGCGTGAAATGCGCCTCTGGCCACGACCGCCAGGATATACCCCTTCAGCAGTCCGTGATTGCTCTTTGCGAACACGCCGGCCAGGCCGAGCGCGGCAAATGCGAAGATATAATCGCAGCACACCTGGAAGAAAGAAAGCACGTACGGTTCCTGGATAAACTGCAGGATTCCGTAGGCAAGCCCTACAAACAGGCCGGTGCCCACACCGTACCAGTTCGCGACAAGCACGATGAACAGCATACTGCACAGCGTAATGCTGCCGCCCCAGGGCATGTTAAAGATCTTTATGTAGGACGTAATGTAGGCAAGGGCAATAGCCACCCCGCAGAAAACGAGCTGTTTCGCGCTCATTTTCTTTTCAGCGTAACCGCCTGCCCGCCAGATACCATGCCGCCAGGAAAAGAACGATTCCCGCCACGACCGTCACCGCATAGCCGGCTGTCGTCAGCCCGCCTTCCGCATTTACAAACATTTCAAACATAATAAAAAACCCTCCTGTTCTCAGATTGAAAACAAAAGGGCACGAATGGCACTTATAACACATCCCTACGTTGGCATTATCCAAATCAGGTTTCGGGTCGAAGTTTCCAACTTCCTCTCAGCCTGCCATACAAGCTCCCCCTGTCATCAATCCGTATTTAATTTGTAAACCTCCTGTATACTACATTACACAGGACAATTTGTCAAGCGGAAGGATTATCTGCCCGAACGATACAGGTTGTAAATGCTTGCGTTTCCGCTCGTAAATGCAAGACCGGATATGATGATATCCTTATTTTCCGCAAGATATTTTTCTCACTCTCGATCAGAGAAACTTTCCGCTCTCTTACTGTAGTATTTGTATAATTATTAACTCTTACTGTTGCTGTATTCATTATTTATCTCTCCTTTTTGTTTTACATTTTCAGCTTGTTGTTTCTGTTTACGCTGTAATAATAACGCACATTTTTCGCATACAACAGATAGATTTTTGACTAATTCTAAGTCGATATTGACTTTTTCATATATAAGAGATATCCTGTTTTCTGAAGGATCCTGTTCAACCGGCATTCCTGTAAAGGAGACTCAGAGCGTATGAAACAGACTTCAGGGAACCCGTATTACGAAACATTTCACCAGATCAATGAACTTGGCGTACAGCTGGCTTACCACACTACACCGGGAGGTTACCATCCTCTGCACTGGCACGAGGAGATCGAACTGCTCTATCAGCTGAACGGCGAGGCAGATGTCCAGATTGAAGGCCGGAAATACCACATTGCCAACAAGCATCTGGTCGTCATTGACTCGCGGCAGGTGCACAGCACTTACACGCACCGGGATACATCCATGTTCCTCTGTGTCCATATTTCCAGAAAATATATGGAGAAATATCTGCCCGACATCAATCTGTACCAGATCCGATGCCTGCCGGATGATATTGAAGATGAGAAATTCCCGGAATATCTGATCCTGTGCAAACAGATGGAGCAGCTCACCCGGTTGTATATCGAAAACGCGCCCGCATTCCAGATGGAGGCCGAAGGGATCATCATGCAGGCGCTTGCCCTGCTGATCCGGCATTTTTCTACGCGGTCCACAACCGGGAATATACACGCAGGGGACAGGCAGACGCTCACCCGGATCCGCGAAGTGATCACCTATGTAGATGAAAATTTCCGCAATCCTATTTCTCTGCAGGATATCGCAGACCACATGGGGCTTGGCAAAGAATATTTCTGCCGGTTCTTTAAAAAAACATGGAAATGTCTTTCCTGCAGTACGTCAACGAAGTGCGCGTATCCCATATCTATCAGGGACCTGATCCGTACAGACACGCCGATCAGTGAGCTTGCAGAAGAAAACGGCTTCACCAACCAGAAACTATTTAACCGGACATTCAAAAAAATATACGGCTGCACACCGTCTGCTGTCCGTAGAACAAATTAAAAGGAGCACACAAAATGAAAATCGTATTTTTAGACGCCGCATCGCTCGGCAGTGACACAGATTATTCTGAATTCGAGAAGCTCGGAGAAGTTGTAAGATATCCCGCATCCTCCCCGGAGGAAGTCCCGGCCCGCATCGCGGACGCGGACGTAATGGTGATCAATAAAGTCCCGGTCAACGAGAAAACCATCGGCAGCGCACAGAACCTGAAGCTGGTATGCGTCACCGCCACCGGGACCAACAACCTGGACAAAGAATACCTGGCTGCCCGCGGGATCGAATGGCGCAATGTGGCGGGATATTCCACAGAATCCGTGGCGCAGCACACATTTGCCATGCTGTTCTATCTGATGGAGCATCTGCCCCACTATGATAAATATGTAAAAGACGGAAGTTATGCCGCTTCCAGCCTTTTCACCCTGCTGGACGCCACCTTCCGCGAACTGAAAGGGCAGACATGGGGCATCCTCGGCCTTGGCGCCATCGGCCGCAGAGTCGCCGGCATCGCAGAGGCCTTCGGCGCAAATGTCATCTATTACTCTGCATCCGGCGCCCCAGCGCAGGAAGGATACCATCAGGTGGACTTTGACACCCTGCTGGCACAGTCCGACATCCTGTCCATCCACGCCCCGCTCAACGAATACACAGAAGGCATCATGAATGCCGATGCGTTCCCGCAAAAAATGAAGCCCGAAGCCATCCTGCTCAATCTCGGCCGCGGACCGATCATCAACGAGGACGATCTGGCAGACGCCCTGAATGCCGGGGAGATCAGCGCCGCCGGCCTGGATGTGCTTTCCGAAGAACCGATGAGAAAAGACAGTCCCTTCTTCCGGGTAAAAGACCAGGGACCGCCTCTTTATCACGCCCCATATCGCATGGGCTGCGGTTGAATCAAGACAGCGGCTGATGAAGATCGTCGCCGGACAGATCCGGGAATTCTGCCAATAATAAAATGAGCGGGATCCGAATACGCTTCCGGCACATCCGCCTCCGTCTCTTCCCCATACGAATCCAGTGTCTCTTCAATCTCGGCCCGCGTTTCCGCAAGCTGCTCACTCAGCTTCGATCCCCGGAGCCACTGCTGGATAAATGTGATCAGGAAGATCAGGACAAAAATCCCGGTAATGATTAGGCTCGGCAGTATAACATAGAGCATTCGGTATATATGTTTCTCTTTTAATTCCAGTATCTTCCAGCCAAGCGAACCGGCAAACAGCAGGGCCAGGGAACCGCCCCGGACCCGAATACTGCCGCAGCCAGGATCCCGGACGACGGAAAGAACGCCAGGAACGCCGCTTCCGTAAAGAGCCATGTAAGGGGCAGCGCCGGTTCCCAGAACCGCTGCACTTTCACTTTGCCGTCCGCCAAGTCATATGCGGCAAGGCTGCCTGGGCTATTGTTGCCCAGCGCTGCCAGTACCAGGATGATCTTCATAATAACTTTCGCTTTTCCGGTCACATATGCGCCATCCTTCGGCAAAAGCGCGCCGATCAGAAACATGACAAATGCCAGCGTGATCTGTACGCCGCCCATAATGATAAAGATCGAGGTCGGCTTCTCCAGCGCTTCGCCGCGAAAGACGATCATCAGAACGCCAAGCCCGGCGAGCAGGAGGCAGAAAGCAAAATTAAACCAGTGAAATACCTGTTTCATACTTTTCCTTATTCCCACTCGATCGTTCCGGTCGGCTTCGGCGTCAGGTCAAAAGCACACCCGGTTCACGCCCGGAACCTCTTTCGTGATCCGGTCTGTGATGTGCTGCAGCAGGGAGAACGGCACGTCCTCAACCGTCGCCGTCATTGCGTCTTTCGTATTTACTGCACGCAGGATCACCGGCCACTCAAAGGAGCGTTTGCCGTCCTTCACGCCGACAGATTTGAAATCCGGGATCACAGTAAAGTACTGCCATACTTTGCCTTCCAGTCCGTTCTTCGCAAACTCTTCTCTCAGGATCGCGTCAGACTCACGCACCGCTTCCAGACGGTCACGTGTGATCGCGCCAAGGCATCTCACGCCAAGTCCCGGTCCCGGGAACGGCTGACGGTAAAACCATGCCGTCCGGCAGGCCCAGCGCCTTGCCCACAACACGGGCCTCATCCTTGAAGAGCAGCTTCAGCGGCTCAACCAGCTCGAACTGCAGGTCTTCCGGAAGTCCGCCCACGTTGTGATGCGCTTTCACACCGTCGCTTTCCAGGATGTCCGGATAGATCGTCCCCTGTGCCAGGAACTCGATCCCTTCAAGTTTTTTCGCCTCTTCTTCGAAGACGCGGATGAATTCCTCGCCGATAATTTTCCGTTTGTGCTCCGGATCGGCCACGCCCTCCAGTTTTCCCAGGAAACGGTCCGTGGCATCCACATAGACCAGGTTGGCATCCATCTGGTTGCGGAATACCTCGACTACCTGTTCGGGCTCCCCTTTGCGCAGCAGGCCGTGATTCACATGCACGCATACCAGCTGGGAACCGATGGCTTTTAACAGCAGCGCCGCCACCACGGAGGAATCCACGCCGCCGGACAGAGCCAGCAGTACCTTCTTCTCTCCCACCTGCGCCTGGATCTCTTTCACCTGCTCTTCAATAAAAGCCTCTGCCAGTTCATTCGTTGTAATGCGGACCATATCGTCCGGACGTTTGTTGTTATCCATCGTTTTATCTCCTTTTCTGTATGATTATTGATGAACCGTTTGTAGTACTAAGGATATTATAGATGAAAAACAGGGGCGGGGCAACCGGGATTTCAGTACACGGAGTCATCTTATTTTAATCAGAAAAGGTTTGATAAAATCAAAATAGAGCGCTGCAAGAAACACCAGACACAACCCGGCATACATATACCAGAAAACATAACCTTCGATAATCACCTGCATATACCCGATTGATGTAAGCATATAATTCAGCGCAAATGTATTATTGGAAAAATTATGAAACCCATTCGACCATTTTCTCTCACCTTCAGGTCTGTTCCTAACATGTTTTTCAACAGCAGCTAATACAATCACCACTGAAAAAATCAGAAAATACGCCGCTATTGCTCCCACCTCTTCGCCTTTTTTCCCACCCGCATATATGAATGGAAAGATAATCATCGTTGCAAGAGAGTAGATCAGATAAAGAATATTATTTGTTATCGAAAAAATCATCTCATTATACAAATAGTTAATTCTTTTCTTAGCATTTTGCTGTTGAGCCTCCAGGATCTGCTCTTCCGAATATTTGCAGATAACCCCGGACTCATTTGCTTCTTCTAATGACTTCAGGATGATATCATCTCGCATTTTCCGTTGTTTCAGATCTTCGTAACTATATTCTTGCATCCTTTCCTTCTGTATCCCTTTTACATCCATTCCACCAGATATTCCTGCAGGTTTTCTTTCAGTATGCATTTCCGTTCAAAATATTCATTTGTTGATATCCTCAGCCAGTCGATTAATTCCCAGTCATCCGCGCCCCCAATATAGACCTCGCAAAACCTGATAATCCATTTTTCAAACTTTTTCAGATCACACCATAAACATACTGACCGATCAAAATTATTCCTCTTAGTTGGAAGAAATGTATATACAGGTTCCTTCGATTCCCCGATACACTGATTTAATGACAATCTGGCTTCCAAGTGGATCCTCTCATTCCTTACACGCCGCGCCTCACCAAATGCATTAATAATACGCTTCGCAGCATAAAACCAGAGATATTCCGAATTATATTCATCCCCGTACTGTCTCCTGGCCTCTACATATTCCAGAAACCCTATGCTACGGCACTCCTCATATTCCAAACCTTTCCCGTATTTTTTATATAAGCGGTAAATAAAGTTATTAACCTGAGCATACTCATATGCTGACATTTCCCGTTGTTTCCTCATAGGCTTCACCTTATATTACAGGCGCTTCAGCAACTTCCTGAAGTTCACCCACCCATACTTTTTCTTCGCTATCCCACTCCATATAGTAAAACCGCCGGCAGAAGATATCCTAATTTTCGCATTATTTCTTTCCACTCTTTGAACTTTTTCAATCCTGTTCTTGGAAATTTAAAATCTCCATTTTCTCCTGGTTTGATCATTATCAACTTATAATCTTCCGAATGGCGAAAATCCGCCAGCATATTTTCATTTGCTTCGCTAATAGACCTCACTATTACAGAGCTCACAGACACCTCCCCAGCCATATTTAACTTAATTTTCGCTTTACCTGTTCCACGCTCCGGCATAGAAAATCTGATCAAGTCTTCAAATTTTAATATTCGCAATAACTACAAGGTTTGCATTGATATTTCAGATAGAATGCGAATAGAATAGAGCGAAAATTCAATGTTACATTAAAAGATTAGACTCATATAAAGCAACTTTTTTCCAAATGCATTTTACTCTGTCAAAACAGGATATCTTGACAGAAATATTTCCAAAATATACACTTATTTCAAACTCATTTGCAGGTTCCAAGGCGGAATGCCGTGCAATAATAACAGGAGATATCAATAGAAATGACTCTTGAGAATCTGAGAAATTATTTAGAAACAGCTGAAGAAAAAATACCCCATATCAACAGAATTTACAAAGGACTATCAGCAATCCCCGGCAAATAAAAACGGATATGTTTACTATGCCTGGAAACATGGCCTGAGCGTATGTAAAAAGACCGCTGACCCCAGCCAAAAATGGCATTTTCTCGAAGCATACACCGGATTATTATTAGCCGATCCTTCTAATAATATAACCCAATCCACAGACGCCCGGATCATTTATAACCGCATCCGCTGTCCCGAACTACTGCTGGCTGGCAGAAGCTGCCGGGATCAAAGCCGACCGATGAACAGCTTGCAGAGCTGGCACCATGGAGTGAAAAACTCCAACATCTCAAAAATCGCATGTGAATTATAGTGAATTACTCCACCTCGCAAGAGCTGGGGTAATTTTAAATTTTACCGCGGTATTATTTGGCGCTTACTTTCTGAAAGCCAGTAAGTTTTTTATGTTATCGAAATATTCTTTTATTCAGATTTTCCTTTTATATTTGTACAGACCAATATTCATGAGCTTTCATTTTTTACATAGAAAAAATTTTATTTTTATACTTAATGATTTTCACCATAACTAAATTAACACTCTATTATTGTGCCAGTATTATAATCCCCTATACAGAATATTCGTATCCTTTTACATATTTTTTATATTCATTTATCAAATCCTGACATCCTCTTTGTAAGCAAGGTGGAAATGTGACAATAACAATGATATTATCCTTTGATGTAAAATTTTTATAAGCATGACTAAAAAGTTTTTCTCAGCACATTGATATCTTGCTTTTGTTTTATCATTTAAAGGTAAATCACTCTGAAGATTATAAAATGTAGAAGTATTTTTTTCGTAAAAGCGTTCATCGTTATTAGTAATTTCCGATTTGAAGTGATATTGATTTAATGCGTTTTCTATAGATTTAATGAGACCAGACAACTTATCATGAGCTCCAGGTATATTTGCACACAACGTTGAATTATTTACATCTTGATATCCACTAAATGAAAAATAATTGTTTTTGGGAGATAGTAATAGTCCAACGCATCCCTCAGGTTTATGATTCCAACTATATCTCTTCTGATACCTAGTATTGTTTTCTCGATTCAAATAATCACGTACAATTTCAACTACAGCTATATCTGTCTCCGATAGCCCTGCAGATAAATAATTATTAACTGTATCCTCTACATATCGAATATAAACGGCTTTGAGACGTCTAATATACTCTTAAAATCTTGAACATTCAACACGAAACAAGTAAAAAGTTTTGAATGTCCAACGCTACCTGGAGCAACTCTATGAAGTGTTCTAAGCAAGCGACGTTTATGATAAAAATCTTTATCCACTACAGCTGCCATTCGCTCGTAAATATAGTATGGTACCTTTCTTGGATTGACAACTGAAATCCGAGAATACTCGTCTAACCAGTTTAATAGAGCTGTTAATTTTGCTCTATCATCTTCATCTAATTCAATATCATTTATCCTAAAAGAATCATAGCTATCACCAATATCCCCAGATTTCCAGCGTTTTGCATGTTGAGTAATAAAATTCTCTAATATAGAATTATTAGACAATTGCTTAGAATTAACCTTCTTTTTCATCATAATAATTTATAGACCAAATAGTTTCTTCTGCATTCTTGATAAAATCGGATATAGTAATATGATTTCTTCCTATTAAATCTACTTGTGGTGTAATCCGAAATTCCGTTTTTTGTAACGTTAAGAATAGACGGAAACAGGTATCAAACGACAACACTTCATTAGCTACCATATCAACCCTCGCAAGAGAATTGTTATCAAATCCGCATGAATTGCATTTTTGACATTTCTAAGGAAAACTGATGGTATTTCTTTTTCACCAAAACGCAAAATATATTCTATAGTTACTTGTCTTATCTCTTCTATTCTGTGATTTCTGTCAACTTCTTCCGTCCATAACTTTTCAATAGGATATTTTATTTCTATTGTATCTTCAATCATTTATTATTCTCCCGCCTATAGGTGTGAAAATAAAAAAGTTTCATCCTATATATTGTGTCTTTTTTCTATATTCAACATTCCAAACATCTTTGTTCATATTACGACCATCTGGTAATTGTTCCAAACATTGGTTTAATTCCTGATATTTCCTGATATGATTATATTCTGCAAATGCAAGTCTATGCATATCCTTATAATAATCATCATATTGACATTTTACTTCCTCCAATACTTTAATTTCGATTATAGCAGCCTTTTTCTCTAATGCTTGTTTCACTTTTTTTCATTCTTATAATTGTTATTCTTGATTTCGACCAAATGACCTGGATTCCCTTTAGATGAAAAGAACCTATTATATATATTATTTGCTCTCCCTACATACGCACAATAAACATCTTCGTTTTCTCTAGTAAATATTCCGTAAATACCACGTATTGGATTTTTCCCAATCAGTATTTCCTTTTCAATAACAATTTTGTCTGCCATATTATTTTTCCACCATTTATAGGTTAAGTTTTTGTTTCCCATAAAAAGAACTCCCTTTTTTTAGATTCAGTCCATCTTTTAATCCCAGTCGATAGAAAAACTCTTCTGTTTCTGCTCCACTGCTGAAAATTGCATTACAGTATTCCGTAATCACTTCTTCCTGTTCTGGGGATAACGTTTCCAGTAATTTCTGGTATTTCTTTTCAATCTCACTTACTGGCTCTTTATCCTGATTTAACTTCCATTCCGAATACGCTTTTCCCATATGCTCTGTAATTGTCAGATTCACAAATTCCTGCACTTCCTCGGATATGGTGCTCGCAGATTCCTGTTTATCTTTCTTTTTATCATTTGATTTTTCAAGTGTCGTGTCATCAATATAACGAATGATTTCTCGAATATTTGACTTCATCGACTGCAGATATCCCTTGATTAACACCGCAAGTTTTCTTGCTTCTGTTTCAGGATCTCTTCTGTTTCGGGATCTGGAATTCATTCTTTCCAAAATACTTTGTCGGAACTTTTCCTCAGCGTCAGGTAACCCTGTTCTTCAGTTTCCTTGTTCAGGATCTCGATAAAGAAATCAATTTCATGGCAAAAATAGACATGGTCTATAGCCGTTTGGTAAAATTAAGTCACCACAACCAAATCTATCAAAGGAGGCTATAAAACCATGTCTGATAAGATTATACAGCTAAATGAAGACTTGATAAAGCACGATTTAAAAGATCTTGTTCGAAGCAGTGTCGAGGAGACCCTAAATGCCCTTCTTGATAAGGAAGCACATGAATTAATCAACGCTGAAAAGTATGAGCGTTCCTCTGAGCGTCAAGGATACCGCTCCGGACATTATAAACGCAATCTTCATACAACAGCAGGAGAAGTAGAACTGAAAGTTCCAAAACTCAAAGGCATTCCTTTCGAGACTGCCATTATCGAAAGATACCGTCGCAGAGAATCTTCCGTGGAAGAAGCTCTTATTGAGATGTATCTGGCCGGTGTTTCTGTCCGACGCGTGGAGGATATCACCGAAGCCTTATGGGGAACGAAAGTATCCCCTGGAACCATCAGCAACCTGAATAAAAAGGCTTATGAGCATATTGAAACCTGGCGTACCCGTCCGCTTTCCGGGGACTATCCCTATGTTTACGTAGATGGTGTTTACCTGAAACGTAGTTGGGGCGGTGAGATCCAGAACGTTTCTGTTCTCGTTGCCATTGGCGTCAGTCAGGATGGCTGCCGGGAAATCCTTGGTGCTGCTGAAGGAATGAAAGAAGATCGCGAAAGCTGGCGCTCTTTCTTTGTATGGCTGAAGGAACGAGGGCTTACTGGTGTGCGTCTGATCATCGGTGATAAAAATCTCGGTATGCTTGAGACCATTCCTGAAGTCTTTCCGGATGCCAGATACCAACGCTGTACGGTTCATTTTTACAGAAATATATTTTCTGTTACACCCCGTAACAAGATGAAAACGGTAGCGCTTATGCTCAAGGCGATCCATGCGCAGGAAAGCAAGGAAGCCGCCCGTGAAAAAGCAATCCAGGTAGCGGAGAAACTCCGGCCATGAAGCTTGCTAAAGCTGCCAAGAAGGTAGAGGACGGAATCGAAGAAACCTTGACCTATATGGATTTTCCTACGCAGCATTGGACTCGGATCCGGACCAATAACGCTATTGAGCGGCTCAACCGTGAGATTAAACGCCGTACAAAAGCGATCGGTGCTTTTCCTGACGGGCAGAGTGCCTTGATGCTTGTATGTGCCAGACTGCGTCATGTAGCAGCAACCAGTTGGGGAAAACTTTGTGGCTTTGCTGTGATATCATAAAAAATGGTTCTCCTTTTGGTAAGAATTATAGATATGACAATTCTTATCGAAAAGGAGTTTATTTATGGCAGTAGCAAAAGACCAAATCCGACAGATTATTACAGAAAACAACATTACCAGTGTGGCTGATGTTTACTCCCTTCTTAAAGACAGCTTCAAAGATATCCTGCAGGAACTACTGGAAGCCGAGATGGACGCAACTCTGGGTTATGAAAAAATTGTAAGGGTGATCTTAAAAGCGACAATAAAAGGAACGGTCATTCCAGCAAAACACTCAAAAGCCAGTACGGGGAGTTTCAAATCGATGTTCCTCGTGACCGCAATGGTGAGTTTGAACCAAAGCTGATTCCGAAATATCAGCGGGATATTTCCGGCATTGAAGAAAAGGTAATCTCTCTCTATGCCCGCGGAATGAGCACAAAGGGATATTCATGATCAGCTCCAGGAACTTTATGGGATCGAACTTTCTGCTGAAATGGTCAGCAAAATCACGGACAAGATCCTGCCGGAAGTAAAGGAGTGGCAGTCACGTCCGTTGAACCCTGTATATCCTTTTGTTTTTATGGACTGTATCCATTACAAAGTCCGGGAAGACGGCAGGATCCTCAGCCGCGCTGCTTATATTGTACTGGGAGTTACCGTGGAAGGATACAAGGATATTCTCAGTATTACCGTAGGAGCGAATGAGACCAGTAAATTCTGGCTCGGAATGCTCAACGACCTGAAAAACCGTGGCGTGCAGGATGTTCTGTTTTTCTGCGTGGACGGTCTCCCCGGATTCAAAGACGCAATCCAGGCCCTTTTCACCCAGGCACAGATCCAGCGCTGTGTAATCCATATGCTGCGTAATTCCTTTAAATATGTGAATTATAACGATCTGAAGAAATTTTCCACAGATTTCAAGGCTGTCTATAACGCGCCCAATGAATCCGCAGCTCTTTCGGAATTGGAAACGATCAAGGAGAAATGGGGAAAGAAATATCCCTATGCGATCAGTAACTGGGAAAACAACTGGGAAGATGTGAGTTCTTTCTTCCAGTTTTCCGGAGATATCCGCAGAATTATGTATACCACAAACATCATAGAAGGGCTGAACCGTCAATACAGGAAAGTCACAAAGACAAAGAGTGTGTTCCCAAGCGATACCGCTCTTGAAAAGATGCTGTTTCTTGCGAGCAGAAATGTAACAAAGAAGTGGACGCAGCGTTATCGGAACTGGGATCAAGTGTTGAACCAACTGATTCTTTTATATGACGAGAGACTGACAGCATATCTGTAAACAGAAAACAGGAGTGGATGTAAACACATCCAGCTCCTGTCTTCACCTTATCCCTTCGGCATTTATAGTATTCCCAGAAAATCCCAGCTTATTCCTGAGGCCGGGTGTGGGCAGAGCCCACGAAAAAGGGGTTACCGATGCCGTTATTTGTGCTGCAAAAAATTTTAAAATTCATGCATAACATGAGTCATATAGGGAATACTATAAACAGATAAGTAATTCGACAGCAAAAAGCAGAAGTTCCGACAAGACATTTATACATATCTGTTTCTTAAAGAACCTGCTTATCTTGGAATCGCTGTATATCCGCATACCTTCGGAAAACAGTGGGTGGCAGAACGCAAAATCAGGATAATACTGTCCAGCATTCTCTTCATCGACGATCAGGTACGATACCAGATCCATCAGCAGGCCGATGTCTTTTGGGAACCACCGCTCCAGCAGTTTTGGTAGTTTGTATTCATTCAGGACATAACGGATCACGATATAGGAGCCGATCCGAAGACAACAGCTCCTGTATGCTTCAGGCAGTTCCTCGGGAAAAACTACTTCAGGGAAAGTATTCCTGGAACTTCTCGTTTGGATACATCCGTGATCTGTCCGCTGGATCGACCTTTCCGATAATCGTGCGTTTTGGTATGGCATATTTTTTATCAGGCTTATAATCTAAACCATATTGATAAAGGATATAAGTGGCTGCTCCCTTATCTTTGGTGAGGACTTTCCCTTTATTGAGGGAATCTGAACAGTGAAATTATAGTACAATCCGGCACCTCCATTTTAGTGTAACCATTACACTAAAATTATATCACCGGATGGAGCGTTTGGCAAGCAAAAAGCGCAGAAAATCGGGGATTCTCAGATTTTCCTCAACCCAAGATGTGATTTAGTGGAACTCGTTTGCAAAGTTCACAGTAAAGGTCTACGAGCGGTGCGGATACAATTACAGGCCGACACCTACGATCATGTTGAAGGGGCAGTGGCTGAAGGAACTGGGCTTTGATGCCGGAACCTACATTTCCGTCAGCTGTGAGAATGGCAAGCTGGTGATCACGCCGGATGTTGAAAGAGCGGCGTTGGAAGAAGCAGAGGCAGCTTTCATGGAAAAGGAAACAAAGATCCTACAGAAGAAGTTTGAGGAAGAAAAGAAGCGGCTGCATGCTCAGTTTGTGGCAGAGCGGAAGGCCGGATACGGCGTTGTGGCTGAGCCGGGATTGGAGGTGTAAGCATGGGAAAGATATATATGATCGGCGCGATGAAGGGCGGCGTAGGAAAGTCTGTCTCGGTGTTCAACCTGGCATATTCCCTTCAGAATCGAGGGAAAAGAGTGCTTGCTGTTGACTTCGATCCGCAGGCAAATCTCACCACGTGCTTCGGAGCAGAAGATGTGGATGTGGCTGTCGGGGACTTGATGATGGCAGTGATTGAAGATGAAGAATTGCCGGAGCGTGAAGAGTATATCTGGGAAAGAAACGGAGTGGACTTTATTCCGTCAAGTATTCAGCTTTCGGCAGTAGAAGCAAAGCTGAGACTGGAAATGGGTACGGAGAAGATGCTGGCGACGATCCTGGAACCGCTAAAAGGTGACTATGACTATATCCTCATTGATACCAGTCCTTCGCTGGGAGCGTTGAATATCAACGCGATGGTTGCGGCTGATGAAGTGATCGTGACTGTGAATCCGCAGCTTCTGGCCATGATGGGCTTGCAGGACTTTCTGAAGAGTGTGAAGAAGATCAAGAGCCGCCTAAATGAAAAACTGAATGTGGCGGGGATCCTGCTGACCATGTGTGATGCCAGGACGATTCTCTGCAAGACAATAACGGAGCAGGTGGCGGAGACCTTTCAGGGACAGATCAGGATCTTTGAGAGCAAGATTCCAAATACGGGGAAGGTTGGTGAGTCGGTCTACTACAGTGAGCCACTGATCGAATATGCTCCGGATAGTAATGCCTGTAGGGCATACAACAAGCTGGCAGGGGAGGTGATCGCTTATGAAGGCTAATGCACCGAAAAGAAAGATATTTGATGCTGTGGACATGCTGACTGAGGATCCTTCGGCGCGTGTCCAGGGTGAAGCGGAAAAGGGTGTTCAGATGCTGCCGGTGGATCAGATCGAGCCTTACCATAAGCATCCGTTCCACCTGTATGAAGGTGAGCGCTTGGACGATATGGTGGAGAGTATCCGAAACCACGGTGTGTTGTGTCCAGTGATTGTGCAGAAGAAAGGCAAGGGATATGAGATGCTGTCCGGGCATAACCGTCAGAACGCAGCGAAGCTGGCAGGTTTGACGGAGATTCCGGCAATCGTGAAGACGGAGCTGACCGAAGAAGAGGCCTATGTCTATGTGATCGAGACCAATGTTCTGCAGAGATCATTTTCTGAACTAAAGCCGTCGGAGCAGGCAGCAGTTATGGCAGAACACTATGAGAAGATGTGCGGAAGTCTGCGGCATGATGAGATCGTGAAAGAACTGGAAGCCCTGACCGGTAAAAAGGATTCACGCTGCGGTGGTCATAATGGCCACCGGGCGAAGAGCAGAGAGATCATGGCTGCGGAAGATGGCTTCTCAAGCCGGACGGCTGCAAGGATGCTGAGGCTGAACTATCTGATCCCGGAGTTCAAGAAGTTGGTTGATGAAGGCAGTGTAGCTCTTCTGGCGGCGGTGGATATGTCATTTCTGGAAGAAAGTGAGCAGCAGGCCATATGGAAACTTCTGAACCGTCAGGGATTGAAGCTGAAGCCGAAGGCGGCAGCGGAGTTGCGGAAGCATGGTGGTGAACTGACAGAAAGAGAATCGTCGAGATACTGGATGCGCTTTCCATCAATAAGCGGAGCGGGAATGAAGGTCTGAACCTGAAACTGCCGAATTCGCTTTGCGAGAAATACTTCAGCGGTATGGAGAATGCGGAGATGGCTTCGATTGTGGAGCAGGCACTGGATGCCTGGTTCTCCGGAAAGGGGGCTGCCTATGTTCAGTCCTGAAGAGCTGCAGTCGTTGGATCGGAACTATTTCTCCGTCATTGTTGCTGATGAATATGATGTGACTATCATGAGCAGAAACACCGGACATTTCTGGTATCTGCACAATCCGGAGTATCCGGAGAAGGGAACGATCATTTTATTCCACAAACACAAGGCTGATGATAAGTATCACCTGCACAGTCGCGGTAACAGCCTGGGGCAGGTGGTGAGAAGCATTAAGAGCCATGACCGGTTCCAGCTCAATGGGCGTAAGCTGGTCAGAAGATAAAGAGTGGCGCTATCGGAACGGATCCGACAGCGCCATTCGTGCGTTTTACAGTTCGAGGAACTTCTTCGTCAGTTCTTTTGCTGCGTTGATTTCCTGATAGCCACGGGACGGCTTCAGACCGAGCTTAGCAATAATCTGTTCTTTCGAGTAGTCCTGTCTGCCGAGGGTGACGATCTTTGCGTAACGGGGGCTGATTCTACCCAGGTATTCCACCAGTTCCGTGAAGAGTGTTTCGAGGATCGCTTCTTTCTCAACATTCACGTTGGGATCTGCGATGTCGAGTCCGACGGTGTTGCCGTCTTCGTCTTCATGGGTATCCTGGAAGGATGTGAACTGGATAAAGTCCTCACGGCTCTTGAAACGAGGAAGGTGCTCTGCACGTCTGGGACAGCCCCTTGCAACGGTTCTCCTTGCTGCAGAGGATAGGAAAGCCTTCGTTATCCCATCCAAGAACGCATCTGCCGGGGCGAAGTTCGGATGCTCTTCAAAGTAGTCGTTGATACCGGAGTAGTAGAGGGAGAGCATCTTGTTGAAATCAGCTTCGTCCACCACCATGAATCCGACTCTGAACGGAACACCGTAGTGCTTCCAGGTTCTCAGGTTTTCCGGAATGATCGTGTTGTTACTCTGATATTCTGCATCTGAGATCAGAACCGGTGCGAGAACCTTACCTTCAGTTACGGAAGTTCCATCAAAGGAACTGTACTTGGAGCAATAGTCTACAGTAATCTTTGGCATAATTTTTCCTCCTGCGATTTGCCTGGATTTACTTTGATCGCAGGAAGAAAAAGGATCATTCCTGCGATTGTTTACAGGAGTGATCCAATCATTCGTAAGGTCGGGCGCTATGGTTCGTAAGGTTTTAAGGTTCGGGATTTGAAAAAGTCGGATTTTTATCGCAAAAAGCAGGGGATGAGATCAGCAGAAAAGCGTCAAATGAGTCCTGAGGGGAAGTACGGAAAAAGCACGTTCTCATTGATAGATTCAGACATTTGTGATATAATCGGAATTAGTGGGAATTGGTTGGAAACAAAATGAACCAGTATACTACATGCGTAGAATTGCAAACGAGAGTAAATCGGAGGAAATCTGTGACAAATATAGAGTACCCGCGACTGTGCGGTGGCACATTTATGACATTGGTGATTCAGGCGTTGCTGCAGCGGAAAAAAGCAAAGAGAACACTACAAGGGTGAGAGCGATAAGCTGAATGATCCGGATGTGCTTGTGGGGCTGATCACGGTTATCAATCCTGACTATGAGGATCCGGGGAAGGCTGTGCTCAAGACGAAAGCTAATGATTATAAGTCATGCAAATTATCAACGGGACAGTATCTCCCGTTTGGAGACAAGCTGGCGATTGGGGTCTTTGACCAAAGGGTACGAAATAACTACCTGGCGGCCAGAAATGACATGTGCATCTTTGTAGATAGTTTTATCGAAACGGGAACAAAGCTGCAGAAGGATGTTCGCCTGGTGAAGGCTCTGATTGATCTGATTGAACAGGACGATAGCATTAATGACAGTGTGGAGTTCATGGTTGGTGAGAACGGAGATGCTGTCAGGAAAGATCAGCTTCGCAATCAGAAAAGAGTATGCCTTCCGTCATTCCTTCTGGGAATATGGCATTTTATAGTCGTAAATCGAAAGAATAATAAGGTAGGCCAACTTACATATGATACCTGGTGCCCTGAGAACGGTGGCGGTGCCAGAGAGTATGAAGGATCTATGGGAGAAGACATCTCGATAGAACTGGATGTTTATACACTGAAAGCAGAGGATGAGACCGAAGATACGGGCAGGAAGCGGAGGTTGTAGAAGATCAGCCGGAGCAGAATAATCAAGATAATCAGAACAACCAGAGGGGAGCATTCGGCACCGGACCGAATCTGCAGCAGATCAATAATCCGTTCACTTTCATACAGAACGGGGATAACAATACACAGATTGGATATATAGCGAATCAGACGATTGTAAAGAAGTGAGGATACTGAATGAGTGATGAATTACAAGTACAGACTCCGACCGGTCTGCAAGTGCAGGGAAGTCCTACGTTCCAGCAGACCGGTAGTGGAAACACTCAAATCGGATACATAGGGCAGCAGATCAACCATATTACGATGGGCGGTATGCCTCAGATCATACGACCTGCCAATCCGAATTATGAATATTACAATCTGTTTGTTATTGATCAGGAGCAGATGGATAGCCTGGTTGCAATTCCGAGACACCAGTCCCTGAACGACTATACAGTTGAGGAAGTCCGTAAAATATATGCCCTTCCAGGACTGGCAGCAGCAGAGGAAATCAAGAGACTACCGTCATTGTTTGTTATCAGAAATCGGTACGGCAATCATACGACTCGGATCAGTGTGCAGGGTATGGGTATATTGTGGACATCCGGCAGAAGAGCGATACGATTATTGTTACAGCATCGATATCACATGTGATACGGCAGGAAAAATTGAATGCTCTGGAGAGTGAACTGCAGTTGCTTCGGGCTCCGGAGAACAACGAATTGGACTGTGTTCACTGGGCAATCAAAAGGGTGAATTTGCCGCAATTGATACAGGAAAAGAAACTTATTGAGATTATGGATGTGCTTTAAGCGGAGGAAGACATGAGTAGGGAATACGAAGCAATGGAAGTTGAAAAGTGGGTAAACCTTGAAGATATAGCGGATCACCTCAGTGTCAGCACCGATACCGTGCGGAACTGGATCAAGAGTGGAAAGATTCCTTATTATCGTGCCGGCAAACGCTATAAATTCAGAATCAGTGAAGTGGATGAATGGCTGAAATCCGGCAAGATGAATGACGAAAACGAAGGCTAAGGAAGGAAGCGGTTATATGGAGAAGAGAAAATCAGCGATAGAAAAGGTGGTAATCGAAGGCCGCTCTTATGATCATGAAGAGTTTGAGCCTACGTTTATAAACTTTTTCTTTGGAAGAAACGGTGCGGGTAAATCAACAATATCAGAAATGATCCAGGCAAATACCGGACTCACATGGAGATCCGGGCAGACTGTGGACGACTACAACGTGCTGGTTTATGATCAGCAGTTCATCAGTGATCACTTTTCTAATTTTGATGATCTTGCTGGTGTGTTTACGCTGAATAAGGTGAATATTGAAACACAGAAAAAGCTGGATCAGCTTGCTAAGGATAAGGATAAGCTGCTGGGCGATCTGAGCAAGAGGAATGAATCGATAGATCAAAAGAAGCAGGCCAGAGAAGATCTTAAAGGTGAGAGTCAGACAAGAATGATGCGACTGACGGAATCCGTCAGGAAGAAGTTTGATTCTGCGATGACCGGAAAGAAGATAGCCAAAACATTCTGCCCGGAGGTGGAGAAAAAACAGCCCGTAGAGCATACAGAAGATGAGATTATGGAGTTCTATGCGGTAGCATATGGAAAGAGTGCGCAGACTTATCCATCCCTGAAGAAATCAAATGAATATCCCGGAAAGTATGACCTTTCCGGAGCGTCTTATCTTGGTCAGCCCATCGTAAGTACAAGCGATACTCAGTTTGCCAGAGTGATGGAGAAGCTTGGAAATACAGACTGGGTCAAAGAAGGTCATACGAAATACTTAAAGAAGGCAGACGGGATATGTCCTTTCTGTCATAATCCGCTGGACCACCAGCATTTCGAGCAGGAACTGAAAGCCTGCTTCGATGAAGAATATCAGGACAGTGTAAATGCTGTGGCTGCGTTCCAGTCTGCATATACCAGCATGACGGAAGAAATGCTCAGAATACTGGATGATAATACATCCAGTGATTTTCCGCGTGCTGATTTCACTGTCTATAAGGAAAAGCTGGAACGTCTGAAAACCATTATTCATAGTAACCTTCAGTTGATTCAGAAGAAGGTTGATAAACCGGCAGAGAAAGTAGAACTGCAGGATATAGATACCTTAGTTGCTGAGATTGATGCGATTGTCGATGAGATCAACGCTCTCATCAAAACGAATAATGATGCTTTCAACAAAAAAGAAAGAGACTAAGATCAAGTGCGACAAAATGCTGTGGGAGCATCTGGCATTTCTGGTTAAAGATGAAATCGCGGATTATAAGGCGAAGGACGCTGCTATAGAAGCAGAAATCAAGGCTATCGAAAAAGAGAAAGGTACTCTCCGTCAGAACTACCTGGACAAGGAAGCAGAGATCAAGAAGGAGAGTGGCAATACCGTTAATACGGATGAGGCTTTCGAGAGCATGAATGCCATGTTGAAGGACTCCGGCTTCAGGGCTTCTCTCTTCGTAAGAAACCGGGTGTCAAGAACCGTTATGAGGTGGTTCGTGATGGCAATAAGCCGGTCAAGCGTCTGAGCGAGGGCGAAAGAAACTTTATTGCATTCCTGTACTTTTATCATCTGGTTAAGGGGCAGCGGTGCTGCAGATGCAGCTATCTTTACTTCGACCGGCGAAGTGACAGATGTGATGGACAGAAGAGACAAGATCGTTGTAATCGATGATCCGGTTACCAGCATGGATAGCGGCACTCTGTTCATTGTGAGCTCCATGGTCAGGGAAATGATCAGCGTATGCCACAACAATATAGAAGTGTTGCACCCGGATATCACCGGTTCCTATATTAAGCAGATATTTATCCTGACGCACAATGCATACTTCCATCGTGAGGTCGCATACAACATGGTGGAATACTATGACTGCGTTACATTTTACATGGTAAGGAAGACCGACAACCATTCTTCCATCACACCATGCATTGAGAAGGCAAAGGAACTTTCGGAGGATGACAAGAACGTGAATCCGGTCCAGAACGCCTACACGGCACTTTGGACGGAGTATCAGGAACTGACTTCTTCGATCCCGCTGTTGAATGTTATCCGTAGGATCCTCCAATATTATTTCCTGGAACTTTGCGGTTATCAGGGAAGTAATATCAGGGATATTATCCTGAAGAAAAACAAGAGTGAGTTCATCAAAAGAGAGCCGATGGAACGATTGATGATACGGACTATCATCTGGCAAGTTCCATGCTTTCTTACATTGATAATGAATGCAGCTTTATCGATGGGTTCAACCTTGTACAGGAAGCTGTGGATCCGGAGCAGTACCGTAAGGTAATGAAGAAGATTTTTGAGAAGCTGGAACAGAGCCAGCATTATCGAATGATGACACACGAAAAAGACTAAGTCCTTTTTATAGGACATATATTATGGCAAACTACACACATAAGCAATTGGTATGAATGCCTCTATTAACCTCTTGGGAGAAACATAAATGTTAGAAGTAGACCGAATACAGACACTACAATATATGGGTAGTAAAAGCAGAATGCTCAATAACATCTGCAAACCAATCATTGAAGATAAGGATATTGAGACTGTTGTGGATTTATTTGCGGGAACAGGCTCTGTTGGCTACGCATTGGCGCCATATAAACATATAGTAAGTAATGACTTGGAATACTATGCCTATGTTGTCAATGAAGCAATTTTAAATGGATGCAATATTGATGATGAAAACATGGATCTGTTTAGGGAAGCTGTTAAGAGAAAGTATTCCGTTTCAAGTTCATATGTTAATTACGCAATCCTTAAAGAAAAGGAGTACTTAGAAGGTGACTTGGATCATTATGCTGAGTATGCAGCATTCTCAGAAGGGACGCCGAGTATTTTTAATCCTAAAACAGATATTAGTGAATTAAAAAGCATTAAAAAAAAACTTGTAGCATGTATTGCACCTGGAAAGAAAGAGCAAAATGTTCAGTTTCCGTGTTTGTTTTGACATATTTTGCAAGTGCTTATTTTGGGATAAATCAATGTTGTCAAATTGATGCTATCGCATCCCAGATATTAGAGATTGAAGAAAAAAGAATAAGAAATGTATTCTTTGCCGCCTTGATGACGGCCTTAAGTATTTGTGCTTCAACTACAACACATTTTGCTCAGTATTTAAAGGTAAAGAGTAAGGGGACATTTAGAAATATAAGGGAAAACGGAGTCAGGATATTTTTTCATTATTTGATGATGCTCTAAAAAAGTTCGAAGAAAAAGGACTTATGAGAAAGACTGCGGCATCTCATGAATGTCATAATGTTGATTTTCTTGACTGCTTAAAGGAAATAAAACCTGATACAAAAACTTTGGTTTATGCGGATCCGCCATATTTTAAAGAACACTATTCCAGATATTACCATGTATTGAATACACTATGCCTCTATGATTATCCTGCCCCCGCAGTAAATCCCCAGACAAAGGTATATTCAATAGGCAGATATCGCACTGAAAGAAGTGTATCAGATTTTGGAAAGAGAGCTAAAGTTTTAGAGGCATTCAGGCGGATGATAAATGTTTGTGCAGATAAACAGTTGAAACTTGTGATCAGCTATTCGGAGAATTCGCTTGTAAAAATATATGAGCTTTTAAAATTGGCCGAAGAGAGATATCGTGTTAAGGTCGATAAGGTTATACTAAAGCATTCCTCACAGGGAAGAGCTACCGAAACGGATCAGAGTGTTAAAGAGTTTATATTTTTCTGCGATCAACCGGATGGTTCTGAAGTTAAAATAAAGGGTTTTTCAAATGAATTGGGAATATAAAGCCAGTTGTCGATAATCCTGCAGGCTTCATTCACAATTATATGGCGCGTAAACCGTATAATGTTGTATCGAAGATAATAAATAGTTTTACTGGTGAGAATGATGTTGTATTTGATCCGATGTTTGGATCGGGGACAACATTGATTGAAGCCAGTAAACTCGGAAGAAGAGCAATAGGATGTGACATTAATCCCATTGCATATAAATTGTGCAAAAGTTTCTTTGGAAGATTGGGATATAGAAAAGGTAAACTGCATAGTAGACCAATTTGTGAGTTCTGTCGACGCAAAGTGCAAAGGAATTTATCGGTTTGAAGAGAATGGACAGATAAGAATTATTGAAAGATGTCACTTTGATTTAGTTGATGGAAAGCTTATACCTGTAGGCTATTGGTTCAAGGAAGAAAAAAGGGGAAACTGTCAGGCAGAAAAAAGGCGAGGTAAGTAATCGGTTTTGCGAGATCTATGATTCATATGCTAACAGTGAATTGGATACATTATCTAATAAATCGTTGATTCCTAATTCCAGAATCGCAATTAAGGAAAATGCGACTGTTTTTGATTACTTTTGTAATCGAAATTTGATTGTCCTTGATAAGATCTTCTCCATTCTGAATATGTTTAAGGAATGTTACGGATATGAGGTCTTAGAGGTGCTTGTGTCATCATCAATCAATCTGATTAAACTGTCAGATAAGAAAGCATCCAGTCAAATGCCATACTGGCTACCGCAAAAGAATGTAACATCAAGGAATGCGTGTTTCATTTTAAAACAAAAAGCGGAAGCAATTAAGGAGGGCTGCTGTATTTAAAAAGTGAATGTAAAAAGAAAGTGGACGATGGCATCCAAATCTATAATATGCCAGCACAGGATATAGGGGAAAAGAACTGAAAAAGACAGTATAGATTTGGTGTTAACGGATCCACCGTACACAGATCAAGTTCCATATCTGGAATATAATCAATTGTGGTTTGATCTTTTCGAATTGAACATGAGGTTGAATATAAAAACGAACTGGTAGTATCAGATGCACCGAGCCGCAAGAAGGATTATTGTGATTTTAATCAAGTTCTTCATAAGATAATCCAACGATGTTGCAAGGCATTAAAGCCAGAAGGACTATTCATAATGTTTTATCATACATTTGATTTGAAATCTTGGGCTAATATTTTACAAATTATGAGGGGAGAAAATTTAAGATATTTGTATCAAATTCCCACAGCTACGCCCAGAAAATCTTTTAAGACAGTTATGTCTCCGCGTAGTACACTGGATGGCAATTATTTGCTTTTTTTTTCGAGAAAAGCAAGCAAATCGAAATCGTTGAATTTCAGGCTCAAAGGATGATGCTATTTTAGCTGCATGCGAATGCGCTGAAAGGATAATTCGTTCCCGGGAAAAAGTAACAACGCAGGATCTCTATGACAGAGGTATGCTGAAGGAGGCTTTTGAATATGGATACCTAGATATTCTATCAGAGCAATATAAGACTTTTGCGGATGTTATTAAGGGTCACTTCAAGTATGCCGATGGATATTGGGAGGTAAATGATTAATGTATTGGCTATTAGATTATGATGAACAGGATCGGATAAGAGAGATCATTCTTCGATTGAATAAGAAATTGGCAAGATCTCATAGCAGGACTCAAGCTGATCAAACATTTCCTTTTGTTGGGAGGAAAGACAGAGATATAGCTGTAGCCATCATAGAGGAATTATCCCAGAAAATGGATGGGTATGTGACCCCTTTGCTGGGTCTGGTACGTTTGTATATGCGGCTAATGATGCAAATCGGAATATTATAGCGAATGAATGGGAACCTTATGCGCATGAAATGATGTCGGCACCGCTTGCTCCATTGCCAAGTGCAGAGGATTATTTTCAGGTTCTTGAAGATTTCAAAAACGTGTATACGTGCAAATGGAAGAAATATATGAGACCGTATGTCCAGATTGTGGAAAGAGGATAATGTTTGACGGGCTGTTTTTTGATAGAGATCCTGAAGAATATTACCATCCTACACCACACGAAAGATTGGGAAAAAACAATGGAGAGAATATTATTTTTCGAGGAAAGTATAAGTGTGATTGTGGGTGCAAAGAAAACGCTATGATAATCATGATGAATTAGTTCGAAAACGTCTTGAAACGATTAAATATGATTTCCCGGATGTTGAGTTGATAGAAAATTCTAGGCTCAATTTTACGGCACCAGAATTTACACATTATGGGGCGCTTTTTTCAATAAGACAAAAGATTGCGCTCAGTATTATCTACAAAGAGATTAATAAAATAGAAGGTAACGCAAAAGGTTCTTTTACGACACTTTTCTTTCAATAATACATCTAGGGAAATACACTGATTATAGGAGCAAAAGCCAGGATAATCATTGCCCAGCTAATCGACTAAAAGAAACGAATCTTTATTATAGGTATATAGAAAAACTTGATGAGCGTTGGCGTTATTTGAACGATTTTAAGAACAAAAGCAATGATACTGATATCGAAATTAGCTTTAAGGATTTTCGGGATTTTTTGAAAGTATTGACGACGGAAGTATTGATCTGGTTTTAACAGATCCGCCGTTTGGAGACACTGCGCAATATTTTGAGCATGCACAGAGGACACACCCCTTTATACCGTATTCGTTGATTAATGATGAGGAGCGTTTAAGAAAAGAAGTTGTTATCAGTAATGCACCAAGTCGCGAGAATAAACATGGAGAAGAGCAGTTCATGCATGATATTGAGACACTGATCTCAGAAAGTTCTCGTGTTCTCAATGAGCATGGATTTCTTGCCATGTATTTCAGACCAAAACAAAGCAGCTGGATATCAAATCTAAACCAATTAAAGCATTATGGACGGAAACATGGACTTGAACCGCTGATGGCAATCTCATTGGAAATAAATGATCCGTCAATGAGAGCATTGTCATCTGCTGCATGGACCTTTAGCAAAGACACATGTTTTGTTTTTCTAAAGCTGAAGGAAAATGAATGTAGATGGTATGACGGTGATATCGACATAGATGAAATAGTATATATAGCAGCTTCAAATGCCGCAACAGATCAGGGATACCCGTTCGTTATTAACAAGTTCAATGTGGAATTGCAGGCGCAGCTACGCAAAGCAAGATTGCTTAAATACGCATCAGCAATTTACCAGAGCAAATTCAAAGAGACATTACTACGTTTTACAATCCAAAACGGAGCACAGTATGTGCTTTCTGGTACATCTCCTTATGACTTTATGAATAGAGAAGAAGATGCGGAAATTAGATTACGTGAATTTGCACCAATTGTATTGGAGGAATTAGGAGCAAACGAAAATGGGTTTTCCTTTGAGGACTATGTATTAAGACTTTCTACATATCTTGAAAATGGAAGCAGATCCATAATTCAAAGATTGAAGATGGTAAATCCGTTGATTACAGAAATAGTTGAAAATATACATATACCTCAGTTGATAAAGAAACAGGGAAAGAAAGACTATACCTAAAAAAATATGCACCTCCAAAAGAGGATGAAGGCAAATGTAGTCTTTATAACATGGATCCGTATGATTTTGAAAGACTTATTGCAGAGTATTTCATTAAAAGAGGCTATGTAAAGGCTGAAACTATTGGCGGATCAGGTGATCGGGGTGTGGATGTTTTGGCCACGAATATTAATGGCAGGATCGAATTCATCCAGTGTAAGCGCTACAGAAAGGGCAGTAACATAGGATCCACTCCTATTCAAAGAGTGGATAGTATGAGAATCAGCCGAAAAGCAGAAAAGGCCTGGGTATTTACCACATCTGATTTCACTCGGAAGGAATTGATGAAGCAAGAATTACAGGCGTAAACCTTGTAAACGGAGAAGAATTGATTAAATCATTGGATCTTTATTATCCTGGGAAATATTGCTTGTGATATTAAGAAAAGGTGGTCACTATGATTGATTTAGAAAAACTGAATCCCATATTGGAAGGATACAAGGCGTACTTTCCGAGCCATTGGGATGATGAGAAGTATAAGTGGGAGGCTATCAAGCACTTCCAGGATCACTGGGATATTGATGCCGAAAACTTTGGAGAAATGTTCAAGCAGGCAACAGATAAGACATTCAATCTGTTGGCATCCGGCTATGCTTATCCCCGCGGAATGATCACGAATTTCGCCAAGGCTGATGATAAAGCCACAAGGGCGATGTTCCGAAATCTCTTTGATGAATCTCAGGACCTGGCTGCAAGGGTCGATGCCTTCCAGACAGCAGCCGAAGAAATGCGTGCGAAGTATGACGATGGTACCTGGAGAAACCATTATCAGAATACAAATGCCATCAGTACTTACCTCTGGCTGCGGTATCCGGATAAGTATTATATCTACAAGTATGAGTTGTTTCGAGCAGCAGCGAGAGAGTTGTCATCTGATTACATGCCAAAGAAAAATGGATCCGTGGAGACTTTGATCGGCGGTTTTCAGATGTACGATGAGATCTGTGAAGCCATCAAAGCTAATCCAGAGATAGTGGAGCTTTTCAAGAACGGAATAACAGCGAGCTGTTACCCTGATCCGGAACTGAAGACCGCCACCATAGATGTTGGATTCTATCTTGCCCGATTTTATCTGAGCGCCCAGAATGCAGAGAAGGATGAGAATGAATGGTTCCTGAAGCTGGAGGACTACACGCCGGAGCTCGGTGTTGAGGACTGGGTTGATCTACTGAACGACAGCGAGGTGTTTACAGAGAGCAGCCTGAAGATTGTCAAACGAATGAAAGACTATGGCGGTGCTGCTACGTGCACACAGCTTTCCATCAAATACGGTGATGGAGCCAATTTCTATAATACCGGATCTCAGTCACTTGCCAAGCGTATTGCTAAGAAGACCGGATGCCCGGTGATGACAAGGGATACCGATAATGCGAGATGGTGGCCGATTCTTTATATGGGCAGGATGCTGGTAAAAATGATGAAGGAGTTTATATATGGCGCTTAAGGGACGAGCTTTCTGAAGCGCTTGATAATGTGGACTTAAGTGAGATCCCATTGTATGCGGATAGTGCTCCGGCTATATGGAAAATCAGCCACGGGTCTATATCGGAGGATAACAGGACTCTCTTTGAAGATCGTAAAGTGGTTGTTGTACACAGTACCACAAAGGCGATGGCCGGTTCTAAGGTTTCAAGGCGAAAACTTTATGGACAGCATAAAAGAAGGGTGATTATTTCTATCTTTGTTATGGAAACAGTATCAGGTTCCTTGGACAGTTTACTTTGACAAGGCGGTACTGAACCCTGAAATGGAAGACGGATGGTATGAGAGAGAATATCGTGTAATTGCTAAATCAAAAGACACGGCAGCGTATTCTGGAGCACATAAATGGTGGTCTCCGGATTTCAACTCTACCTGCATTAAAATAGAGAAAGATGATCAGGCACTGTTTGAGTCGGAAATATTACAACCGTACTTTGATATGACCTTGAACAAGCTATTTGGTGATACCGACCCGGATATGAAATACTGGTGGCTGACTGCTAATCCGAAGATATGGAGTTTCGCTGATCTTAAGGTTGGTGAAGACAGAATTATACGATGTACAACGAAAATGGTCATAAAAGACGCATTTTCCAAAATTTCCTTGACGCAAAGGTCGGTGATATCGTCATTGGTTATGAATCAAATCCTGTAAAGAAGGTAGTTGCAATCTTGTAAGATTACCAAACAAAATGATGGGAAAATCTATATATTTTGAAAAAACAGAAGCACTGACATCGCCTATCGAATATCTGGATCTGAAAGCATGTCCGGAACTTGAGAAGATGGAGTTCTTTGAAGCCGAACGGAAGCTCTTGTTCAAAGCTTACTAAGGGCGAATTTGATTTCATCATGGATATTATTCGTGATGATAATCTTAAACAGGCTGATGCTTCAATACAGAAATACACAAAGGAAGATTTCTTTCAGAAGGTTTATATGACCGAGGAACGTTACGATGTTCTGGAAGCACTTCTTAGAAATAAGAAGAACCTTATCCTGCAGGGTGCGGGGTGTGGGAAAACATTTACAGCAAAAGAAACTGGCATACGCCATGATGGGAGTGGTAGATGAATCACATAGAGATTGGTTCAGTTCCACCAGAATTATTCTTATGAGGATTTCATCATGGGATATCGCCCGGACGGTGCTGATTTCAAGCTTCAGAATGGTATCTTCTATAGGTTCTGTCAGACAGCTGCGAATCATCCGGACAAGGAATTTTCTTTATTATCGATGAAATCAACCGAGGAAATATGAGCAAGATCTTCGGTGAACTGCTTATGCTGATAGAGAAGGATTATCAGAGGAAAAGGCAACACTGGCCTATAGCGGAATGCCATTTTCTGTGCCGGAGAATTTACATCATCGGAATGATGAATACGGCAGATCGAAGTCTTGCCATGATCGACTATGCACTCAGGAGAAGGTTCAGTTTCTTTTTGAAATGGAGTATATGCTGACCTATGCATTTCAGTCCCTGCGTCAGTCAAATTATGATTCGGTGGCTACAGAGGACTTTGAGAATATTCATGACATGTTTGCCGCAATACTCGGCAAAGGGCATGGCAAATCAGCTTAAACAGGGATTGTATAAGGAATATATTCTTCAATCAGAAGAATTGTCCGTTTTAAGAGGTAAACTTAATCTTCAGGGAACGATAAAAACAGAACACAACATAGGCAAAAGCTGGCATGTGAATATGATGAACTATCTGAAAATAATCTTCTGAACATCCGATTCCTTCCTGTTATGCAGACAGATATAATGCTGCGACTGAAAGAGAAGATTCTGATTATAGACGCAAAATATTACGGAAGAACACTGCAGAAGCAGTTTGATAAGTATTCCCTTCATTCCGGTAATGTTTATCAGATATTCACCTATGTTAAGAACCAGGATAAGGACAATACCGGAAATGTGGCAGGCATCCTTCTATATGCGAAGACGGATGAAGATATCACTCCGGACTGCATGTTTAACATGGGTGGAAATCAGATCGGGGCAAAAACGCTGGATTTGAATAAGGAATTTCCGCTGATTGCAGCTCAGCTGGATAAGCTGGCAGAGGATTTTTTTGGAATTAGAACACTTTGTAAAATAGAGGTGAGTTGAATGGATAAAGACTTAACAGTATCCCAGCTCGATCGGCAGAACATTTTGAATAATGATCTTGCTATTGCTGAGATTCAAAAACAAACGCGTATTCAGGGCATATACTTTGAAGATAAGTTGTGCTTTACGAAAAGTATGGTTGCTACATACTTTGAAGTGGAGCTTAGAACAGTAGAAAGATATGTAAGCGAAAATCAGGAAGAGATTTCTGGCAATGGATATGAGGTATTAAAAGGCAAGAGACTGAAGGAATTCCTTGCTTGTGTTACGAGCAGGATGTTCCCGACATAAATGTCGGGGAACATCAGTAACCGAACACCGCAGTTAGCTATTTTGATTTCAGATCATTTCTAAATCTTGCAATGCTTCTAGTAGAAAGCCCAACAGCAAAGAGCTTAAGGCAAGTAATGCTCGATATCGTCATTGATTTCATCAATCAAAAGGCTGGTGGCGCTACTAAATACATCAACCAAAGGGATAGCGATTTTATAGGTGCTTTCCTTCAGGAGGAGAATTACAGAAAAGAATTTACTGATGCTCTTCGAGATTATGTTGATATGGGAAATGCCAAATACGGAATATACACGGATAAGATTTATCAAAGCATATTCCGGGAGAAAGCCAGAGAATATAAGCAAATTCTAAAACTATCTTCAAAAGATAGAGTGAGGGATACGTTCTACTCAGAAATACTTACACTTATTGCCTCGTATGAATGCGGACTTGCAGAGCTAATCAAACAGCAATCGGAGAAACTGGGAAGAAAGCTCAACAACTGGGAATTGTCTGATTTGTTTAAAGCATTTGAGTCTTTGCCTTTATGGAAGCCTCTTATTATTCAGGCAAGAACTAAAATGGCAAGTAGAGATATGGCATTGAGAGATGCATTCCACTATCAGTTAGAAGAATATATAAAGCCTCTTGAAAAGGAAGAATACGAACGTTTTCTCGGAGCTGCTGGAGATGAACTAGAAAAATTGATGTCGGAGAACCAAGATGTACTCAAGCGCTTGAAGGAGAGTGAATAATGGATAGGTTTATTTATATAACTCCCGAACAAGCCAAAATTACTCACGAGAAAACCATTCAGTACAGTGGTGGTGGGACATTGGAGGAACTTGATTTTGGAAAATTGGAAAGCGTTCTTTATAATATTCAAAATGATGATTGGTATCCTACCTTTGAGGACAAATTAACGCATTTATTTTTTTGCACATGTCAATTTCATTGTTTTACCGATGGGAATAAGCGACTTGCGATTACGCTGTCTACTCTGTTTCTTTTACTCAACGGTTATTTATCAATAGCTGAGACCTTTTTAGCAAAGACGGAAAACATTAGTTTAAATGTAGCCGCCAGTAAGATAGATAAGGAATTACTGCACAAAATAATGGAAGCCATTATGAATGGAAGTTATGATGAGGATGAAGCATTAAAACTGGAAATCTACAATGCAATTAACAGAGAACTATGACAGCTATATAGCGGCGGCCTCCGGCGATGAACCGGGAGCCGCTATTTTCATGTCAGTCTTTTTTTATAAAAAATTGGTCTCATACCCATCGGCGCGGGAGCAGGATGTCCGGCATCCAGTCCGGAGATCTGCCCATCTGCTTACAGATCACATTCAGGTCAACATCAGGGCTGCATTCGATGATCAGCTCATCATGAACATGACCGACGATGAAGCAGTGCCGGAGAGTTTTCATAGCGTAGCAAAGGCTGTCGCGGCTGATGGCCTGGACGATATTCTCCACAAACTTCGGACCATAGGATTCGATACGTTCCCACTTCTTTGTGGATCCAACTCCCTCATAGGTGACGAATTCGCCGCCATACTGGTTTTCTCCGATACGGGGTTTCACGTAGGACAGCAGGCGGCCTGACGGAAGCTTGATGAAGAGCATGCCGCTTTTATAAAAGAAGCGGATCCCACGTACTTCCGTCTGGATGCGCTGCGTGATGGCGGTTTTGACGGCACGGTCGATGTCCCACCAGAAAGCTGTAATCATAGGATTTGAGTTTCGCCAGGAGTTGACCAGTGGCTGCAGCTCTTCTTCCGCAAGCCCCATTTCCAAAGCTCCCATGGATTTCAGAGCACCAACGCTGCCACCGTAGCCGAGAGCCAATTCTGCGATTTTACCCTTCTGACGGAGATGACCGTTGATCCCATGCTTTTTCAACCGGAACACCAAACATCTGACTGGCAGACGCGCAATAGATATCTTTTCCTTCTGCAAAGACCTTGGAACGCCAGGTTTCACCGGCAAGGTAGGCCAGCACTCTGGCTTCGATGGCTGAGAAGTCACTGACGATGAATTTATATCCGGGACGGGGCACAAAGGCTGTCCGGATTAGTTGTGACAGTGTATCTGGGATATCATCATAGAGCAGATGTAGTGCATCGTAATCGCCAGCTTTCACAATGGCTCTGGCTTCTGCAAGATCCGGCATGTGGTTCTGCGGAAGGTTCTGTAACTGGATCAGCCTGCCTGCCCATCTGCCGGAGCGGTTGGCTCCGTAGAACTGGAACATGCCGTGGGCTCTGCCATCTTTGCAGACAGCGTTCTGCATGGCCCGGTATTTTTTACGGAGGATTTTGCCAGCTGCAGGCGGAGCCTGAGGGCTTCTTCCACCTGGCCGTCAGTATCATCGATCAGCTTTGTTACATCCTTCTTTCCGAGGGATTCTGCTTTCACACCGTTCTCAGAGAGCCAGGCCTTCATCTGAACCACACTGTTCGGATTCTCTACGCCGGTGATATCCTGCATGGTTTCGGAGAGGGTAGCCTTTGAGCGTTCATCAAAGGTGATGGCGTTCTTCACCACATCCATATCCAGAGAGATACCTCTGTCGTTGATCTCCTGATCGAGATGATATTCCTCCCAGATGAAGTCCGGAACAGGATATTTCGAAAGGCGCTTCTGTATCGCCATTTCCACTTCCACATCACGTTTATTGTAGGATTTGAAGAGTGACCATTTCTCCGGATCGTGTTCCGAAAGGTTCCGAGTGCGTCCGCCATTGCTTTTGGTCGGTTTGCATGGAGTACAGAAGTAGCGGATTAGGTCTTTGCCTTCCTTCAGCTTCTGATCCTGCAGCTTTCAGGACTGCCCCGACACCTTCCAGCGAGAGGGGCAGTCCCATATAGGCTGACCAGATCATGGTACATTTCCAGGATGCCGGATCCAGATACTGGCCGGCAGGATCCTCCGGGATACTGTAGCCGGTGAAGTATTCCGGATGATGTTTCTTCAGCCAGTTGGAGAGACAGATGCGTTCAAAGGAAGCATTGAAAGCCCACTTGGTTACATTCTCATCAGATAATGCTGCAAGGATCTCTTCCGGGATAGTATCGCCGCAGGCAAGGTCATAGACCGTGACGGGTCCACCATCCATTGAGACCTGAAGAGCAGTATCTCAAATTCATCAGACTCAGCGTACTTGTACGCACCACACTTGGTGATGTTCACGTCGCTGTAAGTCTCTAAGTCGATTGACATTTCTTTCATCATCATTGTCCTTTCCATGAAAAAGAGAAGCGGCAGATCTTGCCTGCCGCCTCACGTCTGTTTAACGTCTTTCTTCCAGCATCTTCTGGTATCTGAGCTCTGCTTCCTTGCGTTCCAGCTCATCCTTTGCCTTCTTGCGTTCATATTCTTCTTTGTCCTGCTGCTTTATCTGAAGCATAAAGCGGATGCCGTAGATAACGCCGATCAGGAAAGCCAGGATAAGGCCGCAGCTGAAGATGTTACCGATAAGAGTTACTACACTGTTTGCAAATTCCATGATATTTACCTCATTCTTTCTGTAGATTGTCGCAGGCAGCGGCGGTATTGCCGCCACCTGCATTGGTTGTCAGGTTAGTCGAGGAAGTCATCCTCATCGTCTGCCGTTGCAAAGTCATCCTCAGCTCTGGACTTGCCTCCGAGAGGCTCACCGTCACGGATCTTCTGCAGGTTGTTGAGCCCGCAGGCGATTCCCTTGTTACCGGAGCTGTTGAAGGCGTAAAAGGTGATGCTGGCACGGCCATACACACCGGAGTATACTTCGGAACGTTCCAGAATCGGCTGTCTGTCCGCATCCACGATGCCGGGAGCCGTCGCGCTGTTGGCATTGACGAAGTATGCATTCTTGTAAGCCTCATCATCCGGTCTCTCCAGATCACCGTCACGGAGAGGTGTCTTGATGGCAGAGAGAGCAGGAACGGACTTGCCGTTGCCCTTCAGCTTACTCTGGCCTTCCTCATAAGCTGCCTGAATGGCTGCCTTGATCTTGGCAACTGTAGCGGTATCGGACTTCGGAATGATGAGTGATACGCTGTACTTCGGAGCGCCGCCGTTGATGCTCTTCGGATCCCAGACATTCGCATAGCTCCATCTGGTGTTTACGCCTGTGATTACCTTTGTCGGAATTGTTACTTTGTTTGCCATGATTTTTTCCTCCTTATTCTTCGCTAAAATCATCTTTGGCTGTGTTCAGTGCCGGTCGTTTGTCTGACTCCGGCACAAGTGTCGGTTTGCCCGGCGGCTTTGTGATGAAGCCGGACAGGAGTTCGTTGAACTTCTTCTTACCGAGAAGGGCAGTCATTGCTGTGATTCCCAGAAGCTTCTTTTCATAAGGATCGAAGCCGGCAGCCTCCACCGTGGATGCGACTGCATTCTCATCGGAGTATTTGCGGTTCGATTTGCCTTCTACGACTTTGAAGCCGGGATACTCTACGCCGCTGAGAGCCTGCTGGAGTGCGTATTCCTTGATGTCATTTGCCCAGGCGACCAGATCATCGATCCGGGGAAGGATAGCAGCGATTTCTGCTTCATCCAGATTGGGCGGCATCTCGAAATCATACTGTGCAAGTTCCAGGTTATATTCAGCACGCTTACGGCATGTTGCTTTCACTTTGCAGAACTGGCAGTGGTCTCCGGCGTTGAATTCGCCTTCGCCGTTGTAAGCCAGAGCAGCGGTGGGCTTTAAGGTTTCTCTGCCCATTTCATCAGATCGTCTCTGCTGATCTCATAGGTACTGATGTTGTCCCGGCGGGGCTGGAAGATCGTCATGCGGATGGTCTGGATGCTGTAGAGATATTCGTAGGTATCCAGAGCGCCTAAGGCGTAACACATCATCTGTGGATTCTCTTCGGCATCCACCAGGACACCGAGACCGTATTTGAAATCGATGATATGCAGCACATCGTCCGCAATGATCACGCAGTCGCCGGTTCCGAAGCCTTCCGGTACCCACTTGAGAAGTCCAGCTTTTCCTCAATCAGGATCAGCGGGTCGGAGCAGTGTGTCTTTGCTTCTTCAATCTGCTCTGCGACGTAGGCTGCATACTGATCGGTACAGTCGTCCATCTCCGTATCGAACCAGGTCAGGTTCTCAGTCGGATCCTCAGGACTCCTTCCCAGAAGCTTCTCCACCTTGTATTCGCAGAGTGCGTGTGCATCGGTTCCCTGCTGGGCATATGGACTGCCGCTGTCATTGATGCCGGCACACAGCTTTGCGCTGGGCGGGCAGGCGAGCCATCTGTGGCTTGCGGAGGCGGAAAGATACGCATGCTTAGGCAGCAGTTAATCCTTCCACCTCTCTGACAAGCGCCGCGTAGTCCTTCGGATCCACATTGGTAAGGCTGCCTCCGTTGCCGTACTTCTGAACGATCGCTTTGACATCTGCTTTGAAGCGGCCTTCTGCTTCGTTTGCTTTCTTTGCCAGGATGCCTCTGACTTCTTCCTTGGAATACTGCTTTTCGGCAGGTGCTTCCGCAGGGAGCGGGCTCCTGTTTCTTGGTCTTCTTCTCAGGCTTTGCCGGGGTTGCCTCTTCGGTTCCTGAATAGAATTTCTTCAAAGCTCTGCCGGTCTCTGCCAGGATTTCTCCGCAGCTGATCAGGTTATCAATCATGGCGGAGAGGTCACTCATTTTGCTCATGTTGGCTTTCTCCCTTCTGTTCATTCTGTAGTTTTCTTGCGAGCCGCTTGGCTACGACGCTGATGGCGATCAGAACATCGATGAGTTCTTCGTCCGTTCCGTCGAGTCCGGCGGTTTTTTCAATGGATTCTTTCTGCATCTGCAGCACCTTCCTTTCCGAATGGCTTCCTGCCGTTCTACCTCTTAAAGTTCCCTGGGCTTTCGCTATTCCGATGATTTTGAAAATTTCTTTTCGCATCGCCGGAGCTCTTCCCCGTACACCACATAAAGTTCCCTGCGGCAGGTGGATTCCGATGGGATCTGAAAAAAGGTGCAGGTCGATTTCGCCATATAAAGGGAAGCGATTCGGAAAATGAAAAAGTTCCACGATTCATCGGAATGGTGGTGAGCCAGGGAACTTTAAGGAGTGGAAAGCCGTAGGGGCTTTACTACTTTTTACAGGAGGTTTGCTTATGCGCTTAGTGTTGCAGACGGCCAATGTGGTCTCAGACGCGAAGAACTGCCTGTACCCGAATCGGGTGGAAGCGGGGGAACGCGGCGGAACTGCAGGAAGCCATCAAGAAGGACCATGTGTGCGGTGAATATAAGAAGAAATACCGCAGCAAGGAAAACTTCATCCGTTCCAATGTAGCGGTCATGGACTGTGACAATGATCACCCGAGGATCCGGAAGAATGGATCACGCCGGAGAAGATGGAAGAGCTGTTCGGGGATTATTCCTATGCAATAGCGTTCAGCCGCAACCACATGAAGGTGAAGGACGGCAAGTCCGCGAGACCGAGGTTCCATGTTTATTTCCAAATCGAAGAGATTACAGATGAGAAGGTATACGCCGGTCTGAAGATCGCCATCCAGAAGCAGTACACAGTTTTTCGATGATAATGCGCTGGATGCAGCAAGGTTCATCTTCGGCGCGGATACCGGAGAAGTGATCTGGCATGAAGGCTGGATGACGATCGATGAGGAGATCAGCCCGATTGTGGAGACGGATGAGCCTGAGAAGCAGGAGGGCACGAGCTCGGTCCGATTCTTCAGGGAAGCCGCAATAACACCATGAGCCGGTTCGCGTCCAGGATCCTTAAGAGGTATGGCGATACGGAAAGGCTCATGTGGCATTCATGGAACATGCGGAGAAATGCGATCCGCCGCTTCCGGAGGCAGAGCTGAACACCATATGGAACAGTGCCGTGAGGTTCTTCAATAAGAAGATTTCTTCCTCTGACGGGTATGTGCCGCCCGATCAGTACAATGCCGATTTCAGCGATGCGTCCCTGAAGCCGGAGGACTATTCGGATATCGGGCAGGCGAAGGTACTGGTGCAGGAATACGGCAGTGAGCTTAGGTTCTCAGCGGCTACGGATTATCTGAGATATGACGGTGAACGCTGGGTGGAGGATGTGCAGCTGGCCATCGGTGCGATTGAAGAATTCCTTGATCTGCAGTTGGTCGATGCTCAGCAGGATAAGGAAGATGCGGAAAAGGCTTTGGTCGATGCCGGAATACCGGAACCGATCGTAAAGAACGGATCGAAAGCTGTGGCCAAGGAAGTCACGCCGGATCAGATGCCGCTTCTGTATGCGCTCATGGCAGCGGAGACTTATCTGAAGTTTGTACTGAAGAGGCGTGATTACAAGTACATCATTTCCACCGGGAATGCTGCGAAGCCGATGATCGGGATCGACGTGAACGACCTGGACAAGAATGAGTTCCTGATCAATACGCCGGTTGCCACCTATGACCTGAAGAAGGACTGACCGGAGAGCAGCCGCATGATCCGAGAGATTTGATCACGAAGATCACGACCTGTGCTCCGGGTGAGGACGGTAAGCAGTTGTGGCTGGATGCCTTGGAACTTTTTCTTCTGCAAGGATCAGCAGCTGATCGATTATGTGCAGCTGGTGGTCGGAATGGCGGCGATCGGGAAAGTCTATCAGGAGCACATGATCATTGCCTATGGCGGCGGTGCCAACGGTAAATCGACATTCTGGAACACGATCTTCCGGGTTCCTGGGCGATTACGCCGGGAAGCTGTCTGCAGAAGCCCTGACCATGAACTGCAAGAGGAATATCAAGCCGGAGATGGCGGAGCTGAAAGGCCGCAGGCTCATCATTTCTTCGAGATGGAGGAAGGCATGAGACTGAATACGGCGACGGTAAAGCAGCTTTGCTCTACGGATGAGATCCAAGCAGAGAAGAAGTATAAGGCTCCGTTCCACTTTGTTCCGTCACATACGCTGGTGCTGTACACGAATCATCTGCCGAAGGTGGGTGCCAATGATGACGGTATCTGGAGAAGACTGATCGTGATTCCCTTCAATGCGAAGATCACCGGGAAGAATGACATCAAGAATTATGCGGATTACCTGTACGACCACGCCGGTTCCTTCATCATGAGCTGGATCATTGAAGGGGCGAAGAAGGCAGTGGAGATGGATTTCAAGGTGCCGCTGCCGAAGGTTGTGGAGGATGCGATTGAAGCATACCGCGAGGACAACGACTGGATGGGACATTTCCTGGCGGACTGTTGTGACATCAATAAGGATGCTTCGGAGAAGTCCGGGGAACTGTATCAGGCATACAGGGCGTACTGCCTGCAGAATGGCGAGTTTACCAGAAGCACGACGGACTTCTATTCAGCGATCGAAAAGGCAGGTTTTGTCAGACGCAAGACGCGTTCGGAATCATGGTTCATGGTCTGAGCCTGAAGGAAGGACAGGACTTCCTGGACTGATGTGCAGGTCATGAAGGTCGATAGAGTAACTGTTTTCAGAATGGTGAAATTTCAGAAACGTTGATTTTAAGCCATTGTGCAGGTCGTGAAGGTCTACTACTAAAAGTCGTATAAGAGAGTTTTTTGAAAATGCCTTAAAGGGAGTTTACGGGACGACTTTCACGACCTGCACACCTGAAAACTTTGATGGAGGTTAGCGATGCGTGAAAAGGTCATAGAGCAGAAGCTGGTCGCTGAGGTGAAAAGGCGCGGCGGTATCTGTCCGAAGTGGGTGTCCCCAGGATTTGATGGGATGCCCGACCGGATCGTCTTACTGCCGGGCAGGTACTTTGGACTGGTGGAGGTCAAGGCTCCGGGTGAACGTCCGAGACCGCTGCAGGTTTCACGGCACCGGCTTCTGATGAGATTAGGCTTCCGGGTTTATGTACTGGACGATCCGGAGCAGATTGGAGGGATTCTGGATGAAATACAATCCACATGATTATCAGATATATGCGATCAATTTCATAAAAGAGCATCCCATAGCTGCAATCCTGCTGGACATGGGCATGGGCAAGACCAGTATCGTACTGGCAGCACTCAATGACTTAATGTTTGACAGCTTTGAGGTGACGAAGGTGCTGATCATAGCGCCGCTTCGAGTGGCGAAGCATACATGGTCTGCAGAAATACAGAAATGGGATCAGCTGCGTGGGCTTCGATATTCCATAGCAGTCGGTACTGCAGCAGAGAGGATGAAGGCGCTTCAGGCGGATGCAGACATTTACATCATCAACAGGGAGAACGTTCCCTGGCTGATCGAGAAGAGCGGACTGCCGTTTGACTACGATATGGTGGTGATCGATGAGCTGTCATCCTTTAAAAACTGGCAGGCTAAAAGATTCAAGGCACTTATGAAGGTAAGACCAAGAGTGAAAAGAATCGTGGGTTTGACCGGTACGCCTTCAAGCAATGGTTTGATGGATTCTTTGCAGAATACAAGGTGTTGGACATGGGAGAACGCCTTGGAAGATTTATCAGCCAGTACAGGGTCGAATACTTTGTGCCCGATCAGACGAACGGTCCGATTGTTTACAGCTATCGGCTCAGGAAGGGTGCTGACAAGAGGATTTATGACAGAATCTCAGATATCACGATTTCCATGAAGGGAACCGATCACCTGCAGATGCCGGAACTGATCAACTCTGAATATCCGGTATATCTGGACGTGGATGAACGTGAGAAGTATGAGGCGATGGCGAGCGACCTGGTGATCAATCTTCCGGGCGGTGAAGTGACGGCTGCCAATGCTGCAACGCTTTCCGGAAAGCTGACACAGATGGCCAACGGTGCTGTCTATTCCGATGCCGGCGGTATCGAGTTCATTCACGATAAGAAGCTGGATGCTTTGGAGGATATCATCGAGGCTGCAAATGGAAAGAGCATTCTGGTGGCGTATTGGTACAAGCATGATCTGACAAGGATCATCGACAGGTTGGAAGCCCTGAGTGTGAAGTACGGAAAGCTGGATTCGGATCAGAGCATTGAGGATTGGAATGCAGGAAGACTGGAGGTTGGGCTGATTCATCCGGCTTCTGCAGGACACGGACTGAATCTTCAGAGCGGCGGTAATACTTTGGTGTGGTTTGGGATGATATGGAGCCTGGAACTTTATCAGCAGACGGTGGCCAGGCTTTGGAGACAGGGACAGGAATCCGGGACAGTCGTGGTGCAGCATATTATTACAGCCGATTCGATTGATGAGCGAATCATGAAGGCGCTTCACGCAAAGGGCAATACGCAGGCCAGACTGATCGATGCCGTGAAAGCGGAGGTAAGTGCCTATGGCAGGAAATAAAAATCTGGCAGAAGATCCGTATGAGCGATTGGCGAATGCAATTATTCTGCAGGCAGTTGCTGATTACAGGGTGGCGCTGAAGAAGATCAAAGCACATCCGAAGGATCGAAAAGCAATAGATGAGGCCTTGGAGATTGAGAGGTTCTTTCGTTCCGGCTGGTACAACCAGCTGACAAGCGTGGACGGGGAATACCTGATCAAGAGGCTTCAGGACGAAGTGAGACAATCAGAGTCAATCCGAGGGAGAAAAAATCCAATCGGAGGTGGCTTATGAACAGACATCAGCAGGAAGCAAAGAAGTATTTATCCCAGGCATTCGGGCTGAACCAGCGGATCGAGAGCAAGCTAGGACAGATCGAGGATCTTCATGACCTGGCAACGAAAGCAACGGTGACATATTCGGATATGCCGAAGAGCCCGAACAGGGATGGCTCCAGAATGGAAGATGCCATTATCAAGATCATCGACCTGGAGAATGAGATCAATCAGGATATGATGAAGCTCGTGGAACTGAAGAAGGATATCATCCGCAGGATCAAAGCTGTGGAGAGTGCGGAGCTTCAAACAATACTGGAACTGCGGTACCTGTCCTATATGAGGTGGGAAGAGATCGCTATTGAGCTTGGTTACGGTATCGATAATGTATTCCGACTTCACAGGAATGCTCTGGATGAAATAACGATTCCGGAAACAATACAGTAAAATCAAGTTCGGTACAGTAAGCCTATGTGATAATGTTAAACTGGCAAAAGCGAAAGATGAGAGAGCCGTTGCGGAGCAAAATACCGTAGCGGCTTGTTCTATGGGAAAGAAGGTGGAATGATGCCAAGGAAACCGAAGCATCCATGCTCTTATCCCGGATGCCCGAAGCTGACAGACAAAAGGTTCTGTGAAGAGCATGAGAAGCTGAGCAACAGCAATTATGAGAAGTACGGCAGAGATAAATCTACGAAGAAGAGATATGGTCGTGCATGGAAGAGGATCCGTGACAAGTATGCTGCGGAGCATCCCTTCTGCGAGCTGTGTTTTGAACGTGGAATTATCGTGCCCACTGAAGAGATCCACCACAAGCTGCCTCTGAGTGAAGGTGGTACGCACGATCGTAGTAACCTGATCGCGCTGTGCAAGTCGTGTCACTCAACCATACACGCGAAGAGGGGGACTACTGGGGAAACCATCGCGGGTAGGGGCGGGTGAAATCTCTACAGGTATGGCTCCCAGGGAACGGCGCGGGGGTGTCACGCACAAAAAGGAGAAATCAAACGGGGAATTATCCCCTGCCGGCAGAGAATCCGGTGGAAAAGCAGTTCAAACGGAGCTTGCGAGGACGAGGAGGTGAGGAACATGGCCAAAGATGGAACGATGCGCGGCGGTGCCAGGGTTGGTTCGGAAGGAAATCCAAGGCATTGACGGAAAAGATCGGCAGCGGGCTGGCGGCATCGGTCATTGAACTTCCGGAGCCGGAAGAGATCAGCGGCGAGGACGTGCCTCCGGTGAAGGAGTTTTTGAAGGCGGCACAGAAAAGCGGCATTGATCTCTGCGCGGAGGATGTGTTCAAGTCTACCTTCCTCTGGCTGAAGGAGCGGGGCTGTGACCGGCTGGTGAATACGCAGCTGATCGAGCAGTACGCCATGTCAGTGTCCAGGTGGGTGCAGTGCGAGACCTGTATCTCAGAGTATGGTTTTCTGGCGAAGCATCCGACCACAGGGGCGGCAATCACTTCTCCGTATGTGACCATGAGCCAGAATTATTTGAAGCAGGTAAACCAGTGCTGGTACCAGATCTATCAGATCGTGAAGGAAAACTGCTCCGTGGAGTACGGCGGCGCCAATCCCCACGATGACCTGATGGAGCATCTGCTGTCGGCAAGGAAACGGAGTTAGGAGGATATGGATGGAGTATGTAAGAAAAAAAAAAGCTTTCAGAGTTGAAGCCCTATGAGAATAATCCGAGAATCAATGATGAGGCGGTGGACGATGTTGCGGAGAGCATCCGGCAGTGTTCCTACATCGCACCGATCATCATTGATGAGGATGGTGTGATCCTTGCCGGACACACCAGATATAAGGCGTTGAAGAAGCTGGGGTATCAGGAGTGTGAAGTGGTCATCGCTTCCGACCTGACGGAAGCGCAGAAGAAAAGTACCGGCTGTATGATAATAAGACAGCGGAGTTTGCTTCCTGGGATCAGAGGAAGCTGAGCACAGAATTGTGTGATGTGGATTTTCAGGGATACGATTTTGGACAGCCGGAAACGGCTCTTCCGGATGAGGAAGCGTCCGGCCCGAAGGTGATGACATGCCCCTGCTGCGGGGAGGTGTTCGAGGTATGAAGCTGGAAAAACTGAAAATATCGGAGATCACTCCGTATGAGAATAATCGAGAAAAACGATGGAGCGGTGAATGCGGTTGCGGAGAGCATCCGGCAATGCTCCTATATCACGCCGATCATTGTGGATGAGAACCATGTGATCATTGCCGGCCATACCAGATATAAAGCCTTGATGGCCTTGGGAGAGTCAGAAGCAGAATGTCTGGTCTGTGACGTTCTGACAGAGGAACAGAAAAAGAAATACCGTTTCCTGGACAACAAGACAGGCGAGAAGGCGGCCTGGGATTTGATGAAGTTGGAAGTCGAACTGGAAGGACTGGATCTGGAGGATTCGACTTTTTTGGCATGGCGGTGGATATTCCTTTCGGTGATGCAGGCGGCAGTTCGGAGAAAGAGCTGGCCGGCAGCACGGAGATTGATGCTGGAGGTGTTTGGGGATGAAGAGTTCAAATATGAGTGCGAAATGTGGTTTCGGTTCAACTGAGTTTCCCTGGAAGTGGAAGCTGGAGGATTTAAAGCAGAGACCGAAGCATGGGCACACGGTATTATCCTGCTTTTTCCTGCGGAGGCGGATCCTCTATGGGCTACAAGCTGGCGGGATTTGATGTGATCGGGAACTGTGAGATCGATCCGGATATGATGAAGGTGTATAAGACCAACCATCATCGAGGTACAGCTTCCTGATGGATATCCGGGACTTTGTAAAGCTGCCGGATCATGAGATTCGGAGGAACTGTTCCATCTGGATGTGTTGGATGGTTCGCCGCCCTGTTCCGTGTTTTCCACAGCCGGAGTAAGGGAAGAAGGTTGGAACACGGAAAAGGTATTCCGGGAAGGGCAGGCAAAGCAGCGGCTGGATGACCTGTTTCTTTATTTTATCGCGGCAGCGAAGCGGCTGCAGCCGAAGGTTGTGATCGCCGAGAATGTGAAGGGAATCATCGTCGGAAATGCAAAGGGCTGGGTCAATCAGATCGTGAAAGGATTTGACGATGCCGGTTATGCAGTGCAGATTTTCCTCTTCAATGCGGCGAGGATGGGCGTGCCTCAGAAAAGGGAGCGCGTCTTTTTATTGCCCACCGGAAAGATTTGAAGTATCCGAAGTTATTCATGAGCTTCCACTCAAAACCGATTCCGTTTGGGGAGGTTCGGGAACCTTATGGAAAGCCGATGGATGAGAACAGCCTTCAGGCAAAGCTTCTGAAATACCGGATTCCGACAGACCGCTGTATCGCTGATATCAATGAACAGGTGCGGAAGGTGAAGAACAACGGGTTTTCCACCCCGATCAACAGGGATGAGGAACCGGTGCAGACTATTGTTTCCGGCAGCAGCCTTTACCGGATGTGCGACGGCCTGCTGATGACAGATAAGGATATCATCAGCTGCCAGACCTTCCCGCAGGATTATGATTTTATGGGCCAGAGCGTCCAGTACATCTGCGGGATATGAGCGTGCCGCGGTGATGATGGCGAAGATCTCGAGCAGGTGTACCGGCAGTGGCTGAAAGGCGGTGATGGGGATGAAGATGCGGAAACTGAAAAGTATAAACCGACCAGGTTCCGGGCGAAGGATTCTGTTTACGATAAGGATGCGGCAGATTTTGCCGTGAACTTTATTGAGTGCCTGTGCCATACCAAAGGCACCTGGGCCGGGTAAAGCCCTTTGAACTGATCGACTGGCAGGAGCAGATCATCCGGGACCTGTTCGGAACGCTGAAGCCACACCGCTACCGGCAGTTTAATACCTCGTACATTGAGATTCCCAAGAAGCAGGGAAAATCGGAACTGGCCGCGGCGGTTGCCCTGCTGCTCTGTTGCGGTGACGGTGAGGAACGCGCGGAAGTGTATGGCTGCGCCGCGGACCGCCAGCAGGCATCTATCGTTTTCGAGGTGGCGGCGGATATGGTGCGGATGTGCCCGGCCCTCAATAAGAGGGTGAAGATCCTGGCTTCCCAGAAGCGGATCATCTATCAGCCGACCAACAGGTTTTATCAGGTGCTGTCCGCGGAGGCTTACAGCAAGCATGGGTTCAACATTCACGGCGTGGTCTTTGATGAACTGCATACCCAGCCGAACCGGAAGCTGTTTGATGTCATGACAAAAGGCAGCGGTGACGCCAGGATGCAGCCTTTTATTTTCTGATCACCACGGCCGGGACAGACACCAATTCCATCTGCTATGAAACACACCAGAAGGCAAAGGATATTTTAGAGGGCAGGAAGATAGACCCGACCTTCTATCCAGTAATCTATGGCGCGGATGAGGCGGATGATTGGACGGACCCGAAGGTCTGGAAGAAAGCCAACCCTGTCCCTGGATATCACGGTGGAATTGATAAGGTGGAGGCGGCCTGCGAATCGGCGAAGCAGAACCCCGGCGAAGAGAACTCCTTCCGGCAGCTGAGACTTAACCAGTGGGTCAAGCAGGCGGTGCGCTGGATGCCCATGGACAAGTGGGATGCCTGCATTTTGTGGATATGGAGGATTTGGAAGGGCGTGTATGCTACGGCGGCCTTGACCTTTCCTCTACCACGGACATCACAGCTTTCGTGCTGATATTTCCGCCGATGGACGAGGATGACAAGTACCAGGTTCTTCCCTACTTTCTGGGTACCGGAAGAGACACTGGAATTGCGGGTGTGGAGGATCATGTTCCCTATGATGTGTGGGAACGTCAGGGATTTTTGCAGACCACGGAGGGAACGTGGTGCATTACGGATATATTGAAAAATTCATTGAGCGGCTTGGGAGCGTTATAATATCTACAGATGGTACAGAACCTGGAGGGCATGGGCTTTTTACCGTGGTTCCGTTCGGTCAGGGGTTTCAAGGATATGTCCCTGCCGACCAAAAGAATTGATGAAGCTGACGCTG
>VOFE01000318.1_pt1 | contig 51535 bp, 82 predicted proteins | sample 5384071 | NCBI WGS metagenome assembly VOFE01 (sample SAMN12384724, study PRJNA508395) | human gut metagenome | isolation source: healthy gut D | host: Homo sapiens
TGCAATGAAGTACTGAACATTTTCATATACGCGCTGGCCATAGGAAAGGCTTATGCAAAGAGATATCAGTCGGCAATGTGGTGGTATACATCAATAGTATCCAGTCATTCATACAGTCTATTGTTGTATTGGTGGGGGTAAGCGGCGAGATTATTGGTCATGGTGCTTTGATGAAACCGTTTCTTTGAGCTCCTAGACATGAAAGAAGAATTGCCGGAGGATAAGGGGAAAATGGCTCCTTTGATTTTCAAGAGCTGACTTTGATCATGTCTATTTTCAATATCCGGGACAGGAGCGGTGGGTGCTTAAGGATGTCAGCTTTACTTTGAAAAAACCAAAGGATGGCGCTGGTAGGGGAAAACGGAGCCGGAAAGAGCACGTTGATCAAAACTGATTTGCCGATTGTATGAACCGAATCGGGGAGTCATCAAAATCGATGGTGTTGATGTGCAAAAATTTGACAAAAGGCAGTATTGGGATAGGATAGAGCTGTTTTCAGGATTTTTCGCTGCCTGCGCTTGAACTTGGGAACGTAATCTCCTGTAAGAATAATTTTGATGAGGAAAACAGCGTGCTATTCTACAAAAAAAAGCTCGGTATGGATACATGGTTGTCAAGGTGGGGATCACATTTGATCGATGCGTCTATAATGATTTTTCTGATAACGGCATAGAAATATCAGGAGGGGAAAGCCAAAAAATAGCAATTGCCCGTGCCATATGGGGCAAGGATGCACTTTTATCATCCTGACGAACCCACCGCAGCCCTTGATCCTATTTCCGAGGCGTCGATTTACCGGATTTCCATGAAATCTGCAAAGATAAATCTTTGTGTTTTTATTTTCGCACAGGTTGTATAGCCGCAAAGATATGTGATGTTATCTTGGTGCTCCATAACGGCAGCTGGTCCAACAGGGGATGCATGAGGAATTGCTGCGACATGCCGGAAAATACAAAGAACTTTGGGATTCGCAGGCAGGATTGTAGTAGCGAAACGGAGCGAAATGAGAAAGGAGATATGTTTGGAATGGATACCGAACTTCGTAAACAGAATAGATCCCCAAATACTGATCGCAGAACTGGAATTAAGAAATATCCAAAATTTAAGTATTGGTTTAGATCGGTATATGAGTCAGTAATAGACAGGTATTACCATGTTAATATATGACCAGAGCAATCAAATTAAAGGAACATGATAATTTGATTAACTTTATGTATGAGCCATATCCGTATCGGAAATTGAACCGTCTATTCAAGGAATACCCATTTAAGGAGGAAGATGGCTTTGTTGATATCGGTTGGAAAAGGGCGTGTTTTAGTAAAGGCTTTTTTTATTTGGATGCCGTAATATATATGGCGTGGACTTTGAGTAAGGAATTGCTTGCAGATGCGAATGCAAATATGATGGCTTGTCAAAGGAATAACCCGGACATGCATTATGAACTGTTATGTATGAATGCTAAAAATTATACTTTTTCGTCTGATATAAAAACAAAGTATTTACGTATAATCCGTTTACGCTTAAGATAGGGATAAAGGTTTTAAAATGCGTTGATGATTTCTATTCAGGAAAGACCCAGAGAAGTGGATTCTTTTTCTTGGCAGGTTCGCTTAGTATGAATAAGTATATGGAAAACATAAAAGGATTTCAAAAGATCGGTAGAGGGGAAAACAATTTATGCGTTTACCGATATGTTCCAGAAATGGATGGATAGTGTAGCAAAAGTGCAACTAAAGGAGCATGAAGATGAAGAATGTGCTGATAATTGATTCGGGCGACAAATCATCCGATATTTGAGAAAACAGAGATATATACAACGGGGTTTCGAGACCAGAATGGGTTGACTGATGTTTGCGATAATGTGGGACATGGAACAGCAATATTTAGTTTGGTGGTTAAGAAGTTAAATATGAAAGAGATACATGTTTATGTATTAAAACTGTTTGAGAATTTTTATGAATGTACAATAGAAAGCTTAATAGAATGCCTTGAATATGTTGTGAAAAAAATAATATTTCTGATGTTATAAATATGAGCTTTGGTATTGTCGCTGTTGACAATGTACATCATATAAAAAAAGCTTAAGGCATTGTGTGATGAAATTGAGAAACACGGAACCATAATTGTATCTGCATATGATAATGATGGAGCAATTCATATCCGGCTTTTTTTTTGAAAATGTTGTTGGGGTAGACACATCTAAAAAAAAGCAAAACAAAAGGACCGAATATGAGTACGTTCGAAATTCGTGTGTAAATATTCTGGGATATGGAAAGAGCCAAAAGGTTGCGTGGAGTTACCCGCGATATACTATAATGGATGGAAATAGTTTTGCCTGTGCAAATGTGACAAAATAATAATACGTTTACTCATTCAAGGAACAGAAAAAGGAAAACATTAAGCGAACACTTGAAGAACAGGCTATATATGTAAACGATTTTGAGGAATACGCCTTACCTCCGGGGAGACCAACGTGGTTGAAAGGAAATAAGTTTATAACATTTCCATTTAATAAAGAAATGCATTCTATATATGCTTATGAGAACCTTTTGGACTTCAAAATAGTAGACACATATGATGTAAAGTACAAGGCTTTGTAGGTAAAAAATATCGGATATTATAAAATATAAAAAAGATAAATAATAGTATAATAAAAAAATTTTGAGAGCATAAAGTGGAATGATGAGAAGTTCGATGGTATAATTGTGGGACATATTAGGGAGTTATCTGCTGTATGCAAAAAGAGATCTAATGGAAGAGATAATTTATAACTGTATTACTTACAGAAAACAGATTTATGCTTTTGATGATATTAGTGAATATTATATATTGTTTCGAATAAAGAATTTTTGAGCAGAATACGTACTTTCCTCGTATAGATATGAAAATATTCCTAAAGGCCGTTTTGGAAAGTTATTTAATATACAGATGCCAGTTGCAGTTATAGGAACCAGTTCATCTCAGGGGAAATTTACGGTTCAATTATCATTGCGTAAAAATTACAGGATGCGGGGTTCCAGGTAGGGCAGATAGAACTGAACCAACGTCGTTTTGTTTTTGATTTGGATTTTAGTTACCCATATGGCTATGAGTCAACAGTGTATACCTCTGGTTATCATAATACTTTGTTGCTTAACCAGGCATTGCATGACATTGAAATGAAGGAATGTGATATTTGTATTGTAGGTGCACAGACAAACACCGCATTGTATGGGTATTCAAATTTAAAAAATATTCCTCTATTTCAATCAGAATTTCTATATGGTATTATGCCAGATGCTTTTGTTCTAGTGGTAAATACCTATGATGAGATAGATTACATCCTTCGGACAATGAGAAGCACAGAAGCATTGGTGGACAGTAAGTGTATAGGAATAGTGGTATATCCGGTGACGATGAGACAGACTTTAGGATCTCTGTATAAAAAGAGAGGCAATAACAGATTTTGAGTATATGGAGTTTTATAACAGACTGGCTCAGAAAGTGACAGTGCCAATTTTTGATTTTAATACTGTCTTGAATACTACATTGCTTGCTGATACAGTTATAGACTATTTTGCTGAACCTGGGGAAGAGTTTTTACAGTATTAGGTTGGAGGGATTGGTGAAATATGAATCATGCTGTAATCGATAGAGAAGAAATACCTATGTTTTTCATACCAAATGTGAAGCAAACAATTTTCGCTGAAAAGTCACTGCAAAAAAGAGTATGCCCTTTATATTCATATTCCATTTTGTAGGAAAAAATGTCATTTTTGTTCAATTCCAGTTATGATATTCAAAGATGAAGCTGCCATGGATAGCTATTTGGATAATCTTATAGATGAAATAAAAATGAATATGAATAATCTGAAGGGTGTGTCCTAAAAGCGGTACATATTGGTGGAGGAACTCCATCTCTTCTTTCCGTACCGCAGATAAAGAGACTTTTAGATGTTATAATAGGGCAGTTTAGTGGTGATACGCCAGAGATAGTGTTTGAAGCTAATCCGAATCGTTGACACAGGACAAAATAGATATACTTGCGGGTTACCAGAATGTAACACTGAATATTGGTATACAGACATTTAATTCGGACAGACTTCGTGAGATAAATCGAATGGAGGATGTTAATCATATAAAAGGTGTTTGAGATATGCACTTGGAAAAAAGAATTTAGATGTAGGAATCGATCTAATTGTAGGATTACCAAATTCAACACTTTTAGATGTAAAAATGACTTGGAAGCTGTTAATGAATTGGGGCTTAAGAATGTTTTTATATACCCGTACAAATTAGAGAAAAAATCTTTTTTTTCGACTATCATCAGGGGGCTAATTATCTATCTCAAGATGAATTGATCAAGACTATGGAATATGTGGAAGACAAAATGTATAAAGAAAGATTTGTTGCGAAGTCGATGTATTATTGGACGAGGGAAAACAAACCGCTATATTTGTATTCTGCACATCAAATGAGATGGGGGAGAATGGATAGGTGTTGGGGCTGGGGCGTACTTTTATCTCAATTTTTCGGTTTCTCATAATAGTAGTATAATTGAGGAGAATTGTAATAGCGTTACGGGTTGTAATAAAATGAGATACAGATTGGTTAGACAGAACATTACGTCACAGTTGATATGGGATCTATCATTTATGATAAAGAAAAATGATTTTGATACTGAAAGGATCAAAGAGAAATATGGAAAAATTGCAGAGCAATATCTTCATGAGATTTTAGAAAACTGGAAGAGAATGGATATAGTCAACAAAAGAATAATAGGATCAGGTTATCTGCCAAAGGAAAGTTTTACTTGACAAAGTAGAGTCTTTGATTCAGGAGGTAGTGCTGAGGTGAATGAAAAAAAGAAGGCTATGATTACTTTTGGCTGAAATATATGATTTTTCTCCTTACTTTGGGAAAGAACGGAAAGAAAAGGATTATGCAACAACGTTTTATCTTGATAATCTGCCGAATGATCGAGAGAGGCGACAGTGCTGGAGTTGGTAACGTGTACGGGATTATTGACGTTACCAATGGCAAGAGCTGGATATAAAATTGATAGTGTTGATGCTTCAAGCGGTTCATGATATAGTTAGAAGAAAACTGATGAATGAACCGAAATACGTTGTTGATAATATTGCATTGTTTTGTTGCGATGTTTTTGATTATAAGCCAGATAGAAAATACAGTACGATTGTTTTGCCGGATAGCTTTTATGTGCTATAGCAGATAAAGAATTACAAGAGAATTTAATAAGGATGTGCTACAAACTGTTAGATAATAACGGAAGATTAATTCTAGATATTTTTGTTCCGTGGAAGGACGTTATTGCAAAAAGGAAAGTAGATCAGTGTAGCCGTTTTAGAGTGGAAAAAAATAAATTGTTCATTGTACATGCACATCATTCAATTGATCCCGAAAAGCAGATACATAGAGTAGACTTTGTTCATGAATTATATAGAAATACACAACGATACAACCATTCTATTATTTATAGATATATGTATTTGTCGGAATTACTGAATCTTATTGAGAAAGAAGGTTTTGAAGTAACAAATATTGAGGAAAGGATGAATTTCGGGACAAATGTTGCCGTGACAGCAAAAAAAGACAAATGAACTGAGGGAGTATGCGGAAACTCAAATGAGATGTCAAAAAGCAAAAATCAGAAAACCATGCTTTAAAAATGAAAATAATTCTCGGCTAAGTTGGAAGTATTTTTTATGGAATAAGCAAATAATTTGAACGGATGCTTCAAATAGTAGTAATTGTCGCCTGTTTGCACCACTGGATAATTAATTTCAGTATCTTTGTAATAAAGCCATTCAACAATATCAGGATTTAGGAACGTCAAAAAGAATATGGATATATGTAAGTGATGATGAAAGGCTGAAAAATATGGAAGAAAATAAGGCTCTAATAACTAAAAAGAAATTACCGCTGAATGAGAAACCTTTCGTTCGAAGCTATGCCCACCACGCATTTTCAAATGCAATTATCGACAATCCCATGTTATATAACTCAATTGATGTCGCATATCACGCAACACTTGAGGGATTTCATGTTCTTGGACAAGACCAAACGTTTATTAGTTGCGATCCTGTTATTGAAGTGCGGCAAGGCATGACCGAAGTCAATATGAATTCTTCGATAGAACTAGAAAATCGTTTGTATTTTGATTTTTATCAGGTAACAGGAAATGGTTCTTTTGTGTAAAAGATTCTCCAAGCGAAGCCTGTCAATATTATGACAGAAGTCGGAATTTCAGTTTGTTTTGAAACACCTGATCCGACACAAAGTACATTAATCAAAAGTATGTATGTCGCTGAAAAAGAATATGCACTTTAGATTGGCGAGATTTATCTTCTGCGAAGAAGATTCAACGGCATGTCAACCAGATGCTTCCAGTTTGGATCAGAGTGACTAGAGAGGATTCGCAATTATGTTCTGAAGTATCAGACAATGGGGAAGATTGGACAGTTATTTATAAAAGCATTTGAATGTCCTACAGACGAGATTTATATTGGTACTTATTATGAACCTGGTTCCTTTACGTATTATAATTGGTTCTATAGCAATTATATCCAACTGCACGGTGATTCTTCTATGGGTGAGTTGAATGAAATGCAAGATGTAGAATTGGATTTTTTTACTGGCCAAAAATTAGAGGGAATTATTTAATCAATAACCCTTATCTTTTTACAGAGGTGATGGATCGGTGTGATCTTCTAAAAATGGTTCCTTTTAGGGAATTTGTTATGGAGTCCATTAATAATAATTACTATGTTCAAGCTTTGTTTAATGAAAAGTTTATTCCAGGCAGGTGGTCATATCAGAAATGGGATTTCAATCATGTTAATTTGATCTATGGATATGATATATGCAAAGAGGTGTATCATGTATTTGGCTATGATGATAAGTATATAGTATCAGCTTCAGAAGTCCCATTCGCTTTAATAGAACAATCAATAAATTCTGGTATGCCGCAAAAGATCAACGAAGATTATATTTACCGTATCACATTGGCCTCACCAGAAAAAGATTTCAAATTTAATCCGAAATTAATGATATCCTTTTTGAAGGAATATCTGACAAGTAAGAATTCGTTTGATAGGTGTTCTTTTATTACGGTGCCAATGGAACGGACTTTCGGGATATCAGTTTATCAGTGTATCATAAATTCTTTTGAATTCGTACTTCACAATTCCAGAGTGTTCTATTCACTGTATGAGCACAAATTCATTATGTTGAAAAGAATAGAGTTTCTACGCACTAATGGTTGGATACAACCAAATGATTTTAATCAGATATATTATACATATAAGGATATTGTGCAGAAAGCTCAGCAAGTGCTCCTTATCATTCTTAAAGGAAATATAAAGTCGGAGTGTCAGGTAGGCGACGAAAAAAAGAAAAAGATGATTCAATTATTGGAGAAAATGGAAGAACTTGAGAAAGCGACGATACCGCTCTTGATAAACTCAGTAGAGAATATTAGGTCATGAATTGCAGTCGAAAAAAAGACTTAAGCGGTTGAAAAGAACATATAAACTGATAAAATCTTATGTGTTTTAATTTGGACTTTTGTTTGAAATAGATGGAGTAATGACGGTGGATCTGCGTGGACAGGAAAATCTATTTTGGAAATTATCAAATCATCCCGTCATTATCTGCTGAAAAAATTGCGGTCCAGCTCGGCGTGTCAAAACCAACAGTTGAACGTTATATTCGAAAACTAAAAAGCAAAAAGGCTTTTAACAAGAAAAGGTTATGCAAAGAATGGTGAGTGGATTATCGAAAAGAAAAAAATAGTTTGCAACACTGGAAAATCACACACAGGAATAAGGAGGAGCGCCGATGTTACGCCAATATAGGCTGGCAAGAAAAATGAAAAAGATAACACTGACAGCTGCCGCCAGAGATCTGGGGTGTCGCAGCCGACGCTTTCCGCATGGGAAGCTGAGCGAAAAAGTCCTCTGTGGATGCACTAGTTCGAATGTCGGAGTATTATGGCGTTACAACAGATTTCCTGCTGGGTCTGACAAATAAGAGTGACCCTCGCATGGATACGCTCCGCCTGGTACAGCTGGGGGTTCTGCCGGCGCTCCATGGGACGCCAGTGTATATTCCTGAGTGCGGCTGGGCGTTTGTCGATATTATCAAAGGTCAGCTTTGTTTTTGTGGACGGAGGTGTTTTATCTATGACGGACGCAAAGAAGTACTTGTGCTGTCACCGCTCTGTGGCAGAGCTGCCCTGCGGCAGCCCATTAAAACGCGGCAACATTGCGAATTTTGAACAAGTCTGGGTTGAGCCCGTCTCCTGATACCACCCTGCGAAATGAACTGTGCGGCTGATTCCAGGTGGAACGTCGATTTGTGCAAAATGAGTTTGGACAGCGATTCTACTTAGACACGTACAATGCCAAGTGGCCTGCGTTTGAAAATATTATTAAAGATCTTTTTTTTTGATGGAGGTCAGCTAAATGCAGCACGAAATTTTATTAAGTAAAAGAAAAAGAACGACTCATTGATACAGCAGTGTGGGTATCCACGATTCAGAAGAACTGTCAAAAGACCAGATGGGATCAGCTGTCCATCTGGTCTCTTCTGTTTTAGAAAACGCAATTTGGGACAAAACTAAATATAGAAAAGTAACCGTTAAAAAGGAGCGACGGGTAGAAGAGGAAGCATAAAAAATGAGAGAATATCTCTGTAAAAGCGCGTAGAGTCTACATAGAGAGGAGACTGTACGGGAGAAACGGAGGAAGAGGGCGATGGGAGAATTACGGGAGCTGAATAGCCAGAACAAGCTGGCGATCTGGGGGAACGAGTCGCGGAATGCAGGAACAGTGGCCAGAGTGTGCAGATATGGTGTAAAGAACGTGGGATCTGTAGCCAAACGTACTACAAATGGCAAAAAACGGCTGTATACCATAGCGGAGGCCCAGCAGGGAATCCAGTTTGCAGAAGTCGCAGCATCACATACAGAAACAGGATTGGCTCTCCCGGGTGGGATCACCATCGACATTAGAGGAGCTAACGGGACGTCCATGGGAGTGCGGATATGGAAACCGTGGAGCAGATCGTTCGGATATTGAAGTCATGCTGAGTGATTTCACAGGAGCAGAGAAGGTATACATTGCCTGTGGATATGTGGTCTGTTTCCCATTCTCTCCAATTTACAAACAAATTGGTAGAACAACTCCCTCCACCACGCCCCTGCAGCGTGCCGTGCGGAAGCGGGCAAAAGTGCTATGATCCGGTGCCTTTGATCCTCCGGCAGCCACCTTAAGTCGATGCGGTACTGGCAGGCCTCCTACAACTTCCGGCTGGAGTAGATCCCACAAAGATAGCCGTGTACCAATACCTTGAACAATACCCGTGGATCCGCTTCCGATTTTCTCCCTTTGGGCGAATACGCTTCGTACAGTTTCCCGTACTCCAGTTCCTCAAGCTGGGCGCTTAGCAGGCGGACGGAGGCATCCTCTGGTATCATCATTTCTGAATTTATTGCAAATACCAGTTGACCGTGGCGCTCAATTATCTTATACTGGTTTTGCTTTTGATTTTTCTTCACAAATTAATCTTAGCAAAAAGCGAGGTTTGGAAACCCTTTCGGGCTCCATACCTCGCCTTTTTGCGTTCTTTTTTGCAACCCGCCCTTTTGTATTCTGCGTAGAGGGAATTGACGCTTATAATTAAACCGTCCCACTTGATAGTGAGCAGGACGGTTTTGTTTTATAGTCATACACTATGCAGTTATTTAATTATTTTTATCATATTATTATAAAATAATTCTTCTTCTTTTCTCCGCTGTTTCCATGTGCACATCATTTTTGCCAAAGCGGCAGTAAAAACCTCCGTACTGTCGGGAATACTTGGCTGGCTGGATATCATTAGAGCATCGACAACTAATTTCAAAAACTGGTCGCTGTTATCCGGGCTAGTCAAGCAATTTATAAAATCGCTTAGAATTTCTCGCTGTATATCGTTTAGTGAATCGATTTCGTAAGAAAAGTCATTGCTCGAATTTGATCTATGAACAAATCCAGATACTCCTGAACATCTTCATTGCTGCCCTGCAAAGGTTTTGATAAACGACAAACAAGACGGTATCCTCGATGCTAGCAGTTTTTCCGGTTTCTATTCGTGAAATAAAGGCAGGGCTTTTTTTCCAACCGCTTTAGATAATTCATCTCCTCGGATTCCTTTCTTTTTCGTAGCATTCTGATATTCTCTCGTATTTGCTCGGTTATTTTAATTATCATAATAACGCACTCCTGTGATAACTTGACTTAGCAGCCAGCCGGTAGATATCGCCATCTGTGACAAATTTCATATTTCGCTGACGACCTAACGAATCGTTAGTCTGTCTCTCCTGGGGTTGGAAATGTCAAAGGTCGCGTTTTACGACTTTTGAACATTTGCTTATCTTTTGACAATCATTACGATATCACTGAAATGAAATATTGTCAAGAGAAATCTATAAATATCATTGACACGCCCAAAATTATCAACTATAATGAATTTGGCGCGATAATTATGAAAATTAACTCAGCCACTACTCTATTCGCACGGTGAGGCTTTTCCGGTAAAGATTTGTGCGCAAGGGGCTTATGACATAGGTAATCAGACCATTATCAATAAGAAACCTAAGAACGTCGTAGCTGTAATGCCCGGTCACCTCAAGCTCTTTTTTATTTTGTCTTCCGACTTGGAGCATTCGCCTGTATTGGTGAGAATCAAAGCCGTGCAGATTTGATAACAGCACTTGAAACGGAAATTATTAAAAGATTGAGGGACTCAAAGAGAATCTAGAATTGAACTTTGCGAGACGATAAACTATTTTGCGAAGAAGGGAGTGGTGTAAATAGATACGATTACCATTGTGGATTCCCCTATGGGTACAGGAAAAACAAGTGCCATGCTTAATAAAATAAATTCGGAAAAAAGACAGGGCTATATCTTTTTGTTACTCCATATCGAGATGAAATTGAAAAGCGAATCCTACAAAAAACAGATTTCAAAACACCAAAGTATAAAAACAAAAATCACCAGATGCTTGATGATCTCCATGATTTATTAGAGGCCGGGGAAAAATGTTGTTATTACCCATGCATTGTTTCTGTATGCAAATAATAGAACAGAGCAGCTTATTGTAAACGGGGGACTATGTTTTGATTATTGATGAAGCAATAGATATTCTCCATCCCTACAATGATGATATGCGCAAAAACCGGGGAAAGGTTATGGAAAAGGATGATCCCGAAGATTTGTTGGAAAGGGGGTTAATCACGGTAGATGATAAATACCATGTTAGGTGGAATGAAAACGATACGAGCCAACTGAAAGAAGTACACTACGCAGAGATTAAACGGTTGGCAAATCAAGGAGCATTACGGCTTATCCCAAATGGAAAATACAAGGAATTTTATTGGGAGTTTCGTCCTGATATTTTCGTTGGTTTTCAAAGATATTTGTACTTACATACTTGTTTGATGATACAATTCTGAGCAGCTATTTCAAAATGCACAGATTTAATTATACAAAGGTATCTGCAAAATCATTTGGAGATGGCTATAAATTGTGTCCATACTCTGATTCACAGGAATTGAGGCATAGCTATGCGCATCTTATTAAAATATACAACGGGAAGTACAATGAACTTGGCGAAAGAAAACCGCATTTTCAATCAGTTGGCTCAAACAAAAAAGCGCAACCATAAGGAATTTAATAAGATAAAAAAGGCTATGCGCAATTATAAAAATTCCGTCAATGCAACAAGTGATTCAGTGATGTGGACAACCGTAAAAACAATTTGGTATAGACAGCGAACTGGAAAAAATAGAAGGATTTAAGTGGACACATATTTTAAGCGCAGAGGAAAGACAGTTGCCCTGATTCCGAAAAGAAGAAATTTATGCAGTTTGTGGCGCACAATGCGAGAGCCACAAATGACTATTCAAATCGTACAACGCTGATGTATATGTTTAATTTTATCTTCCGAGTAGTCTGTATAATTACTTTCATGCACAAGGCTATAAGCTGGATCAGGACAAAGATAGCACTGAGCAACTTTATTCAGTGGATATGGCGCAGTGCAATACGGAACGGACAGCCCATCAATCTATTTGTACCTTCGTCAAGAATGCGCAGATTGCTGTGTGATTGGTTAGGCATTGAGGCTTTTTGAAAGCACTACTTGCAAAAAGTTGCGAAACGCAGGATTTCCAATGGATAAAACCCCCATTAACATGGTTGTTTCCAATGGACAGGTTTTTGCAACCCTAAAGAGAGAGATGAGTAATATAACTAGAGAAATAACACCCATTTCCAAACTACACAAACACACAAATACATACCTGATAATATGGAGTGTCTAAGGCTGAAAGCCGCAGACACGACGTGTTATAGGCACTATCCTCATAGGCGTGTATCCACAGAACACAGAAATTCATCGCCCTATCGTCCGATAAATTTCTAAAGCAATCACTATTCTACTTTGAAAGGATAAACATATGACAGATAATTATACCGTATACACCCATACACTCCCCAATGGCAAAACCTATGTTGGTTATTTGAACTTGGGCAGCAACTATGCTAACGGCAAATCATTCAGAGAAATTATGAACGGCGGCAGATATCACGAAAACCGAACAGCTCTATATAATGATATTCAGGCTTGCGGATGGGAACAAGTTCAAACCGAAACTATACCAGGACTGACCAAAGAACAGGCCGTTGAAAAGAAGAAAGCCCTTTGTTTGGAATATCAATCTTACTTGTTTGATTTGGGGTATAATCGCTATTCTGACGCCGGTTTATCACAGCCCCAAAAATTAATAAGACACCTAAAGGTAAACTTGCAAAGAAACTTATTTCGATATTCTTGCATGGCGATTTCACGATATGTGAATATCTAATGCAACAGCTTGAATCTTACAGTGATGAAATGATTAATAAAATGTTTGACACTATCAAGGCTGAAGCTGGATATATTGCTCTATCACTAACCCGCAAAAAGTTTGACAGTCCATACTCTGAAGTGTAATATCTGTTGAGTGTGCTTGATGACCCCATTGTATTATGAGGCATGTACCATAAACAACGCAATCACACCTTGCAGGCTTGCTTGCTTAATATAGCATGGTGGTTTTATGTTATCGGTGGCAAAAAAAAGCACATCGTAAATTATTCCAGCTCATGGGTTGATATTTCCGCTTTAGAACACTAAAGTGACTTTGGTTTTATCAATCGCACAAAATGCAAATATCTTTTATTATGACAGAGATTAGCTTACATAACATTATAAAAACGGAGATGATCTTATCAAAACTGATCGAAATGCTATTATTGGAGTCTATGACAGCAAAGGTGTATTTCACAATTTAGCAGCTTGTTTAGACCCCGGCAATATGCTACGATCTGTAAAAAAAATGCACCTTGACAATTTATATCAGTCTGATTCCGTGCTATCTCAGGAAGGTGATGGGATGGCATACAAAAATAAACCGCCGCGTCATGATAGACGGTAGTTCAAAGTGGATTCACGCTAATTCCGAACAAGAATACGCGCAGAAAGTTTTAGAACTAGGCAATAAAAATGGAGGCAGCACAGAAAAGCATAATTTTCGGGATTATGCAATGAATTGGTTTGAATTGTATTGCAAGCCGAATATCTGCACAATAACACAGATTGCATATCAACGCCAGCTAGATTTATATCTGCTTCCCGCGTTTGGAAATCGAGCAATTGAAGACATCACAACAGATGATATTCAGTTGCTATTCAATAAAAATGGGAGGCTCCAAAGCCACAAAAACAAACTAAAAACTGTTCTTGGTATGATCTTAACCGATGCATTTGATAATGACCTGATTCGCAAAAAACCCTCTGAAATCAAAGCGGCTGAAGATAACAGGCAAGGCAAGCCAAACAACAAAACCCTACAGCGTTGAGCAAATGCAATACCTGATTTCTCATATCGAAAGCATTGAAAAGCCGCTGGATAGGTCTTATTTGGTCGTGCAAGCATTGCATCCGCTCCGGCTTGAGGAAGTTTTAGGGCTTAAGTGGAGCGACATAGATTTAGACCAGAAAACTTTACATGTTGTAAGGGCGGTAACTCATCCAGACCGAAACAAGCCAGAAATCAAAGCGCCGAAAACAGAAACAAGTAATCGGATTCTCGGATTGTCAGAGATTGCCGTGAAATACCTGGAACGAGGGAAGGATAATGATTTTATTTTCGGCGGTGAAAATCCTCTCAGTTATCAACAGGTCAGGCGCATGTGCCAGCGAATTCAACGCGATACAGGATTCAATGATAAAATTACTCCGCTCCGCTTTCGTACTACTGTATTGACTGATCTTTACGCCGAAACAAAAGATATTAAGCTGGCACAGCGGCAGCAGGACATACCACAAGCGCAATGACATTAAAACATTATGTTAAAAGGCCGTTCAGGGACACAAATCACAGCAACCGTAATTGATGGCATATATGGCAATACCGACTCTGGAATCGCAGGATAATAGCAAATGCAAAACCCGAAAACCCTTGGTACGCATGGATTTGCGGTGTGTTCTATGAGTGAAAAATTGCAAAAGTTGTTGCAAAATTCCCTGAAATCAAAAACGAGGTCTGAATTTGGCTTTAACTTTTTGTTCAGAAAAAGCCCGAAAACAAGAAAAAACCACCCAAAATCGTGAGATTTCAGGTGATTCTTTGATGGAGCTGCTAACGCGATTCGAACGCGTGACCTCGTCCTTACCAAGGACGTGCTCTGCCAACTGAGCCATAGCAGCATATGGCGACCCGGAACGGCTCGAACCGTCGACCTCTAGCGTGACAGGCTAGCGTTCTAACCAGCTGAACTGCAGTTATCTTGCTCGCCCGGGGACGGGCTCGTCATCAGGCGACTGCATTATTATATCTTAGGAAATCATTCTTGTCAAGCATCAATCCACAAAAAAATGAACGGTTTTTTTCTTTTCGACTTTTCCACAAAAACTGTCTCTGCAGCTCTTGCAGGAGCGGCGCAAAAGCCTTTTTTATCTCCCATCGAGACACGCGGGCACAGCCGAGGCAACGGCGCGTGTAGCCCACGGTAAAAATCGTTGCAGATTGATACAATCAGGAAATGCCGTCTGATTTTTTGCACCGTGGCGCAACGTGCGTTTTTTTTGTTGTGTATACTATGTGAAAGGCCTTTTTAGTTACTGAGAGGGAGGTGGCCTATGAAGGATGAAGAAATGGTCGGCTTGTACTGGATGCGATCGGAAGATGCCGTCGCGGCTACGGCTGAGAAATATGGGAATTACTGTTACTCTATTGCCTTTTAGTATCCTGCACAACGCGGAGGACGCCGAAGAATGTGTAAACGACGCTTATCTCGCCGCTTGAATTCCATTCCTCCTCACCGTCCGGAAAGAGTGGCGGCGTTCCTTGGGAAGATAACCCGGAATGTTTCCCTGAACCGCTGGAAACAGTACAACGCCCAAAAGCGTGGAGAAGGACAGACAGAGCTGGCGTTATCGGAGTTAGAGGAATGTATCCCGGCAAAGACCGGCATAGAGCAGGCGGTGGAAGACGAGCTTTACCCGGTCCATCGAGAAATTCCTTTACTCCCAGCCGAAGTTGAAACGAAATCTGTTTATTCGCCGCTATTGGTATATAAGCTCCATCCAGGAGCTGGCGGACGAGTACGGATGAGTGAATCGAAGGTGAAATCTCTGCTGTTCCGTATGCGGAAAAACTTAAACACCATCTTGCAAAGGAGGATATCATATTATGAAAAGCGAAAAATTGCTTCATGCTATCGGCACCATTGACGACGGTCTGATTTTGCGGCAAGACCTGCTGAAAAGAAGAAAACACCCCGGACACGGATCGTTTGGACTGCGGCCGCGGCGGCTGTTTTGGCGCTCATCCTGGCCATCGGTGTAGGCGCGGCAGGAGATTTTGAGCCTTGAAAACCTTTTTTGGCCCTGCATTTCCCGGCGCACGGCAGAGCTCCTGGATCCCGAATTGATTGCGAGGCTTGGTGCTCCCTGTAGGCGTTAGCGTGACGGACAACGGCGTTGCCGTCACAGTAGATTCCGTGGTGCGGGATCGTTACAACTGCACGCTGGTGCTCACTGTTGAAAAAAGTGATATAGATGGTAAGGGGTTCCTGTTTGACAGGTCCACTCTGAAGGTGAGCGGCGCCGAATTTACCGGTCCAGCCGCATCATCGTCCGACTCTGTATCGGGCGACGGCAAAAGCCAGGTATGTGGTCTCCTGGATGGGCGATGAATCCGTCATCCCGGGAGGGAAAGCAACCGTTGTCTTAGAGAACCTGGTGATAAATTCTCACGGCGTTCTGACAGAGCAGACTTTTGCCGGGCAGATGGGAGCTGGCATTCGATACGGGGTATGCTGATCAGTGTGCCGATTTGCCCACAGGACAGACCCTTATCCGTGGAAGGCGCAGAAATCACCGTGAATCAGGTGACGATTTCCCCACTGTCCATTCGCGTGATAAGTACGGCAAAAAGCTCACCGAGGCGGATATGGAAGCAGTTCTGGACCATAATGGTAAGAGCGTTTTACGGGAACGGCTGGAGTGGCCGGACATTGTCATCCTCAAAAGGATGGTACCCGTATTGCTAACAGGGTCATGAGAGATCCTCAGCAGGGAGGGGATTCTCATATCCAGAACGGCTGGGGAAATTCTGAGCAGAAGGGCGGCGTGCTGGAATGTCAGTGCAGTCTTGTCTTTGACCAGCCTGTCCTTTTGGAGGACTTGAGTCCGTCTCCATAGAGGGAGTGGAGATACCGTTGAACGGTTTGGAGGCTGTGCAGTAAAATCTGGCTGCGCTTCCGTACAAGGCCGTGACTTCCAAAAAACAGGCGCGGCGGGAGACCAGAAACGGGTTGCCCGCCGCGCCTGTTTGACGCTCCTGGATGAAAATGCTATACTTTTTCAGATGCATTCCATAGCCTGTGCAGCGCAGGTGAACGGAAAACCTGTTTTCTATGGGAAAAGGCTTTCAAGAAATACACCTTCGCTATATTTGAGACGCGCCGGGCTGGCGGTCAGGGGTGTTCCAGCAGGTTTTCCGGCCGCTTTTTTCCATAAAAAGGCCAAACAGGTAGGGCTGACCCGGTACAGGCGGAGGCAAAACAGGAGGGATCGGAAGAATGCGGGAGGAGAAGGGAAAAGCCTGGTGGCGCTGCCGGTGGATTACGTGGTTGTGGACACGGAAACCACGGGCCTGGAGCAGCGGGCGCAGCCATATCATTGAGCTGTCGGCCCTGCGCGTTCGGAACGGAGAGGTGACGGAGGTGTTTTCCAGCTTAATCCGTCCGCCCAAACAGGAGATCTGCGAGTTCGGCGAGGTGAGGTATGCCTATGCCGATTCCTTTATTACAGGGCTGACCGGCATTACGAACGAGATGTTGGAGGATGCTCCGGGCCCGGAAGAAATCCTTCCGAAGGCCCATGCCTTTTTGGAAGATCGGGTCCTTTTGGGACACAATGTACAGTTCGATGTGAATTTTCTTTATGATGCCTTTGAACAATGGCTTGGAAGGCCGCTGCGGAACGATTTTTCTCGATACGCTGCGCCTGTCCCGGAAGCTGCTGCCGGAGCTGCCGCACCATCGGCTTTCCGACCTGGCGGCTGCGCTGGGAGTTCGTTATGAGGGCGCCCACCGGGCAGAGGCGGACTGCCGCATCACCCACGGCTGCTATCTGAAACTGCGGGAGTTGGCGCTGGAACGGTTTTCCGAGGAGGAATTCATTCGCCTGTTCCCCAGGAAAAAGATGGAGTATCGGGCGCGGGACATTGGGACAGACAGGAAAAATTTCGATGAGACGCATCCGCTGTATGGGAAGCGTGTGGCCTTTGCAGGCGAGCTGAGCATTCCCCGGAAGGAGGCCATGCAGCTGGTGGCCGACGCGGGCGGCGTCAACTGTGACAGTGTGGGCAGCCGCACCGATTATCTGGTGGTGGGGTCTACGGCTTTGCCTGCCAAAGAAAATGCCGCGCCCCTGCAGAAGGGCGCGGCATGGCGGTGCTGACGGAGCAGGCTTTTTTTTCCGGCTGGTTCGAAACCGGGAAGAAGGGCTGCCCTGATGTTAGGCAAATATCGCCCTGCAGGCAGCTGGAAGGCGGCGGTTTTCAGCAGAAACCGCCGCCAGTTTTTCTATCAGGCGTTCGGCAGCGGAAGAGCAAACCTTTTGTGCAGCCAGGCTGCTGCAAGCCCGGCCCATTTGGCCGCGTCCGGATCGAGCTGGGAACAATCTGTGGAGGAGGTCTGGTCCGCCAGACTCGCCGTGCTCCCCAGCCTCGAACACGTGCAGTTCAAAGGGAACTCCCCCGTCCGCCAGGGCGGATGCCATGCGCAGGGATTGCTGCACCGGCACCAGATGGTCCTGGGAGGTGGCCCACAGAAATGTGGGAGGCGTTTTCTCGGACGTGGAGAGCAGGGCTCACGCTGGTCAGCTGCTCCTCCGTAGGACGGGCGGTTCCCAGCAGCGCCACGTTGCTGGCTTCGAAAAGCTGCACGGCGCCGGCGTCTGCGGCTGCCGCGCCCAGCAGGTGGTAATCGCTGAGAGTGTAGGGCGAGAATGGCTGCGGCCGGGCGAAAGAGCGCCGAGGGCCTTCCAAAATGGCCGCAGAGCTCTGCGGTGTGCCAATGGGTGGCGTACATGGCACAGTTGTGCGCCCCTGCGGAGAAACCGCAGATGGCGATGCGTTCTGCATCCAAAAACCAGTCTTCAGCATGTTCCCGCAGGATCAGCATGGCCTGCCCGATTTCCCTCATAGGGGCGGGGTGGGTCAGGCGGGGCTTTGGGGAAAGGGGGACGGAGTCCACCGGGCCGTTTTTTCCCTCCGTATAGGTGGAATAGCGCAGGACAAGGCATGGTAGCCCATCGACGCGAACCGGAGGGCCGCAGGCTCGCCTTCCCGGTCTGAGCAGCCCAGATGAGCCCCCGCCGAAGATTAACACGGCGGACAGCTTCTTTCCATTGAGCAGCTCCGGGAGTCGTCCCAGAGATAACAGGTGAGCGTCACATCCTCCCGGTTTTTCATAGAGGCGTATCAAATCCGTTTTCATTGTGATGGAATCCTTTCTTGAAAAATATTGGGATAGCAGGGCGTTCAGTTCAGATTTTCCGGAAGGAGACGCCCTGTTCCGCACACCAGCTCGGAATGGTCTCCAGCAGGCTGCCGTATTCCTCATAGAGCAGTCCCTTGGGGCGTCCGGCGTGCTGCCGAGCAGGTATTTGGTCTGTTCCAAAGCCGTCTGCAGGAAAAGCTGCCTGCGAAAGGAGATTCCGCCTCCGGAAACGGTTTGGCTGGCTGGCGTCATCACCACGCTTTTAACTCCCGGGCGGAAAAGTCCGCTCATCTATCCGTATCGAGGCATTGGTAGAGTGATGCGCTCCGGAATCCTACTGGCGCTGCGGTACCGGAGAGCTTGCGGGAAGGGCTGCCAGGGAGAAAAACAGAAAAATGAAAAGCGCGCAGGCAGCGGCATGGCCGTTTAAAGGCCCTGTATACCAGGAAGAACCAGAGAAGGCCAGAAGTAGCCCGGCTCCGGCGCTCCCGGCAGAAATGGCCAACAGGCGCGCCTTCTCCCGGGAGAGCAGCTCTTCCTTGGGGGCGGAACACGGAATTCTGGCCGAGACCATAGGGTCCTCCTGGCAGGACGAAGAGGGGATTCCTTCGGGCCGTCCTGTCGTAGCCGGTTGAACTCCTCCACAAGGGAAAAAAGCTGGCGTTATCAATACACCAGCAGGAAACGGTCTTCCTGAGAGGTCCCCGCCCGGCAGGAAGAATTCGGCTGGTGCCCAGAAAAAGGCCGTTCCAGCTTTTTCTTTGTCACGCTGACCTGCAGAGGGGCGTCCAACGGATAGAAGGCGTACGGCCTGTTTCTACGGAAAAAGGCAAGCCCGTCAGCTGATCTCAATGCGGATTCGGCACCAGTAAAAGGCCCAGAGGGAGGAGAGGAGGCGCTGCCAAGTACCCGGAAGGATCCTCTTGAAACCCAAGCAGGGAAAGGAAGGCTTAAAAACAGATTTGGGTTTCCGGACAGAAGCTGCACTGCCAAAATGAAAAAACCAAGAAAAATCAATTTCTTTCAGATTCTACGGCAAGCAGACAGGGCGCGCTGCGGTAGATTTTCCGTTCGGGTTCTCTTCTCATATCGGAGACCTGCAGAGGTGCGCCGGAAAGTGCCGGTTGCTTTTCCTGATCTTTCCCGCCATACGGATCCCCAGCACCGCCAGCACAGCCATCGCGATACTGAAGCCGCCGGCAAGCCACATACTTCAGATCGGTGGAACGGTAGCCGTATTTTATCAATCCGCAGTCTGCACGCCGATCAGCAAAAAAGAGTGAACAGCGCCAGCAACTGCTGAGTACTGCAAGTGTGGTCCAGGCCGCCTTTTTTAAATTTTTCATAAAACGATTCCCTCCCCTTTCGGCGGACTCTGGTTGCGGAAAAACACCGGGGGCGGAAGCATCTCTATCAGTCAGTCACATGGCCGGGCTGACGCCCTGCACGGCGCTGTCCAGGGGCAGCCAGTCCAGCGCACGCAGAATATAGGTGTCCCAGAAGGTCAGTCGTGCCTGCCGGGACCCTCTTCCCAGGTGACGTCGAGGCAGGGCTTTCAAATGATCCCGGAAAAGCGCGGTTGGGGGTGATGAGGTCGTCCTCCGTACCGCAGGCCAGGTAAAAGCTGGGTTTGGGTTCGCCGGAGGCAGCCAGCTTCTCTGCCAGCGTGTCATAGTCCTTATTGCTGCCCCGCAGCTGTCCCAGATCGCCGAACACGGATTCATAGTAGCCCTTGTTATCCATGAGGAAATCGGTATACTCCGTCATGGAGGCCGCCTTGTCCAGAATCAGGGCGGAGGAGAGGGGCGCAGACCGCTCCGAAGGTTTCAGGATTCTGCAGGCCGTTGACGATGGAGCCAAACCCGCCCATGGAGAGGCCGCCGATGTAGGTGTCCTCCCGGTTCCGGGAGAGCGGGAAGGAACGACGGGTGAAATCCACCAGCTCTTTGCCGATAAAGGTACCATACATTTCATTGGACACGGGGTTATCCATAGAATTTATTTTTTCTCCCGACGGCATCACCACAGCCAGGTTCCGGTCCTGCGCCCAGGCCTGTATCCTGGTGCCGCAGACCCAATCGGTATAATTCCCGAAAATACCGTGGAGCAGGTAGAGGTTTTAAAGGGCTTTTCCTCCGGCTGGGGCTGCCCGGGGAACACCATCTTGTCGGTGGGAAGAACCACTTGAATGGGTACAGTTCGCATCAGGGCTTTGGAGAAAAATTACATTGGATCAGGGCCATTGTGAAACACTCCTTCTCTTATTTTATTACTTGTATCCAGTATAGCGTACCGCTCTAAAATTGTAAAGAAAAGCTGGTTTTTTAGGCGGAAAGCCAGGAAGAAAACTCGGCCTGTTTTCCTACTTTCTTGCGCTTTTATCCAATTCCTATATAATAAACAGAGAAATCACAGGGGGACCGCAATGGAGAACAGGGAACGGTATTTGATTTGGGATTGGAACGGCACGCTTCTGGACGATGTAGAGACTTGTGTGGACGTGATGAACGGCATGCTGGAAAGGAGGGGCTGGCCCCTCTGAAGAGCGTGGAATGCTACCGGGGATTTTTACCTTTCCGGTGCAGGAGTATTACAAAAAGGCGGGGCTTAATCCTGCGTGTGAATCCTTTGAAAAACTTGCCCTGGAATATATTTCAGAATATAACCGCCGTGCGCTTTCCTGCGGTCTCGTCCCTATGCCCGGGAAATTCTGCGGGAGGCGGAGGCTATGGGGTTCCGGCAGCTCCTGGTTTCAGCCACGGAGAGCGAAACGTTGGAGGAACAGGCGGAGCAATATGGCTGACCGGCTGTTTTGAGGCGGTGCTGGGGCTGAGAGAATTTTCTGGGAGAGGAAAGGCAGGCGTGGCACGGCGCTATCTGGAGGAAAGGAACGTGGCTCCCAATCAGGCGCTTTTGTAGGGACACGGTACATGATGATTGAGGTGGCGCAGACAGTGGGTTCCCCCCTGTGTGCTGACGGCGTCAGGGACATCAGGGACAGGCCGCGGCTGGAGGCTATGGGAGTGCCTGTGCTGGGCGGGCTGGAAGAGCTGCCTGCCTATCTGAAGGGGCTCCGGCTGCGGCCTTTGCGGGCGGAGGATGCATCCGCGGTATTTGCCATGACCTCAGACCCACGGGTGGCCCGGTATATGCGTTTTGACACTCATGAAAGCCTTGGCGAAGCACAGGAGCTGATCGCCGCCTATGGGAAGCAGGGGAGGTCTTGCCTTCCTGGCGGAAACCCTGGATGGAAGCCCCATAGGCGTGGCCGCGCTGAAACGGGAGGAACGGAATCAGAGGAGGCGGACCTTTCCGTCTTTTCAAGGCCGGGTATTGGGGCAAGGGCTATAACGGCGTCATACTGCGGGAGCTGCTGCGCAGGGGAGAAGCGTGCGGGAATCCCGCTGTGTGCGGGGGTATGTTGTGTCTGAAAACCGGGGGTCCTGCAGGCTGCTGGAGAACTGCGGCTTTACCGTGGAACGGCAGCTGCAGTTCGACGATCTGTCCGGCGGACTTTTGTCTTTGCCGCCGGCTTGGCTGAGATTGTTCGAAAAATGAAAGAAAAGAAGGGCTTGACAAGCTCGGGCCTGGAAGATATAATTACTTGTGTTATATCAATGAGTAACAAGACCCCTGCCGGATGGCAGATGGGAGGAAATAGATGGCTGAGATCCGAATTAAAGGATAATGAATCTCTGGATAGCGCGCTCAGGCGCTTTAAACAGTGCGCGAGGCAGGTGTGATCCAGGAGGTGCGCAGAGAGAGAGGCTTATGAGAAGCCCTCTGTCAAGCGCAAAGAAAAATCAGAAAGCAGCTCGCAAACGTAAGTTTAAGTAAGCTGCCGGAATTTGTTCTTGTCAGAAAAAAAGCGGGCTGCTCGCCCGCTTTTTTATGGTTTCTGGAGTTTTGGAGGACTATGGGTATTTTTCAAGCCGACTGCCATGAGAGGGCGCGTTACAGAGCTGACCCCCGATTTTTTGTCACAGCTGGGGGCGCGGGCTGTGCTGCTCGACGTGGACAACACGATTGCTTCCTACACCTCCACGAGCCGATCGAGGGGCGCGGTGCAGTGGGCACAGAATATGGTGGAAGCCGGGTTCCGGGTGATGATCGTCTCGAACAATTTCAAGAAGCGGGTAGAGCCCTTTGCCAGAAGGTTTGGGCTCGACTGCATCAGCTTCGCGATGAAGCCGCTGCCTGCGGCTACCTTGCGGCCAGAAAGCGGCTGCAGGTGCCCTGCCGGGAATGCGTCATCATCGGGGATCAGATTTTTACCGATGTGATCGGCGCAAACCTTTGCGGGATGAAATCTGTTCTGCTTTCGCCGATCGAGCCGGAAGAAGGGATCACCTTCAAAATGCGCAGGCATTGCGAACGGGGTCTCCGGGAAAAATATCGTAACCGGAAGGATGGGATACAGTGATGAAAAATCCAGTGGAACGTTTGAGCGGCATGCTGCTCGGCGGCGACGCCCAGAAAGCGGCGCTGATCTTTTCCGAACGCAACCGCCGTTACTTCACTCAGTTCCCCGCCACCGACGGGGCGCTGTTTATCACAGCGGACAAGGCCTATCTGCTGATGGACTTCCGCTATGAAGAGGCGGCTCACTACGGCGCACGCAACTGCGAGGTGATCGGCTTTGATTCCCTCATGGAGAAGCTGCAGGAGCTGATCCGCAAGCACGGCGTCAAGGCGGTGTACCTGGAGACGGAGACGCTCTCCGTGGCCCAGGCCCAGCGCTTTGAAAAGGCGTTTGCAGCCGCGGGGGCGGAAGCCCTGCTCACGCCGGGCTGGACCGTGCCGTCCGCAGCCTGCGGATGATCAAGTCTCCGGAGGAGATCCGGAAGATCGAGGCGTCCCAGGCGATTACGGACGCTGCTTTCGAGCATATCCTCCCCTACATCAGGGAAGGGTCACCGAGCGGGAGCTGGCGCTGGAGATCGAATTCTTCATGCGGCACCAGGGCGCGGAAAACGTTGCCTTTGACCTGATTGTGGCCGCAAGGGAAAAACGGCTCTCAGTGCCATGCCGTTCCCTCTGAAAACAGGGTGCAGCGCGGCGATTTATCACAATGGACACCGGCGCACTGCTGGACGGCTACCATTCGATATGACCCGCACAGTGGCGCTGGGCGCTGTTTCCGAAGAGCAGAGGGCTGTGTATGACACGGTGCTGAAGGCCCACCTGGCGGTGCTGGACGCCGTGAAGCCCGGCCTGCCCTGCAACGAAGCGGACCGGATTGCCAGGGATATCATCGAAAAGGACTACCCGGGACCTTCGGGCATGGTCTGGGACACGGCGTAGGCGTGGAAATCCATGAAGAACCCCGGTTTTCCAGGCTGGACCCCCCCCTGCGAAGCGGGTATGGTGGTCACCGACAGCCCGGCATCTATCTGACAGGCCGTTTCGGCGTGAGGATTGAGGACATGGTGCTGGTGACGGAGGAAGGCTGCAGAAGCCTGACCCAAGTCGCCGAAAAGAGCTCATCCTGCTGTAAAAAGAAGACAGAATCCCTTTTTCGGCGGGAAACAGCGATTTTGCTTGAAATCCTGCAGAAAATAAGCTAGAATAGTGCTTTCTTATAAGGGCAGCGTGTTCGGCGTGGAGCCCCGTTCTTTGTGGAGCTTCAGGTGACCAAGACGGATCCCGGCTTTAAGGGGGATACCGCTACCAACGCCACTAAGCCTGCCACTTTGGAAACCGGCGCGGAGATCAAGGTTCCGTTGTTTATCGACGAAGGGGATATGATCCGCGTCGATACCCGTACCGGCGGAGGAAGGCTTCATTATCTGCCCGAACTGCAAGGAGAAAGCTGGAGTTCGATTTTGACGACGATGAGGACGAACCCTGCGGCTGTGGCTGCGAAGGCTGCAAGGAATAAAAAATAGGGTAAGGAGGCCGCCGCGGAGTTCCGCGGCGGCCCTGATTTCGAGACAGGAAAAGAATTCATGTTATGTTGGTTTTCCCGTACATGTGAAAATCACTCTCAAAGTTGCGCCTCAGACAGCTGTGATTTCAACTGAGAGGGTGTACTATCTCTTCGCTAAGCGAGAAAGGTTCGGGGGTTCTTGTTTTCGGTGTGATCTCGTCCTTCTCTACGGGTGAATCGAAATTAGTTCTATCTAGTATCTTGACAGAATAAGTTCTATATAGTACTATTAGGCAGGGAGGTGTTTTGTGGATACATTGCAGGATTTTTGATTTCGCAGATTAAGTCCGTGTCGGGCAGGCTGTTCGAACGCATCTTGCAGGACGCTGCGGGTGGAGGAGTTCAATGGCGCTTCCAGGGGCGTATTCTCTACGTCTCTGGCAGGCGGACGGGGTGCCCGTGTAGAACTCTCTCAAAAAGACAGGTCTGGCGAAAAAATACCCTTACCAGTATGCTGGGGCGAATGGAGGAGGCGGTTTGATCCTGCGGGAGCAGAGCGAGGAGGACCGCCGCAAACCATTATCAGCCTGACGGACAAGGCACGGGAGCTGGAGGAAAAGTACGACGAGGTCTCCGAGCGGGCAAATCTGTTATTTTTCAAAGGGGTTCACGCCGGCGGAGATCGCGGAGCTGGGTCTCTGCTCAAGGTGCTGGTTAATCTGGAACGAAGTGAGAACGATTTAAAAGAGGAAAAAGGACGTAACAAAATGGCTAAAGTGACAAGGACGGTCTACAACGATTTTTGCCCTCAGACTTTGTTTCTGTACGGAAATTACAAAAGAACGGCACGCCGGATTTTGGCCTGTTCTGCTGGTTCAGTTATATGGCTGGAGGATGGGCTGGGCGTCATGGCCTGTATCGGCGAGGATAAGCTGACAAAAGGACCTGATCCGCAAAGCCGGCGTGTTTTCCGCCAATCTGGTTACGGAGGAACTGCTGCCCCTGGCGGATTATTACGGCAATACCAGCGGCTATTCTGCGGACAAAATGAAGCGTCTCGGTGGAGCGGGGACAGGTTCTGAATGTGCCCACCATTGCAGAGAAGTCCGGTCACCTTTGAGCTGGAGGGTACGGAGAGAAATCCATTTGGCCCCCAGGAAGCGACCTGTTTCTCTGCAGCATCCGCAATGTGATGCAGGAGGAGGCACTGGCGGACCAAAGCGTGGAGTTTGCCCAGCTGCGCCAGGCTGCTCCGTGCTCTCCCAGGGGAAGAAAATTACGTTTCCATTGGCGGGCGTGCGCTGGGCAGATGGGGAGAACCCATGAAATCTTTGCCGGAAAATCCGGAGGGATTGACCGGACAAGAGAGGCCGGATTCTCTCAGCGGTGTTCGTTTTCCTGGGGTGCAGGCCTTAAGAAGTACGCGTTGAAGGTTATTGCCGGAAAATTGCTGCTGGATTTAAAAGCGGAATAAAAGAACGGCTTTCCGAGGTTGGTCAGGAAGGCCGTTCTTTCAATCAGAACGGAGAAACTGCGTTTGCCTTTACTCCCAAATGTGCCTCTGTCCACTGGAAGGCTGTTTCGCAGACTTCCCAGCGCAACCTTCGTCAACAGGGGAACGGAGCCGACCGCGTGAGCCAGACCGATGAAAGGTCCGGGTGCCGACGCACAAAATCCATATACTTTTCAGGCGGCGTCCCGGTCCTCAGGGAGAGGCGGAAAAACTGGAGAGACATCACCTGGGCCAGGCAGTAGTCTATATAATAGAAAGGATAGAGATAGATGTGCAGCTGACGCTGCCAGCCCGCGCCTCTTCCGTAAAGGGCAGTTCACCGAAGTCAGATAGGGACGGTAACGCTTTTCCAAACGAAGCCAGAGGGCGTTGCGCTCCTCCGGCGTCATCTCGGATGGCAGTAAACTTCCTCCTGGAAATGGTCTACCAGGCAGCCGTAGGGAATGAAAGGAGGGCGTCCTCCCGCGTGGGAAGCTCGTACTTTTCGGTCTGCGGGCCGAAAAACAGTGCCACGGCGCGGTCAGAAACTCCATGCTCATGGAATGGGTTTCCGCCCCTTAATGGGGCAGCCAGGGGCGTGTACCGGCACGGTCTTGGTGGCGGGGTAGGCGGCGAAGGCGTGGCCCGCTTCATGGGTGGCACGTCTACGTCCCCCGGAGGTGCTGCGTTGAAGTTGGAGAAAATGAAGGGGTAGCCGTAATCCTCCAGGCCCGTACAGTATCCGCCTGGGGCCTTGCCTTCTCCGCAGAACAGCCGTTTTCAAACATCAGGAGATGAACTCCGCAGTTTTCAGGAAAGCTCAGCGTACATCTTTTTTCCGGCAGCCAGGATTTCTTCCGGAGAGCCCTGAGGCGCGGAACCGTCCGGAACTTCAGGGCGTTGTCCCAAATTGAAAATCGGAAATCCCCAGGCGGCAGGCCTGCCGCTCCGTTGAGGCGCATTGTGAGAGGAACCCAGATCCGCACCACGTCGTCCCGGAACCGGGCGATATCCACCAGGACTGTAGCAGTTGCGCTGGCGGCGCAGGGCGCCAACTCCACAAAGCTTTCGAAGCCCAGCTTTTCGCCTGCTCAGTGCGGTTTTTCACCAGCTGGCTGAAGAGGCTGTCGAATTCCTCCGGTGCTCGTCGAAAAAAGCCGCCTTCCGCTTCCAGGGCGGCTCTGCGGGTGGCGCGGTCTGTGCTCTCCTTGTAAAAAGGTCCCAGCTGGGCGATGGTGAGACTCTTCCCCTGGAAGGGCACCCGGGCACTGGCATAGAGCTTCTGGTACTCCGTAGTCAGCCAGTTTTTCCTCCTGCATCAGGGAATGATCTCCAAGGGAGAAAGAGCGCAGGTCCATCTCAGATTTTTGAACAGCAGGCTGCCCAGCGCTTCCTCCAGCTGGGGCCGGGTGTGATTCCACCAGCGCCTTGCCGAAGGCCTGGGCCTTCTCTTCCAACAAGGGGCCTGCTGGTCATTATAGGCCTGTTCCGCCTCATAATAGGCGTCAGGTGTCTATGCTGTTGCGGATGGAGCAGAGGGTGATCTGCGTGCTCAAATGAGCAAAGCTCTTCGTGGGTCTATAAATTTCAGCTGCTCTCCGGCGTTTGCGCGGAGGCCAGTTAGACAGTGAACCGTCAAGGCGCTCAAAGGCGGCTTCATAATCCAGCCGCTGGTAGGTCATCTCGGAAAATCTCATTGTTTTCATTCTTCCTTTCTCATGGAGGGGGCGCATTCCTGTACAGCCCAAATTTGGGCTTCTTCCTTGAAAACACAAGGCGCAGGTTAAAATAAATTCGGAACTTGATTCCTCCAGACTATTTATTTTCAGTATAGCACGCGGGAGGCAGCAAGTCCACAGGAGAAAAGGCGAATTTTCCTGGTTTGCAGGGTCCTTGCAGAAACTTAATGCCCGCGGCGGAAAGTTTTATCCCATCTTTAGCTCATTCCTGGTATTCTGTTTCCAGAACAACAGGTCCGTGCTGCGGCCAGGATAAAAGGGACTGTCATTATGGAATATCAAGATTTTGGGAAAGCTTATAAACCTGTGGTGGTGCTGCTGAAACCATCCTGCACACCGATCCGCCTTCGGAGCAGCTGCTCTGGAAGTATCATTTGTGTGCCGGGAAGTGAAGGGGAGGCTCGGGATGCGGATGAGATCGCCGGGTTCGTGAAGCGGAAGTATGGAGGGCACGTGGAAGCCCTCTGCTGTACCTCAGAGGCTGGGAGCTGATGCGCGGGCTGGAGAAGCGCCAGATTCACGCCGAACAGGTGATTGCGGAAACCGACCCACGCAATCGGGAAACTGATCGGCTGCCTTTTGTCGGAATTTCAGGCGATGCGCCAGCCGGGAGGCAGTGGGAGGAAAATGAAAAAACAGCTTGTTTTTGAAGGGTGGCGTTACGCCTATGGACAGTGGAGGCCGAATAGAGAAGGCGCTGTTCAGGAGCTTTTGGAAATGCAGGTACAAAGTGGAATTGATGCGGTTGTGGTGGTGGCACCACCGGAGAGAACGCCGTGCTCAGTGATGAGGAGCAGGCGGAGCTGATCAGACTTGCCGTGAGACAGGTAAACGACAGGATTCCCGTTATCGCGGGAGCGGAAGCAACAATACGGCCCATGCTGTGGCATTGTCTCGGCAGGCGGAGGGCTGGGGGCGGACGCGTTGCTCCATGTGGCCCCTTATTACAACAAGGCCTCGCAAAGGAATGCTTCTGCATTTTGAAGCCTGCGCACAGGCATGTTCAATTCCATCCTGCTCTACAATGTTCCCTCGCGCACTGGGTGTCGCTCACCCCGAGACCTGCCGCAAGTTGGGCGAAATTCCGAATATCGCCGGAATCAAAGAAGCAAGCGGCAGTATCTCGTTTGCAGCTGAGATTGCGGCCTGCTGTGGGGATTCGCTGCCGCTCTATGCCGGCAACGACGAAATGGCCACGGCGATTTTGTCGTTGGGGGAAAAGGCGTGGTCTCCGTTCTCTCAATATTATGCCTTCAGAGGTAAAGCGCCTGTGCGGAAGTTTTCTGCAGGGCGATGTGTCTGCGGCGGCCGGATGCAGCTGGAATACGGGGAACTGACGAGGAGTTGTTCAGGGATGTAAAGCCCCATTCCGATCAAACAGGCGATGCGGTATATGGGGTATCCGGTGGGGGCACTGCCGTCTTCCTGTGCGATATGGAGGGTCTGCGGCAATGCGCTTGTATGCAGTGTTGGATCGGTGTGGCTTCCACAGGCGCTCGGCAAAATTTCGTGACTGAGGGAAAGTGCATACCCATAAAAAAAGATTGGACTTTCGCGGGAATTCTGGTAAGCTAAAGAAGAATGCCATGCCGTTGCGGCAGCGCAAATCGCACCTGTGGAGGTCCTTGGTTTCATGCAGTATCTCTGTACCTTCAACACATTGCCACATCAGTTTATGAACTATTTTGCCCCTAAGGAGTGGACCCATTTCCGCCGTCAGAACGGGAATATATCCTCTATTACCTGGTGGACGGCGCCATGTTCTTCAGGGGGGAGAAGGAATACTCCCTGAAGGCCGGGGATGTATTTCTCCTGCAGCCCGGCCTGGTGCACGAGGGACAAAGCCCGCCGGATGCGCTTACTACTTCGTTCATTTCAGCAATATCTGTATGCTTCCCTTTGAACGTGAGACAGTGCCCCTGGAGGAGGCGCGGACTTTTCAGACCTATGAGGAGGGGAGAAGGCCAGTACGATATGGAACACTGCGTGCTGCCGAAGCTCCTGCATATCCGCAGTGAAAAAGCGCGCGGGCACAGATCGCCAAATGCTTTGACGAGGCCATCGAGCGGGCCCGCAGCGGCGCGCAGAACTACCGGGTTTTGGGCCTGCAAATTTCTGGAAATTCTGATGGCCATCTCCCAGAACAGTGCGGACGCAGCCTTTGAAGCGGTGAACAGCGAGCTGCCAGCCAGAACCATGCGCCGCATGGAGGAGCTGACCGCCTATCTCAATGAACAGTACATGGAGAAGATCACGGGAAAGCAGCTGGAAGATATGCTGGGCATGAACTTCGACTATCTGAACCGCACTTTCCGCAAACTGACGGGAAAAACCATTTTCCAATACCTGGGCAGGGTAAGGATCAACCGGGCCAAGGAGCTGTTGGTGACCACCGATATGAAACTGGCAGAGATCGCTATGGAAACCGGATTTTCCGACGAGTTCTATCTCAGCCGGCAGTTTAAAAAGTATACCGGCGTTTCCCAGCGCTCTATTCCAAGGGCAGGATGAAGGGCGGCTGAGGGGGCAGGGAGGTTGACACAAGCTCTTTCTCTATCCATAAAAAACGCGTATCGAACAGGGTGCACCCCTGTTCGATACGCGACCTTTTTGTTTTTCTTTCATCGCGCCATTTGCCTAGCAGAGCATCCGGGCAGCTCCGGCTTTGCACCCTTTGCCATATTGAGACTGCGCAGATGAAAATTTCGATATCTTGCAGGAGATTTTTCATAACTATTTGGCAGGCAATATTGTATTTTTTGTGAAATTTTCAATATAATTTTTATATCCCTTATTTGAATGAGTCATTTAGGTGACTATTATCATGTGGGATTCATGGCGTTCAGAAAAACAGGGTGGACAAGCTTGCTGAAAAGGTGTTTATTCTGAAAACTTATTTTTGTTTATCATATATCTATTCTCCATGCTATAAGCATGAGGGCAATAAGGAGGAGTGTAAAATGTCAAATAGCATGACAGACCGATTTTTGGTGCGATTTTGAGAAGCAGAAAAGAAGCAGATTTAACCGATGCCGAAAAGTATCAAAAAGCTAATTGAATGGGCCTTAAAAAGCCAGAGGGGTTAATCCTAATAGTTTCGATGCTTTAACAGAATGGATACTAAATGATTCCGAATGGAGCGAAGAACAGCTTAGCAATAACAAACAAATTTTGATGCAGGGTGTGTTGGGACGGTTTGAAGAACAAAATGCCGCTCTTCGGGAATGTTTGAAAGCTCTTGAGCCGGCGGGTCTGGTGAATCCTGCAATTTATAAGGCGCTTGACCGATTTGAGAGCGAACTCTCTGGCCATCCGGCCGATCAGCGGATGCAGGAGGCTGTCTCACAAATGTTTTCTGATTTTTCCGTCATGCGTGCATGCGATATACGAAAATGGATCGCTGGAAACGTGACCGGCCCCTTCGGAACAGATACGAAGGACGTGGAGATATATGGTTATATTAATTCGCTGAAAGATTGTGATGCCGCGGTGCAGTGGGCATTATTTATGCCAAGCATGGTAGAACAACAGCAAAATGGGTTTAAAGTGGAATCCTTTGAATATAAAAAATGCCTGCGATGCGCTTTATTGGAAAAGAATGCTGCGGGGAAGACGGGCCGGACGCCCTTTGCGGGACTGGAATCCATTTTTTCCACTTTAGACACTTTGAACGAATATAAATCAGCATTTGGGTTTGACGTCCTTTTTCAACACCATTACGGCAAAGGCGTAGATGTGGAACACTGGCATGGCTTTTGGGGGCGATTTATGGAGGCGGGCGCCCCTGTGCCGGAAGGATTTCTGAGCTTTGATTTTATCCCGCAAAGAAATCAGGATGGCTTTGTGCCTGGGCCGCCCTTTATCTCCCAATTTGCTTTTGCTGTTTTTACAGGTAACGCAGAAGCCCTGCATAAAAGCGAAGGATACGACAGTGACGCAATGTATGATATCACTCGAAATATCATGCTTGGGCAAGGCGTGAATATTCCGTATCGGACAAATATTGGACTGCTGAAGTTTTTCTCAACGGATATGATAACAGCAGCTCTGCCTACATGTTCAGTGCAGAACTGCCGTAGGCAGGGGCTGATACAATGAAAGATGAATCGAACAGGAAGTGAAATGATGCAAAGCGTAAGGATTATTGAAATTCCCAAATGTAAAATGGTATCAAGCGGAATTGGAGTTTTTGGACAAGAAAAGTTTGACCGTTTTATTAAATGGTTTACCGGCTTGCCTCAAACAATATATCCCAAAGATTTTTTGGAGAAGATGGCAGATTTTGCTGGCTGTATCTTTATGATGATTCCTTGGCAGTTCCAGATGGATTCGATATCATTGATTTTGAAGGCGGACTGTATGCTGTTGCCACTGATATTGACCAACAGACCGATATGGAGGCAATGCAAAGGGAAGTAAATGATTTTTTGATAAAAAATGGTTTTGCCCATGATGAAAGCCGCGACGGTTTAGGCAATATAATTACATCTCCGCTTGCGGCCCAAACCCCTTGGATATTCCCAAATGGATTACTATTTTCCGATAAAGGTCAACGTGTAGTTTTGCAAAATTATTTCTATATCATCTTTCCGGTGTCTGGACGGGTGTGGGTCAACCGGGTCGATGCAGTTTTTTCTGTTCATAAAGAGCACGCACGTTGAACGGGACGGCAGCCTCGTTCAACGCGTGTGCTTCATTTTTTCTCACAGGATGATCCCGGACTGCGTCCTTAGGGGCAGTCCCAAACTTATTTATTGTTCCTATAGGCTTCCTGTTCGTTTCGGCCGAAGTTCATGTCCATGTAGGTGCTGAAACGCTTGCCGTCGGGCCGTGCCGGGGATGCGATAGCGACGAACTCAGAGGCATGCTGGCCTGCGGCCGAGCCGGACGTCCAGCCTAACGCAATGTCGATGCTCATAACACTGTCGGAGCAGAGAATCAACGGCTGTCCGAAAGCCGCCGGACAGCCGGATGGGAACGCTTTGTTTCCTCTCCTCACCCGCAGAAATCCGCCTGTGGCAGGTGGGATGTTTATCTGCACGGGCAAAAGGAACAGCTTCGGAAGGGATAGGCGGTAAAGTCGGAAATGTCAAAAAAACTGAATTATCCATTCTTTTTTGTTTGTCTCTGAAGGGTATAGTGAGCACGTAAGGAAAAAAAGCGGCGGAAATGCTTTTTCAGACGCCGGAGTTATCCTTGCCGCGGCAGAGCCGCAGAGAGGCCGGCCTTTTCACGGACAGCAGGAAAACACGGGAAAATCCATCCGCATGTACGATAACGACTGGACAGGCACAAAACCGATTTTTACATTCCGGCAGTAGGCCGGGACTGTTTTTGGGGAGTTTTTGATACGTACGGGATTGCCGGGCCGGCCAACGGGACCGGCCAAGGCATTTCCCCCTGAAGGCTTATCTGCCTCTGCACTGGGTGAACATAAGACTTTTTGAAAAAAGGAGAGAAAGAGAATGGCAATCAGAGTAACAGTGTGGAACGAATACCTGCATGAGGTACAGTTTCCGGGAGATCGCTGAGGTATACCCGAAGGATTCACGGGTGCATCGCGGACTTTTTGAAGGAAGCGGGGATGGAGGTAAAGACGGCGACCTTGAAGGAGCCGGAGCACGGTCTGACCCAGGAAGTGCTGGACAACACGGATGTGCTGATCTGGGGGGCATATGGCTCACGACCAGGTACAGGATGAGATAGTGGACCGGGTGCACCAGAGAATCCAGGACGGAATGGGTCTGATCGTGCTGCATTCAGGTCATGCATCGAAGATCTTCAGGAAGGTGTGGAACCAATTCGGGTACCTGAAATGGAGAGGAGGGAGAGAAGGAGATCCTGTGGGTGATCGATCCGAGCCATCCGATCGTGGAAGGGTTAGATGAGAAGATCATCATCCCGCACGAGGAGATGTACGGAGAGCGGTTCAACATCCTGCAGCCCGACGAGCTGGTGTTCATCAGCTGGTTTGAGGGAGGGGAAGTGAAGCGGCTGCTGCTACCACAGGGGAAGGGAAAGGTGTTCTACTTCCGTCCCGCCTAAGGTATTCGATCTACCATCAGCCGGAGATCCAGAAGGTGATCACAAATGCGGTGAAGTGGGCCGCGCCCATCAACTTCCCAATGTCACCTATGGCAATCCCCGCCGGTCGTGGAGATCAAGGCTCAGCTGGAGCACAGCATTCAGGGCCTGCACGAGAAAAAAGTAAAATGAAGAGGAAAAGAGGCCCCGAGACCGGAGCAAATCGGCTTTTGGGGCTCTTTTTTGAAAAATGCAATGGGAGGAATTTTCAATGGAGTACAAGACTTTAGGTAAGGGAGACGTCAAGGTTTCGGAACTGATTCTGGGCTGCTGGGCAATGGGCGGCGACTATTTCGGCGCCACGGAGGACACCAGTTCTCTGAGGCCATAGAAAAATCTTACGAGCTGGGCGTAAACACTCTGGATACAGCGGAAATTTACGGCAGCGGCCGTTCAGGCGCGTGGTCGGCGAGGCCATTAAGAGAATCGGGCGCGATAAGCTCTCCGTTATCTCCAAGGTGTTTAAGCCTTCCATGCAGCATGACAAGATGATCAAAGCCTGCGAGGACAGCCTTGCCCGTCGGGCACCGATTATCTGGACGTCTATTTCCTGCACTACCCCATCCCGGAGGAAGAGGTTTCCATCGAGGAGCGTATGAGCACGATGATGGAGCTGAAAAAGCAGGAAAAATCCGCGCTATCGGCCTTTTCCAACTTCTCCATTGAGGAGATGAAGGCCGCTATGAAATATGGGGATGTGGATGTGATCCAGCCCTGCTACAGCCTGCTGTGGCGTTATGATGAGGAACTGGTCAGGAGTTCAGTGCGGAGAACAATGTCTTCGTCATCCCCTACAGCACCCTGGCCCAGGGGCTTCTGACCGGCAAGTATAAGAAGGACGCCGTGTTCACCGACGGACGCGCCAAGGCGGCCCTGTTCCAGCCTGAAAACTATAAACCGCTGCCTGGGGTCACCGATGTGTGCTCAGCGAGGTGAGCGCCAAATACGGCAAAACCCCCGCTCAGGGCGCCATTGCCTGGCTGCTTCAGACCCCGGCATCACGGCCCCCATCGTAGGCGCCAAGAACAGGGAAACAGGCGGAGGAGAATATTCAGGCATCCGGCTGGAAGTTCAGCGAGGAAGATTATGAGATCATCAACGCTGCCAGCAAAAAGTTTACGGACAGCCTGCCCAATTATACCCTGTTCTTCAACACGGAGACGGCTGACTGAGCCAACTGTCCGCATGAACAGGTTTTTGTACACCTTCGGCAAGAACGGTGTGAAATAGAAAAGGAGTTGGATTGAAATGCCATTGGCAAAGGTAAACGAAGTCCCTGCAGCACGCAACGGAAAACCATTATGGTGTGGCCGCGATGAACGTGTTCAACTATGAGACGGTCAAATGGGTGGCTGAAGCTGCAAACCGGGAGAAGATTCCGGTAATCATCCAGCTGTATCCCGGCTTTGACAAGTACATAGCTCTCAAGCACGTGGCCGATTTCGCCAAGAATTTTGCGGTGCAGTCCGATGTGCCGATTGCAGTGCATCTGGACCATTCCGCGGGATATGAAATCGCCGTAGGCGGCATCAAGGCCGGTTTCCCGTCGGTGATGGTAGACGGCTCTGCGCTGCCCTATGAGGAAAACGTAGAGGTGACGGCCGCTGTGGTGCGTACGGCCAATGTGTTCAATGTGGACGTGGAGGCGGAGCTGGGCCATGTGGGTTCCGGCGCAAACCTGGACGACATTGTGAACGCCGACAATTACACCAATGTGGACCAGGCGGTGGAATTTGTACAGCGCACCGGCTGCGGTTCCCTGGCGGTAGCGGTGGGAAATGCCCACGGCGCCTATGTGAAGGTTCGAATCTGGACTTTGACCGCATCACCGCGCTGCACAAGGCGGTGCCGGTACCGCTGGTTCTGCACGGCTGTTCCGATATTCCCCCATGAGCAGCTCCAGGAAAGCGTACGGCTGGGCATGAGCAAATTCAACATTGCCACCGAGTATTTCCGCGCTATCTACAAGAGCATTGCGGCGCAGGTTGACAAAGAGGCGAAGGACGGCAACTTTATGGCGTTGCTGGACGCTTCCTCCCGAGGCTGCCATCGATTTTGTCCGCGGCAAGATGAAGCTTCTCAATCCCAACAAGTTCTTCTCTGAGCGGCTTGAGAAGGTAAGAGAGAAACAGCATTGAAAAAGTTTGAAGTGGCAGGGTACGACATGCCCTGTGTGGATTTGGCAGTAAATGTGGATGTATTCCCAAAGCCCAACGGCGGTACGGGCATCAATGCCCTGAGCTGGCAGGGAGGCGGCAAGGTGGCCTCCGGCATGGTGGCCTCCGCCAGGCTGGGCGCGAAATGCGCCATGCTGGGCGCGGTGGGCAGCGATGACTACGGTCAGTTCTGCATCCGGGATTTTGAGCGCCATGGGATAGACGTTTCCGGCATGAAGATGCGTCAGGAGGAGACCACCTCTCTCTCCATCGTGCTCAGCGACCGGGAGACCAATGGCCGCAGCATCGTATACCGCCGGGGTTCGGCCCAGAGCCTGAGGCCGGAGGAGTTGGACAACGAAATCCTGGAGAATTGCGAGTGGTTCTTCATCTCCCATATCACGGAGTTTCTATGGAGGCAACCAAGCGCGCCAAAAATGCCGGGGGCCAAGGTGATCGTGGATGCGGATTCCTATTCTTCGGAGCTGATGGAGCATATTGACCTCATCGATGCCTTTGTGGGCTCGGGTTTTTCTACGATGTGCTGTTCCACGATAAAAACTATGAGGAAAACTGCAAAAGGTCTGTGAGATGGGCCCCTCCATTGTGGTATTCACCTTGGGCGCCAAGGGATGCGTGGGCTACAGCAAGGAGGAAGGCTTCTTTGAACTGCCCTCCTTCGACGTGGTGGTTCAGGATACCGTGGGTGCGGGCGACGTCTTCCACGGAGCCTATGTGGTAGGCCTGCTGCGCGGCTATTCCGCCAAGGAGGCGGCACGGCTGGCAACGGCGGTGTCCTGCATCAAATGCACCCGCATCGGCAGCCGGGCCGGCATCCCGGATTGGGATACCGTTCAGAAATATTTGAAGACAGGCGAAATCGACTATACGGAATTGACGAACGCGTGGCGTTCTATGGGGGAAATTGCAACTATGAAAAAGCAGAGCATTGTATTGGGCGTAGCGCCCACCAAGCGGAGCTTCCTGAGCATGGAAGAGGCAAAGCGCCAGAAGGATAAGTTCATGGCGGTGATCCGCAGCATTCATCCCGATGTGGTCACTATTGTGGATATCGACGATATCTGCGAGAACGGCATCCTGTATGAGACCGCCAAGATCCCCGCGGTGGTCGACAAGTTCAAGGCTGCGAAGATCGACGCCCTCTTCACCCCGCACTGCGACTTTGGTGAAGAGCAGTGTGCGGCGGCGTGGCTGCTGCCATGAAGGTTCCCACCCTGATGTGGGGCGCCAGGGATGAGCGGCCCAACACCGACGAGAGCCGCGGCCGCGATACCCAGTGCGGCATGTTTGCCTGCACCAAGGTGATGAAGCGTTTCGGCGTGCAGTACAGCGAGATCTGGAACTGCGAGACGGAAAGCGAGGATTTCAAAACGGCTTTGACCGCTTTATCCGCGTGGTTTCCGTGGTTAAGACGGTGAAGAACCTGCGCATCGCCGTTCGGCGCCCGTCCTGTGCCCTTCATGAGCGTGATGGCCAACGAGGCCGACCTGGCTACTAGATTCGGCATCACCACCATCCCGATCTCCCCCAACGCCATTGCGGCCCGGGCGGACAAAATCGTGGAGGAGAAGGACCCCCGTTATGAAGAGTATCTGGCAGATATCAAGAGCAGGATGGACACCCTCTGCCATGATGGAGCAGCAGGTTGCCCCGCGCCGCTGCCGTAAAGCTGGCGGTTCGGGACCTGATGGTGGAAAACAACTGCGGCGCCGCCGCCATGGAGTGCTGGAGCGCAACCTCTATTCTGGGCGTGCCGATCTGCATGACGCTGGGCAAAATGGCTGACGAGGGCATGCCCATCTCCTGCGAAACGGACATCAACGGCGCTGTCACGCTGGCCATGCTGCATGCCGTAACGCTGGGCAAGGAGTCGGAGTTCCTGGCCGACCCGACAATCCGTCACCCCCAGAACGACAACGCGGAGCTGCTGGCACTGCGGACCGTTCCCCCTATTCCCTGAAGGATCCTGCCAGCAAGGCAAGGCTGGTGGGGGCCAGAGCGCTTCCGAACTGAAGAAGGGCGACATTACCCTCTGCCGGTTCGACGATATTGACGGCAAGTACTATCTCTTCGGCGGCGAGGGCAGAGCCGTGGACGGTCCTGAGACCAACGGCACTTATGTCTGGTTTGAAGCCGACAACTGGAAGCGCTGGGAAGAGAAGCTGATGTTTGGCCCCCTACATCCACCATGTGGGCGGTATTTATGGCAACTACAAGCCGGTCCTGCGGGAAGCTGCCCGCTATCTGGGCATGATCTTCGACGATGCCGACGAGCAGGGCTTTTACAGCCTGTAAACCGGTGCAGAAACGGATTTGAATTTCCTCAAGGGTTCCCGCGGAGAAGGTTTCTTCGCGGGGGAAACTTGATGGAACAGACGGGGAGGCGGACTCCGCCCCCGATACGAAAGGATGGCTGCGACTATGAGAGAGATTAAAGCTCAAACCCTCTGCCGGGAGGCGTTCCGCCCCTACGGCGATTTTATGGATCTGCTGCATGTGAAGCAGATTGAAGCAAAGCCCGAAGCCAACAATGTGTTCGCACCTGACCTGGTGACGCTGCATCTGGATGGGCGCATGCCTGCGTCCGCCTGTGTGGCCAGGGTTTCCGAGTGCGAGCGCATCATCACGGCGCTGGAATACCACCAGTTCACCTGTGAGGGTATCCTGCCCCTGGACGGCGATATCGATATCTTTGTAGGACCTTCCAGTTTCCGCGTGGATCCTGCGACTGTGGAGGCCTTCCCGCGTTCCTCAGGGCACCTTTGTGAAACTGAATCCCGGTGTACTGCATGGCCGTCAGTTTGTGGTAAACACCCCTGCGGTCAACGTTCTGGTTCTGCTGCCCGAGCGTACCTTTGGCAACGACTGTACCTTTACCATGCTGGAAGGCGAAGACCGTATCCGCATCCTGCCCTGAGGAGGAATCGGTTTGTCAACCATGAACCTGCAGGCGATCCTGCATATTCCAAAAAGCAACTACGCCTATCCCGTGTCGGGGCTGGACTTCCGTGTCAGGCTCCGGGCGGGCCGGGGCGACCTGGATTCCGTCAGACTGGTCATCGGCAATCAATACCTGTGGGGAAACCCGTGAGGAGTTCCCCATGGAAAAAGCTGGGCTCCGACGGACTGTTTGACTATTATCAGTATGAGTACCACTGCACCGATACCCGCCTGGGTTACTACTTCCTGCTGAAGAAGGGGGAAGAAGAGCTCATCTACACGGAAAACGGCTTCCTGGAACCGGGAAGCGTGGATATTGACCATGACCGCATCGGTTTCGTCCATTTTCAATTTCCCTTTATCAATGGAATCGACGTGCACAAAAAGCCGTCCTGGGTCAACAGTGCGGTATTCTATCAGATTTTCCCGGAGCGCTTCTGCAACGGAGATCCTTCCCCTCGCCGGAAACTGTCTGCCAGTGGGGTGGGAAGCCGGATCGGATGAATTTCTTCGGCGGCGACCTGCCCGGCGTCATCCAGAAGCTTCCCTATCTTTCGGAGTTGGGCGTCAACGCCCTGTACCTTACGCCGATTTTGAAGCTTCCACAAACCATAAGTACGACACCAACGATTACACCCGTATCGACCCGCATTTCGGGGATGAGAGTACCCTGGTGGAACTGGGCAGAAGGCCCACGAGAGGGCATCCGCATCATGTTGGACGGCGTGTTCAACCACTGCGGCTTCTTCTTCCGGCAGTTTCAGGATGTGCTCAAGCACGGTGAAAAACCCCTTACCGGGATTGGTTCCACATCAAAAGTTTTTCCCGTCACCTTGGATCCGCCGAACTTCGACGGTTTCGCCATCGGACCCTATATGCCCAAGTTCAACACGGAAAACCAGGAGGTCATGGAGTACCTTCTGGGCGCGGTGGCCAAGTGGACCAGAACCGGCATCGACGGCTGGCGGCTGGATGTGGCGGATGAAGTGGACGCCCATTTCTGGAGGGAGTTCGAAAAACCGTGCGCGGCATCAACCCTGACGCCGTGATCATTGGGGAGAACTGGTGGAACGCAGAACCCTGGCTTCGGGGCGATCAGTTCGACGGCGTGATGAACTACGCGGTACAGCGCGCCAGCGTTCTCTATTTTGCGGAAGACCGCATCGGTCCCAAGAAGTTTGAAGAGTCCCTCACGGAAAATCTGGTGCGCTATACTGACCAGGCCAACGACTGCATGCTCAACCTTTTGGACAGCCACGACACCGCAAGGTTTCTCAACACCTGCGGAGGAGGCGGGCAGGCTGAAAAACGCGGCGGTTTTCCAATACACCTTTGTGGGAATGCCCTGCACCTATTACGGTACGGAAATTGGCATGACGGGCGGCAACGACCCCGACTGCCGCCGGACCTTTGATTGGGAAGAAAGCCATTGGAACCGGGAGATGTTTGAGTTCTACCAGAAGCTGATGGCGCTGCGGAAAGGCCAGAAAGCGCTGCAGTACAGGAACGGTCCGCTTCTGCTCGGCAGGAGAGGTGTTCGCTATGGAACGCAGCTGCGGGGAAGACACCCCTTGTGACTGTAGTGAACAACACAGACGGGGAGCAGGAGTTTGTCCTGCCCGGAAACAGGGCCCTGGATCTGCTCAGCGGGCGGGTATACAGGGGGGAGGCCGGAAAGATCCGGCTGAAGCTGCCGGCGTTTTCGTCTGTTATTTTGAAAAAGGAAACAGTTCAGTAAACATTTATTTTGATACAAAGGAGATACAGCAATGGAAAAGAAAGTAATTCGTATTGGTTCTGTAGGATTGGGCGGTATTTGGACGGGCGTTCATGAACCCGGCATCCGCAGAAGCCGGATTTGGAGCTGGTGGCTATCTGCGATATCGATGAGGAGAAGCTGAAGGCTGCCGGTGAGAAATACGGCATCGACAAGCCCACCGGTTTGTGGACTACCACGACCTGATCAATTGCCCCGACGTGGATGCGGTGGATATCTGCACCTCAACGACGCCTACTTTGAAATCGGCATGGCCGCGGTAGAGGCCGGCAAACCCTATGACATTGAAAACCCATCACCATGACCGCGGAAGAAGCTGACATTCTGGCAAACGCCACCAAGGAAAAAGGGCATCAAAAACATGGTGTGCTTCTCCTACCGGTTCAAGGCCGCGGCCCGCTATGCCAAGGACCTGATCGCCCAGGGCAAGATTGGCAAAGTCTATCATGTGGATATGCAGTATTTCCAGGCGTGGGGCCTGCCCCGTGTGGACTGCCCGCTGGCCTGGCGTTTTATCAAGAACCGCACAGGCCCGGCGCGCTGGGTGATCTGGGCTGCCACGCCCTGGATCTGGTCCGTTTTGTGCTGGGCAAGGAGTACACCAACATTGTGGGACACACCGGCACTTATGTGAAGGAGCGCAAGCTGGAAAAGGGCGAGGGGCGTAGGCCAGGTGGATGTGGACGATTTCTGCAACTATATGGCTGACATGGAGGACGGCGTTTCTGCCAGCTTTCAGATCACCCGTTTCGGTTTTGGGCGCGGCAACTATCAGCGCATGGAGATTTATGGAAGCGAAGGCGCCATCGTCTACAGCCTGGACGCGACGCCCGGACTTGAGGATGAGATTGAGGTTTGCTCCGGCGATATCAACGCGGACGCCCATGTCTTCTCCAAGCTGCCCATTCCGCAGCAGTATTACAGCGACCAGATGCAGTCCTTTGCCGATATCCTCAATGGGGTCGGCGACGGAATGCCTGCCACAATTTTCGACGGCCAGGCAAACCAGCACGTGGTGGATACCATTTTGGAGTCTGCTGAGGCAGGCAAATGGATGGAGATCAAATAAAGAAATAAAAAGCGATCCGACCCGGATGAGAACCATTGCAAAGGCCTCTGCGGAGGTCTTTTGCAAATTTTATTTTCATCTTCTTTGCAGGAAAAAGCCTGCAGAAACCGGTGGGATGCGTTTTGGAAAGCGGGAGGAGCCATGTTCAAACTGTATTATCAGCCCCAGTGCCGGTGGTTTGGCGACTGCATGCCCTTCGGCCGTGGGGAAAAATTCTATCTCTATCACCAGCGGGATTCCCGAAAGCCCTGCCCCTGCGGCGAGCCTTTTCGGCTGGCATCTTTCCACCACCTCGGACTTTGTCGCCTATGAAGATTTGGGGGTCGCCATCCCACGGGGCGGCGATGAGGAGCAGGACCAGTATATCTTTGCAGGCAGTGTTTTGGAAGCTCAGGATGGAAGCTTTCATGCCTTTTACACCGGCTATAACCGGGACTATCCCCAGCTGGGGAAAAGCTTCTCAGGTCGTGATGCATGCCGTAAGCGATGACCTGAAGCAGTGGAAGAAAAACGCACTGGCCTTCCCTCCCAGGAAGGTTATGACCCGGACGACTGGGAGAGATCCCTTTGTGCTGTGGGATGAAGAGGGCTTCCGTTATGTCCTGCTCCTGGGAGCGCGCAGGGGAGGGGCCAAAAACCCGGCTTTCCGGATGCACGGTCTGGTATACCTCCAGGGATTTGGATACCTGGGAATTCCAAGGGATTTCTGGGCGCCCGGCCTTTATACCATGCATGAAATGCCCGACCTGTTCCGGATTGGGGATTGGTGGTACCATGTCATCTCCGAATACAGCGACCGCAACCGAACGGTGTACCGCATGGGGAAAAGAGTATCACCGGACCCTGGTTCAAGCCGGAAGACGACTGCTTTGACGGCAGGGCCTATTATGCGGGGCGCACGTTCTGCCTTGGCAACAGGAGGATCCTCTTCGGCTGGGTACCCACCAAAGAGGATTGTGACGATACGAAAAATTTCGAATGGGCGGGCACCTTTGTGCCCCATGAGCTTTTTCCAGCGGCCGGACGGGACTCTGGGCGTAAAGCCGCCGGAGACAGTGCGGGCAGCTTTTGCCGAAGGGCGCGCATTCCCGATTCCACAGCATGTAGGGAGGACGGCAGGACGTTATCCGTGCTCTCAAGGGGCTGCGGCGATTTCTTCAAATTTGAAGCCGACCTTTCCTTTGAAGAGGGCACCGTCTTTTTGGTCTGGGCTTTTGGGATTCCGGAACGGAAAGCTTTTACCAATTCAGGTTTCTCTGCGGGAGAACAGGTTCCTGTTTGAGAAAAGCCCCAACATCCCCTGGTATGCCTGTATGAACCTTGGGTTGGAGCGGCCCATAACCCTTGTGCCGGGGAAAAGTATCATGTTGTGCTGTTGGTGTATGGCAGCATTGCCACCCCTATGTGGACGGCGTGGCAATGAATGCCAGGATGTACCAGAAAGAGGGGAAGAACTGTGCCTGTTCGTCTCCGGCAGCGCCGCTGTGGAGAACGCGGTAATTTCCCGGGAACTGAAGAACTGAGAAGATAAGTTTAAAAAGCGGCGCGCCGCAGCATGGAAGGCAGGAATTCGCCTCTGCTGCGGCGCGTTTTGTTGTCCTCCGGCAGGTCCGGTCAAATAAATGATATCCAAAATGTCATAATACTTCTAAAAATACTTTGGCAGATTTGATAAAATACGAAGAGAACCAGTCACAGGAGATTGGGCGGGAATCCGCATGCGGCAGGAGGCGCCGGTCTGGAACTGACCGCCGTACGGCTATCCCTGAAAAACAGGAGAGGAGCAATTGCAATGGACAAGAAAGCAGAAGTCACCTACAACCCACAGCTGGGGTATCTGAAAACGGTATTTACCCATAATTTTGACTTTCTGACGGAGATCCGGGAGTACAGACAGGAAGAATCGGCCCTGAACTGACTGTGGGCACCTACCGGAAAAAAGACGGCCAAAGTGCGCGTCGACTTCCTCACCGGAGAGGCATTCCGCTTCCGGATGTACCCCTTGAGGATACCGCAGTATATGAAAATGCTGTGTTTCCGCTGGAAGGAAGACTGGCTATGAGCTTCAAGTGACGGAAGACTGCCTCACCGCCAGCACAGGACGTATGACCCTGCGGTTTGGGAAGCGCCCGTGGGAACTTTCGGTATTTCTGGATGGGAAGCTGCTCACCAGGGAAAATGTCTGTGACGCCAATGTGGACAACATGTGCAAATACCTGCCCATTGGCTTTGACTGCGACGAACAGGGCCAGGTGATCAAGGTGAGGGAAACCATGTATCTCCCCTCCGACGAATCCTTTTACGGCTTTGGCGAAAAATTTACCGGATTCGACAAGCGCGGCCAGGTCATTCACTGCCGCCAGTGTGACGCGCTGTCCACCAACACGGAAAATCCTATAAAAACATCCCCTATTTTATGAGCAGCCGGGGATATTCCATCCTGCTCAACACCTATACGGACAACGTGTTCGATATGGGCGTGGGGTCCGGCGTGTCCTACGGGATGGAGTCCGCCGACAGGATGCTGGACTACATGCTGTTCTGCAACCGGGATTACAAGGGCTGCTCTCCGATTACACAGCGCTTACCGGACGTTCTCCCATGATTCCCAAATGGGCCTTCGGGCTGTGGATGTCGAGATGCAGCTACCAGACCCAGGAAGAGGTGGAAGCTGTGGCCCGCAGGCTGCGGGAGGAACAGCTTCCTGCGGATGTAATTCACATCGACGGCTGGCAGAAAATGAGCGAGGCCGGGGTTTGGCAATGGGATTTGGAACGGTTCCCCGATCCCAGGGGGGATGATCAAAACCCTTTCCGAGCAGCATTTCCATCTGAGCCTGTGGATGTGGCCCTATATTGCAGTGGGCACCGAGGGGTATGAATACGCCAGGGCCCACGGCTACCTGGTGATGAATGACAAGGGAGAGGTATCCACCTTCCACTCCGCCGCCACCAGCGACGCATGGTTTGCCGCCTTTGATTTCACCAATCCGGAGATGGTGGCCTGGTACCGCGGCCTGGTGCGGGCTGTGGTCAAAGAGGGTGTGGGCGTAATTAAAACCGATTTTTCCGAAGCTGTGCCTCTGGACGCCGTATACCACGACGGATCCAACGGCCTGCAGGGCCACAAACAAGCTGCCCCTGCTCTCTATGCGAAAACCATTTATGAGGCCTGCCGCGACGTTAAGCAGGAACAGGAGAACGGCCCATGCTCTGGGGGCGCAGCGGCTATGCCGGCACCCAGAATTATCCTGGCAACTGGGCGGGGGATTCCTCCACCGCTGAGAACAACCTGGCCTGCATCCTGCGGGGCGGGCTCTCTATGGTCTTTCCGCAGTGCCCTTCTGGGGCCATGACATCGGCGGCTTTTTACAATACCGACAGCGACGGGTATGAATGCCCGCCCACCGAGGAACAATATATCCGCAGCGCCCAGTTCGGACTGCTGAGCCCCCTGAGCCGCTGCCATGGGGAAACCCCGGGAACCCTGGTATTTCAGCCAGCAGGCACAGGAGATTTTTCCGTGCCTACGACAGGCTGCGCTATCGCTTGATCCCCTACCTCTATTCCATTGCATGGGAAGCGCACAGCACGGGTGTTCCCATGCTGCGGGCCCTGCTGCTGGAATACCCCGACGACTTTACCGCCCGCTGTGTTGGAATGGAGTATATGCTGGGTTCCTCGCTGCTGGTGGTGCCTGTTTTCGACCAGGACGATTTCCGGGGTGTATCTGCCGGAGGGGAACTGGGCGTCCTGCTGACCGGCGGCTTTACGGAAGGCGGACGTTGGGTGCGTCCCGGGAAGCAGCTGGAGAATATACCCGTCTACCTCCGGGAGAATTCGGCCCTGCCCATACAGGGGAAGGACTTGCTCTTTACGGAGGAGAAGCCCTTCGAGGATCTCTGCGTTCTGATGAACCTTTCACGGCGGCGGAAGAAATTTTCTTTGACGACGGCCAGGAATACCGGTTCTGGGCGGAACTCAAAGGGCGGTACGGTGATTGTGGAAACAGAACTACCCATGACATCTGCTGTCCTCTATACCCAGTAGCCCTTGGTGCGCGCCGTGGTCAACGGGGAAGAATATACCGTGGAGGAACGTTCAGCTACCGTGAAGCTTTTGAATAAAAACTGCGCCGTTCCGGCTGAATGACAAAAAAACAGGGTATATTTCATACAAAAAGCAAGGTGTTTCCCATTTTTTCCGCCCCAATGCCGTCTCCTTTTCCAAAACAGGAAAAAACTGACAGCGGTTTTCAGACATTGTGCAGGAAGTAAAAATTATAATATCGGAAAGGTCAAAATCTTATAGCAAGCAAAGCTGTGCATTGCTATAATGAGGTCGACTCAGTTGAAACAAATTGTGCAATACAAGTTGCCGGTTGTTCAACTAATCTGAAAAGAGGCTAAAACAAATGAAGAAGAGAATCGTATCTGCAATTCTCGCCACCGCCATGGTGGCAACGTTGTTTGCTGGCTGCAGCAACAACAACAGTTCTTTCCACCAGCTCCGCTGCGAAGGACGATTCCAGTTCCAAGGCCACCAGCTCCATCGACTGAAAGCGGTGCCGAGTCCGCCCGCCGGAAACGACGGCGCCAAGGTGGAAATCGAATTCTGCAGCAGAAAGAGAGGCCGTTGACACGTTTGACGCGCTGGATCCAGGAGTTCAGAAGCAGAACCCAACATCACCGTCACACAGAACACCGTACCGGATGCCGGCACTGTTCTGATGACCCCGTGCGACTTCAATGAAATGCCCGACGTGCTGCCACCCATTGGGCCGGCTGACGCAGCGTATATTCAGTTTGCCACCCAGGGCCGCCTGGAAGGATCTTACCGACAACGCTTGCATGGACAATGTGATCTGACAGCTACAAAGAGTCCATCAAGCTGGACGGCAGAGTACCCACACCGTTAACGATCTCCCTGAACTTCATGGGCGTATTCTACGATGTGGACAAGTTCAGGACGGCGGCTATTGCCGAAACCTGGGACGGTTCATCAACCTGGCTAAGGACATCCAAGGGTAAGGGCGAGGTTGCCTTCGTTCTGCCGACAAAGGATTCTGGACCATTTCCCAGGGCTGGGACAACATCGGCGGCAGGACCGCGGCGGCGAGATGGGCAAGTTCTATGACAGCTGGCACCGTGCTGGAACCACCACCTATCAGGATGATCCCATCGCGGTAGATTCCATGGAAAGATGATCGAACTGCGAGTATTCCCAGGGCGATACCTGTCCCTCGGCTATGACCAGGCCATCAACGATTTCGCTACCGGCACCGGTTATATGTTCATCCAGGGCATCTGGGCCCTGCCTTCCATCGAGAGTCTGCCAACCCCGAGCAACGTTGCCATGTTCCCGCCAACGACAAAGGGGGCGACATGGAAGCAGCACTCTGGGCTGTTGACGCGTGGCCATCTGCGCCGGCGCCGGTACGACACCACCGGCGGCAAGGCTGACGCTGATGGACAGAAGTTCCTGCTGGCTATCTGTCCAGCACAGAGAAGCTGCGCAGATGGCCACTCCGACAGAGACCACTCTCCCTCCTGCATCCAAGGGCGTTGAGGCTCAGATTCCTCAGGCTCAGGCAGTGCTGGATCTCATCGACACCGCAGGTGTTCTGGATCTTTCCGCGCCTCCCGCAGGCTTTGAGAGACCAAGCGTTCCAAGCTTCAGCAGGTTTCTCATCGACAAGGACGTAGAAATGCGTTCCTGACCACGATGACCACGAAGATTTCCCTGAGCCGCTGCGGCTTCTGAGCAGTAAAAATCAAAACTTTCGAGGTGAAGACCCGGAAGAAAATGCTCGGGTCTTCTCAATAGGAAAGAGCTGGCTGAGGTGTCGGGTTATGTCACTCCCGCTTGCAGGGGTGCGGATGAGCCAGCAGCCTGGAGAGCATTTGATGGTCATGGTGCTGTTTACTCTCCCTGTTTCTGATTCTCTGACTCGGTATTTTTCCTGGTGCCGATGATTCTGGGCGTGTATTACAGCCTGAGCAAACTGGACCGGCATCAGCAAGACCTTTGATTTTATCGGTCTGACTATGCGACGGTCCTGCAGGATCAGCGTACAATGCTCTTTCTTCAACTTCAAGTATACCATCTGCCTGGTGATCGGGACGATCCTGCTCTAACCATCGCGCTGGCTCTTTGGGCAACTGAAAGTCAGTACATTCTTCCGCTCGGTCTATTTTATTCCCGCTTGCGTCAGCTACCAGGCAACTGTGGGCCTGATTTGGAGACGAGCTGTTCCTCCGAGGCTCTGCCGGTGATCGGCAAATCCCTGGGCATCGGTTTTTGTGAGCACAAAACTTATTTTGGGGAAATCCCAAAAGCTGCCATGTTCGGCGTTTTGATCGTCAACCTGTGGCAGGGGCTGCGCCATTTCCGACGGTGCCGTTTGTCGCCGGCCTAGAGCGTGATCCCAAGGACCTCTCTATGAAGGCGGCTACTATTGACGGCGCCAATGCCTGGCGAAGTTTAAAGCGATCACGGTCCCCTTCGTCTGATCATCTACATGGTGGTCATCCCGCAACTACAAAGGGCGGCCTGACCATTTTCGACTACATCAAGGCTATGACCGTACGGCGGCCCCGCCCAGTAGCGACCGGAAGCTATCGGCATCTGATCTACCGTCATGCCATGAGCAGAAGGAAAGTTTGCACAAGTCTGTGGCAGAGTCCATGATCCTCTTTGTGATTGTGGCTATCGTCTCCTTCGCCACCCATCACTGACGAGCAATAAACAGGTAGGTGACGACTGATGAAACTATCTAAGAGGCGGTTTGGGCGCTCAGGAGTACTCTATGTCTTTTTTGATTGTAGGAGCATTGATGATCCCACTGTTTCCGTTGCATCACGATCATCACCTCACTAGAAAACTCGGCTGAGTCGGCTGAGCTTTTTTTCACTTCCTCCAGCTTTTATCTGGATAATTTCAAAAGTGTGTTCCAGAAAGCGGGTATTTCTATTTCAGAAACTCGGCGGTTGTTACGATTTTCCTCGGTTCTGGCAATCTACATCATCACGCCGATGTGTGCCTATGCAATCTCCCTGGAATATGCAGAAGATCCTTACAAGACGATCTATTTTTTATACCCTGTGCGGAATTTTTGTGCCGTTCAGGTCATTATGATCCTCTGGTCAAATATTTGGGCGACCTGCGTTTGACCAACCAGTTCGGTCTGATCCTGATGCATATTTCTTTGGCGTCTTCCCAGGCGATCTTCCTGCTGGTGAACTACATCCGTTCTGTTCCGCCGGATTTGGAAGAGGCTGCCGCCATCGACGGCTGCAGCACCTTTGGCGCTTACTGGCGTGGTTCTGCCTCTGATCAAACCCATGACCATGACGGTGCTCATTTTGAACGCCCTGTGGATTTGGAATGATTTTCAGATGCCCTTGATCATCCTGAACAAGGATCCGTCCACCCTGGACGCTGCCCCTGTTCAGTACAACTTCAAGTCCCAGTACCTTCGACTACAATATGGCGTTCGCCTCCCTATCTAGTGCCATAGGTCCCCGTGATGATTGCCTATGCCTGTGCGCAGAAAATACATTGCAGCAGGGCTTGCAGGGCGCTGTGAAGACCTGATTTGTGTTCTTTCAAAACCTCCTCCCTCTCCTTGAGCAGGGAGGTTTTTTATAAACTCCGTATTCCATGAGACCGAAAATAAAATTTGCCAGATGAGGAAGGGTGAGAAAATTGTTTTCAAACCGGCTTCCTCATGGTAAAATAGACTGAAAAGTTGTGAATACAGTATTTGTGTGTCAGAGCATCCGGAAGGGCTTCAGCCGTTCTGCACCTTTCCGGAAGGGTAGAAAAATGGGGAAAGGCAGGGCTGTTTGCCGAGCAGTGGAAGCAGTCCTGAATGTGAGAAAATGAAAAGATTTTTCAAAAGCAGCCGCTGCGTGTCAAAATTCCTGAATGGCGAAAGGAAACCTGTTGCTGCTGGTGATGTTTCTCTGCCCCAGCATCATGTTTACAGCCAGGCGATGGAGAGACCATTGATTCCAACATCAACTATATGAATCAGATCAACAGTCAGCTGAATCTGAACGTGGAAATGATCTTTTTCTCCTCTGGACCGCATCAATTATCTCCACTATTCCATGGTGAAATGCGGCGCATCCTGGTGTCGGACAGCGCCAAAAAACCAGTGCGCAGCGCTTTGAACGATCTCTATCTTCGCAACGCCCTGAATCATTCCTTCCGGAGCAGCGCCTTTTATCCTCCGGGGACTGTGATCAACAAATACAGGGGATGTCTCTGCAGTATCAGCTCCGATACGGACAGCTTACCAGGAATACGTGGGGAAAGCTGATGGGTGGGTTTACCTGGGAGGGACAGGAATGAAGCTTACCTGACAGGCGTGCACGAAACCGTCATCCAGCTGGCGAACCGTAAGGTGATCACAGTACTGCAGCGGCTGTACTATTACGGCTCCTATGTGGGCGTGCTCAGCGTCGACCTCAATTACGATGAGCTTGTCCGCCGCCTGGACAAGACCTATTCCGCCAATTTTGTCAGCTCGCTGTGCGTGGTCGGAAGGGACGGGCTGATCTACAATTCACCGGCGGCTTATTTGGAAGATGAAGAAGTGGGGCAAGGGGATCTGCTCTCCCACCTGCGGGGAGGAGGCAGCCCCATGATAGGGCTGAATGAGACTTCCCGAAAGATTCTGATTGAGGGAAAAGAGTATTTAGTCACTGCTATCCAGAATGAGAAAACGGGGTGGACCCTGCTGCAGTATGTGCCCATGGACGTGATGAACACCATAGGTTTTGAAGGGATTAAGAACATGCTGCTGGTATTTCTCGCGGTATTGCTGGTAGCTGCTTTTTTTCAGTAGCCTCTTTTTCTGTCCCGGCAGACGATTCAGCCGTTGGAAAATATGATGTATATCCGCCATGAAATTCACCACGAAAGGGCATTTGAAGCCTGCGAGCATCCTGCAAGGTGAATTTGAGTGGCAACGGAATGGAGTTGCTGCAATACCACCCATGGCACAGCGGACGTAAACGACGACGCCACCTATCTTTATGATCAACCACAAAAGCGGATGAGCTAGAAGATGCTGCGCTATTCAGATCAACCCGCACTTCATGTACAATACTCTGAACACCATCAGCGCCCGGCCGAAATCGAAGGGTTCCCGGGATTGTGCAGATGGCGGGGTCTGTCAAAAATCCTTTATTACAACGTCAAGGGAAAGGACGTGGTTCTGCTCGGATGAGATCGGGAATACATGCGCAACTATTTGCAGATTCAGGATATTCGCTTTCCGGG
>VOFE01000911.1_pt1 | contig 51439 bp, 59 predicted proteins | sample 5384071 | NCBI WGS metagenome assembly VOFE01 (sample SAMN12384724, study PRJNA508395) | human gut metagenome | isolation source: healthy gut D | host: Homo sapiens
GCAGGGACTCGAAACGCTGTCATTGCGTGTAGAGCGCCATGTAGAAAACGCACTAAAAGTTGTGAACTTCCTGAATAATCATCCAAAGGTGAAGAAAGTCAACCATCCTTCACTTCCCGATCATCCGGATCATGCGCTCTATCAACGCTATTTCCCGAATGGTGCAGGTTCTATCTTCACTTTTGAAGTAAAAGGCGGACAAGAAGAGGCACACCGTTTTATCGACAGTCTGGAAATTTTCTCATTGCTGGCTAATGTAGCCGATGTGAAATCACTGGTTATCCATCCGGCAAGCACTACCCATTCGCAACTCAATGCACAGGAGCTTGCGGAACAGGAAATTTATCCGGGAACGGTACGTTTGTCCATCGGGACAGAACATATCAATGATTTGATTGCTGACCTGGATCAGGCACTTGCTAGAGTCTAGTCGGAACACTGAACTTTCCATGACTGCAAGATGTTATACCTATATAACATTAAAAACATTGCAGTCATGGAAAAATATTTAATACACAGCAACGAACTGCATCTGATAGACGCAGAGAAAATCCATCAAGCCGTAGAAAAGATGGTGGAATCACTTGATCTTGCCGCAGGATCAACCACTAATTTCGACCTTTACATGGTGGTGGAAAACTACTTTAAAGATCTTGAGAAAAGGAGAAAAATTAATCATGTACTGGGAATCAAAGAAGATAGATATGAACTAGCCGAAGATTTCGGCATTAAATAAAAGAAATTCCTTTTCCAATCACACCAGACAATTTTTTCATCTATAAAACGAGAGAGCCTCACCGAGCTACAAACGGTTCGGGAGTATTCAAGATACGGCTGTCTTCGGAGATGATACGACGCACGGTGCTCTCTACCTTGTCATAATTCTCACCATATTCTACACCGATCACCCAATCTACGCGACGGCGTATCCTCACGGCTGTAATTAGTCACGGTGCCACTGCTCAACGCACCGTTAGGGATATAGATTACCTTATTGTCGGCTGTGGTCAGAATCGTATGGAAGATTTGAATCTCGCGTACTGTGCCGGACACTCCCTGGCTTTCAATCCAGTCACCTACCTTGAAAGGACGGAACAGCAAGACAATCAATCCACCCGCAAAATTCTGCAAGTTTCCGGAAAGTGCCATACCGATAGCCACACCGGCAGATGCCAACAAAGCTGCAAAAGAAGTAGTTTCCACTCCCAATTTGCCGATAACGGCAATAATCAGCAGAATGGTCAGCAAGATATTGACTAAACTTTTCACGAAGCTCTGGATACTGGCATCCACATGTCTTTTTGCCAATAACCTCGCCAGCATTTTCCTAAGAAGGGAAATCAAGAACCGTCCTACCACAAAGATGATGACAGCTCCGATAATACGTCCACCGGCACTTACGCCCCAATCTATCAATTGCTGAAGGAATATCTGCAGTTTGCTGAAACCATCGTCAGCAACTTGGGCAGCAAAGGCTGCCATGAATAAAGATGATAACATAACTATACTCTTTTTTTAAAATTAATGCTGCAAAATTAACAAATAACTCTGACTTTCGTTCACTTAACTTGCCACTTTCGACGAAAACTCCTACCTTTGCTCCCGATTTCAACTAAGGGGTGCCCTAATACGACGGGCTGAGATCATACCCATTAACCTGATCCGGGTAATGCCGGCGGAGGGAAAAGAAGAAAAGTTCCCCTTTTCTGTTATTCATCTAAACGAAACAATTGCAAATGAAGAGACATGCAATGGCGACCTGCCTCCTTATGGCAGCACTGGGTGTCTGTGCGCAGACACAAGAGCAAGACAGTCTGCGGGTGATAAACCTGCAGGAAGTGGAAGTCATCTCCACACGTGCCACAAGCAGCACACCGGTGGCATTCACCAATATAGGCAAAGAACAACTGAAAAAACAGAATTTCGGACAAGACCTGCCGTATCTGTTGAGTATGACACCCTCCGCCATTACTACCAGCGACGCCGGTGCCGGGGTGGGTTACACCACACTGAGAGTCCGCGGAACAGATGGCACACGCATCAACGTCACCGCTAACGGTATTCCCATCAACGATGCGGAGAGCCACACGGTATTCTGGGTCAACCTGCCGGACTTCGCCTCCTCCGTCAAGGATATGCAGGTGCAACGCGGAGCTGGTACCTCAACGAACGGTGCAGGAGCTTTCGGTGCCAGCATCAACATGCAGACGGGTGATTTCTCCATGAAACCCTATGCAGAATTCAACGGTTCCTACGGCTCCTTCCATACGCACAAGGAGACGGTGAAAGTGGGAACGGGACTCATCAACAATCATTGGTCGTTCGACGCGCGGCTCTCCAACATCAGTACAGACGGGTATATAGACCGGGCGTCTGTGGGACTGAACTCCTATTACCTGCAAGGAGGGTACTACAATGACAATACCTCTATCAAGCTGATAACCTTTGCCGGCAAAGAGCGCACTTACCACGCATGGAACTATGCCAGCAAGGAAGAGATGGAACGTTACGGACGGCGTTACAATTCCTGCGGATTCATGTACGCCACCGACCGGGACGGCCATGTATACAGCAAAGAATATTATAAAGACGACAACGGCGAGAAGCATTACCTCACGGACGAAGGAGGTGCACTGCATTTCTATGACGACCAGACCGACAACTATACGCAAAAGAATTACCAGCTGCTATTCAACCACAATTTCACCCCACAATGGAACCTGAATATCGGCCTGCACTACACCAAAGGCGACGGATACTATCAGGAATATAAAGGTGAACGCTCGTTAGCAGAGTACGGCATGTCTCCTTTCGAATACAACGGCGGCAAGGTAGAAGTAAGCGACCTTATCCGCAAGAAGGCAATGGACAACTGGTTTGGCGGCGGAATCTTCTCCGTAAGCTACAAAGCCGACCGTCTGCATGCCTCGCTAGGCGGTGCACTGAACCGCTATGACGGCGACCACTTCGGAAAAGTGCTTTGGGTAAAGAACTATATCGGCGAACTGAATCCCGACCACGACTACTACCGCAACAACGCCACAAAGAACGACGGAAATATTTATCTGAAAGTCAATTATGAACTGGTAAGCGGCCTCAGCGCCTACCTCGACCTGCAATACCGCCACATCAACTACAAGATAAACGGACTGAACGACAAGTACAACTGGACTGCCGCCACTCCGGGAATGCAGAAATTGGACATTGACGAAGACTTCGACTTCTTCAACCCGAAAGCCGGACTGTCCTGGCAAATCGACCGCAACCACCGCCTATACGGTTCGTTCAGCGTAGCCCATAAAGAACCTACGCGCAACAACTACACCGACGGCTACTTCACCGAACATCCCAAGGCTGAGCGTTTGTTCGACTACGAACTGGGATATACCTTCGCCAACTCATGGATCCATGCGGGTGCCAACTTCTACTATATGGACTATAAAGACCAGCTGGTACTGACGGGAGAGCTGAACGAGATAGGCGAAGCCATGGCCAGCAACGTGCCCGACAGCTACCGTACGGGTATTGAGCTGATGGCTGGCATCAAACTGGACTGCGGCTTGCCAATGGGACATCAATGCCACACTCAGCAAGAACCGTGTGCAGAACTTTACCGAGACACTTTTTGAAAACGAGGAGGCTGGGTCGGAAGCATGGGTCATCAAACACGGGGATACCCCCATCGCATTCTCTCCCGACTTCATACTGAACAACCGCTTCGGCTATACGTTCAAGGGATTCGAGGCCTCGTTGCAGTCACAATATATCAGCAAGCAATACATGAGTAACGCCAAGCGAGAGGAGTGCACACTGGATGCTTATTTCGTAAGCAACCTGAATCTGTCCTATACCTTCAAGTTGCCTAAAGTAAAGTCGGTAACCGTAGGGTGCACCATCTATAATCTGTTCAATGAAGAATACGAAAACAACGGATACGCAGGCAGCGGATACTATCTCGACGATAACGGAGGAAAAGTCCGTTACAACTATGCCGGCTACGCTGCCCAGGCGGGAACGAATGTATTGGGACATATAGCAATCAATTTCTGATGGAACATACTCTTGAGATTATAGGCACTGTGGTCGGGATTCTCTATCTCTGGTTGGAGTACCGGGCAAGCATTTATCTTTGGATAGCGGGCATCATTATGCCTGCCGTCTATATTTTTGTCTACTATGATGCGGGGCTGTATGCAGACTTCGGCATCAACATCTATTATCTGGGTGCTGCCATCTACGGCTGGATGATGTGGAAGTACGGAGCATTTCTGCGCCGGACTATCTTGCGGCGGAAAGGTGCAGGACAGAAAGGAGAGGACACAAGAACAGAAGAACAAAAACTGGAACTTCCTATCACCCATATGCCGGCGCGCTACTTGCTGCCGCTTACCGCCGTATTCATCGCCGCTCTGCTTGGCATTGCCTGGATATTGATAAACTTCACGGACAGCAATGTGCCCTGGCTGGACTCCTTCACCACCGCACTGAGCATAGCCGGCATGTGGATGCTGGCACGGAAATATGTAGAGCAATGGTGGGCATGGATTGCGGTAGATGCCGTTAGCGCCGGACTGTACATCTACAAAGGACTTGATTTTACAGCCGGACTATATGCCTTTTACACAATTATAGCTATCTTTGGCTACTTCAAATGGAGGAAAATGATGAACAAGGATGAAGGATTAGAGATTAGGGATTAAGAAAGACATGAAAGACGAACTATCAACGAGCAACGAGCAATTATTAACTATTGATGCCGTAGTTTTGGCGAATGGGGAATATCCTGCAAGTCCCCTACCTTTAAAGATATTGGCGGAAGCGCCTTACGTGGTTTGTTGCGACGGCGGAGCGGACGAATACATCCGCCGGGGCCATACTCCCGACGTAATCATCGGCGACGGTGACTCCCTCAGTGATGAAAACCGCCGGAAGTTCGGACATATCCTACACCGTATCAGCGACCAGGAGACCAACGACCAGACTAAAGCCGTCAACTTCCTGCTGGCGAAAGGCAAACGCCGTATCGCCATCATCGGTGCCACGGGCAAACGTGAAGACCATACACTGGGAAATATCAGCCTCATTATCAATTTCGGAGCGAAAGGATTGCAGCGGGAGAAAGGATTGGTTTATCCACCAGTAAGATAGATTTCAACCAATTGGTGGCAAGGCACGCTCAAATGAAGCGACTTCCGATGAGTTTACAATTCATTGCACGGGAGAGATATTTAGTCATTCCTTGCAGTTTTTTATGTAAACGGCAAAAACAGACATCGCATGTTGTGTGCGCCAGGTTTGTTCCACAACATTGCACAAAACAGTTGATTATCTTCCATCGGCCTTTTTGCAGGGCAGATATCAGAAAACAAATGGGTGCACAGTTGAAGATGTCACTGGAAACCGTGTCCTGAAGGCGGTGGCACACACCCTTATCAGGAACCCTTCCAGCTGCTACCAGTACGTTGAAAAATGCGGCAACAGGAAAGAATACTTTCAAAAGACGAAAGCAGATAGTTCATATTGAAATCTGCAAATTCCTTTGTCATCTGCAAACTTTTCTTCTCGCCTTTCATAAACTCCTGCAATTTGGCAAAGGTATTCTCTACCGATTCGCCGATAATGCTTTCTACTGTTTCAAGGAACTGATAAACATCAAATCTTGTCAAAGAGATGGCGGAACAGACGCATGATAAGATATCATTGCGGTTGTTGGAAGCGATAAAGCGTTCCACGGGCAGTCCCATACGCTTGCCGAAGAGGCCGGCAGTGATATTGCCGAAGTTACCACTGGGTACACAAATGACGGCATTGTCTCCCTTACCGGCATGCTTCAGTTGAGCATAGGCATAAAAGTAATAGAATGCCTGCGGCAAGAAACGCGCCACGTTGATGGAATTGGCGCTGGTCAGTTGCAGGTGCTCGTTTAGTTCCCCGTCCATAAAAGCGGATTTAACCAAAGCCTGGCAATCGTCGAACGTACCATCGACCTCAATAGCCGTGATATTCTGCCCTAAGGTAGTGAACTGTTTCTCCTGGATCTCACTGACTTTTCCCTTCGGGTAGAGCACATAGACGTGTATGCCTTCCACACCGAGGAAACCATTGGCAACGGCACTGCCCGTATCACCGGAGGTAGCAACGAGCACATTGACTTGCTTCTTGCCCTCTTTCTTGATAAAGTATCCCAGCAAACGCGCCATGAAGCGACCGCCTACATCCTTAAAGGCAAGCGTCGGACCATGGAACAGCTCAAGCGAATAAATATTCTCCGTCACCCGGACCAGAGGGACATCGAAACTGAGTGTGTCATAAACAATCTGTTTCAGCGTATCGGCAGGAACATCCTCGCCAAAGAAAGCATCTGCCACGCGATAGGCTATCTCCTGAAAGCTGAGTGTATCGATGCTATCGTAAAACTCTTGTGGCAGAGTTTTGATTGTAAAGGGCATGAAAAGCCCCTTGTCTGCGGCAAGCCCCTTTACCACGGCCTCTTCAAGAGTGGCTTCGGGGGCTTGTTTGTTGGTGCTATAATATTTCATTGCGGTATTTTTTTATTCACCACAGAGTCTCACAGAATTCTCTATAAATAAAACCCCGTGAAACTCTGTGTTACTCTGTGGTGGAACTCATAAATTCATTAATAAACTCGTCTTCTTTCATCAGTCCGTAACTGCCTTCGCAGGCTGCCACTTCATCAAATGTCCGTACTTCGTCAGCCTCGATACCCGGATGCCAAATGAGGAACGGGATAGGTTCGGCCGTATGCGTACGGAGTTCGCAGGGAGTGGGATGGTCGGGCAATATGGAGATAGCAACGGGTTCCTCCCAATCCTTCACAGCCTCGTAGATAGGACCTACGGCACGGCTGTCCAGATTCTCAATCGTCATAATCTTCAAGGGGACATTTCCTTCGTGACCGGCCTCATCACTGGCCTCGATATGCAGGTAGACAAAATCATCCGTCCGCAATGCATCAAGGGCGGCAGCCACCTTATTCTCATAGTTGGTATCATAAAGCCCCGTCGCACCTTCTACGGTGATGCGCCGCAATCCGGCATAACAGCCGATGCCGTTAATCAAATCCACGGCAGAAATCACAGCACCACGCTTCACCTGCGGAAACTTGTCTGAAAGGCGCTCCATCTGCGGACGATAACCGGGACTCCATGGCCAGATGCTATTGGCAGGGTCCTTACCCTCGGCCTTCCGCTTCATGTTGACCGGATGGTTTTCCAGCAACACTTGCGAACGGAGAATCAAATCATTAATCAAATCGGCAGTCTGCTTCGGAGTAAGCTCTGCACCGCCTTCGGGGACCGAAATATTCTCCGTACCCTCCATCGGCTTCACCATCAACGGATGGAAAGGCCTCAAAGGGACATCGTGGGGCGGCGTACAGTCAATGCGCTTGTCCCCTCCTTTTATTACCAGCAGATGGCGGTATTGCACGCCCGTATGGAAATGCACGCGGTCATCACCCAAATGCTCCTGAAGGTATTTTACCAACACATCCGCTTCCTCTGTAGTAATGTGCCCGGCAGAATGATTCTTGATATTGTCTCCCTCGATACAGATAATGTTGCAGCGCATCGCCATCTCACCCGGCTGCAAGTCCACACCGATACTCGCCGCCTCCAATGGACCGCGGCCTTCGTACACCTTCGGCAGGTTATAGCCCAGAACGGACATATTCGCCACCTCACTGCCGGGATGAAATCCCTCGGCCACCGTCACCAGCCTTCCCACACGTCCCATGCGTGCCAGCTTGTCCATATAGGGAGTTGCAGCCGCCTGCAGCAAGGTTTTGCCTCCCAGAGCCTTCACGGGCCAGTCGGCCATACCATCACCTAATATAATGATGTGTTTCATCTTTCTATATTACGATTTGGATTAAACGTTTGCAATGCTCATAATATCCGCAAATACTCCGGCAGCCGTTACTCCGGCACCGGCACCGTATCCTTGAATCATCATCGGATATTCCTTATAGCGTTCTGTAGTCAGCAGAATGATATTGTTGCTGCCTTCCAAACCGTAGAACGGATGGTTGGCTCCTACTTCCTGCAGGCCGACAGAGGCTTTTCCATTCTCCAGTTTGGCAACGAAACGCCAATGCTTGTTCTCGGCTTCCAACACCTTGCGGCGGGCTTCGAAATCGGCATCGAGGCTCGGCACTTTCTTCCAGAAGTCATCCAGGGAGCCTTCAAAGAAGTCATCGGGCACAAAGAGGTTCTTCTCAACATCGCTCTGTTCCAAACAGTAACCGGCCTCGCGTGCCAGAATCACCAGTTTGCGGATAACATCCTTGCCACTCAGGTCGATACGCGGATCGGGTTCGGAGTAACGTTCTTCCTGCGCCATTTTTATGGTCTTGCTGAAAGGAATATCCGCACTGATTTTATTAAAGATATAATTCAGTGTACCACTCAGTACAGCTTCAATCTTCAATATCTTATCACCGCTATGGATAAGGTCGTTAATGGTATTGATGATGGGGAGTCCGGCACCTACATTGGTTTCAAACAAGTACTTCACACCGCGTTGGCGGGCAATCTGTTTCAGTTCACGGTAGTTCTCGTATTCGGAAGAAGCGGCAATCTTGTTAGCAGCCACTACCGAAACATTGTGCAGCAGCAAGTCCTTGTAAAGGGAAGCCACGCCTGCACTTGCCGTACAGTCCACAAAGACAGAGTTAAAGATGTTCATACCGATAATCTCATTACGCAGCGTTTCCAGAGAGCTGTCCTTTCCCTTCTCCTGCAGTTCTTCACGAAAACGTCCCAAATCGAAACCTTCGCGGCTGAACATGGCCTTGTTTGCATCGGCAATGCCCACTACATTCAATTGCAGGCCGTTCTCCTGCATCAGCTTCTGGCGCTGGCTGTGGATTTGTTCTATCAGACTGCCACCTACGGTTCCTATACCACAGATAAAGAGATTCAGTACCTGATATTCCGACAAGAAGAAAGAATCATGGATGACATTCAGCGATTTGCGCAACGACTTGCTGTCCACTACAAACGAGATGTTGGTTTCCGAAGCACCCTGCGCACAAGCAATCACATTGATACCGTTACGCCCCAACGTACCGAACAGCTTTCCGGCAATACCCGGCGTATGCTTCATGTTTTCGCCTACGATGGCCACGGTAGCCAGGTTCTTTTCTGCCTGAATAGGAGAAATTTCTCCCATCTCTATTTCTTTGGCAAACTCCTCGTTCAGCACCTCGCAAGCCAGGTCGGCATCCGCATTGCGCACACCGATAGACGTTGAATTCTCCGAAGAAGCCTGGGACACAAGGAACACACTGATGCCATTCTTTGCCAGCGCCTTGAAGATACGGTAGTTCACACCGATGACACCTACCATACCAAGGCCTTGCACTGTAATCAGGCTCGTATCATTGATGGATGAAATACCCTTGATGGCCTTGCTTTGCGGGTCGGAAACCTCTCGCTTGATGACAGTTCCCACACCCTCCGGATTGAAGGTATTCTTCACCAGAATGGGGATATTCTTGTGGCAAACCGGATAGATTGTAGGCGGATAGACCACTTTCGCACCGAAGTTACAAAGCTCCGTAGCTTCCACATAGCTCAATTCATTGATAGTGTATGCCCTGGAAATCACACGCGGGTCAGCTGTCATGAATCCGTCTACATCCGTCCAGATTTCCAGACTGTCGGCATCCAGTGCAGCAGCAATGATTGCCGCCGTATAGTCAGAGCCACCTCTACCCAGGTTCGTTACCTCTCCCGTCATTTTGTCTGTGGAGATAAAACCCGGAACCAATACGCGTTTGGGCAGGCTGCTGAATGTCTCGCGCACCAACGAATTTGTCAGCTCCGTATCCAGCACATGCTTGGAATGCTTCTTTTCCGTCTTGATAAACTTGCGTGAGTCAAACCACTCCGCTCCCGTCAACTGGGCAACGATGATAGATGAAAGACGTTCGCCATAGCTCACAATCGTATCGGACGTCTTCTGCGAAAGGTCCTTTATCAGATAAATGCCCTGAAAGATGTCCTTCAGCTCGTTGAGCAACTCACCAATCTGGCGTTGCAAGGCAACCTGCGCCTCGCCTGCCGGAATCACTTCCTTAATCATTTCCACATGACGATAGACAATCTCCCGGAACTCATTCTCGTAAGAAGCATCACCGGCTGCCGCCATTCTAGAGGTGTTTATCAACTTGTCCGTGATGCCGCCCAATGCGGACACCACCACGATAACCGGTTCATCGACTGCTTCTACAATTCTCTTGACGCTCAAAATACTGTTCACGGAACCTACGGACGTTCCGCCGAATTTCATTACTTTCATTTCTCTTTATATTGTTGAGATGGTTGATACAATGTGTCGGAAACAAGCTGCTACGGCTTGCATTGACTTTAATTAAATGGAAAAACTGCTTGAAAATGGTGTAACACGTAGAAACACAAAATACTATCCACTAACCCCTAAGGGTCATGGTCCACATGGATGTGACTGTATGTTGATAGTACTTGTTCATAGTCTCTTGTTTCTATCATTTATGATAAGTGTTGCAAAAGTAACAATAAAAACATTCAATCTATCACTTTTTGCGACTTTTTTGCGATAAAAATACAGAAAGCCTCTAAAAAGGCAAGAAATATGCACAACTTACGGCTTACACTTTCACACTTTCCATACCTTTTTTCTGTATATCCGTTTATTCTTTTCTAACATTTTGCTATCATTCTCAATATATATCATTATATTTGCATGGAAAACATGAAAGAAAAGTGCGCATGAACCCAGAAAACACTTCCGTTTTGCTAATATACACCGGTGGAACTATCGGAATGATAGAGAATGCAGAAACCGGCGCCCTGGAAAGCTTCAACTTCGAGCAGTTGCAGAAACATGTTCCCGAACTTCAGAGATTTGCGTTCCGTATCGACACTTATCAATTCGACCCACCCATGGATTCCTCGGACATGGACCCCGATGCCTGGCGCAAACTGGTACGCATCATCAGCAACAACTACAACCAATATACAGGCTTCGTCATCCTGCATGGCACAGACACCATGGCCTACACAGCTTCTGCACTCAGCTTCATGCTTGAAGGGCTGAACAAGCCCGTCATCCTAACCGGCTCGCAACTGCCTATTGGCGTGCTCCGCACAGACGGCAAGGAAAACCTGCTGACCAGCATCGAAATAGCCACCGACCGCCACTCCAACGGACAGCCCATCGTACCCGAAGTCTGCATCTTCTTCGAAAACCACCTGATGCGCGGCAACCGTACCACCAAAATGAACGCGGAGAACTTCAATGCTTTCCGTTCCTTCAATTATCCGGTACTCGCTTCCGCCGGTATACATATTAAATATAATAATGTGCAAATTCATACGCACGGCACTCCCCACGAACTGGAGCCTCATTATCTGCTTGATACCAACATCGCCATACTGAAGCTTTTTCCAGGTATTCAGGAAAATGTCGTGGCAGCCATACTTGCCACTAAAGGACTGAAGGCCGTAGTCCTCGAAACCTACGCAGAACTATTTCCTTACCTTTGTACAAATTCAGCCTCAAGTTGTGCTGTTTTAATTATCCCGTAAGAATATGGCAAAGAAAAAACTGTATATGTATGCACCAACTGTGGGCAGGATTCACCCAAATGGGTAGGGAAATGTCCGTCTTGCGGTGCATGGAACACATACGTAGAAGAAGTTGTACGCAAGAAACCTGCAAATAAAAGACCGGTATCCGGTCTGGAACCCGTAAAAAGCAAGCCTGTCACACTGAATGACATAACCGGAGGAGACGAGCCTCGAATTGATATGCAAGACGAAGAGCTGAACCGGGTATTGGGAGGTGGCTTAGTACCGGGCTCACTCGTTTTACTGGGTGGTGAACCGGGGATAGGCAAATCTACCTTGGTGTTGCAAACCGTACTTCATCTGCCTGACAGAAAAGTATTGTATATTTCGGGAGAAGAAAGTACACGACAATTAAAACTACGTGCAGACCGTATCCCGCATAATTCTTCCGACTGCCTGATCGTCTGTGAAACTTCATTGGAGCAGATTTATATACATATAAAGAATACACAACCCGATCTCGTCATCATCGACTCTATTCAAACCATCTCCACTGAAACAATAGACTCTTCTCCCGGCAGTTTAGTACAGGTGCGTGAATGTTCCGCCTCTATTTTGAAATTTGCCAAAGAAACAAATACGCCGGTCATCTTAATCGGCCATATCAATAAAGAAGGAAGCATTGCCGGACCGAAAGTACTGGAACATATCGTTGACACCGTGCTTCAATTTGAGGGCGACCAGCATTATATGTATCGTATCCTCCGCAGCATCAAGAACCGTTTCGGAAGCACTGCCGAACTGGGCATTTATGAAATGCGACAAAATGGTTTATACCAACTCCGCGTACTTCCCGAAATCGCAGCGAACGAACAACGGCTGAAAGAATATCTCTGAAGAGAAAGGACTAAATTTACGCAATATCAATGCTACCCGCATCTTAAAGCGAAGCATTGACGCTCGTCAGCGAACGATTTTCGTCAATCTGAAAATACGGGCCTACATCAACGAAATGCCTGAAGAAGATGAATACGAGCATACGGTATATAATAGTGTGGAAGGAAAACCACAAGTAATTGTGGTTGGCGCAGGTCCCGGCGGATTGTTCGCCGCTCTGCGCCTTATCGAACTCGGATTACGCCCGGTGATTGTAGAACGCGGAAAAGATGTGCGTGAACGGAAAAAGGACCTGGCGCAAATCAGTAGGGAACATACTGTAAATCCGGAATCCAATTATAGTTTCGGTGAAGGAGGTGCAGGCGCCTATTCTGATGGAAAACTTTATACCCGAAGTAAGAAAAAGGAAATGTAGACAAAATACTAAATGTATTCTGCCAGCATGGTGCATCTACTGCTATATTAGTGGATGCGCATCCGCATATCGGAACAGATAAACTGCCACGTGTGATAGAGAATATGCGGAACACCATTATCGAATGTGGCGGAGAAGTACATTTCCAGATACGAATGGATGCATTGATTATTGAGAATAACGAGATCAAAGGCATTGAGACAAATACAGGAAAGACTTTTCTAGGTCCTGTGATACTTGCAACCGGGCATTCGGCAAGGGATGTTTATCGTTGGCTCGCAGCTAATAATGTAACGATTGAGGCAAAAGGTATCGCTGTAGGTGTCCGTTTGGAACACCCGGCAACACTGATCGACCAGATACAATATCATAATAAAAACGGAAGGGGAAAATATCTCCTGCTGCAGAATATAGTTTCGTCACCCAAGTTGAAGGCAGAGGCGTGTATAGTTTCTGTATGTGTCCCGGCGGCTTTATCGTCCCTGCAGCCAGCGGACCGGAGCAAGTGGTAGTGAACGGAATGTCTCCTTCTAATCGTGGCTCGCGATGGAGTAATTCGGGAATGGTGGTAGAGATGCAGCCGGAAGATTTAATAAGTGGAGAGTGGAGAGTGGAGAATGGAGAGTTAGCTGCGCAACGAAATGAACAGCTACTGGCTCTTAACCCATCTCTAAATAACTCTCAACTCTCAACTCTCAATTCTCAACTTCTTCCCCTTTACTTTCAGGAAGAACAGGAACGCCAATGCTGGTTGCAAGGAGGCAGAAGGCAGACAGCTCCGGCACAGCGTATGCTGGACTTCACCCGCAAGAAGTTAAGTTACGACTTACCGGAATCTTCATATAGTCCGGGGTTGATTTCTTCTCCGCTTCACTTCTGGATGCCGGAGTTTATCAGCAAGAGATTATCTCTCGGCTTTCAACAATTCGGACGTAACAGTCATGGCTTCCTCACTAATGAAGCGGTGATGATCGGCGTAGAGACACGTACTTCTTCGCCTGTCCGCATCGTACGCGATAAAGAGACGCTTCAACACGTAACCGTTCGCGGACTATTCCCTTGCGGAGAAGGTGCAGGCTATGCCGGAGGGATTGTTTCTGCCGGAGTGGATGGAGAACGGTGTGCGGAAGCGGTAGCCAACTATCTGAATCAATCATCCGAACAATAGAAAAGAATGAACTACAAACCTGAAATAGCAATTATTGAGCCGAATACTCTCTGTAGCCTGGGACTCAAATCCATATTGGAAGAGATCATCCCTATGGCAACGATCCGTACCTTCCATAACTTCAATGAGTTAATGGATGATACGCCGGATATGTACGCCCATTATTTTATCTCCGCACAAATTTATGTGGAGCATAACGCTTTCTTCCTTCCCCGGAAGCGAAAAACGATTGTCCTTGCCAGTGACAGCCCGCAATTCCAACTTTCCGGTGTTCCGGTACTCAATATTTATGAGTCGGAAGAAAAACTGGTAAAGAATATCCTGAAACTTCATCAACATGCTCATCACAACGGATATCCCGTGAAGGATATGCCTCCGATGATTCCTGCAGAACATCCTCAGGTACTTTTATCTGCTCGCGAAATTGAAGTACTCGTGCTGATTACCAAAGGGTTAATCAACAAAGAAATAGCAGATAAACTGAATATCAGCCTGACTACCGTTATCACTCACAGGAAAAACATAACAGAGAAATTAGGTATTAAATCGGTATCCGGTCTGACTATTTATGCCGTAATGAACGGATATATAGAAGCAGACCGGATATAAGTGTTTTTACTATTGACTATCAATTAGCCCATACTACTGAGTTATATGGCATATCAGAAAGATCGGTGTAATCTGTCCACTCTTTGCTGTTCCAATCAAAATCAGAAGTGGTGCGCCCTTCTTCTTTATCGGAAAAGAGCACGGTGATTGTACCGATACGGTCAGGTCTGTTAGTTATTGAAACAACTTTCTTATCGGACAATTGAACAAACGGTTCTTGTAACTGTAACTTGCTGCTCTCCTTATCCGGTTCAAGAAGACGGAAACTGCTGCCACTATTGTCACCTGATGAGTAATAAATCATGTAACCGACCTTCTTTTGGTATAATAAGGAAGGACTACCGCTATCAGGAAGTGCCATTCCGAAATAAAATGGAATAATGGCATCTGCTTCAATCCCTTCAAGTACATAAAAGCCATTTCTATAATTATACAACATGGGAACCCATTTCCCGTTTCCTTTCCTTGCCGACAATAAAATAATCTCGTTACCTTGCATGAACACACCCGGATAATCCCCGAATTGTTCAGGAGTAAATCCTTCCGGAAGTTCAAATAGAGGTTCCGGCATAGGAAAATTACTCCGCGTCTTAGTTGCATAATTACTTTGTTCCAAACCTGCGGAAACATTATATAATGAATATCCTTTACCTCTCTGTTGAATGGCCGCAATATCATTTCCACTGCCAATAACCAATGCCAGTGTATTATAATCGTAGAAACTTAAAGCTTTCCACTCGCCTGTACAGAAATCGAGGAAGAAGGGTTGCTGCACACCGTTTTCTTTTTGCCAGCCCGCACAGCCCATAAGTCTTTTGAAGATTGACAACCGAACGGAAGTCCGGATGTGCACTCATATCCCACTTTTTTTACCAGTAACGGTTTCTTCAGCATACGTCCGCTCTATTGTCTTGTCGGTCTCATTTATTCCATACAGTCTGAAATCTTTAGGCGTTTGTCCATCTGCAAGTAGTACCTTTCCCAACGACATTCTCTCATTTGCCCTGTTCAGGAATATCTCAACGCGTGATTCCGGCTTACGATAAGGCATTCGGATACTCATTCCATTCGAATGCCTCTCTACAATCTCCGCACTGACAGGGCTAAGATACCCTTCCGGGAAAAAGGGTTCCCCAAGATCCCAGCGAAAGTCAAAGTCCACCTGGTCGCCTTCCTGAAAACCATCACCATAAATATGAACGATATCTCCCGGCTTAACCGTTTGGTTAGCTTCCGTCACCCCTGCATTAGTCACCAATATCTTTTCTGACGGGCCGTCCTTTTCATCGCTGCAAGAGGTCAACGAAAAGCAGAGAAGTGTTATAGCCCAAGCGAATAGTTTATTCTTTGTCATAATCCGTTTCTATTTAGTTCTGTTGTCGGGCAAAGATATGATATTATCAGGCAAATAAAGAATATTTCCGACAAAATCTTCCGGATATTCATAGCATATTTTGTTTTTCTATACTGCATAATCCTAATAAATGAGGATTGCCTGTCAACGATATTTGCCGTTACTTTGCACCGGATAAATTAACAGCAGATGAAGACAAAGAATATTATGATTGCCCTCACGCTCCTGACGACAGGTACAGCATGGGCGGAAGATTTCCCGAAAGACTCACTAAAAATAGTAGACATCGAAGAAGTGGTAGTGATCGCTACTCCGAAAGAGAATCGTAAACTACGTGAGTTGCCGGTAGCTACCACATTATTATCTCAAAAAGATATGCAAGCAAATCAGGTACACTCCGTGAAAAAACCTGACAGGCATCGTCCCTAATCTGTTTATCCCCGATTATGGTTCCAAACTGACTACTTCCATTTATATCCGCGGAATCGGTTCACGTATCAACACTCCGTCCGTAGGGCTTTATGTAGACAATATCCCTTATATAGATAAGTCCGCTTTCGACTTCAACTACGCTGATATCGAACGTATCGACATTCTTCGTGGTCCGCAAGGTACTCTTTACGGCCGTAATACAATGGGCGGACTAATCAAGATACATACCAAATCTCCTTTCACTTATCAAGGGACTGATATCCGAATGGGAGCCGCCACCTACAACGACTATAATGTTTCACTGACACATTATCATCGTATCTCCGACCGTTTTGCTTTCTCCACCGGAGGTTTCTATGAACATACAGGAGGTTTCTTTGAGAATGCAGCACGCAACAATGAGAAAATAGATAAAAGCAACGCCGGAGGCGGACGCTTCCGCGGTATTTATCTGCCGACACCGAATCTGAAAGTCGATATGACATTGAGCTACGAATATAGTGACCAGGGGGGATATCCTTATAAATATACAGGTGTTACAGAAGGAGAAGAAACTCGCCCCGAATATATCGGAAAAATCGCCAACAACGAACGCAGTAGCTATCGTCGCGGATTATTAAACTCCGGAGTTAATATAGAATATCAAGCCAGGACATTTATTTTAAATGCGGTCACAGGCTACCAAAACCTGAATGACCGTATGTTTCTCGATCAGGACTTTACAGAAAAAGACATTTATACTCTGGAACAGAAACAAAGAGCAAATACAATTTCTGAAGAGATCGTATTCAAATCAAAGCCGGAGAAGCGTTGGCAATGGGCAACCGGAGTTTCGGATTCTATCAGTGGTTACATACAAGCGGCCCGGTAGATTTCAGGCAAGAAGGCGTAAAAACTGTAATTGAAAGTAATGTAAACAAAATATTTGAAGGGCTTGCTGGTCCCAAGATGCGCATGACAGCCAATAATTCCATATTGGGAGTTGGCGGTAGTTTTGACACTCCGATATTAAATGGAGCTGTTTTTCATCAGTCAACATTCAATAATCTGTTTATCAAAGGACTATCTGCCACAATCGGTCTACGTTTAGACTACGAGAAAATTAAGATGGAGTATAATTCTATCAGCAACCCTCTAAACTTTGACTTCTCTTTAGCAATGGGACCTATGAATATTACCAGTAAAGGTTTGGAAGCTATAAGCTCATTCATTGGCAAGGAATCCACCGACTACGTACAATTACTTCCTAAATTCGCTCTCCAGTATGAATGGGAAAAAGGAAACAGTATTTATGCAACTGTATCCAAGGGATATCGTTCGGGAGGCTACAATATTCAGATGTTTTCTGATTTAGCACAAGGAGCTTTAAAAATTCAATGTTGGATGCATTAGCTGCCGACCCGAACTTTTCTTTAATGGCGGAGAGAATATTAGGAATGAAAGATGAACTGCCGGAGGTGAAAGCAACGACTCAATACAAGCCCGAATATTCCTGGAACTATGAAATAGGTTCTCACCTGACTTTGTGGGAAGGTAAACTTTGGGCTGACCTTGCCGCCTTCTACATGGATACACGCGACCAACAAATTTCTCAAATGGCAGAAAGTGGTTTGGGACGTGTCACAATCAATGCAGGAAAAAGCAGAAGTTATGGTGTCGAAGCTGCCCTACGTACCAGCCTGACAAATGAGTTGAGTCTAAATGCAAGCTACGGATATACGTATGCCACCTTTACGGATTATGTAACAAAGCAAAAAAGACAGTGAGGGTAATCTTACGGATAAGTCATATAACGGCAAGTATGTACCCTTCGTCCCCAAGCATACATTAAATATCGGCGGAGAATACGCTATTACTTGCAATCCCCGTTCTATCTTTGACCGCGTAGTGTTCCAAGCAAACTATAACGCTGCCGGACGAATCTATTGGACTGAGCAAAATAACGTCAGCCAATCCTTCTATGGTACTCTCAACTGGCGCACAAACTTAGAAATAGGTGATGCAATGATTAGTTTTTGTGCACGTAACTTCTTGAATAAAGATTATGCAGTCTTCTACTTTGAAACAATGAACAAAGGGTTCATGCAACAAGGACGTCCGATGCAATTTGGGATAGATCTTCGCTGCCGATTCTAAGGAACTATAAGGAGAGCGGAGATCCCCGCTCTTCAATAATTTACTTCGAATAAAAAAGGAAGAACTGATTAAGTTCCTCCTTTTTATTTATCCAATATCAATGAAGCGTTATTTCTTCGCTAACTCATTGATTACATCCATAATCTTCTGTCCGATCTCCTCAGCAGCCTCCATTGTGGAAGCCTCGCTATACACACGAATAATCGGTTCCGTATTACTCTTACGCAAATGTACCCATTTATCCGCAAAGTCAATCTTCACACCGTCGATATCATTGATTTCTTCGTTCTTATAGATTTCCTTTACTTAGCCAGAATAGCATCTACATCAATCTCCGGAGTCAGATCTACACGGTTCTTGGCAATGAAATAAGGAGGATAAGTAGCACGCAGTTCACTGACTTTCTTCCCTTCGTGTGCCAGATGGCTCAGGAATAAAGCAATTCCCACCAAAGCATCACGTCCGTAATGGCTTTCAGGATAGATTACTCCACCATTTCCTTCACCACCGATTACGGCATTTGTAGCTTTCATCTTGGTTACTACATTTACTTCTCCTACAGCTGAAGCGCTATATTCCATTCCATACTTGCGAGTTACATCGCGCAACGCACGGGTAGAACTCAAATTAGAGACCGTATTACCCGGAGTATGCTTCAATACATAATCGGCTACAGTCACCAATGTATATTCTTCGCCATACATGACACCGTTCTCGCAAATCATAGCCAGACGGTCAACATCCGGATCTACCACAAAAGCAACATCGGCTTTTCCACCTTTCATCAGGTTCATGATATCACCCAAGTTCTTTTCAAGCGGTTCAGGGTTGTGCTGGAAGTTTCCAGTGGGCTCGCAGTAGAGTTTCTCTACATGCTTCACTCCCAATCGTTCCAAAAGTTCCGGAAGGATAATACCTCCAACTGAGTTAACGCAATCTATAGCTACACGAAAATCAGCTTTCTTGATCGCTTCTACATCCACCAAATCGAGAGCCAGCACACTGTCAATATGCTTCTGATTGTAAGTAAGATCTTTGCGATAAGAGCCGAGATGATCTACATCTGCAAAGTCAAACTCTTCAGCTTCGGCAATACGAAGCACTTCGTTGCCTTCGGCTGCATTCAGAAATTCACCATGTTCATTCAGCAACTTTAATGCGTTCCATTGTCTCGGATTGTGAGAGGCTGTCAGGATAATACCTCCACACGCGCCTTCCATTGTTACAGCCAATTCGGTAGTCGGAGTAGAAGCCAGATCGATGTCTACAACATCCCAGCCCATTCCCATTAGGGTACCGACTACTACGTTTTTACCATTTCACCGGAGATGCGGGCGTCACGTCCCACAACAATCTTATTGCTTTTTACTTTGCAAGTCTTACGTATTAAAGTAGCATAAGCCGAAGTGAATTTTACGATGTCGAGCGGATTCAATCCTTCGCCCGCTCCTCCGCCGATTGTTCCGCGGATTCCAGAGATAGATTTGATTAGAGTCATAGGTTTTAACTAATAGATTTATTTAATGTTAGTGCTTTAATTTTTTGCTTTTTTTCAAAATGTCCAGATATCATAATAATATGGAATCACATTCTGTTGCGAAATACGTATGCCCCATTTTTGAAGGAATAATCAAACGTACATGAGCATTATCCCGCAAGTATGGCAATGCCAACAGCCATCCACCGGGAATAGCTGTTCCGTACGAATTTGCTGTCCACAAATAATCATAATCAAGAGGAGTGAAAACAATTCCATAAGCTGATGAATTTTCGTTGACATAACGGAATAAGGGGAGATCTATAATAATCAGAAGCATTAATATATTCAGGAAGGACAACATTGAAACAAGTCAACTCATTACTTATATTCTTTTTCCAGATAGCGGGCACAAATCACATTATTATTAGCAAAAGTATCTTCCGGATCATCCGCATTTCCACGATCTACAATCTGCATATAGACGCCATGAGAAAGCAACATATTCATTTCTTGACAGATCGGTAATTGTATCCCGTTCGAACTCCTCTGAAAGGAGATCACATTAATTTATCCTTGATGAATTTATTCACCGCATTCTTTTCGTCCTCCAGCATTTCAGCGTAAGTCTTTGAATCGTCGCACGCCTGGAACATACCTCCGGCTGCCAACAAAGAGAGAAATAAAAATACAAGTTTCTTCATTATCTGTTAATTAGCTATATTCCGCACAAATGTATCTCAAAATCATTGAAAGATGAAAGGGGAAAGTTGAAAGTTCGTAACTTTTAACCTTTCTCTGTCTACTTTTAACCTTCCACTCAGCTTTTGCTGTGAGTAAAGGTTTATATTTCTCCAGTGCTTTCTCGAAAACGGCTTTCGCCTCCTCTATCGTTCCGAAAAACTCACCGCCCGAAGCGTTGAAATGACCACCCCCATGGAAGAATTCGGCAGCGAGCTGATTGCATGGAAAGTCCCTACTGAACGAAGAGAAATCTTAATCATCGGCTTCTCTGTATCTTCCCGCAAGAAACAGGAGAAACAAACGTTTTTGATTGTGAGGGGAATATTCACAAAACCCTCACTATCACCTTTTATATAGTCAAACTTACTCTGTTCTTTTTGTCAATGTGATTAAGGCTGCATTGTAGTCCGAATAAACAGTCATATTTGACAACACATATCCCATCAGACGCAATCTGCTCTCCGAATACGTATTGTACACTTTGCGATAGATATCGTCTTATCAATCCCTTTTGAAAGGAGTTCGCTGATGATAAAATAGATCTCGCGATTGTTGGAATTGTAGGTAAAACCACCTGTATCCGTCATCATACCAGTGTAGATACATTCTGCGCCTTCCTTTGAGATATCACTAAAGTACCCCATACGGCAAATCAGACGAAAGATCAATTCGGAAGTAGAAGAAATCTTCGGGTAAGACATCGTAATCTTACAGAATTCTTCCGGGTAAAGATGATGATCGATCATTATTTTACGTGCGGGAGAAGCTGCCACGGCATCCGCCATATCATCAATACGTTTCAATGCATTGAAATCCAGACAGCAGATTACGTCTGCTTCGGCTATCAACTTATCCGCAAATTCTTTGTAACGGTCGTACAAGAGAATGTCTTTGCTGCCCGGCATCCACCGAAGGAAATCGGGGAAAGCATTGGGAACGATTACGTTTACTGTCTTTTCCTGTGAATCAAAAAATGGTATAATCCTAGTGAAGAGCCGATAGCATCACCATCAGGAGATACATGAGATACAATTACTATTTTGTCAGCCCGTTCAAACCATTTGGTAAAATGATCTATTTTGGCTTGTTCAATTACTTTCGTCAACATACTATAATACTTTATCAAGATGCAAATGTACGATAATTCTTTGTACTTAGAGCAAAAACCGCACAGAACCTTCTTCGGACAAAGAGATAAAACGCAAACCAGACTGTTTACATTCCTCTTCAAAGAGTTGCTTGCGATGTTCCGAAAGGGATGCATCTAATATAATGCACGGAGCAAAGAGCAACCTGAGTTCTTTCAAATGACCGTTATAGCCTTTGCATAAGTAAAGATAATCAATATATAACGGAGTAGCGGCAGATTTGTTTCGCCAGCGATGATCGGTCACCATACAAATGCGTCGTCCATGGTAAGACAGTATTTGCTCCCGGCAGCAGAGCGCGGTATCTTGATAATCGGCTGTCACCTCTAACGGCGACAATAATTGGTGATGATTCCAATAATTTGTTGCAACACGATACAACTGCCTTTTATCAGAAAGACTATCTCCATAAACTATCCGTGAATTCCCATTATTGTCTATACAATGAACTGCCGGACAACCGCGAACATTACAGAAAACAATACTATCCAGAGGACGGTCCACCCAGGACATAGACACATGATAGACACCTAACAATAATATTGAAAAGAGACAGATCAGAAGATTCTTTAATCCCCGGTTTGCGAAATAGTAAAACACCAGACCGCCGGAGAGGTAAAGGCCGAGTACTTCCAACTGATATAGCCATATTCCGTCAATAGAAGCATAAGGAAACTGTTCTACCCAATGAATGAAAGTATTAAGTGCATCCAGAAGAAACTTGACGCCCTCTGCTATAAAATTTTGTATCCAGTGTAGCGGAGTCAGGAGAAGCATAACAACGGCAGAATACAAAATGATGGTAACCAGAGGAATGACTACTAAATTAGTAAACAGAAAATGAGTTGAAAAACGGGAGAAATAAAAACATAACAAGAGGAGCAGTGCCTAGCTGTGCCGCAATAGATACGCTCATTAGTCCCCAGAAATATCTCCCGATCCTACTCTTTACCGGAAGTAACCGATAAATGGGTTTATATGTCAGTAGAATAGAAGCAACAGCCAAGAAGGATAGTTGAAAACCGACATCAAACAGCCATACCGGATTACAAAGTAACATAACCCATGCAGTCGCCGCCAACGTATTCAAAGATAAAGCCTGACGATTAAAAAAATATCCGCCACTACCCAGATCGAAAACATACAAGCCGAACGGACTACCGATGGTGAAAGTCCGGTAAAAAAAGCGAAAGCCCAAAGAAGGATAAGAAGAAATACAGCCCGCAAACATCTGCCTGCGTTCCCTCTCTTCGCAACAGGACTCAATATAAAAAAGAGCAAGGCATACAACAGCCCGATATGCAACCCGGACAATGCAAGCACATGACTGGCACCAGCTACCGAATAACTTTCACGAACAGAGTCACTTAGTTCGGTTTTATCACCTACAGTCAAAGCAGAAAGTACAGCCAATCCGTCACCTTCAAAACCAAGTTGGCGATAAAGAGAAAGTATTCTGTCGCGACAAGAACCGGCTACCTCCAGAAGAGTGCTCTTCCGAGCAATATTTCCGTTACCGGAAGATAACATTTCTGAAGATGCCAGCATCCATTTTCCGGACACGACATATCCTGTTCCACTGATTCCCTTCCGCATCAGATAACGGGCATAGTCGAACTCATCGAAATTCTGTCCATTTACAGGCGGAGAAATACGAGCAGACACCCATAATTCATCTCCCCGCTTTAATCCGGCAGCCGCCGAATCCCGTTGCAGATATAGAATAGCCTTACAATCATCTATCGAATGAATAGCTGTCGAATCACGCTGTTCTTTCAACAATACCCGGCAAAGAAAAGTATGTTCCTTAGTTTCGGGAGTATCCGTCACCCACCCCCGATAAACCGTTTCCTCTTTCGGGAAAGTATATCCCGTTGCATGTTGTAGCTGCCAGGTTATTCCCACCCAGCCACCTGTAAAACAAAGAGCAAGAATCGCAATCGAAGCACCAACGCAGAGAATAGCGTCCAAGGAAATAACAACCTATAGAGAGACCGGCTAAAAAACAAAAGGCAAGGATTCCCCAAAAGAGCTCCGGCGAACCGTTGAAGAAACGATCACCACAAAAAAACGCCTGCTATCCACGGGATAACCAGGCGTATATAAGATACTGATGTAAACAGGCAGTATTCAATGTATTCGTTACAGCCTGTGTAACTGGTGAATCATTGCTTCCGGGTCCGGTGCTCCAAAGACTGCATTACCAGCTACCAGAACATCTGCACCCGCTTCCACGAGACGGGCACCCGTTTCCAGATTCACACCACCGTCTACTTCAATCAATGCTTTCGAGCCAGTCTGTTCTATCAAGGCACGCAGTTCACGGACTTTCTCTACAGAATGTTCAATGAACTTCTGTCCGCCAAATCCGGGATTCACGCTCATAACAAGCACCATATATACATCTCTGAATAATATCCTGAAGTAAAGCTACGGGAGTTGCCGGATTTATAGTTACGGCCGGCTGCATTCCGGCTTCTTTAATCTAGCTGTATCACCCGATGCAGATGAGTACAAGCCTCATAATGGACATTCATCGTATGTGCCCCCAATGCTTTACCTCCGGGAATAAACTTCTCCGGATTAACAATCATCAGATGCACATCCAACGGTTTCTTACTCAGCAGCTTCGCCACATACTTCAGCACCGGAAAGCCGAATGAGATATTAGGAACAAATACCCCATCCATTATATCAATATGCACCCACTCCGCTTCACTGCGGTTTATCATTTCAAGGTCTCTCGCCAAATACCCAAAGTCGGCAGAAAGGATGGAAGGAGAAATAATCGGTTTCATCATTCTATTGTTTTAAGATTCAGTTAGTCTTGACCGTGGTTCAGTTCATTCTATCAATTCATTTTATATCCATCCGACAAGACGGAATCCACGAAGCAATTCATCCGTCTTCAGACGTTTCTTGCCGGGAAGCTGCAAAGAAAGGACAGACACGAACCCATCGGGCACAGCCACCTTTATATATTTCTTGCCATCTGTCACAACTGTTCCGACAGCCAGCTGATGTGCCTCATAAATCTTCTCGCTCTCAAAAATCTTCATTACTACCGCTTCTCCTTCCGGACTGACTAATTCACTCCATGCAGCCGGATAAGGAGAGAGTCCGCGAATAAAATCATAGACCTTCTTCACCGGTTGCTTCCAGTCAATCCGACAAGTCTCTTTAAATATCTTCGGAGCAGGGCGAAGTTCTCCTACCACTGCCATATCTTCCTGAGCAATCGGCTTCACTGTATCATTCAATATAGCATCTACGGTTTCAAGTACCAGCTTTCCACCAAGCACCATCAGTTTATCATGCACCACTTCCACATTATCCGTATCTGCAATAGGTACACGTACCTGCTGAATCACTTTTCCGGTATCAATCTCATGTTGCAAAAAGAAGGTCGTAATCCCGGTCTCCGTATCACCGTTGATAACCGCCCAGTTGATAGGAGCAGCTCCACGATACTGAGGAAGTAACGAAGCGTGCAGATTAAATGTACCCAGTCGCGGCATATTCCATACCACCTCCGGCAACATACGAAAAGCAACTACAATCTGAAGGTCGGCTTTCCAGTCACGAAGGGCCTGCACAAAAGCCTCATCTTTCAATTTCTCCGGCTGGAGCAACGGTAAGTTCTGTTCGAGAGCATACTGCTTGACAGGAGAATATTGAATCTTATGTCCGCGTCCGGCTGGCTTATCGGGCATCGTAATCACACCTACCACATTATAGCCGCCCTCTACTAATTGACGCAGGGCCTCTACCGCAAAATCGGGAGTCCCCATATATACTATTCTTAAATCTTCTTTTTTCATAATCTAATCACTTTTATCTACATAGAACCCAGGCCCCGGTACCTTGTCGGACGGCGGGTGGTTAATCTTCGGAGAAATGTACCAAAACTTGACGGTACGAATTAAATATCTTCGATTTGGAAACAAATCCCTGATATCGCCCTTCTTCATCGACTACCGGAAGATTCCATGCTTTCGTATCATCAAACGTCTGCATCACTTGCTCCATTCCATCCGTATCGAATATCTTGGCAGGAGCAGATGTCATTAATTTATTAACAGTGAAGCGATGATAAAGTTCTTGCCGGAACATGATGTTGCGGATATCATCGAGCAGGACAATTCCCAACAATTCACCGGTCTTTCTTATCCGTCACGGGAAACACGTTACGATGGGAAGCGGCAATGGCTTTCACCAACTCGCCCAAATCCATTTCCGGATGCACTACCACGAAGTCTTTTCCACCACATTCTCCATTTTCATCAAGGTCAAGACCGCCTTATCCTTATGATGTGTGAGGAGCTGCCCTCTCTTGGCCAGACGCATCGAATAGATACTATGAGGCTCGAAAGCAATAATCGTCAGATAGGAACTGACAGATACAATCATCAAGGGAAGAAACAGGTCATAACCTCCGGTCAGTTCGGCAATCAGGAATACACCTGTCAACGGAGCGTGCATCACTCCACTCATAACACCCGCCATTCCCATCAATGCGAAATTCTTTTCGGGCAGATAAGCAGAAAAGGCTAAGTCATTACTGAAATGGGAAAATACGAATCCGGCAATACAGCCCAGATAAAGCGAAGGTGCGAAAATACCACCGCAACCACCGCCACCGTTCGTCGCACTGGAAGCAAACACTTTCAGTAAAATAATCAGCATCAGATAAACCTGCAACAGATTACTATAGCCGTAGAACATAGAGTTGTTCATGACCGTATCCCATTCCGCCGCAGACGTTCCGTTCAGCAACAGGTTGATTGTATCGTAACCTTCACCATAGAGAGGTGGAAAAAGGAAGATCAGCACACTCAGCATAACACCGCCGAAAGCCAGTTTCTTATAAGGGTTGTTGAGTTTACCAAAGACACCTTCCACCGAATTCATGGCACGCGTAAAGTACAATGAAATCAGTCCGCAAAAAATTCCCAGTAAAATAACGAAAGGAATACGTTCCAGTTCGAATGCCTGATCGAGATGAAACTTGAACATGGCTTCCGTGCCGGTAGTGATATACGAAACGGTTGCCGCCGTCACTGCAGAAATCAACAACGGAAGCAGAGAAGTCATAGTCAGGTCTATCATCAGTACTTCCAGCGTGAACACCAGTCCGGCAATCGGAGCTTTAAAAATTCCGGCAATCGCACCTGCCGCGCCACAGCCGACCAGCAACATCAACGTCCGGTGCTCCATTTTGAACACACTACCCAAATTGGAACCGATCGCCGACCCCGTCAGCACAATCGGCGCCTCCGCTCCAACCGATCCACCGAAGCCGATGGTGATAGCACTGGCGATCGTAGACGACCAGATATTGTGTCGTTTGATACGTCCCTGTCTACGGGAAATGGCATATAAAATCTTGGTAACTCCATGGCTGATGTCATCCTTCACAATATTGCGCACAAACCATCCGGCCAGAAAAATACCGATTACCGGATATACCAAATACAAGTAGTTGGCTTCCGTCGCATTGAAATTATCTGTTAAGAAGTTCTGTATCTGGTGAATGAAGAACTTCAATAGTAAAGCGGCAAACACAGTGAAAATCCCCACCAGAAAACTTAATATAAGGATAAACTGCTTTTCCTTGATATTGGCTTCCCGCCATCTGATGCAACGCTGTAACAAGCTCAGTTTCTCCTCTTTCATTTATTCACGAATTATCTTGATCACTCCACCTTTGTCCAGTTTTATAATACTTGAGGGGTTCGGTCTGCTCATATCGTCCTGACGATAGCCGACGATATAGTCTACTGCCGATTTGATCTCGTCACTGATTTCACTAAAGTTGGCAGCTCCCGGCTGGCCGCTTACATTGGCTGATGTAGACACGATTGCCTTGCGGAACTGCTGGCAAAGACGTTTGGAAAACGCTTCATTCGTCACACGGATTCCCACGCTGCCATCTTCGGCAAGCAGGTTCGGAGCCAGATTGCGTGCACCGGAATAGATAATCGTCAATGGTTTGTCGGCTACTTCTATCAGATCCCATGCCACATCAGGAACATCCTGTACATAAAAATCCACCTTGACAGACGAATCAACCAGCACCAGCATAGCTTTGCTATCGGCACGTTTCTTAATCTCATATACCCGACGTACAGCTTCTTCGTTAGTCGCGTCGCAGCCTATGCCCCAAACGGTATCGGTAGGATAAAGGATGACACCTCCTTCATTCATCACCTGACAGGCTTTTTAATATCTTCTATCATTTCTTGAGTAATTTCAGTTGAGAATAACACGCAAAAGTACTACTTTTGCATCGAAATCAAAAAGATTAAGGAAAACAATGGAAGAAATCGTATTTCATCATGCACTGCCTATCCAGTTGCGCTTCAACGACGTAGACAAATTCGGCCACGTCAACAATACCGTTTACTTTTCTTTCTATGATTTGGGGAAGACTGAATAAAAACAATATATAAAATGAATCACAAATGGAATTATCAACCTCCAAGCCAAGAACAGACAGAAGCAGCTAAAGCATTAGCAAAGGAAACAGGGATCAGCCCGATTCTTTGTAAGCTGTTGCTGGAAAGAGGTATAACCTCAGCAGCAGAGGCTAAAAGATTTTTCCGTCCCCAGCTTAACGAGCTACACGACCCATTCCTGATGAAGGATATGAGCATTGCCGTAGAACGGCTCAATCAAGCTATGGGCAGGAAAGAACGTATCATGGTTTATGGAGATTATGATGTAGACGGTACAACAGCTGTAGCATTGGTATACAAATTTCTCCAGCAGTTCTATTCGAACATTGACTACTATATTCCCGACCGATATAATGAGGGCTACGGAGTATCAGTAAAAGGAGTGGATTATGCCTGTGAAACAGGTGTAAAACTTATTATTGTGTTAGATTGCGGTATTAAAGCCGTAGAGGAAATTGCTTATGCAAAAGAAAAAGGTATCGATTTCATCATCTGCGACCACCATGTACCTGATGATATATTGCCACCAGCCGTAGCTATTCTGAATGCCAAACGGGCAGACAATACGTATCCTTACGATCATCTTTCAGGGTGTGGTGTAGGCTTCAAATTCATGCAGGCTTTCGCTTTGAATAATGGCATTGAATTTCATCAACTAACTCCTTTATTAGATTTGGTTGCTGTCAGTGTAGCATCAGACATCGTACCTATCATGGGAGAGAACCGAGTGCTGACACATCATGGTTTAAAGCAGTTGAACTCCAATCCCAGTGTAGGTCTGAAAGCTATTATTGATGTATGCGGATTATCAGAAAAAGAAATTACCGTAGGTGATATCGTATTCAAGATAGGTCCGCGCATCAACGCATCCGGACGTATACAGAACGGAAAAGAAGCGGTGGAATTGCTCATAGAAAAGGACTTCTCGGCAGCATTAGAGAAAGCCAACCAAATCAACCAATACAATGAAACCCGTAAAGATCTGGATAAGACCATGACCGAAGAGGCCAACCAAATTGTAGACCACTTGGAAGGACTAGCAGATCGGCGTTCCATTGTCATCTATAATGAAGCGTGGCACAAAGGTGTTATCGGTATCGTAGCTTCACGCCTTACAGAGATTTATTATCGCCCGGCAGTTGTATTAACCCGTACAGATAATCTAGCAACTGGTTCTGCCCGTTCCGTATCAGGTTTCGATGTTTACAAAGCTATCGAATATTGTCGTGACTTGTTGGAAAATTTTGGAGGACACACTTACGCTGCAGGACTATCCATGAAAGTGGAAAATGTGGAAGAATTCACCCGCCGTTTTGAGACCTATGTCACAGAACATATTTTGCCGGAACAGACTAGTGCTGTAATAGATATTGATGCAGAAATTGACTTCCGGGATATCACTCCGAAGTTCCATGCCGACCTGAAAAAGTTCAATCCCTTCGGACCAGACAACCACAAACCTATCTTTTGTACACATAATGTATATGATTATGGTACCAGCAAAGTAGTAGGTCGTGATCAGGAGCATATCAAGTTGGAATTGGTAGACAATAAATCAAACAATGTGATGAATGGCATCGCTTTCGGACAAAGTTCACAAGCACGCTATATTAAGACCAAACGTTCTTTTGATATTTGTTATACCATTGAAGAGAATACGCACAAGCGTGGTGAAGTACAATTGCAAATAGAAGATATAAAACCCAGTGAGGAATAATGGTAAAAATTTATCTTTGAAATATGTCAAAACTTTAATGACGTTATCAGATACTTATCAGAATAATAAGATGACAAGTCATTGGGGTTTTGACATAATTTTCTTATTCTCCTTCCAATGACCTATAAAGAAATTCTAAAACAATATTGGGGATATGATAACTTTCGGGGCATACAGAAAGAAATCATTGAAAGTATAGGCAACGGTCACGACACGCTAGGATTGATGCCTACCGGTGGCGGCAAATCCATTACCTTCCAAGTACCAGCTTTAGCACAACCCGGATTATGTTTAGTTATCACACCTCTTATTGCCCTGATGAAGGACCAGGTACGCAATTTACGCGACCGGGGTATCAAAGCTTTAGCAATTTATTCAGGCATGACGCGCGAAGAGATCATCGTTGCATTGGAAAACTGTATCTTCGGCGACTATAAATTCCTTTATATCTCTCCGGAAAGACTGGATACTGAAATATTCCGTAACAAACTTCGTTCAATGAAGGTCTCCATGATTACGGTAGAGAAAGCCACTGTATCTCGCAATGGGGATATGATTTCCGTCCGGCTTACCTGAAAATCGCAGAAATACGGGAGCTGTTGCCTGGAGTACCGGTACTGGCACTGACAGCTACAGCAACTCCCGAAGTCGTAAAAGATATTCAGTCACGGCTGAACTTTAAAGAGAATGTTTTCCGCATGAGTTTTGAACGAAAGAATCTGGCATATATCGTACGCAAAACGGAAAATAAGACCGGAGAACTATTACATATCCTGAAAAGGATAGACGGCTGCGCAATTATCTACGTCCGCAACAGACGCCGCACCAAAGAAATCACCGAACTGTTGACAAACGAAGGAATAACTGCCGACTTTTATCATGCCGGCCTGGACAATGCCGTCAAAGACCTTCGGCAAAAACGCTGGCAAAGCGGAGAAGTCCGTGTCATGGTGGCCACCAATGCTTTCGGCATGGGCATCGACAAGCCCGATGTCCGTATCGTACTGCATATCGACCTTCCCGACTCTCCCGAAGCGTACTTTCAAGAAGCCGGACGGGCAGGAAGGGACGGGCTGAAAGCCTATGCCGTTATCCTGTATGCCAAATCCGACAAAATGACATTGCACAAACGGGTGGCGGACACTTTCCCCGAAAAAGAATACATCCTGAATGTCTACGAACATCTTCAGTATTATTACCAAATGGCGATGGGTGACGGATTTCAATGTATCCGGGAATTCAACCTGGAAGAATTTTGCAGGAAGTTCAAATACTTCCCCGTGCCGGTGGACAGTGCGTTGAAAATACTGACGCAAGCCGGCTATCTGGAGTATACGGACGAACAGGACAATGCTTCCCGCATTCTTTTTACAATCCGGCGGGACGAGCTGTATAAACTACGGGAAATGGGTACGGAAGCGGAAACTCTGATACAGACCATTCTCCGTTCCTACACGGGAGTATTTACCGATTATGCTTATATCAGCGAAGACACACTGGCTATCCGCACCGGATTGACACGCCAGCAAATTTATAATATATTGGTGACACTGACCAAACGCCGTATCGTAGATTATATCCCGCACAAAAAGACACCTTATATAATATACACGCGCGAGCGGCTGGAACTACGTTACCTGCACATTCCGGCTTCTGTCTACGAAGAGCGCAAAGCCCGGTACGAAGCACGTATCAAAGCCATGGAAGAATATGTCACTTCCGAAAGCGTTTGCCGGAGCCGGATGTTGCTTCGTTATTTCGGAGAAAAAATGAGCATAACTGCAAGCAATGCGACGTCTGTCTGAATCGTCACGAAACGGACTGCCTGCCCGAAGACTCTTTCAGAGAAATGAGAAAACAAATCCTGGAACTGCTTGCCCGGAAAAGTTTGCCCCCTGCCGGAATAGCGAATGCCATTGAAGCAGAAAAGAAGATATCAGCCGGGTAATCCAATATTTATTGGAAGAAGGTGAGCTGAAGATGCAGGACGGAATGCTACATATTTCAAAATAAGTTATTACATTTGCAGACAAACTCTAAAACAACATATCATCATGCCGAACTTTTTTAAATCTTTTTTCTCCGGTAAGTCTGAAACACCGGAAAGTGAAAAACAGAAAAACGACCGGAAAAGCTTCGAGATCTTCAAATATGACGGTCTGCGTGCACAACGTATGGGACGTCCGGATTACGCAGTAAAATGTTTCACAGAGGCCCTTGCTATCGAAGAAGATTTCGAGACAATGGGTTATCTCAGCCAGCTTTATATCCAGACGGGCGAAACCGAAAAGGCCCGCGAACTGCTGGAAAAATGGCAGTAATGGAACCTCATGTGACCAGCACATTCCTCACATTGGCCAATGTCTGCTACATCCAGGAAGACTACAAAGCTATGGAAGAAGCTGCCAGCAAAGCAATCGCCATCGAAGAAGGAAATGCAGTCGCACACTTCCTGCTGGGCAAAGCCCGTAAAGGACAGGACGACGACCTAATGACGATTGCCCACCTGACAAAAGCGATTGCCTTGAAAGATGATTTCATCGAAGCCCGCCTGATGCGTGCGGAAGCATTGCTGAAAATGAAGCAATATAAAGAAACAATGGAAGACATTGACGCCGTACTGGCACAGAACCCGGAAGAAGAAACCGCTATCCTCCTGCGCGGCAAAGTGAAAGAAGCCAACGGACAGGAAGAAGAAGCAGAAGCCGACTACCAACTTGTAACAGAAGTGAATCCTTTCAACGAACAGGCATATCTCTACCTGGGACAACTTTTCATCAACCAGAAGAAGTTGACAGAAGCTATCAGTCTGTTCGACGAAGCAATCGAACTGAACCCCAACTTTGCAGAAGCATACAAAGAACGCGGCCGCGCCAAACTGCTGAATGGAGATAAAGACGGTTCTGTAGAAGATATGAAGAGGTCATTGGAACTGAATCCGAAAGATGAGGCCAGCCTGAACGGAGAATTCAAGAACCTCGGCCCAAAACAGGAAGCATTGCCGGGAATCTTCTGATTGGCGGAAGTCATTCAACCCGTTCCGACAGAGGGTATCCCATGTCTTTTTCATTCTTTTTTGCAGAGAAAACAAAAAAGTATCGCTTTTTGTTTGCGTTTAGCAGAAAAGTATTACTTTTGCCCCAGAATTAGAAACCAAAGCAAAAAAACAAAGACTCGTATGAGATCATTTACTTATGCATATTACTTCTTTTTTACTTTTACTTTAGCCAGAAAGTAGAGCGGGAGTTTGTATGTATCAAGTGACATGATGCTTAAGGACTGAATAAGAGAAATCAATCATATGAATCCCGCTCCAATATGGACGCGGGATTTTTTTTATATAATACATTTATAACAATGAAAAAAATAGCAATTCAAAGGAACACTCGGCTCATATCACGATATCGCCGCACACAAGTACTTCGAGGGAGAAGAAATAGAGTTAATCTGTTGTGCCAGTTTCGAAGACGTGTTTACCTCGATACGTAAAGACAGTCAGGTTATCGGAATGCTAGCCATAGAGAATACGATTGCAGGCAGCCTGTTGCACAACAACGAGTTGCTGCGGCAGAGCGGAACACAAATCATAGGCGAATACAAACTACGCATTTCACACAGCTTCGTCTGCCTGCCCGATGAAAGTTGGGAAGACCTGACGGAAGTCAACTCCCACCCTATCGCCCTGATGCAGTGCCGTGATTTCCTGAACCAGCACCCACAACTAAAAGTAGTGGAAGGTGAAGATACGGCACGCAGCGCAGAGGCTATCAAGAACGGAAATCTGAAAGGACACGCCGCTATCTGCTCCAAGATAGCCGCCGAACGTTATGGAATGAAAGTCCTTCAAGAAGGTATCGAAACAAATAAGCATAACTTTACCCGTTTTCTAGTCGTTGCCGACCCGTGGCAAGTGGACGAACTCCGCCAGCACCGCACAAACACGATCAATAAGGCGAACATGGTATTCACACTGCCGCACTCGGAAGGCAGCTTGTCACAAGTGTTGTCTATCCTGTCGTTTTACAACATCAACCTCACTAAGATACAGTCGTTGCCGATTATCGGACGGGAATGGGAATACCAGTTTTATGTGGACGTAGCTTTCAACGACTATCTGAGATACAAACAATCGATCGCAGCAATCACTCCATTAACCAAAGAACTTAAAATATTAGGCGAATATGCAGACGGAAAATCAAACATCTAAGATCAAGCCCGCCGACCGGTTGACCAGCGTGAGCGAATACTACTTCTCCAAGAAGTTGAAAGAGGTGGCACAAATGAATGCGGAAGGAAAAGACGTGATAAGTCTGGGTATCGGAAGCCCTGATATGCCACCTTCGGAAAAGACAATCGAAACATTGTGCAATAATGCCCACGACCCGAACGGACACGGTTACCAACCGTATGTAGGTATCCCCGAACTTCGCAAAGGTTTCGCAGCCTGGTATCAACGCTGGTATGGAGTCGACCTGAACCCGAACACGGAAATACAACCTTTAATCGGCTCGAAGGAAGGAATCCTCCATGTCACACTGGCTTTCGTCAATCCGGGAGAACAGGTATTGGTACCGAACCCGGGATATCCCACTTATACTTCTTTGAGCAAGATACTCGGCGCGGAAGTTATCAACTACGACCTGAAAGAGGAAGATGGCTGGATGCCCGATTTCGAAACTCTGGAGAATATGGATTTGGGCCGCGTAAAGTTGATGTGGACCAATTACCCGAATATGCCGACAGGCGCAAACGCCACTCCGGAACTGTATGAACGTCTCGTTGACTTTGCCCGCCGGAAGAATCTCGTGATTGTCAACGACAATCCGTACAGCTTTATCCTAAACGAAAAGCCAATTAGTATTCTGAGCGTGCCGGGAGCTAAAGAATGTTGTATTGAATTCAATTCCATGAGCAAAAGCCACAATATGCCGGGCTGGCGTATCGGAATGTTAGCGTCAAATCCCGAATTCGTACAATGGATATTGAAAGTGAAAAGCAACATCGACAGTGGAATGTTCCGCGCCATGCAACTGGCGGCTGCAACCGCCCTGGAAGCCGAAGCCGACTGGTACGACGGAAACAACCGGAACTACCGGAACCGCCGTCACCTTGCCGGTGAAATAATGAAAGCACTCGGTTGCACCTACGATGAGAAACAAGTCGGTATGTTTCTCTGGGGCAAGATACCCGATTCCTGCAAGGATGTGGAAGAACTGACGGAGAAAGTATTGCATGAAGCGAGAGTGTTCATCACACCGGGATTTATCTTCGGCAGCAACGGAGCAAGATATATCCGTATCTCGCTCTGCTGCAAAGACAATAAGTTAGCAGAAGCACTGGAAAGAATTAAAAGAATAAAAACAAATAAGAATATGGAACTCGAATCAATTTTATTACCGGGCATTGAAGCTAAAAGACCGATTGTCATTGCCGGCCCGTGTAGCGCAGAAACGGAAGAACAAGTAATGGATACAGCCAAACAACTGGCAGCTAAAGGACAAAAAATATATCGTGCCGGCATCTGGAAACCGCGTACCAAACCGGGAGGTTTCGAAGGTATCGGTGTAGAAGGACTTGCCTGGTTGAAAGAGGTAAAGAAAGAAACTGGAATGTATGTTTCTACGGAGGTAGCAACAGCCAAACACGTTTACGAATGTCTGAAAGCGGGAATCGATATCCTTTGGGTAGGTGCACGCACCACAGCCAATCCTTTCGCCGTGCAGGAAATAGCTGACGCACTGAAAGGCGTTGATATCCCTGTATTGGTTAAGAACCCGGTGAACCCGGATCTCGAATTATGGATCGGAGCACTGGAACGTATCAACAACGCTGGTTTGAAGCGTCTGGGAGCTATCCACCGAGGTTTCAGCAGTTATGACAAAAAGATATACCGCAACCTTCCCCAATGGCACATTCCTATCGAACTACGCCGCCGTATCCCTAATCTTCCGATTTTCTGTGATCCGAGCCACATCGGTGGAAAACGTGAGTTAGTAGCTCCGCTTTGCCAACAGGCGATGGACTTCAATTTCGACGGTCTGATCGTAGAAAGCCACTGCAACCCGGACTGTGCATGGAGCGATGCTTCTCAACAAGTTACTCCGGACGTACTCGACTATATCCTCAATTTACTGGTTATCCGCACCGAAACCCAGACTACCGAAAGCTTGTCCCAACTTCGTAAGCAAATCGATGAATGCGATGATAACATCATTCAGGAATTAGCAAAAAGAATGCGCGTGGCCCGCGAAATCGGTACTTACAAAAAAGAGCATGGAATCACCGTTCTTCAAGCCGGACGTTACAATGAAATTCTTGAGAAACGCGGTGCACAAGGTGAACAATGCGGTATGGATGGAGAGTTTATGAAAAAAATATTTGAAGCCATCCACGAAGAATCGGTTCGTCAACAAATGGAAATTATTAATAAATAATCAGGTAATAAACTGAAACTTCGTAAGCTTTCTGCATAGCTTCTCCTCCTTCGGGAAGGAGGAGTACCCGTAGGGGGAGGTGGTAGGAAAAATAATGAATATACCTTTTTAAAAGAAAAATATACCTCATCCCTACCGGTACCCTTCCCTCTGAGAGAGAAAGCCATACGGAAGGCAGTATATGCGAAACTTTAATAAATAAGAATATGAGAATATTAATCCTTGGAGCTGGTAAAATGGGCTCCTTCTTTACTGATATTTTGAGCTTTCAACACGAGACGGCCGTGTTCGACGTCAACCCGCACCAGTTGCGTTTCGTCTATAACACGTATCGTTTCACTACATTGGAGGAGATTAAGGAATTTGAACCGGAACTGGTTATTAATGCTGTTACAGTGAAGTACACGTTGGATGCCTTTCGCAAAATACTGCCTGTATTACCGAAAGACTGTATCATTAGTGACATTGCCTCTGTAAAAACAGGATTGAAGAAGTTCTATGAAGAAAGTGGTTTCCGCTACGTTTCCAGTCACCCTATGTTTGGCCCGACTTTCGCAAGTCTTAGCAATCTAAGCAGCGAGAATGCCATCATCATCAGTGAAGGAGACCATCTGGGAAAAATATTCTTCAAAGATCTCTATCAGACATTGCGTTTGAACATCTTCGAATATACGTTCGACGAACACGACGAAACGGTAGCCTACTCCCTGTCTATCCCGTTCGTTTCGACTTTTGTATTTGCTGCCGTCATGAAACATCAGGAAGCTCCGGGAACTACGTTCAAAAAAGCACATGGCAATTGCCAAAGGCCTATTAAGCGAAGACGACTACCTGCTTCAGGAAATCCTGTTCAACCCGCGCACTCCGGGACAAGTAACCAATATCCGGACAGAGCTGAAGAACCTTCTCGAAATCATCGAGAATAAAGATGTGGAAGGCATGAAAAAGTATCTGACGAAGATCCGGGAAAAGATTAAATAATCCCCGGCCGATATAGGTAAGATTTAACGGTCCCCTGCAAAAAGTTCTTTGCAGGGGATTTTTTTATGTGTACCTTTGTATCCGCAAAAACGGATTCACAGGAGAAAAGAAAGAATGATAGATCAAGTTACCATAGACCGAATATTGGACGCGGCACAAATTATGGATGTCGTTTCAGATTTTGTCACCCTGCGCAAGCGCGGTGTCAATTATGTTGGTTTGTGCCCGTTCCACAGTGACAAAACTCCTTCCTTTTATGTTTCACCCGCTAAAGGACTCTGCAAATGTTTCGCCTGCGGACAAGGGGGCAACGCCGTGCACTTTATCATGGCGCACGAACAGATGTCTTATCCGGAGGCACTGAGATACCTTGCCAAGAAGTATAATATCGAAATTAAAGAAAGAGAGTTGAGCGATGAAGAGAAGCTGGTGCAAAGTGAGCGCGAGAGTCTGTTCATTGTCAATAACTTCGCCCGCGACTATTTTCAGAATATACTGAAGAACCACGTAGACGGTCGCAGTATCGGTATGGCTTACTTTCGCAACCGCGGTTTCCGGGATGATATCATCGAGAAATTCCAGTTGGGATATTGTACCGAGAGCCACGATGCACTTGCCAAGGAAGCGCTACAAAAAGGATATAAGAAAGAATATCTGGTAAAAACCGGACTCTGCTACGAAACCGACGACCACCGTTTGCGGGACCGTTTCTGGGGACGTGTCATTTTCCCTGTCCACACTCTCTCCGGCAAAGTAGTTGCCTTCGGTGGACGTGTGCTTGCCAGTGCCACAAAAGGCGTAAAAGTTAAGTACGTCAACTCTCCCGAATCGGAAATCTATCATAAAAGTAACGAATTATACGGCATTTATTTTGCCAAACAGGCGATTGTGAAACAAGACCGTTGTTTTCTTGTGGAAGGATATACGGATGTCATTTCCATGCATCAGTCCGGCATAGAGAATGTGGTCGCTTCTTCAGGAACTGCTCTTACACCGGGACAAATCCGCATGATTCACCGTTTCACCAACAACATGACCGTACTTTACGACGGTGACGCAGCAGGTATCAAGGCTTCTATCCGCGGCATTGATATGCTCCTTGAAGAAGGAATGAACATCAAAGTCTGCCTTCTTCCCGACGGTGACGACCCGGACTCTTTTGCCCGCAAACATAACTCCACGGAGTTTCAAGCCTTCATTGCAGAACATGAAACTGACTTTATCCGTTTTAAAACCAACTTATTACTGGAAGATGCAGGAAAAGACCCGATCAAACGTGCAGAGCTTATCGGTAATCTGGTGCAAAGCATCTCCGTCATACCGGAAGCGATTGTACGCGACGTCTATATCAAAGAATGTGCGCAGCTGCTGCACATAGAAGATAAATTACTGGTATCGGAAGTAGCCAAAAGACGGGAAACGCAAGCGGAGAAACGAGCTGAACAAACAGAACGTGACCGCCGTATCGCTGAAAGAACGGCTAACATGACACAAGGCGGTGCAACTGCATCTCCCTCTTCCGACAACGGCATACCTATGCCTCCTGAAGATGTCATGCTAGCTCCCCGAAGTAGATGGCGACGGTAACTATCTGAATGTTCCACCTGCCCTGCAAGAAGACAATTACGCTTCTTTCATCCCACAGGAAGGTAAAGAGGGACAGGAGTTCTATAAATTTGAACGGTTGATTTTACAAGCCGTGGTCCGTTACGGAGAAAAGATTATGTGTAACCTAACAGATGAGGAAGGGAATGAAGTTCCGGTAACCGTAATTGAATATGTTATCAACGATTTAAAGGAAGACGATCTGGCTTTCCACAACCCGTTGCACCGGCAAATCCTGTCGGAGGCTGCCGCACATATACATAATGCCGGATTCGTAGCGGAACGATATTTTCTGGCACATCCCGATCCTGTCATCAGCAAATTGAGCGTAGACCTGATTAATGTCCGCTATCAACTTAGCAAATACCACTCCAAGTCCCAGAAGATTGTGACAGATGAAGAACGGCTCTACGAACTGGTTCCGATGTTGATGATTAATTTCAAATATGCAATTGTCACGGAAGAATTAAAACACATGCTTTATGCCTTGCAGGATCCGGCTCTTGCACATGACGAAGAAAAATGTAATGCCTTAATGATACGTTATAATGACTTGAGAGGGATACAAAGTATTATGGCAAAACGTTTGGGAGACAGAGTCGTATTGCGATAAATTATTTTCGTCGCCATATGTGCGGTAGCCTCCGACAGGAAGCATCTCCTTTATCAAAACCAAATACCTTTTCTCATTGATGCCGGAGCATAACTTTATCCATTTCACGGCAACTTCCCCTATAATGTTGTTCCGTGTTGGATAAGATTCATAAATTCTTCACGCGTCTTTGCCTGGTTGAAAGCCCCTGTGAAGTCAGAAGTAGTAGTAATTGAGTTTTGTTTTTCCACACCACGCATTTGCATACACATGTGTTTAGCTTCCACTACCACCATTACCCCCAGCGGGTTTAATGTTTCCTGGATGCATTCCTTGATTTGCAACGTCATACGTTCCTGCACTTGCAAGCGGTGAGAAAAGATATCGACTACACGAGCAATCTTACTCAGCCCGGTGATGTATCCGTTGGGAATATAAGCCACGTGTGCCTTTCCGTAGAACGGCAGCATGTGATGCTCGCAAAGAGAGAAGAAATCAATGTCCTTCACAATCACCATTTGACTGTATTCTTCCTGAAATTTAGCAGAGCGGAGCACCTCGTGAGGGTCCATGTGATAACCTTTTGTCAAACTCAACATTGCTTTAGCCACCCGTTCCGGAGTTTTCAACAAACCTTCCCGTTCGGCGTCTTCGCCCAACAAGGTAATAATACTGTGATAATGACTTTTCAACTCCTCCAGATTTGGAGAGACAATTTCTTCTTTTTCCTAACATGATAGATTTATAAAGGAATATTAACCTCGTCTTTTACAATAGAAACTTCTTTAAACACACCAGTAGCTTTCATTTTGCGCATCATCGCGTCAGCTTCTTCTATACTCCGGAAATCACCCACACGACAAAGCCAACGGGGCGGATTGAACGACGTATACACTGCCAGCTCCGGGAAATACACTTTTACCTGTGATGACACACGATAAGCATCATTCTTTGCTTGACGAGTATTGTTACCGGCATACGCCTGTATCCGGAAGCCGGAACCCTTCATGACTTTCTGTTCACCGGTTGCAGGACGTTCCATACCAATCATCGCTTCAATGCGGGGATCTTGGTGAATGATCACCTTTCCTTGTCCCGGAACGTTACGTTCGAGGCTTTTCACAATGTTCTGTGCCTGTGCACTGGCGCCAGCCAAAACAAACAGCAAGATAAGTAAAGCTAGTTTCTTCATTTGATAATTGTATTTAGGCACGGACTATATAATCCGCCCGTGCCCGAAATAAGTTTTAATTACGCGTTGAAAGCATCAATGATTCCCTTGAAATCAGATACTTTAAGAGCGGCACCACCAATCAGGCCACCGTCTACGTCAGGGTTAGAGAACAGTTCTTTAGCGTTGGAAGGCTTGCAGCTACCACCGTAAAGGATAGAAGTGTTGTCAGCGATTTCCTTGCCATATTTGTCAGCTACGATTGAACGGATGAAAGCGTGGATTTCCTGAGCTTGTTCAGGAGTAGCAGTTTTACCTGTACCGATAGCCCAAACCGGTTCGTAAGCAAGGATGATCTTAGAGAAGTCTTCAGCAGACAGAGAGAATACAGATTCCATCTGAGCAGCTACTACTTCGTTCTGCTTGTTAGCTTCGCGTTCTTCCAATACTTCACCAATACAGAAAATCGGAGTCAGACCGTTAGCCAAAGCCAATTTTACTTTTTCTTCGAGGATAGCTACTGTTTCGCCATAGTAAGCACGGCGTTCAGAGTGACCCAGGATTACATATTTTGCACCTGTAGAAGCTACCATTTCAGCAGAAACTTCACCTGTATAAGCACCAGATGCTTTATCAGCACAGTTTTCAGCGCCTACACCAATCTTGGCAGCGTCTACCAACGGAGTAACAGAAGCCAGGTGGATAAACGGAGTACAGATGATTACATCACAGTTAGGCTTCTCATTAGCCAATGCTTCGTTCAGTTCTTTTGCCAAAGCGATACCCTCTTGAAGGGTTTTGTTCATTTTCCAGTTTCCTGCAACAATGTTCTTTCTCATTTTGTTTTTATTTAAAGGGTTAATAAATCCATTTCCATTCTTTATATCAAAGCCGGACAATCAGTCTCGGTAGTATCTCCACTCTCCTCCTTCCGGAAGATGAAGATAGTATCAATTTATCAATCATCACTGCCATCAGTAACCGGCTCCTCTTCTTTTTTGTTCTTCACCAACCTTCGGAACGATGTTTTGCACTTCACTCTTTTTTGCTTCTTAGCTTCCGCAGCTTTTCTGGTATTTCTCCTTTCCCTACGACGAACGACCAACACATCTACTCCAAGCACCAGCAGTAATGGAATAACGAACCACAAGAACACAAAGCCAACCGTATGCACATCATTACCGACCTTCTGTTGTCCTAACGGCAGATTCTCCAGTTTGTCGGTCAGTACGTATTCATCCGGGATATCCTCGTCACTCCATTTGTTCAGAATAGTCCCATTCTTAATCAGCATCAATCCCGGGTTAGAGCGAATCATCGTCTTCAGTGTAATATCATCCATTTGACAGAAAGGGTATTCCGCCCCGGTCTTATCCTTCCACAGTTCTATCTGCTCCTCCGGTGAAGAAGTGAGGCAATAAAACTTATAGCCATGCTCCACCGAGTAATCATAGACTTCATTAATCAAGTCTATATTACTGTCATCCGCTTCTTCAATCCGGTGGGCGACCAACAGGAATGTGTACCCCATATCAGTCAGTACATCTTCCGTGATGTCCTCTCCCGTATTCAGTTCTATCATAGAGAAATCATGAATAGCCGGCTCGTATCCTTTTTCTTTAAGGACAGTGCGTGTATCAACAAATGTCCATGTGCTATCCGGATAATTCTCCAGTGTAAATTCTTTATTTTCTCCGTTCTTCTCCAAAATAAAGACACTTTCATATACACTCGGCTTCGCTCCTTCCGGCATCGTCATTCCTTCCAGTATATTCTTTCCTACCTTGTAGGGACGGAAGTCCAATACCGGCAAACGGTCAAGACAATAGAACGACAACGTAAACACAAAAAACAGCGTGTACAGAGAAACAAGCCATTCCATTTTTTGACTGATAAAGCGGACCAGCATCTTCCTGCCTTTAAACGCTCCGATTGCAGCAAGCAACAAGAGTACGTTCTTGATAAATGTCTCCCAATTAGTCAGCACCCAAGCATCTCCAAAAAACACCCGCAGTCGGACACCGGATTGAAGATTGCCAGATACAATGTCAACGGTGTCATAAAACTCATCAACATCAACGCCAACGTGGAAGCCACTGTTCTCCGGACACCAAAGAACAAAAAGATACCGATTGAAAACTCTATGGCAGATAATGCGATACCTCCCAATAACGGGAAGAATGAAGGAAACCAGGAAGCCATTCCGAATGCAGCCAGATAGTCCTGTATCTTGTACTGGAATCCCAGTGGATCTACTGCCTTTACAAATCCGGAAAAGATAAATGCAGCCGCCAAAATAAAGCGACTGATATTCGCTATTACCTCCTGAATGATATGTAAATTCTTAACCTTCAAATTCTATCTTAATCAATCCGAATACAGAGTAATTAATCATATCCATGTAATTGGCGTCGATTCCTTCGGACACCAACGTGTTGCCAGACAGACTTTCGATCTGCTTGGTACGGTATATTTTCATTAAAATCAAGTCTGTGTAAGAGCTGATACGCATACTGCGCCATGCCTCGTCATAGTCGTGGTTCTTGGCAAGCATCAGTTCCAGAGCCTCTTTGACATATTTATCATACAAAGCCAACGCTTCTTCAATGCTGATGTCGGCAGACTCGGCATACCCCAGTTCCAACTGAATAAGCCCTATAATACCGTAATTGACAATCGCAATAAACTCGGAACGAATTCCCTCGTCAACCAAAGTTACACCTTTTGTTTCAATACTACGAATCCGGTTGGCTTTGATAAAAATCTGGTCAGTCACCGAAGCCGGACGCAGAATACGCCATGCAGGCCCGTAATCGTGCAGCTTCTTGGAATATAAGTCACGGCAAATAGCGATGACATGTTCAAATTGTTGCTTGGTATCTTTCATTTTCTTCCAAATAGTGCGCAAAGGTAACAATAATTAAGTGAAAACAGAAAGAGGGCACTCTAAATTATATTAAAGTGCCCTCTTCTAAAGGTATTGTTGTATTACTGTTTTATAAGCAATGCTGTTTATGAACAGCGCAAAACTTGCCCGATGCGCAAAGTTGTAGTCGGTTTGATACGATTCAACTTACAAAGTGTGCTGACTGATACACCACGCAACTTGGCAATACGCGACAAAGTATCACCGCTCTTAACTTTATGATAGCGGATTGTACCGTCAGCCACTTGCGTGTCATGGGAACCGGCACGTTTCGAACCTTGAGTCCTCCTGAACGTATAGGTATCGGCTACGATATCTTGTTTCGGAAAGTCGAACATATAAATAGGATTGATTGCGATTCCGAGGAAACGGGTTTCAAAATGAAGATGAGAACCGGTTGAGCGTCCGGTATTACCACCTAATCCGATTACTTCACCGGCCTTGACCAGCTGATTTTTTCTTCAACCAGTTGTTTGGACAAGTGTCCGTAAACAGTTTCCAGTCCATTGTCATGACGAATAACGATATACTTACCATATCCTCTGCGCTCATATTTCACAATACGCACTTTACCGTCGAAAGCTGCTACAATAGTATCACCGATATTTACTTTCAAGTCCAGACCGTTGTGCATTCTTCTCCAACGGGGACCGAAAGGCGAAGTAATCTTCGTACTCGGAGTCGGCATGTGGAAACCTGTCAGGTCGATCGTGTAAGTATCAGGGATAATAGCGTTTCCGTAAGCGTGTACATACTGGTTGTTCCAGTTTGGATAGAGACTTAGGGCGGGATATTCCGACTGTTCGGCACGGATTTGCTTTTGCAATGCCAAAGAGTCTACTGTTTTTAATTTCTTGTCTATCGGTGCTTGACGAGCAATCAGGTCTTGTGAGAAAAGAGCTCAAACTAACCATAGCCGCAACAGCTACCAATCCTGTTTTAATAATACAATTGAAATTCATTCGTTCTTTGTCAATTCAATTAATATTCGTCATTTGCATACAGGTAGTCAAATGTCGCCTGTTTGTAATCGAATATTTCTTCCGGTTTAAAAAATCTCGTTAACTCGATAGCTGCGGTCTCCGGAGAATCAGAAGCATGAACTATATTTTCCTGAAAGCTCATACTGTAATCCCCACGAATAGTTCCGGGGCAGCCAGACGTCCCATTTGTCGGACCCGCCAACATACGGACAGTTTGAATAGCATCCACACCTTCGAAACAACAAACAATGACAGGAGCTGTCATCATGGAATCTTTCACTCTTTGAAAGAAAGGCTTGCTGCTCAAGTGGGCATAATGTTCGCTCAATAATTCATCAGTCAGTTGCATCATCTTCATGCCGGCCAACCGCAGTCCTTTACGTTCAAAACGATGAGTAATCTCACCAACCAATCCCCGTTGGAGGGTACAAGGCTTTAAAATGACCAGCGTTTTTTCAAGCATGATATACGACTTTTCTAATGGTTAAACGATACATTTACTAAAAAATTCTTCCAAAGGTAGCATTTTCCGATGAAACGACAAGAGAGTTATTAACTATTTTTCAGATGATTAGCCGGAAATAAGACAAACATTCAGGCGTTAAATCCCTATGAATAGGGAGAATAGAAGCAAAACATGTTTTGCAACACATTCCCGCAAATAAACTGCATGTTTAACCGTTTTTCAACTAATGGCAGCCCAGTTAACATTCGTTTTCCGCAAGGATTTGAGTTGCCGCCACAGTATTTCATTCTCCGGACTCTGTGCACCGGGATCATGCTCTACAATATCTTCGGCTATCGCACGGACGTATTGCAGCAATTGTCCGTCACGGGCAATATCCGCAATTTTCAAATCGAAGGCGACACCACTCTGCTGCGTCCCTTCCAAGTCACCGGGACCTCGTAGCTTCAGATCGGCTTCAGCTATTTCAAAGCCGTCATTTGTCCGTACCATTATCTCCAGTCGCTTACGAGTATCTTCGGTCAGTTTATAATTTGTCACCAAAATACAATAAGACTGGTCGGCGCCACGCCCTACCCGACCGCGCAACTGATGCAGTTGCGAAAGTCCGAAACGTTCAGCATTCTCTATAATCATCACCGAAGCATTCGGTACGTTCACGCCGACTTCGATCACTGTAGTGGCAACCATTATTTGCGCTTTGCCTGAAATGAAAAGTTGCATTTGTTCATCCTTTTCGGCAGCCTTCATTTTGCCGTGCACTTTACATACAGTACATTCGGGAAATTCTTCCAGGATATGCTGATAGCCTTCTTCGAGGTTCTTCAAGTCTATTTTCTCACTTTCCTTTATTAAAGGATAGACGATATAAACCTGCCGTCCTTCCTCAATCTGCTTGCGTACAGAGCGATACAGGCTTTCCCGGCGATTGTCGAACTGGTGAACAGTAGCAATCGGTTTCCGTCCCGGAGGCAGTTCGTCGATGACGGACACATCCAAGTCACCGTATAAAGTCATCGCCAACGTCCGGGGAATAGGAGTGGCGGTCATGACGAGCACGTGCGGCGGTTGAATATTCTTACTCCAAAGGCGGGCACGTTGCGCCACGCCAAAGCGGTGTTGTTCGTCAATAACCACAAAACCGAGAGAAGAAAAATTAACGGTATCCTCAATAACCGCATGGGTCCCGATCAGTATTTTCACATCTCCTGTCAGCAAACCGGTGAGAATGGCTTCCCTCCTTTTTCCTTTGATAGAGCCGTCAGCAGTTCCACGCGGATATCCATACCGAACAGTAACTCCTTAATCGTTTCGTAATGCTGGTTCGCTAATATTTCCGTAGGCGCCATCATGCAGGCTTGGTAGCCGTTATCCAACGCCAGCAACATACTCATCAAGGCGACTAAAGTTTTCCACTACCTACATCCCCCTGCAACAGACGGTTCATCTGCCGACCGCTACCCACGTCATTCGAATTTCTTTCAGCACTCGTTTCTGTGCGCCTGTCAGTTGGAAAGGAAGGTTCTTTGTATAAAACGTGTTGAATACGTCGCCCACTTTTTTCAAAGATATAGCCGCGATACCTTCTTTGCCTGTCTTTGGCATAGCGCAAGATGTTCAACTGTACGTAGAAGAGCTCCTCGAATTTAAGCCTATATTGCGCCCGGCGTAATAAATCGGGATTAGTCGGGAAATGGATATTCCGCAGAGCCTCTGTCAAAGGCATCAAGTGATGTTCCGACAACAGTTTGGGAGAGAGAGTCTCAGGCAGAGGCTCCTGTATCTGCAGAATGACAGTTGCCATCATCTTCTCAATTGCATGAGAGTTGAGGGAGCTGCGCTTCATTTTCTCCGTTGTATTATAATAAGGTTGAAGTCCCACGGAGGAAAGTTTCAAGTCATCCGTCTTGTCTACATCGGGATGAGCTAGATTGATGCGCCCGTTGAATACGGTCGGCTTGCCGAAGATGATATATTCTTCGTGAAGTTTGTATTTGCCGAGGATGTATTTTATTCCCTGAAACCACACCAAGTCCACGACTCCCGTACCATCCGAGAAATGGGCAGTGAGACGACGCTGCCGGCCTTCACCGATCGTTTCGAAACCAAGGATTTCACCTTTCAGTTGGATATACGGCATATTGCCATCTATCTCGTGAATGTAATAGATGCGGCTCCGGTCGACGTATTTGTAGGGAAATAGTAAATCAAATCATGCAAGGAGTAGATTCCTAACTCCTTATTTAATACAGCCGCCTTCTGAGGACCTACACCGGAGATAAATTTTATGTCGCGTGTGACTAAATCAAACATTTACAAAAGAGCACTCCCGACTTTCAGGTCGAAAGGAGTCGTTATTTTTATATTTTCACGGTTACCTGCTGCAAGATGCACGGGTACGCCCATTGCTTCCACAACCGAGGCGTCATCAGTAAAGAACGGGTAAATTCCTGCTCATAAGCCTGCTTCAACAGTTCGACGTCAAAGACTTGCGGCGTCTGCACCAATTTATAATCATTGCGGCTCACAGTCTCGCTTCCGACTTCCGTTAAATGGCGCAGCGTTTCAACTACATCAACAACCGGAATCACCGCTTTATGCTGTTCTGCCAAATCATAACAACGACGGATCACTTCTACCGAGACAAACGGACGGACACCGTCGTGCACTCCCACCAGCCCAGGAGCCTGCACCAATGCCAAACCGTTCTTCACCGAATGGAAACGAGTTTCTCCTCCGTCTGCCACCCGATGTTCCACATCGAAATCGTGTTCCCGACAGAGCTGCTTCCAAAAGTCCTGCTGCTCCCGTGGAAGGACTAAAATAAGTTGAATTGCCGCATCATACTTCCGGAAAACTTCCAGTGTATGCATCAATACAGGTTTACCGCCGACAGGAAGAAACTGTTTGGGGAGGTCGCTCCCCATACGCAAGCCCTTTCCACCGGCAACAATGATTACATATTTCTTCATGGACATCTTAGCGTTTAACGCACATCGCCTCTACCAGCTCGTCTACTTTTTCTTTACCTACCAACAAGTCAACGATAGTCAAAGCAAATTCCATGGCAGCGCCCGGTCCCATACCCGTAATGATATTTCCGTCACGAACAACCGGAGCATCGATACATTTCGGCACCTTCCAGATATTGCTCGAAGCTAGGATAGCAAGTCGCCTTCTTCCCTTTCAGCAGACCCAGCTTGCCCAGTACCATCGGACAGCACAAATAGCGGCAATCGGTTTGTTCTTGGCGGCGAAATCGAGAATCAATCTACGCAATCCTTCATGTTTATCAAGCGTAGCTGCTCCCGGCATTCCTCCGGGCAACAACAGAAGTTCGGCATCAAAGAAATCACAATTATCGAAGTTGATGTCACAAAGAACAGATACATCATGTGCACCTACTACAATTTCATCCGGTGTAACGGATACGATTTCCACATTCAGTCCGCCACGTCTTAGCGTGTCAATAGCAGTAAAGGCTTCAATTTCTTCAAACCCGTCTGCAAAAAAAGCGTATACAGTTCCCATAATCCTATATTTTTGGTTAATGATACTATCTCAAATTAAAATAATAAGTGATTGTCCCTGTCTGGTTGGTCACTCCGTCCACTGTATTGAAACGAGCTTTCCTGGCCGCATCTTCGGCGGCTTTCCGCAAAACAGAGTTTACAGTATTCGTTTGAGGGTTAATGCTGGTTGCAACAACCTGTCCTGCAGGATTCACGGTAATGTTCAACACCACACGTCCTTCTTCCTGCACATTGTAAGCAGGCTTGGGCAAACTGCCCGTACCTAAAGAACGTCCGCCAAGGTCAAAAGTTCCGTAACCGCCCGTTCCGGTCTTTGCTCCGGTGGAAGAATTACCTTCCTTACTGCCTTCCGTTCCCGTGCCACCGGCTGATGTTCCCTTGTTCCCTGTCATTTGTGAACCTTTGCCGAAAGCACCGGCCACTTTTTTTCTCGCGGCCTCTTCGGCAGCTTTACGTTCACGTTCCGCTTTCGCTTCAGCCAGGCGTTTCGCTTCCGCCGCTTTCTCGGCCTCGGTCTTCTCCGGCTTCTTCCACAGGCTTTTTCGGTTTCACTACTTCTTTCGGTTTTACCGTTTCCTTCTTGGGCTCCTCCGTCTTCGGTTTCAGAGTGACGGTTTCTTCTTCGGTCTGCGTCAACAAATCCTGTTCCGAAGGGAGTTCCGGCTGAGTCTGAGCAGGAGCCGGGGCCTCTTCGTCCAACACATCGACATCGACCAACGATGGGTCGTCAAAGCCACGCGCAGCATCCACATTCCCCATCATTACAGGGATTCCGCCTGCGTCCTCATCCGGTTGAGGGACAGTAAAGCTCACCAGAATCAAAAGAGCAATCACTGCCACGTGCACCAACAATGCACCCAACGCTCCTACGTATTCACCCTTTTTTCTTCTGTCCATCGTTCTTCTTATTTATTTTCCGGCGGGCGTGTAGCCAGCAACCATCTTAAAATGATTCTCATTCGCAATGTTCAGCACCCGCACTATTTCACGATAAGGTACTGATTCATCGCATACAACGCCACATACATTTCAGGCCCCTTTTCCCACAACTCTGCAAGAAAGGAGTCAGTTCGTTCAAAGGCGTACGGCTTCTCCTTCTCATTACCGAAAGCGGCATAGAAGTTCAGGTCTTTATCAATGATGACTCTCGTCAGCGGTTTGGCCGAGGGTCTGCTGCTTGCCTTGCGGCAACAACACCTTTATAGCATTGGGCGATACCACCGTAGAGGTTATCATAAAGAAAATCAACAGCAGGAATATGACGTCCGTCATGGAAGCCATGCTGAAATTGGGCGATACTCTATTTCTTCTTTTTTTAATCCCCACGTTTATGAGTTATTATAAAGTTATAAGTTCGGGGAATATGAATCACTTCTGAGCCGGTTCGTTCAGCAAGTCCATAAATTCCATCGTGCGGGCTTCCATCTTGTTTACCACGTTGTCTACCTGCGAAACCAGATAGTTGTAGGCAAACATGGCAATAATACCGACAATCAGACCGCCGACAGTAGTAATCATTGCTTCGTAGATACCGCCGGAAAGTAATGTAATATCAATATTTCCGCTTCCGGCGTTCGCCATTTCGTAGAATGCGCGCACCATACCTGTCACCGTACCGAGGAATCCGAGCATCGGGGCACCGCCGGAAATGGTCGCCATTACAGTCAGCCCTTTTTCCAGTTTCGCAACTTCAATGTTACCCACATTTTCAATAGCGGCCTGTACATCGTTGATCGGACGTCCCAGACGGCTGATACCTTTTCAATCATACGGGCCGAAGGAGTGTTCATCGTCCGGCAATAGTTAATGGCTGCTTTGATCTCACCACTATGAATATAGTCTTTGATACGTTCCATAAACATAGGGTCTTCTTTTCCCGCCTTGCGAATCATATAATTACGTTCGAACAAGATGTAAAAAGCAGACTACGGACAACTTTTAGCACAATCATAATCCAACCACCCTTCTTGATAGCCATATCAAGCATATTCATTCGGGGAGCGTTTACCTCCGTCAGTACGAAGTTGGCGGTAGCCTGAGTCAGCCATATTCATAGCCCCTTGGGCTATTAATCAATTCATCGTCGTAGACAGTTTTATATTCTGGATGGTACGTTCCAGTCCCCAAATACAGTGCATCATAATCAATGCGTGACCGATAGAGACTTCATCCCACCCAGGAATGTTTTTATAGAAATAGTTTAAATTTACAAGACTCAGGTCGTGTCCGGCATTCAGGCCGATGCAGTTTACGGGCAGTTTGGCCGCTTCGATAAAAGGGGCAGTAAACTTGCTTCCGGATTCTTCAAAATCGTCGCATAGGGTTCGGTATAGAGTTCCAACGCGGTCGCTCCGGCTTTTGCTGCGCCTTCCACCATTTCGGGATCAGCAGCTACAAAACAGAAGTCGGATACCTGCACTGTTGAACTGATCGAGGACTTCAGTCAGAAATTCCAGATTAGCTTTCGTGTCCCAACCGGAGTTAGAAGTGATCTGTGAAGGATCATCGAGACAATGTGACCTGATGTGGCTTTACCTTCAGCACAAGATCTATAAATTCCGGTGACGGATACCCTTCGATATTGAATTCCAGTCCACGCAACAGACACCAAATCATAACA
>VOFE01001679.1_pt1 | contig 51367 bp, 48 predicted proteins | sample 5384071 | NCBI WGS metagenome assembly VOFE01 (sample SAMN12384724, study PRJNA508395) | human gut metagenome | isolation source: healthy gut D | host: Homo sapiens
TTTGTGGCAAACTCCACATATTTCAGCGCATTGTCTACAGTAAAGACTTTTTCAATCCGTTCTCTGTGCTTTGATATGTCCATATAAGAGAATGGCGGGGTTTCGCTGAGAATATCCAGCATCGCCAGAGTAGCTTCCCTTGCCATAGGACAGAGTGCACAAGCATCCTGTCCGGCGTTTAATGTTCCGAGCAGCAGATTGATTTTCTCGCATTGCTCGTTCATCTTTGCAATGGTATCCGCAGGGACATTCAGTGCATCACAGGCAAGCGTGCCGACAGGGAATGTTTTGCCCTCATATATGACCGTATCCTGCCAGAAAGTCCAATGTCATCAATTCTTGGTTCATGCTTACCTCCTGTCCTGTTTTTTCACTTTCTTAATTGTATCATGCTAATGTAAAGAAATCTACATCTATCAATAAGTTGTCCTGTTTTTTGAAACGGAGTTGTCCTCCGATTAGCCTGTTTTTTGAAAAATCCGTCATAACCATAATAGAAGGAGCGAAGCACCTGCCAATCACTGCGGGTGCTTCGTGCTTTCCAGAATATTATGAACGGAGGTTTTTATGACAATCTATGGAACCATCAAAGCGGCAATCAGTGTCAAGCAAGCCGCCGAACACTACGGGCTGAAAGTCAACCGAAACGGTATGGCTTGCTGCCCGTTCCACAATGACAGGCATCCGAGCTTGAAGCTGAATGAGGACTATTTCTTCTGCTTCGGCTGTGGAGCAAAGGGAGATGTGATCGACCTTGTGGCAAGGCTGTTCAATATGAGCAGCTATGAAGCAGCGCAAAAGCTGGCTTCGGACTTCGGACTTGACCCGAAACCGCCCACTTAGTAAAAATAATGGCATTGTAGTAGAGGACCATTTTGCTGATGCCAGTAAAATGGTTATTCTGGGAAGTGGAGCCAATAGAGAAGTTGAGGATTATATGCTTACCCGTTATGCATGTTATCTTATTGCTGAAAATGGAGATCCACGAAAGGAGCAGATAGCTTTTGCACAAAGCTATTTTGCGGTTCAGACTAGAAAACAGGAATTGATTGAAGAAAGAATTTCTTATATCGAAAGAACAGAGGCAAGAGGAAAATTAAGGGAATCGGAAAAAAGATTGTCTCAAAATATATATGAGCGTGGAGTAGATGATGCTGGATTTGGTCGGATTCGGTCTAAAGGAGATCAGGCTTTATTTGGTGGATTTACCACGAAACAGATGAAAGACCGTTTAGGAATGCAAGATAAAAGGCCGCTTGCAGATTTTTTACCAACACTTACCATTGCCGCAAAAAATCTTGCAACTGAAATGACAAATTATAATGTTTAAAGGGGTCGAATTCGACTCCTTTAGAAATCAGGCGGGGTCTAATGCATTTACAATGTCACCTACAAAATGGATAGAGACAACTGGAGCAATAGGAATCGTAAGTAAATCTGGACGATATGGTGGCACTTTTGCACATTCAGATATTGCGTTTGAATTTGCATCATGGATTTCAGCAGAATTTAAACTTTATATAATCAAGGATTATAAAAGGCTGAAAGCAGATGAAAATAGCCGCTTTTCATTGAATTGGAATCTAAACAGAGAAATATCAAAACTGAATTATAGAATACATACAGATGCAATCAAAGAAAAATTGATACCACCGGAATTGACACCGGCACAAATCAGTTTTACATATGCAAATGAAGCTGATATGTTAAATGTGGTTCTATTTGGCAGAACAACCGCCGGAAGCATATTTGCCACGCGGAATTTCTTATCCTAGACGAGGTTCACACCCACGCAGAAGATCAGGATAGAGCCGATGAGGGAGAGATCGGTAATGGCGGCATCTGTCATGACCGGTGCAATCAGTCTTGCCAACAGCGTGACCGCACCCTCGAACAGAGGGTCTTTGGCATTGCCTGTTTTTTTCTTTGGTAAAAAATCTGTTGAATACAGTGCCGGCGATCCTGCTGGCGGATGAGCCTACCGGCGCCTTGGACCAGACCAGCGGCAAGGAGGTACTGAAGCTGTTCCGGGAATTAAACGACATGGGCAACACGATCGTAATGATCACACATGATCTGGGAGTGGCACAGTCCGCGAAGCGTATCGTAAGAATTGTAGACGGACAGCTGTATGAGTAAATTAAATACTTTTTGCAACAAGCACAATTCCTGAGAGAATGAGCAGGAGAATCACGATTTTGCGGATGAGCTTTTCATCCATCAGGTCGCTGCTCTTCAGGCCAAGGAATAATCCCAACAGCATTAGGGGAATCAGGAGTATCGCCTGCCGGATCGTCTCGAACCGGATCAGTCCCAAAGCACTGTACAGGCAGATGCGAAAGGTGCTTTCTACAGCAAATACTGCGCTGATATTAGCTTTGAAGGCATCATTATCTTCACAGACGCTTGTCATATAAACGGCCAGCAGAGCGCCGACACCAAACAGCCCGCTGAGTAATCCGGCGGAGAGTCCTACTATTACGGTGAATAGAGGAGAGACTTTTTTCGGGGAAAAGGTCTCTTCATTTTTTGCCCCTTTTTGTTGAAACCACATCTGGATTCCAATGCCTATGACCACAATACCGAAGATGATCTTAACGATATTGGCAGTGATGTATTTTAAAATAAATGCCCCGGAATGCTGCCGGCAAGAACGAACAGCATAGGGAGGAAAAAGATACGCGGATGCAGGGAAGTTCTTTTTTTCCATACTAGGATCAGGTTCGACGGATAACCGATCAGCAGTTCCACCGGAGAAATATTAGCATTTACGATGCCGAAACTTAAAATAGAGGTGAATACCAGTGTATTGGCGAATCCGCACAGACCTTTTATGAAAAATGCTGTTAAAGTGGCTAAAATCCAGTAAATCATGAGAACCTGGCTCCTTAATCGTTCGTTTCAGCTAGAATAAAGTCTCATAGGCGCTGCCTGTGCAGGAATCATCCATAGCGCAACTTTTTTCTATAGTAAAATACACACGTGGTCAGGGCAAGCATTTTGTGAAAAAACTTGTGGGAACTTTGGGAGTGTGGTACATTGACACTAAGCAAAAGGAAAGGCAGGAAGATTCGTATGGCAGGATATTTGATCAAAGATACTACAAGAGAAGAACGGGAGCAGATCGTAGCGGAATCCTTAGGATATATGGAAGCAAATTGTGACGGCTGTTCGTCCGGACTGGCAGAGATGTATCAGGCATACATCGATGGGGAGAAGGAGCTTCGGGACATTAATATGGAGTTTCATGCAGGATATGTCTCGGGGGAGGAAGTACCGGGGAGAAGATCCTGCCCGATGTAAGGATAGTAAGCATAAAGTTTCGTAATTTGCAAAAACTCTTTCTATAAGGGAGAAACCGGAAAAGAGGGATGCAGATGCGGAAGGATCTTATAATTATAGTAAATCTGGAAAATGGAAAAGCACAGTTGGAATTCAAGCTGCCGGAAGAATTTTTGACGGAGCGGCGGGAGACTGAGATGCGAATGGAAATATGGGAGACAGCAGGAGGCGGTCGCCCTATTTTTTATGGAAATTATCGGAATGTGGATCAGGATCCGATGACCGCGTTATTATTGCGGCCGCACCTGTGGAATGGGAGGAAGGATCCCTATCTCTATCAGGTGAGAGCTTGGCTGCGGTTCCCAACCGGGATCGATAGTAGTCTTTTTAAAACAGAGGATTCAGGAAAATTCCGGGATTCAGAAGATTTCGAAAATCGACGGGAAGTGTACTGGCAGCGGGACCTTGCAATTTATGACTTGCGTGTCATAGAGAAAAAGGGCATCTATTTGAACGAAGCCGAATTTCATCCACACATCGTAGAATACCGGCTGCCACCGCAACTCAGTGAGTACGGTACGCAGGACGAACAGATGGAAAGAGATCTGGAGCGGCTGGCACGGATGGGAGCCAATGCGATTCTGTTTCACAATGACGACAGGAAAAGCGAAGGACAGGAAAAGACCGGGCAGGACAATGCCGGACAGAAAAATGGGGTAAGGCAGAATCCGGGAACAGATCATTTTTACAGGTTATGCCTGAAACGTGGATTTTTGGTAAAAGACCTGTGGATAACAGACGAAAAAATCCCCATATACCGTGGATTACCCGGAGAAACTACGCAGGAGATGTTGCTTTCGGAGGACGGCAGGACGTTGACGGAGCACTATTACTATTATCAGGCGAAGTGGAGTAGCGAACCGGTGCTCTATCCGGCACTTTCCACCCTGCATCGCCAGGAGAACGGACTGCTCTCCCTGACAATTTACAGCAACCAGAAAAAAGTGGTGCTCTATGTGGACGGGGTACTTTTCCTGTTTCAGTCGGCGCAGACCGGAGGGCCGGAGTTTATTTTTGAGGATATTCCGGCAGAGAAGCTGCCGCTGCATCTGGCGGTGGAAGCCGGTAACTTAAGCACTTCTTTGACGATAAGGTGAAAAGTTTTTTGTAGGATTCAAAACCGGTTTCACACAATTTTCACAAATGTTTCACCTTTTGATGACATTTGCCTCATATAGTAATACAAGTACACCAAATAATGATTGACACAAGTATCGGGAATTATTTGAGGTAAGCGCAAGTAACTGATATGGGAGGCAAATATGATAGAAGTAACCAATCTTACAAAAAAATATGGTGACCATATTGCCGTAGATCATCTCTCTTTCCGTGTGGAAAAGGGACAGATTTACGGCTTTCTTGGTCCAAACGGCGCCGGTAAATCCACGACAATGAACATCATCACGGGTTATCTGGCAGCTACGGAGGGCACTGTGACCATCGATGGCAAGGATATCCAAAAAGATCCGGAGGAGGCAAAGCGTGCCATCGGTTATCTGCCGGAGCTTCCGCCGCTGTATGTTGACATGACTGTCAGAGAATACCTGGACTTCGTGGCAGAACTGAAAAAAGTTCCGAAAAAAGAGCGGAAGCAGCAGATCGATGAGGTTATGGAAATGACACAGATCACCGATATGCAGCAGCGTCTGATCAGGAATCTTTCAAAAGGTTATAGGCAGAGAGTCGGACTGGCACAGGCGATCCTTGGCTACCCTGAGGTTATCATTCTGGATGAGCCCACGGTAGGTCTGGATCCGAAACAGATCATCGAGATCCGTGATCTGATCCGCAAGCTGGGGGAGAATCATACCGTGATCCTCAGCTCCCATATTCTGTCGGAGGTCAGTGCGGTCTGCGACCATATTATGATTATAGCCCACGGTAAGTTGGTAGCCAGTGATTCTCCGGAGAATCTGCAGAAGCTTATGAGTGGTTCCATGGAACTGGATCTGGAAGTAAAGGGAAGCGCCGCTGCGGTGAAGAGTGCATTGCAGGAGATTTCACAGATCGACCGGATCGAAGAGAACACGGAGGCTCCCAAAAATATTGCAAAGCTGAAAGTGATCTCCAAGGAAAATGCCGACATCAGAGAGCAGGTATTCTATGCACTGGCAGAAGCAAAGCTGCCCATTTTAGAGATGACTCATGCGGAGAAGTCTCTGGAAGACATCTTCCTGGAACTGACCGAGGATGTAGCACCCACACAGCCGGAGAAGCACAAACTATTCTCAAAAAGAAAAAGGCTGGAAATGTCAGATGTTGCCGCACAGCAGACAGAAGCTTCGGAAGAGGAAGCACAGCCCGAAGAAGAGAAAAAAGAAACTGTAACTACAAAGGAGGCGGAATCATATGCTAGCCATTTATAAGAGAGAATTGAAATCCTATTTCCGTTCCTTTATCGGATTTTTATTTATTGCAGTCACCCTGTTTTTCCTGGGACTGTATTTCAGCGTTTATAACCTGATGAACGGATATCCTTATTTTGCGTATGTGGTATCCAGCGTTACCTTTTTATTCATGCTGACCGTGCCGATCCTGACCATGCGTATCCTGGCGGAGGAAAAGCGGAGCAAGACGGATCAGCTGATCCTGACGGCACCGGTGTCCGTAGGCGGCATCGTTATGGGAAAATTTCTGGCGCTGTTAACTATATTTGCCATTCCCGTAGCGATCATCTGCTTTTACCCGCTGATCATGGCGCAGTACGGCAGTGTTCCCATGGGAGAGGCCTATCTGTCGATCCTGGCATATTTCCTCTTCGGGATGACCGCCATTGCCATCGGTCTGTTCCTGTCTTCCGTGACAGAGAGCCAGGTCATCGCAGCAGTACTTACTTTTTTAGTATTGTTCCTGGGATATATGATGGATTCTATCTGCTCCATTATTTCCAGCACCGGCAATCTGTTGACAAAGCTGCTGCGTTGCTTTGACCTTTACACACCATTTTCCAACCTGTTAAATGGCACACTGGATGTATCTTCTATCGTATATTATGTATCCGTTACGGCACTGGTTCTGTTCCTGACGGTACAGTCCATTCAGAAACGCCGTTACAGCATGTCCGTGAAAAACTTAAGCTTCAGTGCTTACAGTACCGGTATGATCGCCGTAGCTGTAATGCTGGTAGTAGTCGTTAATATTATCATGGGCGAGATGCCTTCTAGCTGGACAGCAATCGACATGACCAGCCAGAAGCTCTATTCCCTGACAGATCAGACCGTTGACTATGTGAAAAATATGCAGGATGATGTGACAATCTATGTGTTGGTAAATCAGGACAATCAGGATACCACATTGGGGCAGACTTTACAGAGATATGATGATCTGTCGGATCATATCACCGTGGAATATGTGGATCCCACCGTTAACCCGATGTTCTATACCCAGTACACCACCGGCAACATTAGCACGAACAGCCTGATCGTGGTCAGTGACAAGCGCAGCAAGGTCATTGATTACAACGATGTCTATGAGTCTTCCTATGATTTTGACTATTCGACGTACAGTTATAACACCACGACCACCGGTTATGATGGCGAAGGACAGATCACCAGTGCGTTGGATTATGTGTTAAATGACAATATGCCCAAGGTATATATGACAACAGGACATAATGAACTGAGTTTAAGTAACACTTTTACATCCGCACTGAACAAGGAAAATGTGGATTATGAGACCGTGAATCTGATGGATCTGGATGCTATCCCCGACGATGCGGCCTGTCTGTTCATTAACGGTGCCACCAGTGATTTCTCTTCCGATGACAAGGATAAGGTGATCGATTATCTGGATAATGGCGGTAAGGTCATCCTGGTGACCGGTTATACCGATGAGGAGACACCCAATATAGATGCTATTTTAAGCTATATGAATCTGAGCATTGCCAAAGGACTGGTGGTGGAGAACGATTCCAACGGCTACTACAGAAGCCCTTATTATATCCTGCCCACCCAGAGCTCTGACAGTTATACTTCCGGTACTTACGGAAAATACCTGTTCCTGCCGTACTCTCAGGGAATTATAGTCCCGGAGGAAGTAAGTACCGACGAGACAGCCACCGGCGATATTACCTATGATGTATTCCTGAGCACCTCCGACAGCTCTTTTGCAAAACAGGATGTCAACAATACACAGGATTTTTCACAGGGTGAAAATGATGTGAATGGTCCCTTCGCATTAGGTGTTGAGGCAGTAAAGACTTTGGATGATGGGGATGCGACACTGGTCGTGTACGGTTGCGAGCAGCTGTTCACGGATGATGCAGATTCTGTCGTCAGCGGTGCGAACCTGACCCTGTTCACCAATACGTTCAGTGGAATGGCAGATCATGAGACCTCGGTATCCATTCCGGTAAAAAGCTATGAGGTCTCTAATCTGGTAGTGGATTCCGCACAGATTCTGCTGCTGGGGCTGCTGGTTACTGTGGTACTGCCTGTCGGCTGTATGATCGCCGGATTCGTGATCTGGTTCCACAGACGGAAGAAATAATTGTGAAAGGCGTGAGTTATAGATATGAAAAAGAAACAAAGACAGATGATCGGAATGCTGCTGGCACTGGTGGTGCTGGCGGCAGTATTCCTGGGCATCCGACAGTATAATAAAAATGCATCGTCTGCGACTTCCACCACCGAGGATACACAGGAGACGGTGCTGGATGTAAACTCCGATGATATTACCAGCTTCCGCTATGTATATGAGGGAGAGACCTATGCCTTTGAAAAAAGGATGAAACATGGTACTATACGGACGATCATTCCCTGAATCTGAACCAGGAGCGGATCAAGGCTATGATCCTGAAGGTGGCACCGTTAAAGGCAGATCAGGTGATTGAGAATGTGACGGATATGTCGCAGTACGGACTGGCAGATCCGGAGCGTACCATTCAGTACGAGACTGCAGATCGCAGCGTGATCATTAATGTCGGTAATCTGAATTCCATGACCAGCCAGTATTACGTTGCATTTCCCTCTGAAATGAAAGTGTATGTCGTGGCCACCAACGTGGTGACAGGCTTCAATTATACACTGGAGGATCTGGTGGAGGTGGAGGAGACTGCTGAAGAGACAGAAAGCACCGAAGCTACAGATACTACGATAACGGAAAGCGAGACAACGGAAACTGCGACGGAGACAAATTAGGGATTCTCGCCACGAATGACAATGATGTCATTTAATTTCAACATCGTATCTTTTTGAGGCAGAACAGACAGATCCTCCCGCAGAATCAGGAAGATCGTGACCTGTTCTGCCGCTTCCATTTCTTCCACCGTTTTACCGGCATAGCGTTTGTCCACAAAAATCTCAGCAATCTCACGAATATCGGTCTGCTTGATATTAGAGAGACTGCTTTTGCGCTGGTACTGTTCTACAAAACCGGCACTGATGATACCGGTGGGGATAGCCACAGCACCGACACCGAGATAGGCGATACAGATCGCCATGATCCGGCCGAGTGTGGTGATGGGATAGATGTCTCCGTAGCCTACGGTGAGCAGCGTTGACATGCTCCACCAGATGCCGCTGAAGGCATTGCGGAATACTTCCGGCTGGGAATCATGTTCCACGCTGTACATGCACAGACTGCTGGCGAGCATCAGGATCAGTACGATGAACACGGAGGAAATGATCTGATTGCGTTTTTCATACAATACCGTAGTGATGACATTGAAGGAATCATACCGGGCATTCAGGCGGAACAGATGGAAGATTCTCGCCACCCGCAGCATCCGGAAGATGACCATACCGGACAGGAAGAAAAAGGGTAAAATTGTCAGCAGGTCGATAATGCCGTCGAAGGAGATCAGAAACCGCAACCGGGAGCGGAGCTCGCTTTTATCAGGATATAGATAGTCCGCAGTCCAGATCCGCAGAATATATTCCACACAAAAGATCAGAATAGTGATAACCTCGATCACGTGAAATACTGGAAATAAAAAAGCAAGCTCATCAAAGGTTTGCAGAAAAGTCACCAGAATATTTGCACAGATAACGATAGCAATAAAAATATCAAAGAGCCGGCTCAGACGGTTACTTTTGTCACCGATCTGGATGATGTTAAATACTTTTTTCTTCATGTTGAATCCTCGATGTTTTTTGGAGCAGCGCCAGTGAATGCCTGTGATTCCATCATACGGAGGTGGAAGAGGAAAGTCAAGAAATGCGGTGACAGAATCCGTCAACTTTCTTAAAAACAGTCATATATTATAGTAAATCCAAATACAATGAAAGGATACAAAAATATATGGCTAGATTTACGAACCAGGCACAGCTTCGCTATGGAAATGAGATTACAAACTCCAATATAGCAGTGGGTGAGATCACGGAGGTATTGTCTGCAACCAAGACAGCAGTGCGTGATACCTACGGGCAGAATGAAAATGTGACGTATGTGATCAGCATTGTGAACTCAGGCACTACAGCATTTAATGGAATTACAGTAACGGATAATCTGGGAGAGTATTTGTTTAATACCAGAGAACTGACACCTCTGACGTATATTCCGGGGACCGTAAAATACTATGCAAACGGAATTTTACAGGCAACACCGGCTGTAACGGCAGGCCCTCCTCTGACAATCACGGGAATTACCGTGCCTGCGGGAGGTAATGTGACACTTACCTATGAGGCTGAGGTGAACTCTTATGCACCGCTGGCAGCAGAGGCTTCCATTACGAATACGGCGACGATTGCCGGGGCAGGGGTCACTCCTGTTACTGTGAACGAGACAGTAAATGCGGTAAGCGGACCGCTTCTTACGATCACAAAGTCCGTCAGCCCCGTACCTGTGACAGAGAATGGAACATTGACATATACGTTCCTGATACAGAATCTGGGTAATACGGCAGCAGATGCAGCTACCGGTGTCGTGATCACAGATACCTTTAATCCCGTATTGGAGAATCTGACTGTGAATTTTAATGGAACTGCATGGGCAGAGGGAACAAACTATACGTATGATACGACTACCGGATTATTTACCGGAACTGCAGGAGGTATTACTGTACCCGCAGCGACTTACACCCAGGATCCCGTTACAGGAGCGTGGGGGATCAACCCCGGCGTCAGCACGCTGGTGATTTCCGGAACTGTATAAGGGCTGCCGCGCTCCTAAGGCTGGCGCCATGCAACCCATTCGCAGTCACTGCGTGACTTGCTCATGGACGGCTGTCGCCGTATAAAGCTAAAATAAAAAGTCACTGGAAGTACATAAATGTCCTCCCAGTGACTTTTTATTTTATCCTTGCATGGCTTGTAGCTTAGCCAAAGTATCTCTTTAACAGACCCTCAAATGCCTTGCCATGTCTTGCCTCATCACGAGCCATCTCATGAACGGTGTCATGGATAGCATCCAGGTTCAGAGCCTTGGCTCTCTTAGCCAGATCAAACTTACCTGCGGTTGCACCGTTCTCGGCATCTACTCTCATCTCCAGATTCTTCTTGGTGGAATCGGTTACGACTTCACCTAACAGCTCAGCGAATTTTGCAGCATGCTCAGCTTCTTCGTAAGCAGCCTTCTCCCAGTACAGACCGATCTCGGGATAACCTTCTCTGTGAGCTACTCTTGCCATTGCCAGATACATACCAACCTCAGAGCATTCGCCCTGGAAGTTCGCACGCAGATCAGCAATGATATCCTCGGGAGCACCCTTCGCTACACCTACTACATGCTCAGCAGCCCAGGTCTTACCTTCCTCCTGCTTGGTGAACTTGGAAGCGGGAGCGTGACAGATGGGGCACTCTGCGGGAGCCGCATCACCTTCATAAACATAACCACATACCTGACATACATACTTTGCCATAATTTTTTCTCCTTTTCTCTAATGAAATGTTTTGTTTTCAGTTTTCTCTTTTTGCGTGTGCTTTATCTGCACAAATATATTATGGAACGAAGCCTGTTTTCATTCAGAAAACTAGGACTTCGTAGCAACCCTGGTGCAGGCGGGACAAGTGCCATAGAAATAAGTGATATGTCCCCGGATCCGGCCGTCAAATCTCTCTCCGGCGGCCTCCATGATGGAATCAATACTATCCATGTCCAGATCAATAACGCTTCCGCATTCCGTACACACGAAATGATAATGTTCGGAAGTATCGGCATCAAAATGGTCAACACCGTCACCGACCCGGAGTCGTAAGATTTCTCCCATGTCCGACAAAAGTGTCAAATTACGGTAGACGGTACCGAGACTTAAGTTCGGATCCTGCTGCTTCAGATTAGAATAGATCACATCAGCGGTAGGATGATCCTTGCGTCCCATGAGAAAGGATTTGATCATTTCCCGTTGTCTACTTCTTTTCAGTGCCATGATAAGCTCCTTTCTCAATAATAGTAATGATTACTGTTTCTTATAAGCTTATTATACATGATGCGAGAATAATGTCAACAAAAAAATGAAAAAATTTTGTTTATATTTTTTTAATGATATTCTTGCTTCCTTTATACACAGAAGGTGGGAATCATGCTATAATGAGCGAAAGCAAAGTATAAAACATAAATTAACATGCGCAAACTTGTGTTACACCGTGTACAGAAGTACATGGCACTAAAGTCACGGAAAGTTTGCAGGTTGCTGAAAGGCAAGAGTAATATGAAATTTAAAACCAGACTTCGTGTAACATTTATAAGTATTATATTACTTCCGCTGTTGCTGACGATCATGGCGTTTGTGATGATTGCTATTTACCTGATGAATTACTCTCAGGGTCTCAGCCTGACGGATATTGATTATTCCATGATGTCGGAGAATTTCAGGGAATTCACCAATACCACGGATCAGGCGTATTATGTGCTGCTGGACCAGGTGAAGGAAGACAGCAGCAGGCTGGAAGATAAAGAATATCTGGATCATATTAATGAGGAGGTATCGCGGAAGTCTACTTACATTATTGTAAGAAAAGGTGATAAGATGTATTATGCCGGCAATGAAGAAGCCGCACAGCAGATTTTTGAAAAACTGCCTGCCTATGGTGACGAGAATCTGTCGGATGACAGCGGATATTTCTACAATGAACTGGAGAAGTATGTAAAACAGATTGATTTCACCTTCCGGGATGGAACACCGGGCAGCGTATTTATCGTCACGAAGGTCAATTCGCTGATCTCGAGACATCTGCTGATCGATATGTTCGTGGCTATCATAGTGATCCTGATCTTCACCAGCCTGATGCTGACCCAGTGGATCCACAAGGGCGTATTTGAACCCATCAATGAATTGAACGTGGCAATGCGCAAGATCAAGGAAGGCAACTTTGATTATGTTCTGGAGACGGATGCCAAGGGTGAGATCGGTGATCTCTACCGCAATTATGAGGACATGCGTTTACGGCTGAAGGAATCCACGGAAGAGAACACCCAGCATGAGAAGCAGAACAAAGAGCTGGTCAGCAATATTTCCCATGATCTGAAGACCCCTATCACAGCCATTAAGGGTTATGTGGAAGGAATCATGGACGGTGTGGCAGATACGCCGGAGAAGATGGATAAATACATCAAGACCATCTACAATAAAGCCATTGATATGGATCGTCTGATCAACGAGCTGACCACTTATTCCGGAATTGATAATAACCGGATCCCGTACAATTTCCACCGGATCAACGTGGCGGATTATTTCGGCGACTGTGTGGAAGAAGTCGGACTGGATCTGGAGCAGCGGGGTATCAAGCTGAACTATTCGAATCTGGTATCTCCTGACACAGCGGTCATCGCGGATCCGGAGCAGATGAAGAAGGTCATCAATAATATTATCAGTAACAGCGTAAAATATATGGACAAGCCTGACGGGCATATTGATATCCGTATTCTTGACGAAGTGGATTCCATCCGGGTAGAGATCGAGGACAACGGCAAGGGAATCGCACAGAAGGATCTGCAGAAGATCTTCGAGAGGTTCTACCGCACGGATGCTTCGCGCAATTCCGCCCAGGGCGGCAGTGGCATCGGATTATCCATTGTTAAAAAAATTGTTGAGGATCATGGCGGTTATGTATGGGCGACAGCCAAAGAAGGGGAAGGAACCTGTATGCATTTTGTATTGAGAAAATATATTGAGCTGCAGCCGGGTGGAACCAAGTAATGAATAAGGGAATGAAACAGAAATAGCATGATAACCGATAATACAAGGACATTCTGTAAATGGAGGATAAATAATGAGTAAGATTTTAATTATTGAAGATGAAGTAGCAATTGCAGATCTTGAGAAGGATTATCTGGAGCTCAGTGATTTCAAGGTCGATATCTGCAATACCGGAGATGAGGGACTGAAGACCGCTCTGACAGGCGATTATGATCTGATCATTTTGGACCTGATGCTGCCCGGCATGGACGGCTTCGAAGTATGTAAGAAGATCCGCGAGGAGAAAAATATTCCCATTCTCATGGTATCAGCGAAGAAGGACGACATTGATAAGATCCGCGGCTTAGGGCTGGGTGCGGATGACTATATGACCAAACCTTTCAGCCCCAGTGAGCTGGTAGCCCGCGTGAAGGCGCACATGGCCCGTTATGAGAGACTGGTGGGAACCAACCAGAAGCAGCAGAATGATATCGTGGAGATCCGTGGTATCCGTATTGATAAGACTGCAAGACGTGTCTATGTGGACGGTGTGGAGAAGACGTTTACGACCAAGGAATTCGATCTGCTGACGTTCCTGGCGGAGCATCCGAACCATGTATTTACCAAGGAAGAATTGTTCCGGGAGATCTGGGATATGGATTCCATCGGTGATATCGCTACGGTTACCGTGCATATCAAGAAGATCCGTGAGAAAATTGAAAAAGATACTGCAAAGCCTCAATATATCGAGACCATCTGGGGTGTGGGCTACCGATTTAAAGTATAAAAGAAGAAAAATAAGATCAGAAGAGAACTCCTATGATGGATTCGGCAACAAACTGTCTCCAATAGGAGTTTTTTATCTAAAAGTGTGTTATAATCATAGCATTGCGGATTGCACCCGTGAAATTTGATTAGCGATTCCACTGATGAGATAAAGCATCGGCGGAATGGAGTGTGTTATGAACAGTAAAAAAATAATACAGTTGTCTACGACACAGAAGATCATGCTTAGCTTTCTGTGTGCCATATTAGTGGGTAGCTTCCTGCTGGCATTACCCATCAGTTCAGCTACCGGAGAAGCGGTTCCTTATATAGATGCTTTATTTACGGCTACCACATCCATCTGTGTGACCGGTCTGGTGACGGTTCCCACATATTCCACCTGGAGCGTCTGGGGACAGATCGTGATCCTGTTTCTGATCCAGTTGGGAGGTCTGGGAGTCATTACGGTCATGTACGGTGTGATGATGGGACTGCACAGACGACTGGGACTGGGTAACCGGTGGATGCTGCAGGATGTGTTTAATCTGAATAATATCTCCGGAATCGTGAGATTCCTCCGCAAGGTCCTCATAGGTACTCTGGTGGTGGAGGGATGCGGCGCTCTTTTGTACATGACAGTATTTGTGCCGGAATACGGACTCAGAGGCATATGGATTTCGATTTTTAATGCCGTATCTGCCTTCTGCAACGCAGGAATGGATATTATGGCGGAAGACAGTCTGTGCGGCTATGTATTCCAGCCCATGGTCAATCTGGTCACGATGCTGCTGATCATATTGGGGGGCTTAGGCTATATTGTCTGGTGGGATGTACTGCGGGTTTTGAAAAATATCCGGAGTCAGAAGCTCAAATGTTTCCGACTGCTGACGCTTCACAGTAAAATAGCACTCACGGTGACAGGAATACTTATTGTAGTGGGAGCGGCGGCATTTTATATTTTTGAATACAATAATCCCCTGACGATGCAGGATTACACGGTGCCGCAGCGGATCTGGGCATCCCTGTTCCAGGCAGTAACTACGCGAACCGCAGGTTTTGCCACGATTCCACAAGAGGATCTGACCAATACCTCTGCGATCATTTCGGTGCTTTTGATGCTGATCGGCGGCTCTCCGGTGGGAACCGCAGGAGGAATGAAGACAGTTACGATCGCAGTGCTGCTGGTATCTATGTTTGCCACCATAGGTAATAAGGAGGATGCGGAGCTTTTTGGGAGAAATATTCCGAAGCAGGCGGTGAATAAATCGGTAGCAGTTGTAGGTATGTTTTTTATCATTGCGTCGTTGTCTGCGATTCTTTTATCTGCAGTGACAGATGCGGATGTGATAGATATTGTGTATGAAACAGTGAGTGCCACAGCTACTGTGGGATTAAGCAGGAACCTGACTTCCATGCTGAATCTTTGGGGAAAACTGATTATTATCGTGACCATGTATCTGGGAAGAGTCGGCCCCATATCTCTGGTAGTGGCATTCAGCACGCAGAAAAAGAACAAAAATATTGTGAAGAACCCGACAGAAGAGATCAGCGTCGGATAAAGCAGATCGAAGCAACAGGAAGGAAGAGACTATGGGAATCAATCAGACCTATGCAGTATTTGGACTTGGAAGATATGGAAGAAGTGTGGCGAAGGAGTTGGCAGAGAACGGCGCAGAGGTGGTGGCGGTAGACAATAGAGAGGCAGTTGTCAATGCGGCAATCTCAGAGATTCCATACTGTAAATGTGCAGATGTTACAGATCCGGAAGCGTTGAGACAGATCGGTATTGCAAATATTGATGTGGTCATTGTGACTATGGCAAATCATCTGGAAGCCAGTGTTATGGCAACCATGCTGTGTAAAGAACTGGGCGTAAAGACCGTTATCACCAAATGCGCCACTGAGATAAACTGCAAGATCCTTACGAAAGTAGGAGCAGACCGTGTAGTATTCCCCGAGAGTGAGTCAGGGATCCACCTGGCCAAAAATCTGTTAAGCTCCGGTTTCATGGACATTATCGAATTGTCCCAGGATGTGTCTATGGTGGAAATGGAAGTCAAACAGCAGTGGATCGGGAAGAACCTGATTGAGCTGAATCTGCGGAAAAAATATTCCATTAACGTGGTGGCGATCATCGAAGGAAAAAATGTAAATACCAATATCGATCCGGAAGAACCTCTGACACAGGATATGCGGCTGATCGTTATTGCCAACCGGGCAAAACTCAATAAACTGAAATAGAATAGCTGCGAGCTATAAAAAAGTGAAACATCTGACGGTGTATTTGAGCACAAGACAGAATGTTTCACTCTTTTTTTTTATACGGTGGCAGCCGTCTGAAAAGTTGTAAACGGGTGATCAGTTATCAGCCCGGAAAGTCTTCTCATTAAAGGCACTCTGCTGCTTAGCAACGATAGTGGTACATACGGCATCACCGGTGATATTGACAGCGGTACGCAGCATATCCAGGATACGGTCGATACCCATGATCAGTGCAATGCCTTCGGTAGGCAGTCCCACGGAGGTCAGTACCATGGACAGGGTGACCAGACCGACACTGGGGACACCGGCAGTACCGATGGAGGCGATCGTCGCGGTGGCAATGACAGTAGCAATGGCAGCCGGGGTCAGAGGAATACCGTAAGCCTGTGCTATGAAAACAACTGCTACGCCCTGCATGATGGAAGTACCGTCCATGTTAATGGTGGCACCCAGAGGAATCGTAAAGGACGAAATCTGTTTGGAGACACCGATTTTTTTATACAGAGTGTCGATAGACAGAGGGATCGTCGCATTACTGGTGGAAGTGGAGAACGCAAAGGTCATAACCGGGAAGAACTTTTTAATGAACTTAAAAGGATTCAACCGGGTGAACACAAACAGCATGACCTGATATACCACGAAACACTGTACCGCCAGTGCCAGAATGACGCTTCCCATATATTTCAGCATAGGCACAAAAGCGTCAAAGCCGATACCTGCGAAGGTCTTGGCGATCAGGCAGAAGACACCGACAGGGGCAGCTTTCATGACTGCAATCGTCATTTCCATCATAATGTCATTGAACTGACTGAAAAAGTTCGCCACAGTGGAGACCCGGTTGCCCATGGCAGCCAGAAGAATGCCAACAAATAAAGCAAAGAAGATGATTGGCAGCATATCTCCGGCGGACAGAGAGGTAAAAATATTTTTCGGAATAATATTTAACAACGTCTCCGCAAAATCTACCTGGGTGGTTGCGACTTCGGTGGCATCCTCCGGCAACGCAATATTTAAACCGACGCCGGGATTGATCAGACTGGCAATACCCAGTGCCACGCAGATCGCCAAGGCAGTGGTGCACAGATAGAACAGGATCGTTTTCACACCCACAGTTCCCAACGTTTTCGTATCACCGATGGCCATTGCGCCGCAGACCAGGGAGCAGAATACCAGAGGGACCACCAGCATCTGCATCAGGCGGATAAAACCGTTGCCCAGTACATAGAGAATACCGTTGATCAGAATCGTATCTCTAAAGTACCCTTCCGGCATATAATAATGGATCAGCACACCACATACCGCACCGGTTAAAAGGGCGATAAAGATTTTGGTGGACAGACCGAGTTTTTTCTTTTCTTTTTTGTGTTTTTCCACTATTCCAGTCCTCCGGTTTCTTTCATGTAGGAAGCCAGTGTCTCTCTCCAGCCACTGGGTTCTTCGATGCCGGTGAGACGCAGCATCATATTATCCAGTACGGAATATTTCTCCGGGGTGCCGTCTTTTACTGTGACGGTAAGCCGGTCCTCTTTTCCGGCAAGACGCAGGATCTCTTTCGCAAATTCCAGGCGTGTGCAGGAACCGCCGCTGCATACGGCGTGATAGATACCGTAATGGTCGTTGTCGATGAAGAATTTTACCACCCGGGCAAGCTCCGCAGCGGAGGTAGGTACCGCACGGTCGTTATTTAGCAGTTCCATAGTAGATACCTGGGAGTCCGCGGCAGCTTCCAGTACTTCATTCAAAAAGTCTTTGCCGATGCCATAGATCCAGGAACTGCGGATAATGACATAGCGGGTCATCAGCTGGATGACGAATTTCTCTCCGGCATATTTGGATTTCGCAAACAAGCCCACAGGATTTACATCATCGAACTCATTATAGGGTGTGTCGGATGCGCTGGAAAATACATCATCCGTAGAGATCTGGATGAGTTTTGCCTGAATGCTTTCCGCAGACTGCGCCAGATTCCTTGCACCTACGGCATTGACCTTGTAAGCCATATCTGTCTCCGACTGCGCTGCACCGGCGGAAGGATGATATCCTGCACAGTTGATGACGACATCGGGACGATTCCGGTGCATGAACAGGGAAACTGCATGTTCATCCGTGATATCCAGCTCATCCTTATCGGTCTCGTATAATTCATATTCCATCATGTCTAACAACCTGATCAACGCCTGCCCCATGTGACCGAGGGAACCGACGATCCATATTTTTTTCATTGTATACCTCCTTTATTTTATATAATGTTGGGTTTTGTAGAAATGATCAAGAAAATATCTGGGAACAGTATAGCATACGATACCGTGCGAAAGAAAGCACAAAAGAGAAGTGAGAATAATTTCCTTGGCATATATAGACTGACGATATATATTGTGTGTAGAAAGCCCATATAGAGAGGAGCGTATACATATGGCAATCGATAGGAATCTGGTACAGGGAAGTATGGCAATGATGATCCTGCGTCTATTGGAGACCAAGGACATGTATGGCTATGAGATGATTGAGGCACTGCGAGAGAGATCTAACAATGTCTTCGAACTAAAGGCCGGGACACTGTATCCTCTGCTGCACTCGCTGGAGAGCCGTGGAGATGTGGTGTCTTACGAGGACAATACTTCCGGCAAGACGAGAAAATACTACCAGCTGACTCCTGCAGGAAAAAAGCATGCGGAAGAAAAGAAGAAGGAATGGCAGGAATACCAGACTGCAGTTTCCGGAGTGTTGAGTCTTCAGAGAGGGTGCTGATTATGGGAAAGGAAGAAAAAAGGGTAGTGCTGGCAGCGCATGAGGAGGCAGAACAACCGGCGGCGGAAGAGAATACGGATTGGCGGAATGCCGGAAGCATCCGGGATTATCTGGATGCCATAGGAGAACAGATCGAGAATCCCCATGCCAGATGCGCAATCCGCAGGGAGATTGGCAATCACATTGAGGAACAGACGGAGGACTACCACCGGGAGGGAATGACACCCCTGGCAGCCGCACAGGAAGCGGTACGCCAGATGGGGGATCCGCTGCAGACCGGCAGGGAATTGAACCGGATCCACAGGCCGAAGTTTCCGACAGTGTTGTTTGGCATCACGGTGATACTGACACTGGTGGGAATTGTCATGCAGGGAATCTTGTTTTCCCATATGGAGATGGTGGGAGCGGAAAATTATCTGCGTAATACGATCCTGTATAACGGAATCGGACTGTTGCTGATTCTCGGACTTCTCTATGGAAACTATATGAAATTGGTACGTTTCAGCTATGGGCTGACGGCGCTTTTTATAGCTGCAGGGCTGGCAGGCAGTATGCTGGGGACACATATGTGGAGTGGCAGTTATCATGACAGATACGAAGCTGTCTATCTGCTGTGGATGTTTCTTCCGGTTCTGTATGCCTTGCTTTTGTATCGCATGCGAACCTTAAGCTGGAAGGTAATCCTGATTCTGGATGCGGTGTATCTGGCAGCGGTGCTGCTGTTATCGAAGGATATTACCTGCTCTGCCGGTATGATGGAAGCTTTCTTGTTATCTATCGTAATTTTGTTCCTTGCCATCAAACGGGGCATTCTGCCGGGAAAAAAGAGATTACTCTATTTGGCGGCGGATGGATTACCGGATGGGAAAAGGGGAGACCGGTTATATTGCCAGCAATATTCAGCAGGAACAGCATGGCTTTTCATTGTTGGGTGGGGGAAAGATCAGTGAGGCATTACTTTTTACCTCAGATCAAAATAACGGGACATGGTCCCTGTCACAGGAGAGCTGTACAACCTACATTATTCACAGCATTTTCCTGTGGTTTGGTATCATTGTGGGAGTATTGGTGATCGTGGCACTGTTTGCTTTTGCGCTTTATGCACTCCGTGTCGCTCTGCGTCAGAGTAATCGTGCGGCATTGCTGTTGGGCAGTGTGTGCAGTCTGAGCATCATGCTTCGGATCGTCAATGCGGTTCTGGTGAATTTTGGATTTGGCATTTACTACACCATATCCATTCCATTTCTGGCTTATGGGCTGGGGAACTGTCTGGCCAATTCCCTGATGGTGGGAGTGATTTTATGTGTCTTTCGTAACAGCAATGTCATGATGGAAGAGCTGGAAAGAAAAACTGGTATACAAACTGCCGATATAAAAAGAAGAGAAACAAAAACAGAATCGTAAACTTGTATAGGTACAAAGGTGTAATTTAGAATTTCATATTCATAGTGCATAAAAAACCCCCTTCAATAAGAAAGATAGTCCCCTTATCTTTGAAGGGGGCTTTTGCTATACTGTTAACATAAAGTTAAGGGGAACGCAAAAAACAGCTAAAATTAGCCTATTTATTAATGGAAGGGAAGGACGAAGAGAAGGTATGAGTGAAAAAGAAGTCATAGTATCCATGAAGGATATATGCAAAAGCTTCCCGGGAGTAAAAGCACTGGATCATGTACAGTTTGAATTGCGATCCGGAGAAGTCATGGCCCTGTTGGGAGAGAATGGCGCCGGCAAGAGTACGCTGATGAAGATTCTGAGCGGTGTGTATACCAGAGACAGTGGAAGCCTGGAAATCTTTGGCAAGGAGTATGGGGATCTGACACCGAAACAGGCACAGGAAGCCGGAGTTGCTATTATCCATCAGGAACTGAATATGTGTAAGCACCTGTCCGTAGCAGAGAACATGTTCTTAGGCAGGGAGAAGACAAAAGGTATTGTATTGGCAAACGGTGATATGGAAGCGGAAGCCTCCCGGATATTAAATGATCTGAAAATCGATATTGACCCGAAGCAGGTCGTGGGAGAACTGCCGGTATCCAAACAGCAGATGGTCGAAATTGCCAAAGCATTGTCGGTCAATGCGAGAATCCTGATCATGGATGAACCCACATCCGCACTGACAGCAAAGGAAATAGATGATCTGTTCCGCATTATTAAGGATCTGCGATCCAAGGGATGCGGTATTGTATACATATCCCACAGACTGGAAGAGCTTCAGCATATTGTAGACCGTGTGACCATCATGAGAGACGGACAGTATATTACTTCCATGAATTTCAAAGATACCACGATGGACCAGATTATAGCCAATATGGTAGGACGAGAGATCAAGGAACAGTTCCCGAGAGAGTCGTGTAAAAAAGGGGAAAAGATTCTGGAAGTCAAGGGATTAAACGCAGGTCGCATGGTGCGGGATATCAATTTCGCATTGTATGAAGGCGAGATCGTGGGCTTTGCCGGACTGATGGGTGCTGGAAGAACAGAAACGACAAGAGCAATCTTCGGAGTGGATCCAAAGGACAGCGGAGAGATCATTCTGGAAGGGAAAACATTAAAAATTACAAATCCCAATGATGCAATCCGCGCAGGAATCGTACTGGCACCGGAAGACCGGAAAAAGGATGGATTGTGTACCAAACTGAGCATCCGGCACAATATTGCATTACCTAATCTGGATATTCTCTGCAACAAACTGGGAGTAGTCAGCAGCAAGAAGGAAGATCAGATGTGTGACGAGGCAGTAGAAAACCTGAAGATCAAAACACCGAACGTGGACATCAATGCCGGTAACTTATCTGGTGGTAATCAGCAAAAGGTAGTCGTAGGAAAATGGCTGGCACGGAATTCAAAAGTCGTTATCTTCGATGAACCCACCAGAGGAATCGACGTGGCAGCAAAGGTTGAAATCTATAACCTCATGAACGAACTGAAAAAACAGGGAATTGCCGTAATGTTCGTATCTTCGGAGATGCCGGAAGTCATGGGAATAGCCGATCGTATCATTGTAATGTGTGATGGAAGGATTACTGGGGAATTGGATGCCAGAAACACAACGCAGAATGAGATCCTGACCCTGGCAACCCAGTTCGAGAAGAAGATCGCAGCTAACGCTTAAATTATAACCATAAGAAAGGTGAAAATATCATTATGAAAAAGCAAAGTCCGTTGAAAAGAATTTTTGCGATCAGAGGAATGGGAGGAGCCCTTACCGCTTTTGCCGGTCTGATCATCATCTATATCGCTTTTGGTATTATAAATCCGGCCGTATTTTCCGGTCAGAATGTAATGAACCTGTTACGATCCATGTCAAAGTATCTGATCATTGGTATTGGTCAGAGTTATGTGCTGATCACCGGTAATATCGATCTGTCCATTGGATCTGTGGTAGGTATGAGTGCCATGATCGCAGCAACACTGATGACCATGGGTGTGAACCCTGTAGTAGCTATCCTGATTACTTTTGTATGTTGCATGATCATCGGGGTACTGAATGGTATTCTGGTAGGTAAGTGGAAACTGCCTCCCTTCATTGCTACTCTGGGAACCATGTTTGTAGCAAGAGGTGTTGCTTACATGGTAAACGGCAACCGTAATACGGATGCCATCGCATCCGGTGTCGGCAAAGATGCCGGAGAGACTTTCCAGAATGTTTTCTACTATGGTAAAACATTGGGCGTTTACAATACTTTCTGGATTGCAATTATTATCTTTATCGTATTCTTCTTTCTGCTGTCCAAAACACGTACCGGCAGACATATTTATGCCATCGGTTCCAATGTGGATGCAGCAAAGCTGTCCGGCGTCAGCGTAGTAAAGACCACCACCAAGACCTATCTGGTCAGTGCATTCTGTTCTTTTGTGGTAGGATTGATCCTCTGCGGTCAGGCCGGAATGGGTAACATGGAAGCCGGTAACATGTACGAGATGTATGCGGTAGCCGCAGGCGTTATCGGTGGTATTTCTCCTTTGGGAGGAACCGGATTGCTGTTGGGAACTCTGGCAGGTGCTTCCGTATGGCAGACACTGGAGAATGGCCTGAATATGATTGGCGCCCAGGTAGGTATCCAGAGACTGGTTATCGGTATCATCGTAGTGTTTGCAGTACTTCTGGATGTTGTTGTAAGGAATGGTGTATTTAAGAAGAAACCGGCTAAGAATTAGACATCAATTAAGATGCTAAGATAAATCAATGAACACTTTTAAGGAGGGTTTACAAAATGAAAAAGGTATTATCAGTAGCTTGTGCATTATGCATGACAACAGCAATGCTGACCGGATGTGGCAGCAGCAACAACGCAGGAACCGCAGCCACCGGTGAGGCACAGAACAGTGCGGCAGCATCCACCACCACAGAGCAGGCTTCAACTGCAACAGACGCAGGAACCACTCTGATCGCTCTGATCACCATGGATTCTCTGGATCAGCACTGGGTAACTCTGAATGAGGGCGCACAGAAGGCAGCAGCAGAGCTGGGTGTAACAGTTCAGTTTATGGCTCCCAATACCAAGGATGATGCTCAGCAGATCGAGTGTGTAAACAACGCAGTCAGTGCAGGTGCACAGGCTATCATCGTAGCAGCAAACGGTCCCGATGCGATTTCTTCCGCACTGAGAGAGGCATCAGATGCAGGCGTTAAGCTGATTTACGTAGATTCCCCTGCGAACGTATCCGCAGAAGCTACTTTCTCTACCGACAACAATGCTGCAGGTAAGACAGCAGGTGAAGAGATGAAGAAAGCATTGGCAGATGCAGGTGTCACCAGTGGTTCCATTGGTATCATCAATGTAAATGCAGCAACCGATTCCTGCGTTATGAGAGAAGAAGGTTTCCGTTCTGCATTTGAAGGAACTGATTTCGAACTTCTGGAGACTCAGTACGGCGAAGGCGATGCAGCAAAATCCCAAAGTATTGCAGAGAACTATATTACGCAGGGCGTTGTAGGTATCTTCGGATGTAACGAAGGTTCCACCACCGGCGCCGGTAACGCCATCAAGGCTTCCGGTAAGGATAACGTAATCGGTGTAGGCTTTGATAAGTCTGATGCTATCCTGGGTCTGATCGATGACGGATATCTGCTGTGTACCATGGCTCAGAATCCCGATGTTATGGGTTATGAAGGTGTAAAAGCAGCTGTAAAAGCCATCAATGGTGAAAGTCTCGGTGGTGCTGTAACCGATACAGGAGTATCTGTTCTGACCAAACAGCAGTAAGCAAAATCTTTTCTCTTCCATAAATATAAAAATTCAACAGGAATATCCGGAAATATGGGATATTCCTGTTGAATTGCATTTAAACGAGTGCTAAAATAAATCTATATTTATGGAAAAAAGGCTAATAATGAGGCTAAAATTATGTGGAAGGTAATGATCGTAGATGACGAGAAGCTGATCTGCAAGCTTGTCCAGGCATTGGTCGAGTGGGACAAACTGGGAATGCAGATGGCGGCACAGGCAGAAAATGCCATACAGGCACTGGATATGCTGCAGCAATATAGACCGGACATTCTGATCACGGATATTCGCATGCCGGGAATGGACGGGCTGGAGCTGATAAAAAATGCAAAAAAGATATGTCCGGAACTGGAAATCATCATTATCAGTGGATATGCACATTTCGAGTATGCACGAAATGCGCTTTCCCTTGGTGTGGGAAATTACCTTTTAAAACCTATTAAACAGGACGAATTGAACGAAACACTGCGAAAAATTGGTGAGCGGCTGGATGCAAAGAAATCTGCCCAGGGTATGGAAATGGCTGAGCGGAGAGTCAGTGAGAGCGATGTAAATCGCCTCAGATATGCGTTGCTGAAGGATCTTGTAGAAGATGCCTATAATCCAACCGCAGTGCAGCTGCAGGAGAACTATTATTTTAAGGCGGAAGCTGATTGTTATCAGGCCATAGTGGTGAAAGCAGGATATGATCCGGAACAAATGAGTAAGGCAGCACAGACTGTGATCTGTGAAAAAACGAAAGAGTTGTTCTATCATTGCCTGTCAAAAAACTGTAATGACTGCCTTTTTGATTATGTGAAAGATTCCGGGTATGGTATTCTTAATTTTATAAAAGAAGATACGGATAAAATAAGAACTTTGCTTTTGGAATTTTTGCGACAACTGGAAGCGAACCGTTCCATGTTGGGACCGGTAAGATTTTCACTTGCCATTGGCGGTGTGACAGTGGATGCGGAACAATTGACCGCATCCATAAGAAAAGCAGAGCTTGCGATTCGGGAGAGGATCGTGGAAGGCTGGGGAAGACTTCTGGAAGAAGTACCTCCGGCATCCGGATTACCAATGCAGGATATTCTGGATCGATATTGTAAAGAAATGGAACATGCCATAGAAGTTCTGGATCCGGCAGAAGCCAGCAAGTGCGGAGAAGAACTGAAAAATGCGGTGATGAGTGTACCGGATGTCAGAGGACGGGAAATTCAGGAAACGGTGCTGTCAGCAGGAAGATTTTTTATTGTGCGTGTAAGAGCTACATCTCCCACTATATTTGAAGAAAAGTGTATGCATTGTGGCTCTGCGGAAGAATTGTTTCATGAACTGTCAACGCTGCAGGAAGAACTGATGACAGAAGCTCTGGAAGCCAGACAGGGGGAGACTTCCCGGCCGATCCGCCAGGCAAAGCAGTATGTTCACAAACATTATGCGGAAAATATTACATTGGAAGAAGTATGTGACCATGTGGGTTTCAGTGTAGCATATTTTAGTGCCCTATTTAAGAAGGAAACAGGAGAAGGGTTTGCCAAATATCTGATGCGGGTAAGAATGGATGAGGCTAAAACGCTGTTGAGAGAAACAGGATTGTCTGTGACCGAGATCTGTGAGCGGGTAGGATATAATGACAGAAAGCATTTTACCCAGACTTTTCATAAGATTGCCGGCGTAAATCCGGCAGAGTACCGGAAGCTGTACGGTTGAGAGGAGAGCGTATGAAGCAGGGAAAAATGCATTATCTGAACTTTCGGACATTGTGTGCGTGGAGTTTTATGGTGTTGTTTCTGGCTGCGCTCTTGGGATATCTTATCTATGAAAAAATCAGGGGGAATGGGGCAGGCTGGTTCCCGGTGATCTTTGGAGGGTGCCTGTTGGTGCTTGGTATCTGCTATGCTGTAGTGGAGATATGGCTGCCTTACCGGCGTATCGAGAAGCGGATAGAATTATTTCTGGACGGTTATACCACCAGCAATCTGGTGGGAGAAGATGGGATCCACATTTCTCCGGAGCTGGAGAGTCTGGTCAGCAAAATGCAGTATCTGATGCAGTCACAGGAGATGCTGAACCTGAATAAGAGACAGGCACAGTATCTGGCATTACAAAATCAGATCAATCCCCACTTTTTATATAATACATTGGAGAGCATCCGTAGTGAGGCACTGATTGCAGGACTGGTAAGTGTCGCAGATATGACAGAGGCATTGGCCACTTTTTTCCGCTATACCATCAGCAAAGTAGAAAATCTGGTGTCAGTGGAAGAAGAATTGCAGAACTGTATGACTTATTTTAAAATTCAGCAGTATCGTTTCGGCGACAGACTGCAGCTTTCCGTTGAATGTGATCCCGAGGAAAAAGCAGCGATTTACAGCTGTCGTATCCCCAAACTGACCTTGCAGCCGATCCTGGAAAATAGTATCATTCATGGGACAGAGTGCAAACTGGGAACGGGACATATCCGGATCCTACTGGAAATGACGGAAAGTTGTCTGCTTCTGTGTATCTCGGATGACGGCAACGGCATGGAAGAACGCAAAGTAGCGGATATCAATGAAAGATTGCAAAAAAGCGGAGGTATTCTCGCAACGGGAGAATCCGAGACAAAAGGCGGGATCGCACTGGTAAATGTCAATAACCGTATCCATTTACTATTTGGAGAAGAATATGGAATTCATGTGTATTCTATGCCGGAGATTGGCACGGATGTGAAGATAAGAATTCCTGTAATCTACAGTGATCGTAATCTGATTCATATGGAAGAAAGGCAGGAAAACTACTGTTGATCAGGGAAGTGCTGCGCATGGAGAAGGTGACCTACAAGGAACAGGGAAGAATTCTCCTGGATAATTTTAATATAACGGTACGAAAGGGAGAGGTATTCGGTCTGATCCCGGTCAATCGTTATGGAATGGATGCTTTTCTCAAACTGTTGCAACAAAATATGCCGCTTCACTACGGATATGTATATTATCGTGAGCAATTGGTCAATCAGTGGCAGAGGTCGCATAACCGGACGAACAGGATCAGTATCATCCGCAACAAAAGCAGTCTGGCGGAGGATCTAACCGTGGTAGACAATATTTTTGTCCTGCGGAGAGGATTTCATAAGTATCTGATTCATCCGGGAATGTTGGAACGACTGCTGCAGCCTTTTCTGGATGAAATCGGGATCAATATCCCGGCGGGGGCTTATGTCAGCGAACTGACAATATTTCAAAAGTTTGTGACAGAAGTTTTGAAAGCGGTGGTGGCAGGAAGTCAGCTGATCGTATTGGAAAATGTCAGTACTTTTATTAGCGAGAGCGAACTGGAGGAATTGCACAGGATCATACGACTGTACGCAGAAAGAGGAATTTCTTTCATTTACATCACGGCTCATTTTGAAGAAGCAACCTATCTGTGTGATCGTATGGCATTAATGGTAAACGGGCAGATCATCAAAACGTTTCAGAGAGGTGATCCGATTCCTGATACATTTCCGCTACAGAGTGTGGAGGAATATGACAGGTGGGTGAGATCTCAACATAGACGACAGGAAGCAGATACAGACAGACAGACCGTATTGATCATGGATAAGATACAATATGGTAATCTGAAAGATATTACGATTCGGGTCGGGCAGGGAGAATGCGTTGTATTGCAGGATCTGGATAATCGTTGCATTGCTGATTTTGTGGAGCTGTTTCAAGGAGAGATTCCAGAGAAAGGAAGCTTTTATCTGACGAAAGGGACACAAAAAAGTGAGAAAAACAGAGATATTGCGGTAATCCAGGAGCTACCCACAGAGACTATGCTGTTTCCTCATATGAGTTATTTTGATAACCTATGTTTTACCATGGATCATCGAATCCGGGGTGTGTGGAATCAGTCTGGAATCCGGAGAAGTATCCAGGAGGAACAAAAAGATCTGTTGGGGGAGGACGTATTTGACACTCCGGTGTGGAACCTGACCAGGCAGCAGAAGTATGATCTGGTATATACGAGAATTCTGATGCAGCATCCGCAGGTCGTGTTGTGCGTACAGCCGTTTAAAAATGCGGAAGTGTCCGTGCGCAGTCATATCTGGGAGCTGATGGAACGGTTTTTGAAAAAAAATATTGCAGTGGTGATCCTGGCGGTGAATCTTGCCGATTCTCTGGCTCTGGCTGACCGTCTGATCCGGATACGGAATGGACAGATTCAGGAAATCTATGATCAAAAGGATTTCTCCAGATTGCCAGAGCATACACCCTGGCTGCATTTATATCAGAAAACCTATGGGAATAGATCGGAAGATAAAAAATAAAAAGAAAGAAGGAATCACTATGAAATTGGGAGCATTAGAAGCGGGCGGAACAAAAATGGTCTGTGCCATCGGAGATGAAACAGGAAAGATCTATGAGCAGGTATCTATAGCTACAACGACGCCGGAAGAGACCATTCCGAAATTGATCGCATATTTTCAGGACAAGCAGATAGACGCATTGGGAATTGCAAGTTTTGGACCGGTGGAACTGGATCCAGCATCGGAAAAATATGGATATATTACTACCACATCTAAACTTGCATGGACAAACTTTGATTTTTTGGGAAGCATGAAAGCAGCGTTAAAATGTCCTATGGGATTTGATACCGATGTAAATGGTTCAGTACTGGGTGAGGTTACTTTCGGGCAGGCAAAAGGGAAACATTGCGTCATGTATTTGACCGTGGGAACCGGAATCGGAGCAGGCGTGTATATTGACGGGAAGCTGCTGCACGGTATGCTTCATCCTGAGGCAGGACATATCCTCATCACAAAACGGGATACAGACCATTATGAAGGAAAATGCCCCTATCACAAGGATCATTGTCTGGAAGGAATGGCGGCTGGTCCTGCCATAGAAGCCAGATGGGGCAAAAAAGCAGTGGAACTGGCAGATTGTCCGGAAGTATGGGATCTGGAGGCAGACTACCTTGCGCAGGCATTGACAAATTATGTGATGGTACTTTCTCCGGAAATGATCATTCTCGGAGGCGGTGTCATGCATCAGGAGCAACTATTCCCATTAATACGCAAAAAGCTGATTACCTATATCAATGGCTATGTGATAACAGAAGAACTGGAGGATCCGGAGCATTATGTAGTACCTGCGTCACTGCATGATGATCAGGGCATCATGGGATGCCTGGAACTGGCGAGAAGAGCATTGGAGGGATAATCTATGCCTTTATGGAACAAAAGAGCGGTAAGCAGCGGACAAACAGAAGAATCATATAAGGAACAGCTACAATCCTTGAAACAGACTGTCAATAATCTGGGATTGGTATCCGAACAATTTGAAGGTGCGGCAGAGGGGCTGACAGAGTCCTCCGATAAGGTGGGACATGGCGTACAGGTGCTTGCGGAAGGTGCCTCAAGGCAGGAAAGAGATGTATTGCAATGCCGGAAAATAGCCGAGGAATTCACAGCGAAGATCACGGATATGGATCAGGAGACTGCAACTATGCAGACACAGGTTCAGCAGATGCAGCAACAGAGTGATCTTGGCAGACAAAGAGTGGAACATCTGGGGAAAACACAGGAAAAACTCAAAGGTTCCATGGATACGATCACAGAAGAGATTCGTACGCTTCTGGATAAAAATGCAAAGATTGAATCTGTCACAAGTGTTCTCTATAGTATTGCCAAGCAGACGAATCTGCTGTCTTTAAATGCATCCATCGAGGCTGCCAGAGCCGGGGAAGCCGGAAGAGGATTTGCTCATGTGGCATATGAAGTACGAAAATTGTCGGAGGAATGTCATAAGGCAAGTCAGAGTATCAATGCATCCATTCAGGAGATTATAGGTTCGTTAACAAAACTGAAAGAGATCATGGAGGAATCCGATGCAGCTTTTGAAGCACAGAAAACCGCGGTAGGGGATACAATTTCTTCCTTTGAAAATATAAATCACAGTGTGAAAGAACTGGCAGAAGCGCAGTTTTTTTTCACAGAACGTATGGATGAAGTCAATGGGAAGAAGGAAGAGCTACTGGAAGTCATGGAATCTATTGCAACAATCTCCAGTCAGGCATCGGCATCCTCGGAAAACGTGGCGGGAATTACTGCAGAACAGAAGCAGAATGCCAGCCTTATGGGGCATGTATCCGAACGATTGAACAGCGAATTAAATCAGCTGAATGAAATCCTGGCTAATATACCGGTGGATTATGCACCGGTACAGCGCAGGAAAATTGCCATGGTATGGGATCTGGATGATCCTTTCTGGTATCCGGCGACGAAACAGGCCTATCGCACTGCCAAAATTCTGAATTTTGATATTACGGTATTTGCACCTAAGGGAAGAGGAGAAGCAGGAACTCTGGAAATGGTGCATTTTCTGAAAAAGGTGTTGGAGGAGCGTTATGATGGAATCTGTATCTCACCCATTGCGGATCTCAGAGTGGAAAAATTGCTGCAGAAGATGGCAGAGAAGGGTGTGGAGGTGATTTTCATCCTGTCTGCATTTGATAGTGTTCCCTATCGCACACTCATCGGAACTGACAGTTATCAGTGCGGACGGAGTACCGGAGAGGCTGTGAGAGAAGCCTTGGGAGCCGACGGTGCCGTTGGCATTATCAAGTGGAAGGATAACCTCATTGAGACTGTAGAGGACAGATACCACGGTGTTGTAGATGTTCTGAAAGAAAACAGAATTCCTTATTATGATATGACCGGTCCGGGAGAACCTACTGCTGAAGAAGCAACAAAATTAACTGACCGGCTTCTTACGGAGCATCCGGATATCTCTGTACTGTGCGCTACAAATGTAGGATGGGGATTGGCTTTTGCCAGATATCTTAAGTCCAAAGGGAAGAAGGTAAAACTGGTAACAGTGGACTTCACGGATGAAGTTGGAGAATTCATGAAGGCCGGCTATGTAGATGCTGCAATTGCGCAGCGTCCGGAGAGCTGGGGATCCATGACACTGGAAAAAATAGAGGCAGTATTTGAAGGACAGAGTATACCCAAAACCATTGACACCGGAACCTATCCGGTAACACCGGCCAATATCAGAATTTATGTGAAGGACTGATCCCGTTTCTTGCGGTATTGCAGCGGCGACATCCGAAAAGAAGCGTGAAAGCTACGGATAAAATGACTTACATTAGAAAAGCCGGACTGCAGGGCAACCTCTGTAACCGGCAGAGAGGTACTCTCTAACAGATGGCAGGCATGGGTCAGTCTCAGATGCATCAGGTATTGCGTCAGAGTCAGATGAAAATGCTGCTTAAAATAGCGGGACAAATATTTCTCGGATAAATGAAATTGCTCTGCCAGGGTTTCCAACCGAAGGGGGTCCGTGTAGTTATACTGCAGATAAGTCAGTATCTCACGCTGCATCGGATCATTTCTTTTGGAGCCCATCGGGTTAATGGTTCCACAGGAAGCAATTTTTTGGATAAGTGACAACAATAAAATACGTAATCGGAAATGCCCGCTCAATGTATTTGGAAGCTGTCTGACAGACAGGATCTCACGGATGAGAGAAATGATGTCAGGACAGCTTTTTTCGTGGGAAAGATTATGATGCAAAAGCAATTCATGGTTACGCAGGGGAAGGAGAAACTCCGTTTCCAACAGATCGTCCGTCTGAAAGGAAATAAATTCCAGTGGAAACAACAGGGTATGATAGTCTACGCCCGGAATTGCGGAACCCATAAAATGAAGCTCACCGGGATTCACAAAGAATACGGAGCCGCCGGCCGCTTCGTATTCTTCCCCTTCAATGATGACATTAAGAGAGCCGGAGCGGACATATATGATCTCGACCTCCGGATGCCAGTGGACAGGAATCTGAAAAAAAGCAGGCATATCATGCAGGTGATAACAGCTAAAAGGAAATTCTTTTGTTCCGTGAATGCGTTCTTCTCTTAATTCAGGGTACATAGGCAGGCCTTTCTGTGAAGTGGATCAGGGGATATTATGGTCAGATTACTATAAAAGTAGAAATAAGTCAATTTTATGTGGTAAAAATGCAAGTTTTAGCAAAGATAAAGTAGTAATATGTAAAAATTGAAGAGACTATTCGGAATAGTATTCTGAATAGTTACAAAATGAAAATGCAAATTTATAGGAACCGCAGAAAGGATATAAAACATACGATGGAAGGACAGAATAAGTCATTATTTCAATTATTTGTACCACTGTGTCTGGAGACGATCTTTTACATGTTGTCCGGAATGGTGGATACCTTAATGCTTTCTTCTGTGGGAGATCAGGCAGTCGGAGCAGTCGGAACAGCAAATACTTATATTGGTGTATTTATTATTATGTATTCGGTAGTTTCTATGGGAATGCTGGCTGTGATGACACAGAATATCGGTGCGGGCAGACCGGGGATCGCCTGTCAGGCGAAGACTCTGGGATTATGGTTTAATGGGATCCTGGGTGTTGTGATGTCTGTGTTTTTGTTTTTCTGTTCCGATGGGATTCTGTATGTGGTAGGTATTGCACCGGCATTGAAGGAGCCTGCCGTACAATACCTGCGGATCGTAGGAGGCGGAAGTATACTGAACGCAATGATTCCCATACTGGCAGGATATCTGCGTGCGTTTGGATATACGAAACAGCCCCTGATCGCAACTGTGACAGGTAATATTTTGAACTTTATATTAAATGCCGTGTTTCTGTTTCGATTCCACCTCGGCGTGCAGGGGGTCGCATCCGCAACAGTGATTTCCAAAGTAGTGAATCTGATATTGATCGTGATCTTCGTACGGCGGCTGATCCCTGCAAAAAAATATTCGGAGAGGGTGAATTCCGGAGAGATTTTGCGGCAGATCATCCGGATCGGATTACCTTCCGCTTTGGAGAATATTATTTATAATGTAGCGATGACACTGGTGATCCGTTTTCTGAACCAGATGGATACAGAAGGAATCAATGTGGCAGCCCGCTCCTATACGGCACAGATCACAAATTTATCCTTCTGTGTGGGAAGTGCGCTTGCCCAGGCGAATGCCATTATGACCGGATGGTACATGGGTGCGGGAAAATATGAAATATGTGATAAGCAGACGAAAAAATCTGCGGCGATCGGAGCGGTACTGGCGATGGGAACAGAATTTCTGTTTGCAGTCAGTGCCCCGGTCCTGATCTCTTTTTTCACGCAGGATAAGAGTATGGTAGAACTAGTGCAGAAGCTGATGGTTATTGACATTGCCCTGGAAGCCGGACGAGTCACAAATCTGGTATACGGAAATGCACTGAAAACCAGTGGAGATGCTGTATTTCCGGTGATCCTCGGAGCTGTTTTCATGTTTTTGTGTGCAGCGGGAGGAACGTATCTGTTGGGGATACAGCTGCATCTGGCAGTAGTGGGTGCTTATATCGGTCTGACAGCAGATGAATGCTGCCGTGCAGTCGGCATGATGTTGCGCTGGCGGAGCGGAGCATGGAAGAAAAAAGGATTGATCGAAGATTGATCGAATTGCAATAACGGAATGTAGCTTTTTTATCTGCCCAAACGTATTATAAGTATAAGGCTTGGAGCGAAAGCCTCGTCAGGAAAATGCGGGAGAGGGAAGATGGAGAGAAAGACGGCAGAGGAAGTGATCCGGGAGTACTATAAGACGGTATACCGGCTGGCTTTTGCCCGGGTGGGCAGACGGGAGGATGCAGAGGAGGTCACACAGGAGGTATTTTTACGTTTTTTACATAAGGCACCGGAATTTACTTCCGAGGAGCATTGCAAGGCATGGCTGCTACGGGTGACCGTAAATTACTGCAATTCGCTGTTGCGCTCTGCCTGGAGACGGAAAGTGGGAGAACTGACAGAGGAGATTCCGTTTGAGGAAACGGAGGATTTGCTGCTCTATCGGGAATTACAAAAACTACCGGAGAAATACCGGCAGGTCATTCATTTATTTTATTATGAAGAAATGTCGGTGGCACAGATCGCAGACTTGCTTCATAGGAAGGAATCCACGATACGGACACAACTGACAAGAGCGAGAGCAATGCTGAAGGAGGTGCTGGGTGATGACTATGCAATTTAAGGATACTTATCGGGAATGGAATGAAAAAGTACGGCCGTCCGAAGAGCTGCTTTCGAGACTGCTTACAGAGGCTTCGAAGGTAACAGAGGCATCAGAAATCTCTGTGGCAGAAGAGTCAGCGAAACGGCACAAAAAGTGGAATGACAAGGTGCAGGAAAACAAGATACAGGGTAAGCCGAACCATAACAGACGATGGAGCAGAGGGATTGCTTGGGCAGCAGGATTTCTGCTTGTCATAAACGTAAGTCTCCCGGTGCTGGCAGGAACCTTTCCAACAGTCTATGAGCTGATGTATCTGGTATCTCCGGCTGTGGCGCAGTTCTATCAACCAGTACAGCTGTCAGATGAGTATGACGGTATCCGCATGGAGGTGGTAGCGGCAAACATTCATGAAGAGACAGCGGAAATTTACATTACCTTACAGGATCTGGAGGGAGACCGGCTGGACGAGACCACGGATCTCTATGACAGCTATTCCATTCATATGCCGTACAGTGCTATAGGGAACTGCCGGAAGGTGGGATATGATCCGGAGAGTGGCATAGTTACTTATCTCATTACTGTGACGCAGGAGAATGGCCGCAAGATCGAGGGAGAGAAGCTGACATTTTCCGTAGGAGGGTATCTTGGACAGAAGCAGGAATATGAAAAAATAGAGATTCCCATAGATCTGACACAGGTGACAGAAGAATCTTACCAATATGTTGACACTCCTGCCAGGGGAGGAACCTTGACGGGTTGCAGTGGACTTACGGCAATTATGTCAGAAACCTATCCTGTGCTGATACCGCAGCCGGCGGATCCTGATTTTCCCATAGAGGGTGTGAAACTTACCGGCATTGGATATGTTGAGGGAAAACTGCATATTCAATATGCGGTGGAGAATGCCTTGAATAATGACAACCATGGTTTCTTTTTCCTGCAAAATGAAGCAGGAGAGACGCTGGAGGAAGTGGGAAGTGTCAGCTTCTATGAGGGAAGCGGTAAGAAACGAATTGATTACAGAGATTCTGTATTTCTGATTCCACAGGAAGAATTACAGGATTATCGGTTATATGGGGATTTTGTAATATCGGAAGGTTTTCATGAAGGAAACTGGCAGGTGACATTTCCTATCAAAGAAATATAAAAAATACAGGATGTGCATTCTCTTGCTTTTCGTAGCTTATCATAGCATAGCGCATTTTTTATAATTAAAATATTGACAATATAAAAAAATGTGTTATAGTTCTAAATGCAAATGCAACTCATTTGCATTTAGAACAAATATATGATTAAGTATTCATTTGATAAAGAAAGTATGGAAAGGTAAGAGTTATGTCGGAAGTTATTTTAGATACTTTAATAGATAGTATAAAGCTGGTGCCATTTTTGTTCCTGACCTATCTGGCTATGGAATATCTGGAGCATAAGGCTGGCGAGAAGACCACACATATGGTGCGAAAAGCAGGTAAAATGGGACCGTTGATCGGTGGCGTGGCAGGTGTGCTGCCTCAGTGTGGATTCTCAGCAGCGGCATCCAACTTATATGCAGGCAGGGTGATCACCCTGGGAACACTGATAGCCATTTATCTGTCCACTTCTGATGAGATGCTGCCGATCCTGATTTCGGAGAAAATGGATATCCGCTTTGTTCTGGGCGTGCTGGGAGCGAAAGCAGCCATTGGTGCGGTAGCCGGATTTGTGATTGATCTGTTGGTCCGGGAGAGGAAGATGCATCCTCATGACCATGTTCACGGGCATGAGGAAAATGATCATGAAGAGGAAGAGCACATTCATGAAATCTGTGAGCATGAGAACTGCCATTGTGAAGAGGATGGCATTTTTCTGTCTGCGGTAAAACATACGCTTCAGATTACCTTTTTCATTATAGTCATTGGATTTGTTCTGAACACAGCACTGCATTTTGTGGGAGAAGATGTTCTGGCCGGCCTGATCCTGAATCGTCCCGTACTGGGACCTGTGCTGGCAGGAGTGGTGGGACTGATTCCCAACTGTGCAGCATCTGTGACTATAACGCAATTGTATATCAGTGGTGTGATCAGCCTTGGAGCCATGATGTCCGGATTGCTGGTGGGCGCGGGAGTAGGACTGCTGGTGTTGTTCCGCGTGAATCCGGATAAAAAGGAAAATCTGAAAATCGTGGGAATTTTATATGTGATTGGCGTTTTAGCAGGAATTGTGATAAACTGGCTGTAGGCACAAGCAGTGCCAAAATTGAGAGCTGACTCTTTGACTGCTTGCAGGCATAAGAGGCAGATCCAATTTTGATAGGGCGACGCCCGTCCAGTGAGGGAACGCAGGGCGTTACCGAGCTGAGCAGCACTGCGGATGCCCCGGATCGCGATATAAAAGGACAGATATCTATGGAAGAACATAAATGTGAACACAATGATATTTCCTACCCTAAGGGATTGAAATGGACCAAACAGAGAAAATGCGTGTATCAGGTACTGGAGGAAGCGACCGAGCCCCTCAGCGCCGTACAGATTTACAATCGTATTGAGAGAGATCACGAAGGCAGCGATTATGCTGTATCCACGATCTACCGGATTCTGGCAACATTTGAAGAACATGGAATGGTAGAGAAGACAACATTCATGGGAGACGGTACCGTAGTATACGAACTGAATCGCGGGGAACATACCCATTATGCGGTCTGCCTGGAATGTCATAAGCGGATTCCGCTGCCCAGCTGCCCCTTTGCACACGTACATCTGGAACAGGATACCGGAGATTTCACTGTCACCGGACACAAATTAGAGCTGTACGGCTACTGCAAAAAGTGCCAGGAAGCCCGTAAAAAACAGTAATTTCACCTATTATACAAATAAATCGAAAAAAATATTTAATTTTTTTTGAAAAAGTACTTGCATTATTTAAAATCATGTGATAACATATGTCTTGTCGTTGCGGGAGACACAACAACGACAAAGAAAATGCACCGCTAGCTCAGTTGGTAGAGCACCTGACTCTTAATCAGGGTGTCCAGGGTTCGAGCCCCTGGCGGTGCACTCGAGAGAATCGTTTTTGGAGACATAGGAGCTCCGGGGACGGTTCTTTTTTTTGGTTTTAATTTTGCTGGACAAACTACTTTACAAAGCTGGGAACACATGTTATATTGAAATTAGCCAAAGAGAGACTAATGTCTAACTTCAAGACGCAGAAAACCCTGGGATGCTACCCCGGGGCTTTTTGTTGCCAGGCTGACTGTTGCTATTCATCACCGTCCAGCCATTTGCATATGTAGTAGCCGACTACACTTGCCACAACAGAGAGTATAAAGTTAAAGAGTTCTACCAAAATGTCACCCCTTCCACAGTCTGGTTGGAAATGGGAAACGACATGGATGAAGGACACTACAGAAAAACTGTTAATAGTTCTGTATATGAAGTATTCGCGATATTTGAAATTGATGAGTGAGGGGAATACTATGAATGATGCAATAGCAATGATGTTTTCAATTTTAATTGTCATCTTCGGGTACCTGGTATTTAAGATCTTGACAGATCAGTCCGAACCAACGACCACCAGCAACAGGAAACGGAACAAGAAGAAGGGGACAGGTAAGCCGGTTATCAAAAATAACTGGAATATGCGACCACTGGACACAAAAGATCCTGCAGACAAAGATCTGCGGTATGAAGATTTTGTAGAATCATCTTGGAAAGAAATAGAAAAATAATTGTCTGACAAACTACTTTACAAAGCCTGGAACCCGTGCTATATTGAACTTAGATAAGAAAGTAATAATTGTTCCAAGGCGCAGAAAACCCCGGGGTGCGATCCCGGGGCTTTTTGTTGCTAGGCTGACTGTTGCTAAGCTTCTCCGTCCAACCATTTGCAGATGTAGTAGGCAACTACACTTGCTATAACGGAGAGAAAGAAAGTAATAATAATATCCAAAGCGCCACCTCCTTCCTGCTGGAAAGAGTCAACAGCAAGCCTATTATATCACACGGTTCTCGTAGCGTAAACCGTCAAAAAACGACTTAAAATACCCCTTAGATACCATTTCTCTTTATCAGGGTGTCTGGGGTTCGAGCTCCTGGCGATGCACTTTAAAGGATCGTTTTTGGAGACATAGGAGCTCCGGGGACGGTTCTTTTTTTGCATAGATACCCTGATTAAGGAGATTTTATATGATTGCGATATTTGATACGCATGCACATTATGACGATGATGCATTTAACGATGACAGAGAACAGCTTTTGGCGGATTTGCCGGGGCAGGGCATTGCCCGGGTGGTAGATGTGGGTGCGAGCCTGGCATCCTGCCGGAAAGTGTTAGAGCTGATGGAGCAGTACGATTATATATACGGAGCCATCGGCGTACATCCCAGCGAGACCGCGGAACTGACGGAAGAATCTTATTCCTGGCTGAAGGAACAGTGCCAGAAAGAGAAATGCCTGGCGGTGGGAGAGATCGGACTGGATTATTACTGGCCGGAGCCGGACCATGAGACACAGAAGAAGTGGTTCCTGCGGCAGCTGGATCTGGCGCGAGAGATCCAAAAGCCCGTTATCATTCATTCCCGGGATGCGGCGAAGGATACTGTAGACCTCATGACGGAGGCGCGCGCGGAGGAGATCGGCGGTGTAATTCACTGCTATTCCTATACGAAGGAGACGGCGAAGATTTTCCTGGATATGGGATTCTACTTCGGAATCGGCGGCGTGCTGACTTTTAAAAATGCAAAGAAGCTGAAGGAAGCGGTAGAGTACATTCCCATGGATCGCATTGTATTGGAGACGGATTGCCCGTATCTGGCACCGGAACCGAACCGCGGCAAACGCAACAGTTCCCTGAATATTCCCTATGTGATCGCTGCCATGGCGCAGATCAAGGGAATCACAGAGGAAGAAGTGCGCAAGGCGGCATGGGACAATTCCCTGAAATTGTATCGCATGGATAAATAATCGGGTAAAAAGCAATGGAAGCAATAAAAGAAATGGAAGAAAGCAAGACAAAACAGCAACTATTTTCAAAAGAAGATCTGAAAAAACTAATCGTTCCGCTCTTATTTGAACAGGCACTGGCTATTACCGTGGGCATGGCAGATACGGTCATGATCTCTTCGGCGGGCGAAGCGGCGGTTTCCGGCGTATCCCTGATCGATATGTTCAATAACCTGATCATCAGTGTGCTGGCGGCACTGGCTACCGGCGGCGCCGTGGTGACCTCCCAGTTCCTCGGAGCCGGGAAAAAAGAGGACGCCTGCAAATCTGCAAAACAGTTGATCGTGTCCTCCGTATGCATTACCATCGGTATTTCGATTTTGGTCATGGTGTTCTGTAATGGCATCATTTCCCTGTTTTTCGGTAAAATTGAAGCGGACGTATTTCATAATGCTGTGATCTATATGATGATCTCGGCACTGTCCTTTCCGTTCCTTGCCCTGTACAATTCCTGTGCGGCGCTGTTCCGCTCCATGGGAAATTCCCAGATCACGCTGAAGGTCTCCGTGGTGGAAAATATCATTAACATCGGCGGTAATGCTTTGGGTGTTTATGTACTGGGACTGGGCGTGGCAGGTGTGGCGATTCCCTTCCCTGATCTCCCGTGCAGTGGCAGGATTCATCCTATATCATTTGCTGAAAAACCCGTCCAACGAAGTGCATTTATTAAAAGAAAAATTCCACATCGACTGGCCGGTGATCCATAAGATCTTTTACATAGGTATCCCCAGCGGGATTGAAAACGGTATTTTCCAGCTGGGACGTGTCATTGTGGTAAGCATTATCGCGGGTTTCGGAACTGTGCAGATTGCTGCCAACGGGGTGGCGAACAGCTTGGACAGCATGGGTTGTATTGTGGGACAGGCTATGAATCTGGCAATGATCACGGTAATTGGCCGTTGTGTCGGTGCCGGAGATTCCGGTCAGGTGCGGTATTATACGAAAAAATTATTGAAGATTACCTACTTGTGTACCTTTATGGTAAACAGCGTCATCCTGCTGTGTCTGCCCTGGATCCTGAAATGCTATGGATTAAGTCCGGAGACCACGCAGTTATCCTATATTCTGGTCATGATCCACAACGGTATGGCGATGTTTTTGTGGCCGGCGTCTTTTGTTCTGCCGAATATGCTTCGTGCCTGCAATGACGTGCGCTTTACCATGGTGCTGTCCATATTCTCTATGTTCATGTTCCGCATCGGTTTCAGTTATATCATCGGTGTGAACATGGGCTACGGAGCCATTGGTGTCTGGATCGCCATGGTACTGGACTGGATCTTCCGCGTGATCTGCTTCGTGAGCAGATATTTGTCCGGCCACTGGCTGAAAACGGCCGAGTTAAAGGATAACAGATAGTATAGAGCATGATTTTTGCGCCCGAATAGGTTCACGGATGAACTGTTATGAGGTATAATGTGGGAAAAAGAGAGGGAGGTATGTAATATGCAGGTAGTATTGGAAAATGAAGCTTTAAAGGTAACGATCAACAGCTTTGGCGCAGAACTTGCAAGCATTCGGGGGAAAGCAACTGATACTGAGTATCTGTGGAATGCGGATGCAAAATTCTGGAAGAGAACTGCCCCGGTGCTGTTCCCCTTTGTAGGAAGTCTGAAAAATAAGGAATATCATTATGAAGGAAAGACCTATTCCATGGGTCAGCACGGCTTTGCCAGAGATATGGAGTTTGCCGTGGATGTACAGACGGCGACAGAAGCATGGTTTTCCCTGCAATCTAATGAAGAAACCAAAGAGAAGTACCCGTTCGAGTTTATTTTAAAAGTAGGTTATGAATTGGAAGGAAAAGATCTGAAGGTCATCTGGCAGGTGGAAAATCCGGATACGAAAACACTGTACTTTTCCATCGGAGGACATCCCGCATTCATGTGCCCCGTGGGTGGAAAAGGAAAGCAGTCGGAATATTATTTTAAGTTTGATACGGACAAAGATCTGACTTACGGATTGGTGGCAGATGACGGACGAGGACTCATGGGACAGCAAAAGGATGTACTGCCGGTGAGAAACGGCTATGCGCAGATCACAGAGCATCTGTTTGACCGGGATGCCCTGATCGTGGAGGATCGTCAGGCTTCTGCAGTGAGCCTGTGTACTCCGGATAAAAAGCCGTATGTTACCTTAAACTTTGATGCTCCGTTATTCGGTCTGTGGTCTCCCGCAGGCAAGGGAGCACCGTTTATCTGCATCGAGCCTTGGTACGGCAGATGCGACCGGACGACCTTCGACGGCAGCCTGGAACAGCGGGAGTATGGCAATACTCTGCAGGCGGGCGGGGTATTCCGCAGGGAGTACACCATCACCGTAGAATAAATCCGGAAACAGCAGCGATATGTCAGGTATCGCTGCTGTTTTTAAGTGGCTCATCTTATGAATTATTCTTGTTCTTGTAATGGAAATTCGGAATATGCTCCCATCTGTCCCGGAAATAATGGGCGATCAGTTTCGGACGGCGGTCTCGGGTAAAGATGCCTTTCCGGTTGCCGTCTGCGCGCATACAGCCCTGCAGGGTGGCATAATCGGCGAAGTTCCATGCCTGTTCCCCGATAAAAAAGTCTCTTCCGTCGAAGGCCTTGCTGTACATTTTATAAAGTTCTGCCTGAAATTCTTCACTCCACATTTCCGGCGCACAGTTATGGAGCCCGGCGAGAGTATCGGCGCCGTATTCGGTCATCATCACGGGTTTTCCGATCTTTTCCCAGAAATCCAGTTCCAGATTCCAGGCGTAGGAAGCAGCCTCCAGATCACCGGAGAGATTGTACCATCCGTAATAGCGGTTGAGACAGACTACATCCATGGTCCGGGTCACGATGTCCTTCTCGTAATTATTCTGACAGCAGACAAAGGTGACGGGACGGTTCTGAGGATCCAGCCGGTGGGTAAATTCATAGAGGGAATGCCAGTAATCATAGGCGGATTCCGGGAAATGCTCGGTATCCGGCTCATTTCCCATGGACCACATGACGATGCAGGGATGATTTTTGTCTCGCGCGATCAGATCCCGCAGGACCTGCTCGTGATGCTCTCTTATGGGAAATGTCTTATAAGGATCACAGCTCTCTCCGGCACCGATGCCCACGGCGGGCGTCTCATCAATAATAACGATACCTTCTCTGTCACAGAGCCGGTAGATCTCCTCCGCGTAAGGGTAATGGCTGGTGCGGAAGGAGTTGGCATGGATCCAGTGTAGAAGATTAATATCCTTTACATCGAGGCAGAGATCCAGTCCTCTTCCGCGGAAAAAGGAATCCTCATGCTTGCTGAAGCCCTTGAAATAAAAAGGCTCCCCGTTGATCAGAAACTGCGTTCCCTTCACCTCTACGGTGCGGAAACCGAATTCTTCCGTATAGCAGTCCTCTCCGTAATGAACTTCCGCCTTGTACAGGTAAGGAGTGCCGGGATAAGGCTGCCAGAGATGGACCTGCGGGATCCGAAGCTCTCCCTTTCGGCCGGTGGCTTCTGCTTTGCAGTTGCTTTCCGCGTCTATGATTTTTAAAGTGACAGGAGCGTCACTATCCATCCCATCCGTGAGAATTTCGTAATTTAAGACGCCGGTGTCACCTTCGATAGACGGGACCAGAGTAATGTCTCTGATGTAGGAGGCCGGAGTGCTGTAGATGCGTACCGGACGGTTGATACCTGCAAAATTAAAGAAATCAAAATTCGGAAGATTTTGCTTTTTTCTCCATAGCTTTGCGGCTTCTACACTGGGAATGCCGGGATTGTCCGAGCCGAAGAAGGCAATATTACCTTCGTTGCCGATGGGCAGAGTGCTGTGGCTGATCCGGTTGTCCACAGCGACACCGATGGTAAGGTGGCCATCCTCCGGAACCAGATCCGTGATCTCAACTTCAAAGGGGAGAAAACCACCCTTATGTGTCATAATCAGTTTCCCATTGATATAAACTTTTGCAACATGAGTTACGGCGTCAAAACGCAATACCTGGCGCTGCTCGTTGTTCCCGCACAAAAGGGCCGGGAGCACCACGGTTCGCTCGTAATAAGCCCAACCGTAATGATTCCGATAAGCCGGATCATCCTTCTGGTCATTATAAGAAGCCGGCACAGCGATCAATTCCATCTCCTGTGGAGCTGACCAGGTATCTTCCGGTTCCGTCTCATCTCCTAATTGGAAGTGCCATATCCCTCCCAGATCGATCAAGCTGCGGGAACGGTTCATAATTGGATATAACATGGTAGTCCTCCTTTTGCCTTGTGGACTGTAATTGCGCTTATTATAGGGCAGGACAAAAGGAAAATCCATGTGATTATTTTTAGGAAGTATGTAAATTTTTATGAATCTGGCAAGTCAGTAATTAATGGTGGGTATTCCTGTTTTTTGCAAGGGCGCAAATAGCGCCCCAGCGCCTGGATTTAAAGTAGAAGAGCATGGCAATCATGCCGGTAATAAAGCTGGCGGAAACACTGACCATGGCATATTCGCCATAGCCGGCATACATGATGAGATAAGCGGCAGGGATTCGGACAACCCATAATAGCAGAATATTTACGATAGTGGGATAGCGAATCTCTCCGATACCATTGATAAAGCACATAATGCCATTGAACACGGCGTAGGCCCAGGTGAATGGCAGAACAAGATAAGTATATCGCTGTGCAAAAGCCAACACGGCCGGATCACGGCTGAACAACATCAGCAGAGGATGGCAAAAAGCAGTCACAAGTAATCCCCCTGCAAGGGTGACGATGCCGGAACAGAGCGGTATCTGCCATGCACCGCAGCATAAACGACGGTAGTTCCGGGCACCAAGGTTCTGCCCGGCAAACACAGTAGCCGCAGAAGAATATGAAGTAATGGCAATATTGGCAATGCCGCTGACTTTACCGGCAACGGAGCATCCGGCTACGAAGGTGGATCCCAGTGTGTTATAAAGAGCCTGAAGCAGCACATGACCGACAGAATAAAGTGCGGTATTCAGTCCGAGCGGCAAGCCGATCTTTAACATTTCATGAAGAATAGGAAGGTCAAAACCATGCGCAAAAACCGGAAAATTCATGGCAGGATAAGTATGACGGATGTAGAAGATGCTGAACATCCAGGACAGAAACAGTGAGGCAGCAGTTGCGATGGCAACACCGGTGACGCCCATTCCCAAACCGGCAGTCAGTACAAGGTCCAGAACAATATTGGTAACGCAGGAAATGCCAAGAAATAACAGCGAGGAAGTACTGTTTCCCAGACCTCGTAAAATACCTGCGTTAAAGTTATATCCCATATTGCCGAGAATGCCTAACGTTGTGATACGCAAATACACAATGGCGTAGGGCATGGCATCGGCAGGCACCTGCATCAGCCTGAGAAGGAACGGTCCGGCAGCTACGCCTAACAACGTAAGCGGCAGACTGGCAGCGTACAGAAAAAACACTGCGGTTTGTGCAAGCTTACGCAGTTGATCGGCATCGGAGGCACCTGCCGCAGTGGCTGGGAACTTGGGCCACAGGCAAAAGCAATGTGACCAGGGTCAAAGGTCTAAGCCCACATGAGCTTGCTCATAGGTGGGTGAAAGACCTTAGGACCCGATCCCCCGCAAATATGAGCATAAAAGTGGGATGATAATCCCACGATATGCGAATATTCAATGGGGCAACGGATTCCACTGGTGCTGTTTATGTGCCAGTGGCACATGTCTAGCACGGACCGAAGCGGAGCGGAGACGTGGGAGTGCGTAGATGCCATTGGAAATGCTGCGCCGTTTTGTAAAGTCAGCCCTGTAATACGAATACGGGAGCAGTTGCTTAAATTAATAAGTCGTCCGGTTTCAAATTCCGGACACGGGTCCCGCCGAATGGTACAGTGGGTCAATGTCATCACAGGTGGCAACCAGTGAATACAGCATTTTTCCGCGGGGTCCCGGAAGATATTCTCACAGGTGGCAACCAGTGCAGAGATCCTGAGATTCTCCCGTTCGATATCGATCATGCGCTCAGCCAGAACATGCCCACCGCCACTAATGGTTCCCTTCCCATAGAGTAGGATGTTTTCGCAATTTGCACCTGCGGTATGATCAAGATGTCCGGCGTTTAAAAGACTGCGGTAACATTCCTGCTCCGTGCCTTCAAAACGGCTCCAGATACGAGGCAGATAATCTGTGGGGTCAGAACTTCCCTGTAAAACAGCGTCTTTCTCCAGACACACGGACATACAACTATGCAGATCAAGAGCTCCGGTCAGATAGATTCCGGCAGGAAAGTATACTTCGTCATTTGGCCCACAGTCTGTAAAAGCCTGTTGGAGCGCAGCAGTATTCAGCGTTTTTCCATCACCCACGGCAAGGGCCTGTTCAGTATTGGGTATCAATTCTGTGAATGTATAATGTGTCCGATTTGTGTGAACAGAATGTCCACCATCGAGAGCATTGGATTTTCCGGTGGCGGATAGTAAAACGGATTCCATAAAAATCCTCCTTTTCTTTTTTACTGCTTTCATTGTAAAAAAAAGCACTGAGTCCATTCACCCAAAAACTGGAACTTAGTATTGCAAAATATATCCTAGAAGTTAGTGTTGCAAACCTCTTGATATCTAGTTATAGTTGTGGCTCAGCAATAGAGTCCGGATGGCGTTATCCAAGGAGAATACCATGGCTAAGAATGCACATCTGGTTCTTGATGAAAGAGCCACAATAGAAGTTCGCATAAGAGAACGAGCTTCATTTACTGAGATAGGTAGGGAACTTGGCAAGGACCCTTCTACTATCTCAAAAGAAGTCAGACTCCATAGTCAGACTGTACGTAAAGATTCCTTCAATCCCTGCAGTAAGCGAAGTACCTGTGATGAATACGGAACAGCATGTTCAAAGTGCAAACTACAGTATTCAAAAAGCTGCAAGAGATGTCCTCGTGTAAAGTGCTACGAGCATTGCAAGCAGTTTGAGGTATTGGTTTGTAACAAACTGAAGGAACCACCATACGTTTGCAACGGCTGTATCCAACGGCAATCCTGTAAGCTGGAGAAGCATATTTATTCTGCCAAATCAGCTCAGAAGAATTATGAGACTACTCGCTCAGAAAGTCGTCAAGGAATAGCAATTACACCGGAAGAATTAAAGCGTGTAGATGCTATTGTTTCACCGCTTGTTAAGTTAGGCCAGTCTATTCACATGATATGTGTCAATAATGCAGATGATATCATGCTTGATGAAAAGACTATTTATAACTACATTGATGCAGGGCTTTTATCTGTAGATAACGTTGATCTTCTGAGAAAGGTCCGTTATCGTACCCGCTCACATAAGAAGCCTGTAAGAGTAGACAAGCAGTGTCATGTAGGACGCACTTACGAAGATTTTGAAGCTTATCTTGCTGCGAATCCTGATATTCCAGTAGTGGAAATGGATTCAGTAGAAGGTCGCAAAGGCGGTAAAGTCTTGTTGACCATATACTTTAGAAATAGTAGTTTAATGCTTGCTTTTATCCGTGATAACAATACCGCCAAGTCAGTTACAGAAATATTTGACTGGTTGTATGAACAGTTAGGACATGAAGTATTCACTAGCCTCTTCCAGGTGATTTTGACCGACAGAGGAAGTGAATTTACTAACCCGCTGGCAATCGAATTTAATAAGGGCAATGGTCGCAGAACACATATCTTTTATTGTGATCCACAGCGTTCTGATCAAAAAGGTGGTTGTGAAGTTACACATGAGATGATTCGTCGTGTGCTTCCGAAGAAAACCTCTTTTGATAACTTAACTCAGGATGATATCAATCTTATGATGAGTCATATCAACTCATATAACAGAAAAAAGCTGAATAACCAGTCGGCACACCAGTTGTTCAGCTTCATTAATGGCGGGGATATTCTTGACAAGTTAGGAATAAAATCCATTCCCGCTAATGAGATTAACCTTACACCTCTATTACTGAAAAAATAAGAAACGTAGCGCCATTCGGAAAAAATACTGAACCGAATGAGGGGTGGAATTTAATCTTGCGAAAAAAGAAATAAAATTCGACCTCCGCTTAACGTGACTCTTTTTTCAGAGGATTAAGATCTCAAAAAAAGAATATCAGCATATGAAGCATAAAACAACTTGTTTCTAATAGTAAATTCCAGTTTTGAAGAACTTTGCAAAACTAACTTCCATAAAAATCATGATATTTTGATTTGCCAGAATTTACTTATGCAAGATGTTCAGCAAAGTGCTGGCGATGGTATTTGAAGAAGCCGTGCGCTACAAGGAAGAAAACGACTTAACGATCTAAAAATTCAGTCACAAAGTGATAGAGCGTGTGATACGCGACTATGTAAATGACGCCGGCTGAACGGAAATTCAAAATTAGAAAGGCATCTATTATGGGAATCATTGTAAATCTGGATGTAATGATGGCAAAGCGGAAGATCAGCCTGACGGAACTGGCGAATCAGGTGGATCTGACACAGGCAAATTTATCCATCCTGAAAAATAATAAAGCAAAAGCCATACGTTTCTCTACGCTGGAATCCATCTGCGAGGTGCTGCATTGCCAGCCCGGAGACATTCTGGAGTATGTAGAAGACACAAAAGAAGAGGAAACCAAATAAAACCTGAGAAGGGGGAGATCATAATGCAGGAAAATACAGCAGTACAGGAAACAAATTCAATAAATCAGGAACAGATTTCCGGGCAGAATGTAGTCCGGGTAGTGGAAAAAACAGAGACTGTGGAGACAAAGCGCATGAAGGAACATTTTAATTTCTTTGGACCGGTGACGTTTCTCTATGCCGTGTTCTATGCATTTTGTATGTTCCGGAACGGCTCGGGGATCACCTTCCCTTTTTTTCTCGCAGGCACTTTACTGTATTTTGTCTTCTCGCTGTCAAAACTGGAGATTACCTTGAAAAAAGGAAGTACCTTTTACATGGTCAGCATTCTGCTACTGGGGGTATCCACCTTCTGCACCGACGGATGGGCGATTATAGGTCTGAACAAGCTGGCGGTCTTTTCTGTTAGTAATGTGTCTGCTGCTGAATCAATATTTTGATACGACAAAGTGGAAGCTTGGGAAATATGTGGGGAGTATCTGCCAATTGGTGGTTATGAGCTTCGGCGAACTGGGGAAGCCCTTCTCCGATGGCAAAGCCTATTTTCGTGAAAAGGGAAAAGTAAATAAGAAGGTATGGTATGGGCTGCTGGGAGTAGTGATCGCATTGCCCATTGTACTGATCGCTGCCGGACTGTTAAGCTCTGCCGATGCGGTATTCCGTAAGATGACAACGGATTTCATGAACTGGATCCGCCCGGGCAATATATTCAACGTAGTCATCAGGGTAACATTTCTGTTCTTTACTTCCTATGCACTGACTTCTTATCTGTGTAAGAGAAGCATTCCCGAGGAAGTAAAGGATCGCAGAAAGGGCGAACCGGTACTGGCAATTACGATTATGTCACTACTGTCACTTTTATATCTGCTGTTTTCCGGTATTCAGATCTTCGGATTGTTCTTAGGGAAAATGCAGCTGCCGGAGGGCTATACTTACGCACAGTATGCAAGAGAGGGCTTTTTCCAGCTGCTGGCAGTCAGTATTCTGAATCTGATCCTGGTACTGGTGTGCTTAAGCTTTTTTAGGGAGAGTAAGGTACTGAAAGTAATTATGACGATTATGTCATTATGTACTTTTATCATGATCGCGTCCAGTGTAATGCGTATGATCATTTACATCCGGTATTATTATCTGACTTTCCTGCGGATCTTCGTATTGTGGATGCTGACGGTATTATTCGTCATGTTTATCGGAGTACTGATCAACATTTACAGGGAAAGCTTCCCTCTGTTCCGCTATGGTGTCGTGATGGTGACCGTTCTGTACTTGGCATTGTCCTTCAGCCATCCCGACTATATTATAGCCAGAGTGAATATTGCCAATGCACCCGGCGCGGACGGTACAGGCTGGGAAGAATCCGTGGCGCAGGATTACGGAGACTATTTTTTCGCCGGACCGTTTTTCCGGGGATCGGAATATAATGACTACTCTTATCTGAGTGATCTCAGTGCGGATGCGGCACCGGTCATTATTCCTTATATGGAGAGTCTTGGGTATGATTTCGGCGCCTATGAACTGGAGAACCCTACGGATATTATGAGTGAAGATACGCAGGCTCAGTGGTGGGGGAGTTATCAGCCGAAGGGATTCGGATATTATTACCTGAACCATAATAAGAAGCGTCTGGAGCAGACATCTCTGCGGACATTTAATATTTCCAGATATATGGCGCGGAAACAGATAGAGGCGAGAATCGATGGAAAATAAAGAAATGAATACGGAAAAAGTAAAGTTTTATAAAAAGTATCCGGTGTTGCTTGCATGGCTGATTTCTATATTTATCGGACTGGGCTATGCGCTTTTTACGATCATAGCCTCTGTTATTCATTATGAGCAAAGAGATTATGTATGGGAGATCATTAAGGCTTTTACAGAAATGTTTACTTGGGCAATTTTAATGGGAGCGGTACTGGTATTTCCTGTGGTGCTGACGATCAGTGAAGTAATCTGCCTGATCTGTGAGGAACGAGGGCACCCGGTGAAGGGAGACTGGCTGTTTGACCAGCACGTATTTTGGCTGGGTGGATTTTATGAAATTTGTTATTTAGGGTTGATTATGGATGTGACATCTGCTGACTGGCAGACGCAGTTAAGCAATTCCAATAAACATACACCGATTTACAGTGGTTCCATGGTTACTTTTATAGTACTCCTGTTGCTGGCATTTATAGGGTATGAGATTCTGCAGAGCATTCCGCTTCGGAAGCTGCCGCCCCTTGTGACAGTCCTGTCGATTTCCGCAATGTACCTGGGACTGCTGGAGCTGATCCTGTTCACAGTACAGATATTCAAGCCGACGATTTTGCTTGATGGATATTTGTTATTATTTCCACTGTGCTGTGTGCTGCTAGTGGTGCGACTGCTTCTGAAGAAAATACGGGAGTGGAATGCACTGGTGCAGAATGCGGAGGCGGAACACTTTGGGACGGGGAAGATTTATCAGAATCCCATGCTGCGTTGGTGTGACAGCATTTTGCGGAAGGCTGCATGGTGGCCGGTGCTGGGACTGGTATTGATGTTCCCACTGTTGGGAATCCTGATCGCAATCCTCATGCTGTTTGGGCAGGCACCGGATTCTGTGATTAAAGCATTCACGGAGACCAGCGACTGGAACCTGTCTCTCAGGCAGGCACCGCAGAATGTCATGTATGATGAACATTATCTCTGCACGGTAGCTGCCGGCGGTCATGAAAAGGTCGTAAAGCCTATCCGCCTGGGGAGGCGGCATGGGCATGAAGTCATTGTGAACCGTCAGTTGTGCATCGCCAATGCTTTTGAACAGGTGTTGGAAGAACGGACTCCCGGCTTCCACCGGGCACTGCGTCATTTTTATGATACTTACGGGTTCCCTGTGGCGAGACTGATCCACAGTAAATACACGGCGGATCTGGTGTATTTTATCATGAAACCTTTAGAATGGATCTTCCTGTGTGTGCTGTACCTGACAGACGCCCATCCCGAGAACCGCATTGCTGTGCAGTACACCGGGAAAACGGCGGCGCAGGTGGAAGAATAGTAAAATATTAACTCCCTTTTCGGAATTGTGTACCCACTGAAAACGAGCCTATAAACATGCATTCACAATGCATAAAAACACGTTCCGGCTATTTCCCACACATTGAAATATACACTTAGATAACATATAATACGAAATATATTTTGGGGAGGATTATGACCATGAAAAAGAAATTATGCAGTATTGTTTGTCTTTGCTACTTTGTTTCAATTATGTTATGTGCATGTGGAAGAAAAGAACAGGGGAATCCTATTAGATTGCCTGCCAGAGAGGATATTGTATCGATTGGTGTCTCTGACGGTGACAAATATGCTATATCACCTAACACAGAAGGTGAAGCTACGGAGTTTATTGATGAATTTTTATCTATGCTAATGGATATGGAAACAACCAGTCAGCAATCAATCAATGATGCACCGGTCAACAAAGATTCTATTACGATCAATA